>OHTI01000273.1_pt1 | contig 30424 bp, 29 predicted proteins | sample 1578941 | NCBI WGS metagenome assembly OHTI01 (sample SAMEA3879609, study PRJEB24766) | human gut metagenome | biome: human-associated habitat; feature: feces | place: USA | collected 1985/1987
ATAAAATGTCTTGCATATATTTATATGTTTTTATATACTGAATATATGCAATACATATAAATCCGTAGTCGATTGTTATAAAAAAGTGTGGAGGTTTTACAATGAAAAAAATAAAACGCGCAGCCGCAGGTCTAGCCGCATTGATCTTGTCAGTCTCAATGGCTTCCTGCGGATCGTCAGACAAAGACAGCTCATACGTTGATAAGGTCAAGGTTGAGGACACCAACGATATAAAAGCTATTCCGGACGGAGCAGAAAAGGAGCTTGAATGGCTGTCGTATTTCGATATCAATCCGACTAAAGCGGTGCCTGAAAAGAGAAGCGATCTGACCTTGTTTGAAAACAAGGGAGGCTCGATAAAATACTCCCAGACTACCTCGCTGGAGGTATATGAAAAGCTCGCTTCAAGACTTATGTCAAACGATCCGCCGGATATGTTCTGGTATGAAGCCTCAATGACCTTTCCGGCTAACTGCGTTAAGGAAATGTTCCAGCCTATTGACAGTTTGGTTAACTTTGACGATCCGCTCTGGAGCGGCGTGAAAAATATGGCAGATCAGTATACTCTGAATGGGAAGCATTACGTTGCACCCGTTAACTTCGGCGCCTGCTCCGTAATTACCTATAATAAAGATATGGTTGAAGCCGCAGGCCTTGAAGATCCGTATGAGCTTTACATGAAAGGCGAATGGGACTGGAATACCTGGTACGATATAATGGACGAATACTGTCAGGGTGCAAGCGAGGACGAAGAGCGCTGGGGAATAAACGGCTGGTTCGCACCGTTTATATTCCATTCAACAGGAGAAACCCTGATAAAGTATGACGCAGATAAGGACGAATATGTTTCAAATCTCGACAATCCTGCATTTGAACGCGCCTCGGGTGTTTTATACAATCTCAAGAAAAACAATTTGTACAATTCAGAATGGATAGGACAGGCAAGCGATGCCTTTAAGAAAAATGTCCTGTTTTACGCAATGGGAACCTGGGCGGCTACCGGAACTCACGGCCCTAAGGAGGATGACAGATGGGCTGTCGTACCTATGCCAAAGGATCCCAATGCAGATAAAATGTATACCTCAATTGACCTGAACGCATATATGTGGGTAAAAGGCTCAGAAAAAGCAGAAGCTATGAAATGCTGGATGGAATGTGCAAGGATCGTAAATACTCAGCAGACCTACATCGAAACCGAAAAAGAAAAGTTTATGCAGACCAATCCTTACTGGACGGAAGAAATGTACACCGCTGCTTTCAAGGACGTTATATCCGAAAAGTTTACCCAGATCTACGACCCTGGCTACGGAATTTCAACAACGCTGTCAGACAACGGTGCCGCTACGAATCCAACCAAGGAAGCCCTGATACCGTATATGTACACCTCAGTAATGAAGGAGGACGAAGACGGTGTCCAGTACACCTGGACTCAGCTGCGTGAAATGTACAAGGGTACGATAGATTCCGAGCTTAAAACCTTCAACGACGCATATCATAAATATGTAAACAAATAATATTTTTTCTCCTTTACATAACAACGGGAAACAAAGTGCTTCTTTGCTTCCCGCTGTTTGTATAATAAGCGAATCCGCAAACAAAAAAGCACTGCAAACGCTTTGTTTACAGTGCTTCTGGCGCGGATTGAGAGATTTGAACTCTCGCGCCCCTTTCGAGACCTACTCCCTTAGCAGGGGAGCCCCTTCACCACTTGGGTAAATCCGCAGGTAATATAAAAACAGCGGAAAAATTCCGCAAAAAATATATTGGCGGACAGGGTGGGATTCGAACCCACGGTACGTTGCCGTATCACCGGTTTTCAAGACCGGCTCCTTAAACCACTCGGACACCTGTCCAGATAATAAAGTATTACATACCGCCAACATGAAACGTAACACTTACTAATATGCTTACCTGCGACTTAAATATTCTATCATATTTTTTATTGCTTGTCAAGTCCTTTTTTCAAAAATCCAAAATAATTTTCCCATAAAACAAAAATCCCTGCGCCTTATTTTAAGACGCAGGGATAAGCTGTACCTATTCCTTATCCTTGCTCATTACCTTTACCATAACGGCTTTCTGAGCGTGAAGACGATTTTCAGCCTCTTCAAATATCTCATCGGCATGAGCCTCGAATACCTTTGCGGTAATCTCCTCCTCACGGTGCGCAGGCAAACAATGCTGAACCATAGCGTCCGCCTTTGCAGCAGCCATTATCTCATCATTTATCTGATAGCCCTTAAAGGCGATCTTACGCTTTTCGGTCTCCGCTTCCTCCCCCATTGACGTCCATACGTCTGTAAACAGCACATCGGCGTTCCTTGCCGCCTCCAGAGGTACATCGGTCATTGAGAATTTATTTCCGTATTGCTTTGCAAACTCAAGCACCTCTGCGTCCGGCTGATAATCCTTGGGACAAGCCGCCGAAACCTCCATTCCGACCTTTAGTCCGCCGACAATAAGCGAATTTGCCATATTGTTTCCGTCACCTATGTAGCACATTTTAAGTCCGTCGAAGCGTCCCTTGAATTCACGGATCGTCATAAGATCGGCAAGTACCTGACAGGGGTGACAGAAATCCGTAAGACCGTTGATGATCGGAATAGAACCGTATTCGGCAAGATCCTCGACTTCCTTCTGCTCAAAGGTACGTATCATAATTCCGTCGATATAACGGGACAGAACACGGGCAGTATCCTGAACAGGCTCGCCCCTGCCTATCTGAAGATCCCGATTTGATAGAAACAGCGCCTGACCGCCCAGCTGGTACATTCCCGTTTCAAAGGATACTCTGGTACGGGTCGACGACTTCTGGAATATCATTCCCAGAGTTTTTCCTTTAAGCAGATGATGCTCTATTCCGTTTTTGTTTTCGTACTTGAGCTGATCCGCAAGATTAAGAATCTCGATAATTTCCTCTTTTGAAAGATCAAGCATTTTAAGTAAATGTTTCATATAATTTCCTCCGTTATATAGTAGTTTCTATCAAATTTCCGTCGGGATCGAATATTACGCTTTCATAATATTCGTCGCCCGTAATTCTCGGCTGACTAATTATTTTATATCCGTCCTCTTAAAGCCTTGCCGACAGCATATCAACTTCGCTTTTTCCTCCTGCGGAAAATGCAATATGAGCAAAACCCGGATCCGATTGAGAAACTCCGTTTTTTGCATACTAAGCCTGCATTATTTCAAGGCATGCTCCGTGGGAAAACTCAGTTAGTAAGACAGCGATATGTTTTATTTTCATATCAGCCGCCAAGAACCTCTTTCAGTATCTCCATTCCCTTGTCTATTTCTTCATATGAAATAGTAAGAGGCGGAAGAAATCTCAGTTTAGCCTTTGCGGTAAGAATAAGCAGTCCCCTGTCAAGACATTCCCTGCATACCTCTCCTGCATTTTTTGTTTTGAGCCGTACTCCTATCATAAGCCCCAGTCCGTCAACTCCCTCAACCTCCGGAAGCTCAAGAAGCTTTGAGCGGAAATACTCCGCCTTTTTATTAACTTCATTGAGAAATCCCGGTTTCGTTACCTTATCAAGCACAGCGTTTCCTCCAGCGCAGGATATAGGATTTCCTCCGAAGGTAGAACCGTGAGTACCGGGAGTGAGAACGCAGCAGCATTTTTCATCTGCAAGGCATACTCCTATAGGAACTCCGCCTGCAAGGCCCTTTGCAAGAGTTACGATATTCGGCTTAACGCCGTAGTGACCGCAGGCCAGGAATTTTCCCGTTCTGCCGACTCCCGTCTGGACCTCGTCGCAGATAGTGAGAATATCACGTCTGCCGCATTCCTCGAAAACCGCGTCTACAAAGCTCTGCTCCAGCGGAATTACTCCGCCCTCTCCCTGAACGCACTCGAACATTACTGCACAGACCCTGCCGTCGTTTTCTTCAAGCTTTGCTTTCAGATCATCAATATCGTTGGCTTTTACGTTTATAAAGCCCTCTGCGAACGGAAAGAAATAGTTATGAAAAACGTCCTGCCCCGTAGCGGAAAGAGTTGCCAGCGTTCTTCCGTGAAAGCTGTTTACAAGAGTAATAATAATATTTCTCTGCGCTTCCCTGCCGTATTTGTCAAAGCTGTACTTTCTCGCAAGCTTTATAGCACATTCGTTAGCCTCCGCTCCCGAATTGCCGAAGAACATTTTATTATAGCCTGTAATATTGCAGAGCTTTTCAGCAAAGTCAGCCTGAACCTTAGTGTAATAATAATTTGACGTATGCTGAATTTTATGCGCCTGATCGCAGATCGCCTTAACCCAGTCCCCGTCGCAGAAGCCAAGGCTGTTAGTGCCTATTCCAGAGCCGAAATCTATATATTCCCTGCCGTTTTCATCGACAGCAGTACGGTTTTCTCCCTTTTCAAGCACCAGATCATACCGCCCGTAGGTAGGCATAACGTGTTCGTTGAACTGTTCTATAGTGTTCATTTTAATCAACTCTTTCTTATCCTTGTTTTAAAATATATTATATATCGAATACAGAACCGTCCGATACCTTAAATTCAGCTGCCGAGCCTGAGCTGTCTATCTTATCTGCCAGAAATCTTCTGAAAGCCTTTCCGTCGCCCTTTGTATATCCCGAATCAGCTATGCACAGAACAGTATCCTTATAGAAAATAATAACACAGTCATAAACGACGATAACTCTTGTTATACTGCCGTATTCTATTTTTCTGACCGTAACCGTGCAGGCCTGTTCAAGGTAATTATCAAAAGCCCTGACGCTCTGCGGATTTCCCAATGCAGTTTCTCCGCCCCTGCCGAATCTTCTTGTAAATTTGATCCTTGTTTCCGCAAAACGGTAAACAACAGCGGCGGCTGACAATGCGGCAAATATCCATGCAAGAAAGCTTTGCGCTATAAAAAGACACACTGCGGCGGCGGCCAAAGCTATAGGTATCAGAATCTTCAGAATATATCCGGACGTATATCTCTCAATTATCCTCAGATAATTCATAAGCTGCTTTTTCTCGGTAAAAACTGTGGTATTCTCAAAAGAAGCCTGTATTTTCATATCAATACCTCTCATACTGTTCATCAGGCGTTTATGTAAACTGTGTTCCTGCTCCCTCGTTGCTAAGCAGCTCGATAAGTATAGAATGAGGAACTCTTCCGTCTATGATCGAAGTTTTCTTTACTCCCCGTCTTATCACCTCAACACAGCAGTCTATCTTAGGTATCATTCCGCCGCTTATTATTCCTGTCTTTTTAAGATACGGAACATCGCTGACGTTGACCTGGGGGATCAGCGTAGAATCGTCGTCCTTATCCTGTAAAAGACCTGCTATATCTGTCATAAGTATCAGATTTTCCGCTCTGAGGCATGAGGCTATTCTTGCCGCCGCGGTATCGGCATTTATGTTATACGCCTGACCGCTGGCAGAAGTTCCGACAGTAGCGATTATAGGTACATAACCGTTATTGAGAGCGTCTATTATCGGCTTTGTCGTTACCTTTTTAATCTCGCCGACATAACCGAGATCTATATCGCCCTGAAGCTTTTCGGCAAGTATCATCTCGCCGTCGCACCCGCACAGTCCAAGAGCTTTTCCGCCGTGAAGCTGTAAAGCCGAAACCAGCTCTTTATTTACCTTTCCGCACAGCACCATTTTTACTATATCTATAGTTTCCTTGTCAGTATAGCGCAGACCGCCAATAAACTTGCTTTCGATACCGACCCTTTTAAGCATTGAATTTATCTCAGGACCTCCGCCGTGAACAAGCACGACCTTTATCCCTACCTCGCTGAGCAGAACGATATCGCTCATTACAGCTTCCTTCAGCTTATCGTCGGTCATAGCGTTTCCGCCGTATTTTACAACCACGATCTTATCGTGATACTTCTGAATATACGGAAGAGCGTCGATCAATATCTGACTTCTGATACTATTTGCAATTTCCATTTTCAACATCTTTCCTTCTTTAATATATATAGCAAACGCTGTTCAGCCTTTCCGCCGCATATGGTCTAATTGAGCAGCATATACGCTTTGTCTGCTCCGCTGATACAAGTATGAACTCCGACGACTCGTTCGCAGCTTATGTCGGACGTAGAATACAATACCGAACCGAGATCATTTCTGCCGCTCTTTACCTGTACATTAATAATAATGGCTTCCGACATTCTGATCGGATTCGGTATAAATATCGCAGTGCTCGGTCAATATGCGGTACGCCAGCTTGTAATTGCCGACATACTGTAAAATATACGTTACAGGGCAGTTCAGCTCGTCTGACAGCTTCCCACCTACCGATTTCATGATCCTGCTCCGATAATATATAGTTATAGTCGCCGTATTTTTTTCTTCCTTTTTAAGCTCTATATTGATTATATCCTCATAATTTATGTAGGAAGGCTTCTTAAAGGTAAAGTAAATAAGCCGCTTATCGGTAAGAGCGTAATAATAATCGGAATTTTTACCAAAGGTCAGAGCCAGTCCCACGACAATGAACGGAACTATAACTATCCAGAAATTGCTTCCTGAACTGTAGACCGCCGCAAAACACGCCACAGTAAAAACCAGTACCGCCAGACCCAGCAGTCTTGTTCCTGCCGTGCTTTTTATCTCGTTTTTTCCCGTCCAAAGTATCGTTTCCCCGTAATCAAGACATTCGCTGAACTTCTCCGAATAATCTCCGCTTTCATTCATAATAAAATCTTTTTCTTTCATAATAATACCCCTTTATTTTTTATTTTCTTTACAGCATCAGCTTTCAGCCTGCCGCTTCTGACCCACTAACCATTCCTTACCGCCGCTTTGCCCGCCCTTTCTCTCGTCAATATCTTTTACCGCACCGATCAGCTCAGCGGTAAGAACGTTTTTCCTGTGCCTACGTCTTACTACGACCTGTAATCACCGTTTATCTTAACATATTCATAGGTCAGGTCGCAGCCCCAGGCAGTGGCGGAAACATCGCCCTGTTTAAGGTCGATAAGAATTTCGATCTCGTCCTTTGAAAGGATTTCAGCAGCCTTTTCCTCATCGAATGCAAGACCAAAACCGTTATCGCAAACCTTTATTTTTCCTGCCTCTGAAGCGTAAAAAACATCAGCCTTAGTTACATCGCAGTCGGTTTCTGCATAGCCAGCCGCACAAAGTATACGTCCGCAGTTTGCGTCAGCACCGAACATTGCACATTTCACCAAAGGTGAACGGATAATGCTTTTTGCAACGATAATAGCAGTATCAAGGTCGGGTGCGGAGGAGCAGATACAGGTAAGCAGCTTTGAAGCTCCCTCTCCGTCCTTTGCGAGAAGTCTGGTAATATTCATCATAACAATATAAAGCGCCTGTTTAAAGCATTCGTAATCACTGCCCTCGCAGGTTATCTCTTTATTTCCTGCAAGTCCGTCCGACATAACCATGCACATATCGTTGGTAGACTGATCTCCGTCGACCGAAAGACAGTTGTAGGTTACTTTGACTACCTCTGAAAGCGCCTTTTGCAGCATATCAACAGAAATCGCACAGTCCGTAGTAATGAAGTTCAGCGTTGTAGCCATATTCGGGTGGATCATTCCGCTGCCCTTTCCCATTCCTCCAAGACGGCATATCCTTCCGTCAAGCTCAAACTCTACCGCGACCTCCTTTTTAAAGGTATCGGTAGTCATAATAGCCTCGGCGGCTCTTACGTTTCCGTCATACGAAAGACCCATAACAAGCTCGTTCATTGCGTTTTCTATCGGCTCTATCGGCAGTATCTGTCCGATCACGCCCGTTGAAGCCACAATTACCTCCTCAGGCGTTATGCCTAATGCTCCTGCTGTAAGACGGCACATTTTCTCCGCCTTTTCCTCGCCGTCAGGATTGCAGGTATTGGCGTTCTTGGAATTTACAATGACTGCCCTCGCCTTTCCTCCCGTTGCCGCAAGGTTCTTCTTTGTAACAACAACAGGTGCGCCCTTGACCTTATTCTGAGTATAAACCCCCGCCGCATTGCACATTACGTCTGAAACTATTATTCCAAGATCGTTTTTGCCGTTTGACAGCGGATTTCCGTTTCCGTCAGATACTGCTGGCTTTTTTATGCCGCAGTAAAGACCGTTTGCCTTAAATCCCTTCGCAGCGCAGACGCCGCCGTCTATATATTTGTATCCGTCAAAATTCTTCATTTTACAACCCTCGTTCGTTATTAGTATTGCTTCGTCTGAAAAACGTTTGAATAAACTGTTCTTTGCTTCGGCTTTATATTATTAACTGCAAACAGCTGTGAAACGGTAACAAAGCCGAAGCCCCGTTTCAGCATTTCAGGTATTATTATATCAAGCGCTTCTACTGTAGCATAATTATTTTCCATATCGTGAAGCAGGATAATATCTCCGTCTTTTACGCTGTCAAGTATTCTCTCCGCTCTTTCCTGAGCCGAAACTCTGTCCTCCCAGTCCTCTGCGCCTATTCCTGCGATAAACGGCAGGTCGATATTATCAAAAAGCTTATCGTTTACCGCAATATACGGCGGTCTGAAAAAACGTGGTTTATCTCCGATAACGTCGTAAATCTTCTGCGAGGTCGATCCAATATCATTTTTTATCTCCTCGGCGGTCATTTTGGTCATATCGGCGTGAGAGAACGAATGATTACCTATTTCACAGCCTGCGCAAAAAGCGTTTTTCATGACCTCTGCCGACTCAGGAACTATATTGCTTCCCACCGCAAAAAACGAACCGAGTATATTATATTTCAAAAGCTTCTCCAGAACCAGCGGAGTTATTGCCGTATTAGGGCCGTCGTCAAAGGTAAGCGCAGCAGTTTTCCTTGCGCTCGCAGCATAATTTTCGCCTTTCATCGTTCCAATACCTCTCTGATGTTATTCATTGAACCCTCATCATAACCGTATTTATCCATACCTTCGCCTGATATATCCCTTTCGGCTTCAGGAGCAAGCCGAGTAATCAAAGCGAGCCGTAACCTTTTCAGCTTCAGCCAGCTTATACGACCTTCCTGACGGACTGAAAACTCCGTATTTCACGACCTCATCCTCTATGACAACACAGAAATTCACATTAAACAGCAAAAAGCACAGCAAGGAAACTGCTGAATATACGGCAGGGTGACGGTTTATACTCCTGATTATCCAGTAGCCGTCGCTGTTATTTCTGAGCCTCAGCTTAAACAACTTTGCGAAAGCTCCGACAAGCAGCATAACGACCGCAAAGATCGGAACGAAATCAGATAAAACGATTTTCCGATAACAGTCATGATATAGTCGCCGACGGAAATAATCTCCGTCTGAATATTATCGGCTGCAAAAAACAGACCGAATATTACTGTAAGCGTAAGCGCAATAACCGCAACAGTTAGCATATCTGTCAGCCCAAAAAGCAATAATTACATATCAAGCGTTATAAATAGCGTATCAAAGTCCCTCAGATTCGTCAATCCCCAGCATTATATTCATATTCTGAACCGCCGCTCCGCTTGCTCCCTTGCCGAGATTGTCAAGTCTTGAGCAAAGCAGTATCTGCTCGTCGTTTCCGCAGACGAATATCTGCATATCGTTAGTTCCGGCAAGTGTATTTGCTGCTAAGAATCCGTCCGAAAGAGTTTCTTTGCCGCCAAGCTCCATAACCTTGACAAAACGCTGTCCCTCATAGTGAGCCGACATAATTTCGTGAATGTCCGCAGGCGTGTAATTCTTATTCAGCGCTCTTGAGATCAGCGGAACGGTTACGACCATTCCCTTGTAATAGTCGTCAACTATCGGGTTGAACATCGGCTTGTATTTAAGTCCGCAAACCGCCTGCATTTCCGGCAGATGCTTATGAGTCTGCCCCAACGCATACTGACGGGGGGAATACATTTCAGCAGTCTTTCCCTCTCCCTCCATTGCGGCGATCATTTTCTTTCCTCCTCCGCTGTAGCCCGAAACCGCATGAGCGGTCAGAGGATAATCCTCCGGAAAGACCCCCGCCTGAACCAAAGGATATACTAAGCTTATAAAGCCGCTTGCATAGCAGCCCGGATTTGCTACTCTTTTGGATCCTGCAATATTCTCTCTGTGCTCGGCCGAAAGCTCGGGAAAGCCGTAATCCCACGCAGGATCTGTTCTGTGAGCAGTCGAAGCGTCGATTATTCTTACGTTCGGATTTTCAGCAAGCCTTACCGCCTCGACAGCCGCTGCGTCCGGCAGGCAGAGAAAGGTAATATCCGATTCGTTGATAAGGCGTTTTCTCTCGTTTACGTCCTTGCGCTTATCCTCGTCAATAAGCAGAATTTCAAGGTCGGAGCGGTTTTCAAGCCTTTCGACTATCTGAAGCCCTGTAGTGCCTTCCTTGCCGTCTATAAAGATCTTTGTTTTCACTTAAATCATTTCCTTTTTTTATATTGCGATTCGTCAAGAATACTCTTGTAGCTTCTCTCCGAAAGCTGAGCCCTTGAAAGCTTTTTTGCGGTGCGTTCAGCCGATGTATAAAACTGCCTGCCTATCCCCGCTCCGAAAAACACTGCGACCGCAGTCATAACCAGAAGGTTGGGGTCAACGCTGTCAAATCCAAGCAGAAAATACGCATATACTGTAATCGCCGCTATAGGAAGTATAAAATACCATCTCAGACCATACCGTCTTGAATACCTGAACGACATATACAGCGTACCAATCGGATAGACAAAAAGAAATCCGAGAATATCCGGTATAAGCGAACGGCTGACTTCTGTAGAAAGATAATATATTCCGTATGCAGCCGCAGACCAGATTACAATGTGAACAACCGCCGCTGCAACAGGTCTGTTATAGTCTTTAAGCTTTTTCATCAAGCCTTGCCCTTACATATCCGATCTGCGCCCTGACGGATTCCGGAGCAGGTCCGCCTGCCGCCTTTCTCTGCATAACGCAGGTTTCAAGGCTTATAGCGTCGTAAATATCCTCATCAAAGGTGTCGCACAAAGCTTTGTAATCCTCAAGGGGCAGAGTTTCCAGCGTGAGGTTTTTCTCGATACAGGTATGAACCAAAGTCCCGGTAATTTTGTATGCGTCCCTGAACGGCAGACCCTTCTTTACAAGATAGTCGGCACAGTCGGTAGCGTTGATAAAACCCTTTGCTGCCGCATTTCTCATATTTTCGGGAATGACCTTCATAGTTTCGATCATCGGAATAAAGGTAGTTAGACAAAGCTTAACAGTATCGACTGCGTCAAAAATTGCTTCCTTATCCTCCTGCATATCCTTGTTGTAGGCAAGTGAAAGTCCTTTCATCATAGTGAGCAAGGTAGTAAGATCGCCGTATACTCTGCCCGTCTTTCCCCTGATAAGCTCGGTTATATCAGGATTTTTCTTCTGCGGCATGATCGACGAGCCGGTAGCGTAAGCGTCGTCAAGCTCTATAAACTTGAATTCCCACGAGCACCACAGCACGATCTCCTCTGAAAATCTCGAAAGGTGCATCATAAGGATAGAGATCGCAGACGCAAGCTCTATACAGAAATCTCTGTCGGAAACGCCGTCAAGAGAATTCTGAGTAATTTCGTCAAAGCCAAGCAGATCACAGACCAGCTGCCTGTCTATAGGGTAGGTCGTTGAAGCAAGCGCTCCGCTGCCAAGAGGCATAATATTTGTTCTCTTATATGTATCCTCCAGTCTGCCCAGATCTCTCAAAAGCATTTGAGCATACGCCGTAAGATGATGCGCAAAGGTAATCGGCTGTGCCCTCTGCAAATGCGTATAGCCGGGCATTACCGTTGTAAGATTTTTCTCCGCAAGCTTTATCAGGGTTTCAATAAGCTCTTTTACCAGCTTTTCAATTTCCTTTATCTCGTCCTTTAGGTACATTCTCAGATCGAGTGCGACCTGATCGTTTCTTGAACGGGCGGTATGAAGTCTTTTTCCCGCGTCGCCTATACGGGCAGTAAGCTCCGCTTCATTGAACATATGGATATCCTCGGCGTTAGGATCAAACTGAAGCCTGCCGGATTCTATATCCGCAAGTATCTCCTTCAGGCCCGCTATTATCTTCTCACTTTCTGATCTGTCTATAATACCGCATTCGCCAAGCATTTGAGCATGAGCGCAGGAGCCTTCTATATCCTGTCTGTACATTCTTGCGTCAAAGGAAATAGACGAGTTAAAATCGTTTACCCTTTCGTCAACCTCCTTTGTAAATCTTCCAGCCCACATTTTTGCCGACATTTCAATACCATCCTTTTTCTTGTAATTGTTGTGTATTTATTCTTTACGGTCAGCCTGCATAACGAGGTCACAGCGCAGTTATGAAAAATAATCCCGCAGCGGCATACGAAGCAGCAAGCATTTAAAGTGTTTTCTTTAAAATATGGGCAAAATAGCTCCTCCCGGAGTTATTCTGCCCTTACTGAAATTCAGCTGCTTTTATTCCTTTTCGTGCTGCTCAAGAAGCTTCTGGATATCAACACCGTTTATCTTCAGTCCGTCTATTTTACAGTCGTTGATTTCAACATTTGAAAGATCGCAGTGGATAAATTGCGAGTTTTTCAGATCGGGATTCTTAAACTCCACATTATTCATTATTGAGCAGCCAAAGCGTGTGCAGCTCATATTTACGCCGAGAAATCTGGAGTTTACCATATACATATCGGTAAAATCCCCCTCGGTCATGCTTATATTATTAAACCTCGCATTGTCCATATTTACGTCGTCGAAATCCGCACCCTTTAGATTTACGTTGCTGAACTTAGCTCCGCCCAGATTAACGTCCTCAAACGATGAATTCGGCAGGCTGTCGTAGGAAATTTCCACCTTCTTATCGAAAGCCGGTTCAAATGTTTTGCTTGCGTCTGACATATCAAAAACCTCCCTTTAATTGAATATACGGTTAATTGTTAACGGCTTAGCCGTATTTCGGATCAGCGTCTTTTCTGATCGAGCTTCGCCTTTACCTTTATAGGCAGTCCGAACAGATTTATAAAGCCTGCGGAATCAGCCTGATTATATACGTTATCCTCGTCAAAGGTCGCAACCTCTTCATCGTAGAGAGTATACGGAGAAGTTACGCCGGCGTTGATTATGTTACCCTTGTAAAGCTTCAGCTTAACGTCGCCGGTAACGGTCTTCTGGGTTTCGGTAACAAATGCGCTCATAGCTTCTCTGAGAGGAGTATACCACTGACCGTTATAAACGATATCGGCAAACTTGATTCCGAGATACTGCTTAACTCTGGCGGTTTCCTTATCAAGAGTGATCGTTTCCAGAACCTCGTGAGCGTGATAAAGAATAGCTCCGCCCGGAGTTTCATAAACGCCTCTTGATTTCATACCTACAAGACGGTTTTCAACCAGATCTGCAAGACCGATTCCGTTTGCGCCGCCAAGCTCGTTCAGCTTTGAAACAAGCTCTACTCCGTTCATTTCAACGCCGTCTACAGAGGTAGGGATCCCCTTTTCAAAATGAATAGTTACATATGTAGGCTTATCGGGAGCGTCGATAGGAGAAACACCCATCTCAAGGAAGCCCGGCTTTTCATACTGAGGCTCATTTGCAGGATCTTCAAGGTCAAGACCCTCATGAGAAAGATGCCAGATATTCTTATCTTTTGAATAATTGGTTTCCCTGTTTATTTTAAGAGGAATATTATGAGCCTCGGCATACTCTATCTCCTGCTCTCTGGACTTAAGATCCCAGATCCTCCAGGGAGCGATTATTTCCATATCAGGAGCAAACGCCTTGATCGCAAGCTCGAAGCGCACCTGATCGTTGCCCTTTCCTGTACAGCCGTGGCAGATAGCGTCTGCGCCTTCCTTAATAGCGATTTCAGCTATTCTCTTAGCAATTATCGGACGTGCGAACGAAGTTCCCAGCATATATCTGTTTTCATAAACCGCTCCCGCCTGAACAGTCGGATAAACGTATTCCTCGATAAACTCTTCCTTCAGATCCTCGATATAGAGCTTTGAAGCTCCCGTTTTGATCGCCTTTTCTTCAAGACCGTCAAGCTCGGTACCCTGTCCTACATCCCCGGATACGGCGATCACCTCGCAGTTATTGTAGTTTTCCTTCAGCCATGGAATAATGATCGAAGTGTCAAGACCGCCGGAATAAGCCAGAACTACCTTTTTGATTTCCTTAGCCATTATAAATTCCTCCGTTACAATTAATATTTATGGTAATAGTTTTTGTAATTATCAGCATTACAATCACCATTATACACCATCACTTAATAATGTCAAGTGGTTTTGCATAAATGTTTTATATTTATACACAATTTCAGCCGATTTTTGCATATATATAATTTTTATGCGCAATATTATACATTTTGTATGCATTTATACATCGAAAATGCATAGATCCGAATCAGCGGAATAGAAGCGGATATTACGGCATATAATTAAGATAAAACAGAACCACAGGCAATTTGAACATTCAAATAAATTATATCACACACCTTTCTTAAAATCAAGGGCTAAATACGTTTTATCCGAGAAAAATCAAGTTAATGCGGAGCGTTTTTCAATTCTTCCGAATACTTTTAACGGCTTTATTTGCCTCCTGATTTTTTATACCCCCTCACTAATAGGCTAAAACAGGGCAAAAGTTGCATACGTTTGTGCAACTAAAAATGAAATATGTCTAAATTAATTCAAAAATCATTTATCTGCACAAAAATCTTTATGTAAAACTGTGCAGTATGACGAATAAATGAACGGATTTCTTAACCCTGCGGCATTGCAATTTTAAGAGCCGTATGGTATAATATTCTACATAAAGTAAACTTAAAGCATATAAGCTTTTAATCTAAGTTCAGAAAGGGCGCGCTAAAAATGAGCAGTAAAAAAAATTTTGAGGAGCTTGGTTTTACGAAGATCTCCCCCAGCATACTTGATAAAGACGATAACGTAAATCCATTCAAAATGGTGGGCAAGGACTGGATGCTGGTAACTGCCGGAGATGAAAACGGCTGGAACACTATGACCGCTTCCTGGGGCTTTATGGGCGTAATGTGGGGTAAAAACGCAGCTGTTACAGTAATAAGACCTCAGAGATATACAAAAAAATTCATAGATAGTTCGGAATACTTTACCCTCAGCTTTTTCGGAGAGGAATACCGTTCCGCTTTGGCGTTCTGCGGAAAATACAGCGGACGTGACAAGGATAAGGCTGCTGAAACGGGACTTGTTCCTGTATTTGCAGACAACGCCGTTTCTTTTGAGCAGGCCGAAACAATTATCGTTTGCAGAAAGCTTTACGTTCAGGATATGAAGCCTGAATGCTTTTCCGATAAGACCTGCGACGAAAAATGGTATCCGGATAAGGATTACCATACGGCGTATATCGGAGAGATAACAGCGATGTACCGCAGGGAAAAATAATTTCTTACAGCCGCTTAATAATTTGCGGTCATATAACATAAAACGGGCAAACTCAGTCAGCGCTGAGTCCGCCCGTTTTGTTTTTGTCAGCCTGAGAGCTTTGTGCCGGGGAAATAATGCTCAAGTATCTCCTTATAGGTTTTTCCCTCCTTAGCAAGATAATTGGCTCCGTACTGGCTCATTCCTACAAGATGACCATAGCCCTTGGTAGTAATTATAAACTTTCCTCCGCTGTATTCTGCTTTAAAGCATGGCGACGGAAGCGAAAGCGCATTTGCAAACTGCTGACCGGTTATAAAAAAACTTTCTCCGATACCTACCGAAAGAACTGTTCCCGAGGGTGTTTTTTCATCAGGGGTTATCCATTTTTCCTCGTCAAGCCCTTTAAAATCAGCGTCAGGGAACTGAGCAGAAAGCCTTGCGGAAAGCTCCTCGGGAGTAAATTCTGTTTGCTTTTCAAAGCCTGATATTTCGGTATCCCATGAACTGTCGCATACTGTAAGATAGGGAATATCCTCTCCCCATGCATTCAGCGCAGACTCGGTCTTTCCTCCGCTTATCGCATGAAACGCCACAATAACAGGCTCGCCTTCATATTCCAATATCTCCTTTTCAACCGCTTTTACCGCCTCGGAAACCTTTTCATAGGCGGCTTTATAATCATCTCCATAAAGCTCCTTTGCCTGCTCCTCTGTAAAATAGCTTTGATAGAGAGAGGTATCGTCGCTCATTACTGCGCCTTTAAGCTCCTTTGTCGGAGTCTCCTTTTCATTGAGCGACCTCCTTACCGCATATGTATGAGCCAGAACAGCCTGAGCTTTCAGGGTCTCAGCTTCAAAGTCGGCAGGCATCTGCGCCAGAACCGCTCCGATCATATAATCCTCCATAGATATTTCGGATACCTTATCCTCCTTTGTAAAAAGAAATTTTACGCTGTTTCCGCCTGCGGAGGTATCCGCAGATGCCTGTCCGTTACCGCCGTTAAAAAATGCTATACACGGAACCAGAATCAGAAATACCGCAAATACCGCCATAAGCTGAATATGATTTTTCATGCCGATCTTCCTTTCTATATCCTTTTCTGATAATGGAGCAAGCCCCGTTATTCCGCAACGACCCAGAACTTATATAGTCCGCTGCCCGACAATCGAGGACACAGGCCGTGCTATTTAATTATATTCATTACAGAGAAAAAATATGACTGATATGATTAAAGATCTATATAAAAAAAGCCGCATGATCCCACGTCAGGCTTAATGTTCAGTTCTTCCAGCGCTAAAGCAATGGAAAGTATTTCAGCGTGAATAGCGGGGAAAAGACAGCTCAAATTCATTTATCCTGCAAAATTGAATTCCTCACGACTTATGCAGTACTTCTTGACTAACAGAAATTAAAGTATTATAATATAGTAGATATATTATAAAAGAAGGTATACTGTAATGGAAAGCTTTAAGGATCTGCTTATGCAGACAAAAACTCTGGTAATTTTCAAAAAACTCCGTGAAAGAAATGTTATAAAGAAGCTTATTGCCGCTCTTGAGGCGTGTGAGAACGGAGATACTGATGAAGCTGTGGAGAAATACTCCGACTTTGCCGCTCAGCTGTACTCTCATTCGGATAATCTTACCCGTTATATCCTGCGGCTGACGCTTGAAAACGAAAACCTGTATATGCTCAGAAAGGGAGAGGGAAAGGCTACCGGCGCGCTGCTTGACGAATGTCTTGCCAACGAGCTTTATATTCTCGAACAGCTTTCTCAGATAACCTCTGAGGATATAATCTCAAAAATTAACTACAGCGGTTTTCTTCCGCATTACAGAACTGAAAATTTGGATTTTTCTAAAATATACGCAGACAGAATACATCAGATAAACCAGTACGGATACGGAATATATTCCCGCTATCACGTTTTTGTCATCAAGGACGGGACTATAGTTCCTGTAGAATATCCCGACTCTATCAGGCTTTCGCAGCTTTCGGGGTATGAACGGGAACGCAGCGAGGTAATAGACAATACTCTTGCTTTGCTGAAAGGCAGACCGGCAAACAATGTTCTGCTTTACGGCGACTGCGGAACGGGTAAATCCTCAACTGTAAAGGCTATTGCAAATGAATACTATCCGGACGGACTGCGCCTTATCGAGCTTAAGAAAAAACAGCTTCATGAGATCCCGGCTATCGTTGAAACGATAAGCAAAAATCCGCTCAAATTTATTATTTTCATTGATGACCTTTCGTTTACGGAGGACGACGACGATTTTGCCGCACTTAAAGCTATTCTTGAGGGCAGCGTTTCCTCTACCGCTTCAAATCTTGCGATATACGCTACCTCAAACCGCCGTCACCTGGTACGCGAGACCTTTTCGGCTAGAGAGGGTGATGAGATACATTTCAACGATACTATGCAGGAACTTTTGTCGCTTTCAGACCGCTTCGGTCTTACGGTCACATATTCAAAGCCGAACAAGGAGCTTTTCCTTTCTGTAGTCAGGGATCTTGCGCGTCAGTACGGTCTTAAAATGACAGAGGACGAGATCTGCAAGAAAGCCGAGGCTTACGCTCTTACAAGAGGCGGACGTTCGCCGAGAGTCGCTAAACAGTTTATTGAATATCTGAAAGGAACTGAGGAATAATGCTTACGTTTGAAAAAATATTGTCTGACGAACAAATAAAAAACACCGCGCTCCTTGCCGATCAGATATGGCATCAGCATTTCATAGGCATTATACCCGAAGGTCAGATAGACTATATGATTGAAAAATTCCAGTCGTACCGTGCGATAAAGGCTCAGCTTTCCGACGGCTACGAATACTACGGATTTTTTATTGACGGAGTACAGGCAGGCTACTTCGGGATCTGCGAAAAGCCAGACAATACGCTGTTTTTATCAAAGCTGTATTTAAAAAGCGAATACAGAGGAAACGGCTATGCTTCAAAGGCGTTTGAGTTTATTAAGAATAAGGGAAGAGAAAACGGGAACACTATGGTCTGGCTGACAGTCAACAAGCATAACGATCCGGCTATTGAAGTATACAGGCACTGGGAAATGAAAATAATACGCAGCGAGGTCACAGACATCGGAAACGGATACGTTATGGACGATTACGTTTTCGGCGCAGAACTTTAGGAAAAGCTGCACAGCTGACAAAGTATCGTTTCAATAGGACAGCAGTTTATTTCGTATTGCATATCTATGATTCACGCAGACTGAATTGTACAAACTACATAACCGTTTTAACAGCGTGAATTGTTTTTTAGTAATAATTATAAAAATTGTGCAAAAGGCTTGACAAAGCGGTTATGATTTGATATAATAATTAAGTCGTTGCAGACAAAAAGCTTTCGGCGTTAAAAACAAGTGTGAGTTATTAGCTCAGTTGGCAGAGCATTTGACTTTTAATCAAAGGGTCCGGGGTTCGAATCCCCGATAGCTCACCAGAATAAACCCCCGTATTTACGTTAAACTGCGTAATTACGTGGGTTTATTTATTCTGTATTTTCATAGCATATGACAAAAAATTGATAAATATGACACGTTTTCAGAGATATATGCCATGAAAATATGACACGGTAACTGCTCAGACAGAAACTATCATAAACAGCTGAACAAACTGAGCTATAAAGTCATTACCGTATCATTTGCAGCCTTCACGTTCAATTGACCATATAAGTAATAATTTGTTCCCCTAACCGTTGTCATCTGTTATATGAAACGAGCAACGCTTGCCTATTTCAAATACATTAATAATCAACACTGTACATACGATTGCAAAATATATATATGAGTATAAAATGCTTTTTATAGTTTTATCGTACATTCCGTCATAATGCCAGCCGAACGCTGAATTTGCAATCGGAAACAGCCATTTGGCTCTTACGTCAACCGCCCACAATACCAAACCTGTTACGATAAAACTCAGGTTTACAAATATTCCGAATACTTTCTTCTTAAGCAAGGTAAAAACCATAAGAATTAGTCCGACTGTAAGCATAAACATAAGCATTAGCGCTACCGCATGAAAAAAAGCAGTGTACGGACGTGACTGATTAATTACGGAATCGTCTATAACAGCAAAAGTGAATTCGTTTCTAATCGTTACGTTTTCAGGTTTAATTGCATTCTTTGAAACAAGACTCCATGCGTTGATCAAAAAACTCCTGTTAAATACCGTTAACATTGAAGATAAGCCTAAAAACGCTGTGAACGTAACTGAAGAACATATCAGAAACCATATCTGTCCTAATATCCAAGCAGTTCTTCCTGTTCTGAAAAGTATAAAGGTTCCCGAATTATCTAACTTGGGATGATCAGAAATAAGGATTAAATAAGTCAGCGCGACCAACGGTACAAAATATCCGTTATTCATAAGTGAAATAAACGGTTCTATTGCATTTAGCGGAGTTAAAAAATAATCCGAAAGCCGTATAAGAGGATCAATAAAATAAGTATAAAAGAACATATATGCAAAAGCAAAAATCAATAATCTTGAACTAAGGAGCCATCTTACATATGTAGTTTTCAGAACAACATAGCTTTTTTTAAGAACTGCCGTCATTGCTTCAGCCTCCTTTTCATAACATAATAATACAAAACAAAAAAGACTGCAATAACAAGCAGGAAGTATATGTACGCAAAAGCTAAGGAAAGCCCTGTATAATCTGAAAACCAATTTTCAACCGAAGAAAATCTTGCGCTGTTATCAAGAAAATAGAATTTAGCGTCTTCCATTTTACCGCTGTACATATAGGGTTTAGCAACCTGTGCAAAAAAGAAATAGGTAAGCACGGGAATTCCAAGAGAAACATATTTGCTCATTGTGACAGATGAAACAGCTAGACAAAATAATCCGCCTATTTGTGCAATAAGCCCCGATGTTAAAATTCTGCCGAAAATAAACAACAGCACGCTGTCCGAGCCGAATATTCTGTTAAAACCGTAATAATTGAACCAATCCGCAGTATAAACGCTATCGGCATATTCATTCGGAAACGGAAAAATACTGAAACATACGACTGCAAAGATAAGATAGCATATAGATATTAAAGAAACCGAAATTATTATACTGCATATAAATTTTGAACATATATATTTTCTGAAACCGGTTCTCTCCGCAATATGACGCCAATAGTTTGAATTATATTCGTCACAGAATACAGGAACACATGAAAATGCCGCTAAAAACGGTATAAAGATTCCGATCCATTGGTTTGCAAACCCCTGTGAAAAAATACTTATACAACTATAAGAAGAATACTCCAGCCATAAGCTTTTATCCGTCTTAAAAATAAACTCGGCTATTGAATAGCTCGGAGTAGACGTATCCAAAAGAACGCAGCCCGTAGAAAAAATCAATATGATAAATACTATAATTGACAGCAAAAAGTTTATACTGAAAAAGCTTTTTCTTAAATCTGACTTTATTGCATTGATCATAGTACCTCCTAATAGCGTATAAGAAATCAGTATATATAGAGTTCTCCTGTTAAAGCGTCCACAAGATAAAGACAATTCTGATTTACTGTCGTGCTGTCATATCCCGTTATATCCGGATAGCAGCCGGACATTGTAAAAGCCCAGAACGGTCTTAATTGTATATCTGCATTATTAAGCATATTTTCTGTATCGACATTCGGTTCTTCGCCTTCGGCAGGAGAAGTATAGTCAGGACAGTCGTTGCCGATATAGTAATACTCCAACTCAGCTGTTTCAAATGAATAAGCAGATTTATCCGCCATACTTGAAGATATTATGTTTATAGCAGACGTAAGAGATATTAACTGTTCGCCGTTATCAATAATTTCTCCTGTATACGGCGTGTTACATTTTATAAAGGAATTGATCTGTTCTTTTTCGTTAAATGCAAGCTGTATCTGTGAGGAATATAAGTATGGAATTCCTTCCGCTATCCAGTTATCGCTGCTATTATCATAATAAATTTCGTCATTGGCATAATAGTAATGGTTGTCATACAGATTCCCGTTTTTATCAATTCTCTGATATTCAATTACATACCCAAAACTGTCATCAAGCTTTTTCACTGTGAAGTCTGTCATTGAATATGTAAACAAATTATTTTCAAGCGGCGCCAAATATTCATCGACAAAATCCTGAGCAAATTCAGCAGCGTCTTTTATTCCCCAATCGCTTCCGTCAAGCATATTGTAACTGACATCGTCAAGGCTTTGACCTAAATTTACCCTATACCTTTTTTCTATAGGGAACAATTCAGTAAATCTATACGGATCCCCGCCTGCAACTCTGTTATAAAATGAATATCCTGTTTCATGATAAATAAGCGAACGGCTCATATCCATATTCTTTCCCATATACATAATAAAGCTGTGAGGATTAATATCACTTTCCGGATCATTTTCATCATACCGCCTTCCCCCAATATTATATTCACAAAAGGGTGAGTCAAGAGAAAATTCTTCCTGATATAAGTGATAAACCAAATCCTTCAGATCATCAAAGTTAGGATTATACGGAGATATTTTATATGCGGGCATTACATTCCCTTCTCCGATAATTACATTATCAACAGTTACGTTTGTATTATTTGACTTTAGACTTTCTAAACTGGTTTTTCTAATTTCGTCAAGGCATATATAATCAAGCTCAGCTGACTGAGCCTGATTATTGTTATTCAGTATTTCCTCCTCCCTTTTTACTTCGTCGGGAGCTTTTGAACATGATGACATTACAGTTAATATAAAAACTATTATAATGACCTTGCGCATTTCATATCTCCTATTTATTGCGCGTTACCTGTAATTGTAACGCCGTTGGTTCCGGTATATCCTCTGAGGGTTACCGTGATCTGACATTTTTGAGCATTGAGATCAGAGTATCTGTTTCTTGTGTATTATCCGCTCCTCACTTACTTTTTTTAACAGACCTTTATCCGTTATCTGAAGAGCTTTTCATTTTTAATACAATCCTGCCCACGGAATCCTTGTGAACATTTTGTAAATATTTTCATCGTAATATTGCTTCTACAGCTACAAAGTAATAAGCTTCGAGGCTGATACAAGGTAAAACTCGCTGGGTAGAAAATGAGTTCTGAAACAGATCTTATTTTGACAGTTACGGATCCAAATGGCGTGCGTTCGATCTAGAATAGTAAATATTAAAACCTGCCGCACCAATGCCGAAGGTGCAACAGGTTTTGTTCTGCGTGAGTTTAAAAAAAGATTCAATAACAGCATTATCTCTTGGCGTTCCAGCTCTTGACATACTCTGAATAACGTTGTATGATTGTAAACCGATTTAATATATTTGCATATCTGTTATGTTCAGCTCCCGGAACAACCGAGTTTGCAGTCTTTCTCACATAACCAGTTATGTTTAATCTTTTCATGGATTTCCACACTGAAATATCTGATACCTTCCAATCATATGTATTAAGCAAAGTATCTGCTATTGTCCTATAGCCTTGTGAGGGATAATGTTAATGTATGTCACAAACGTAATAGTCAAGCTCCTGCTGTGCTTTTTCATACCTGTTGATTGTTCCTTTTCGTTTCAGCCATTTGTAGTATCCTGACCTTGAAACCTCATATACATCGCATAATTCCTGCACTGAATGCTTTTCACTTTTTTGTTCAATGCAGGCATATATCTGCTGAATTACTTTCTTCTGACATCTCCCCTTTCCAGTTCGATTGATTTTTTTAATCGTACTATTTCACCATTCTTCTTCAACAACTCACGCTCAAGGAGAGCAACCTTGTATTCAAGCTGCTCCATTGGTGTGAGTTCTTTTTTTCGGGTATACTTTGAAAGTGGATTGCCAGGTTTACGCTTGTTTTCAAGTGCTTGTTCTCCACCCTCAAGATACTGTTTTGTCCATTTGTGTATCTGTGCATTGTAAATGCCAGTTTCTCGTTCTATGCTTGCAAGACTCTCTCCTGCAAGATTTCGTTTTACCAATGCTAACTTTTCATCTTTACTATGGCTGATATTTGTTCATCCTTTTGGTCTTCCCATTTCTATCATACTCCTTTTCTTTATTATATCACAAAAAATGATGGCAGACACTTTTTTGTGTCTACCATCATTATACTACTTCAGGGAATTTCCTTGCAGGCTCGTAAACTTTTGGGCAGGCTGTACAGCGCCATTTTGAAATGGATTTTTCGGCAAGTTTGCAGATATAAATAAACATCGGATTGGGAATATATTTTACCAGGTAAAAGTTGCAAAACGGATTTTGGAAGATGTGTGGGTATTGAATTTCAAGAGATAATATGGTATAATTATTTTTAAAAAAGTAAGTAGAGATAATGTTCGATGATCAAAATTTTATCTATTGATAAGGAAAATTTATGAGAACGTTAAAGAACAACAATTATTTCGGCACAGAAAAGATCAGCCGAATTCTATTAAAAATGGCACCGCCTGTTATGCTTGCACAGCTTATTCAGGCACTTTACAATATCATTGACAGCGTGTTTATCGGGAAATATTCCGAATCGGGACTTACCGCATTATCAATTGTCTATCCTTTGCAGCTTCTTATGATTGCACTTGCTGTGGGCACAGGTGTGGGAATTAATACGGTTATAGCGGCAAAGCTTGGAGTAGGAGAAGAAAAAAAGGCAAATGATTATGCTGGCACAGCTGCCCCCATTGCGATAGCCTTATGGTTGATTTTCGCAGGTGTATGTTTTTTCTTTATGCCAAAATATGCACGAATGCAGACAAGTTCTCCTGAAGTAATCGCCGATGTAATATCTTATGGCAGAATCGTCTGTGTGTTCAGCTTCGGACTCTTTCTCGAAAGCGTGTGGACAAAGGTTTTGCAGGCAAGAGGAGATATGAAAACGCCTATGATTGCTCAGATTCTGGGAGCAGTTACAAATATAATTCTTGACCCTCTGCTTATCTTCGGAATGTTCGGTCTGCCCGAATTGGGAATAACAGGTGCGGCAATAGCAACTGTATCTGGGCAGGCTGTGGCGGCGCTTGTGGTAATGAAAAAGGGCTTCTACAAATCACCGTCACTTAAAAAGTATCCTCACTATACTGCAAAAATCTTTCGTCTTGGACTTCCGAATATACTGATGCAATCAGCATATACCCTTTACATTTTCGGACTGAATATGATACTTTCAACATTTTCCGATGCGGCGGTTACGGTACTCGGTTTGTACTACAAGTGGCAGACATTTTTCTTCATTCCTCTTGGCGCTATGCATACCTGTATTGTTCCGATAATAAGCTTCAACTATGCGGCACGAAACGCTGAACGCTGTAAAAAAACTCTTAATACATCACTTGTTTTCGGCACTGTGTTAATGTTACTCGGAACGCTTTGTTTTGCGATAATTCCGGAACCTATGCTGAGATTTTTCTCATCGGACGAACAAGTTATCAAAATAGGTATTACAGCATTCAGAATTATAGGAATAAGCTTTATTCCGCTTGTTTTTTCACTTACATATCCCGTACTGTTTCAGGCTGTAGGAAAAAGCTTCAAAAGTTCACTGCTGACAATAATAAGAACAGTATTTCTTTTTGTTCCACTGGCATATCTTTTCTCACGTTTCGGACTTGAATACTTCTGGTTTACCTATCCTGTCACAGACGGAATTGTAGGACTTATAGGCTTTTTTATGACAAGAAACTTTTTTAGACACCAGTATCTCACTACAGAAAAAAAACAAGAGCAGAAAGTGGTTATACAGCCGTCAAAACCCGGTGTTATCATAACCATTGCAAGACAGCATGGTTCTTCAGGCAAGCAGATAGGAAAGCTTGTTGCTGAAAAACTGGGAATACCTTTCTATTACAAGGAAATGACCGCACTTGCAGCACAGGAAAGCGGTCTTGATAGAGAGTTTATTTCCGACATCAATAAAAACTCGCCTCAGATACTCCGTGACCTTTATTTAAGCACAAAGGTAGTAAGAAACGCTATCGAGGCACAGTACAAAATCATCAGAAAAATTGCCGATAACGGTAGCTGTGTAATCGTAGGCAGAGCCGCTGATTATGTTCTCTCTGATTATGAAAATGTTATAAGGATTTTCATTCACGCTCCCGTAGATTACCGCATAGACAGGGTTATGGAGATTTATGGTGACACTCACGAAGAGGCTGTAGAGAACATTCACCGTTCAGATACCGCAAGAACAAATTACTACAAGAATATTTCGGGACTTGTATGGGGAAATAAAGAGAACTATGAGCTTGTTGTTGACAGCTCGGTGGGTGTTGAAAAAAGTGCTGATTTAATATATCGGTATATAACAAGTATTACTGTGGATAAACAGTAAATTTCAGATTGTTACAGCTTTGTAAATTCCGCTGTATCCTGCCAAGAAAATGCGGGATATGACGGTGTGATTCAGCATATTGAGAATATGTATTTTTAAAATTATAATATAATTACAGTCAACAGCGATCCCGCCGCAGACCTTTAATTTTCAGTCTGCCGCGGGATTTTTATAGCCATATGATAGCCTTGAACTCCCTCGCCTTTGCGTCCTCTTTTATACATCCGTAAATAAATTATTCATTATCCTTGGCAAGCTGAATCACAATGCTTCGGAATACCATAAAAATACGCCCGAAGTTCACCTTGCAAAAAGTCTTTTTAATAAAGCTCAATAAGCTCCTGCTAGATTCTGTGCTTTTCGATTACATTCAAAAGCGCATTACAGCGCTTCATGAGCAGAAATCGGAGCATGAAAAAAGGCTCCATACCATGAGCCGTTGGGGCAAGCTGACAATTCAGCAAAAACACCAACTTTCAGTATCTATGATTGATGTGGTACTTGTATCAGATGAAACAGGTATTGAAGTGAAATTCAGCGTTTAAGAAAATGCCTATTTTACTTTTTTCATTCGTGTTAAGGTGTTGCATTGAGCGTACTAAATTAGGAGCATAAAAATCGTTATAATTATTGAATAATATCAGTATCTTTTATCGGAAACAGCTGATTAGGAATCATTTCCCATTTATATATATACCCAATTATTTTTGTTCCTTCAAATTCAATCGTTGTTTCTTTATTGTCATAAATAACCGGTAATGAACAGTAGACTTTTCTGCCTTTATACTTAACAATTTTTAAGTCTCCCTTTACTGTGAAAATTCTTTTAACGCTCTTCTAATGTTTGCATTTATTTTATTAATAAATTGTTTTCTATTAACTAATTCAATTTCATATTTTTCTTTTAAATGATTATCAAATTTATCACCAATAATCGCTTTATCAAAAGAAGGCGGTGTAACGAGGAACATTATAAAAAGTATTAATAATAAAAAAATTACAATAATTATGCTTCGTTTTAGATATGTATGTTTCTGCTTCATAATAAACCTCTTTCTTGATTTTGTCAGTTTATATCCATATGCGCCATAATTTCCAATTTTGAATTTATCAACCAACCTGTCTGAACCCAAACAGGCTGTATATTTTTAGCTGATAATTTCCCCGTCTGAAATCTCAATGATCCTATCGCACTGTTCTGCGATCTTCGGGTCATGAGTAACGATAATGACCGTCCTGCCCTGTTCGTTCAGCGACTTGAACAGCTCCATAATTTCCTTTGATGTCTTGCTGTCAAGCGCTCCCGTCGGCTCGTCTGCCAATATCATGCTCGGCTCGTTCACTATTGCTCTTGCGATCGCCACTCGCTGTTTTTGTCCGCCGGATAGCTTGTTGCAGGGCTTTTTCGCAAGTTCTTCAATGCCAACAGATTTTAATGCGGCAAGAGCTTTTTCTTTTTTATTCTTTACTTTCTGCTTTGAGAAATTGAGTGGAATCATGACATTTTCCAAAGCGGTGAAATCCTCTACAAGAGCGAAATCCTGCATAACCATACCTATTTTTTCATTGCGGATCTTTGCATACTGACGCTCGGAAAGGTTTTTCACAAGCGTTCCGTCTATTGAATACTCACCCTCCTGATAGTTATCAATGCAGGCAAGTATATGCAGAAGCGTTGACTTTCCGGCTCCTGATTTACCGATAACCGCAACAAGCTCGCCGTCATCTATCTCACATGAAACATCGTGCAGCGCTTCAAATTCGTTGGATTTCTTAGGGTTGTAAATTTTTGTGATGTTGTTTAATTTTATCATCTTGTTTCTCCGATCAATTTCTAAACTCAGTTTTAAGTACATCTCTGGGCTGCTTATTTCTTACAACCAATAAAGGAATTATAATTGATAGCAACAGGAACAGAGCAAGAATTATTGCACAAATGCCGATGTATTCCACACTTATGGTTATTACGGTCTGTTTCAGGAACGTGTATTTTCCGATAATAAAAAATAAGGCGTCAGCAAAAATGGTGAAAATTACAACTATTATATAGTTAATAAAATTAATTACAGAACATCTTTTCCATGTGGCACCACACAAATAAAGTACTGCATAGCTTCTTAGATTCTGTGTTGTAGTAACTACGGTAGTTATAATTGCAGTAAATATGGTAATTATCAATATGCTGAGCGCTATAGGGAAAAGTGTATACAGCTCCTGATTCACGTATTGTTCGCTTTTTTCATAAATATAATCGGTATCATAATAATATCTATAGCCAAGCTCAGAGGTCATATTCTCTATCTCAATTTTCGAATAAGCTCCCTCGGGGAAATTTACTATAATTAAACTGTAAAAATTGTAGCAGCCCTTTGAACCTACCTTATCCATTATTTTATCTGTAGAAATAAACAGCGGATGACTGCGCATAGCTGAATTTAGTTGATAATAAAAGTTCCGAAAATCACCTGTGTAGTTATATAAATCAGGTCCGCCTGTACCATAAATATACTGATAGTCTGACATAATACCGGATATCTGTATTTTAAAGGATACTCCGTCCCAATCTTTAAGCTCAACTATGTCTCCTGTTTTATATCCGAAATTATCACAAACCACACACTGAGGAATTTCACTATCAGCGTCTGGAAGCTTTCCCTCTTTAAGATACGGAGGCAGTTCTTTCATTATTTCTTGGCTGTAATAGTTTATATATCCGCTTTTGTCAGAACCATCGTCAGAATCCATAATAACAAGATTTGCCTTGCCGCCGGTTACAGCAGTTGCTTTATCAAAATCCATTAATATATCCTCATCATATTTAAGATCATCCTTACCTATATTAGGCATTATGCAGATACCGTTCTGAGAAAGCGCTTCTTCAAACTGCGAATAATAAACTGTTCTATCCTTTAACGCTGACAGCATTATAATAATCAGCGCAAAAACCACAGCAAGCTGAATTGCGATCAAAATGTTTAGAATACGAGTACTTTTGGTAAGTTTAAACGAAAAATTCATATGTTTGCCTCCGTAAAGTTAAGCTTTCTGCTTATATTTCTTATCAGCATGACAAACAATACTATTGCCGAAACCGCAATATATCCTGCAAAAATACATACATATCTATTGAAATTAAGGCAGTTTATTGAATTGGGAAATATCTCCACCATTTTCGGGTACAGCAATTTATGAAATGCGTAAAGCGACAAAATAAATCCCGGCGAGATAACTGTTACAGCCTGACCAAGAAACAGCGCTATGCATCTTCCTCTAGTACTTCCGCACAGCCGAAAAACCGTTATTCGCTTTTTGTTGCATTCAATTATGTATTTATATAAAACTGCAAGGTTTACAGCAAACAGAAGAGCGACTGCTGCGGTAATAAATATTATTGTTCTGTAATATGCAAAATCGGTTATTGCCGAAAGATCCATATCCACAACATGACCGTGATCCGCCATTGTGCTGTTTACTATATTATCAATAGTAACAAACTGATTGTATGTAACAGGACGTATGAATTGAATACTGACAACAGCATTAAGTATAGTTTTGTCCGGAAGAGAAGTAAAGGGAATAGAATAAAAAACACTTCTTACACCACTGGGTATAGTATTTGAAACAGTATACTCAGTTCCGCATATGCTTACCTTATCGCCTATACCGGTCAAGGTTCTTGCCTCATTACTGTCATAAGATAAAGTTCCTGTAAATATTGTTTTTGTATCGTTAAGAAAATCGTCAGAAACAACAATATGTTTTTCTCCATTAATATATTCCTCGTCAGTCAGATCATATTCAGATGGATTTTCCATAACATTTACAATACCTTTATCGGTCAGTTTAAAAATGAAATCAAAGGGCGCAAGCCCAAAAAGATCGTTTTCAAATGTTCCGGAACAGTAAATCCATTCGATTTCTTCGTACATTGACTCCGGGATTTCTTTCAAGACTTTTGAAATATCTCCTTTAGTTATAGAGCTGAAATTATTATACCGAAACAAATCATTCAGCTCCTCTTCTTTGGTATTAAATGTAAGCAAATCGGTTCTTGAAGTCATCCATCCGCTCCATTCGTTCGCTTCAATTTTAACGGTGGTTGTCTTAGATTCTCCTATTAAGAGGTTATTACGATAGTTTTCATAAACGCCGTAAATAAAGCAGCCTATTACAGCGGTCAATACCGAAGTCATAACCATAAATAACAAAAGGAGCTTATTGTCTTTAAATAAATTCCGCAGTATTCTTAAAAGCATATATTATCTCCTGTAAAATATTCTGAGAGGCAAAATTAATATCCTGCCTCTCAGCCGGACAGAAATTAAAATACTATTTTTCTTGTTATGTCAACCTCGCCCTTATTATTTCCATTTTCATCTTGAACATATGACCAGTAACGAGCATAAAGACCCTCATAGTATATATTCTTTTGTGCGGTTACCCTTAAAAATGATCCGTTATCAGCCTCCGGTCTGAAATCAGTTTTATTGCTGTATATGCTGCCCAAAGCATTCCTTATTTCAGCGTATGAAAGAATAGCCGTATAGTTGTCCTTTCGGCATATGGTCATATTAGTAGCGCTGGTTGCATTTGTTAACGAATCATAGCTGTAAGTCTGTATAGAATGAAGATATGAATTTGATTGATCAAACGATTTATCAAGTACAACTGCATTCACACTTACAGCAGAAATAGAAGCCGTTATCAAAACGGCGGCACTCATTGCTGCAATCTTTTTAAATAATTTTATATTTAATTATAATATTATACATCATCTGAAAGTAAAAATCAATACTATAAACGCATTTTCTACATTTTTATAGAAATAATATCCATGCTATTGTGCATATTTAATATAATAAA
>OHTI01000285.1_pt1 | contig 29004 bp, 24 predicted proteins | sample 1578941 | NCBI WGS metagenome assembly OHTI01 (sample SAMEA3879609, study PRJEB24766) | human gut metagenome | biome: human-associated habitat; feature: feces | place: USA | collected 1985/1987
CGTCTTTGATAATATTGAGGTCCTCCGGAGAAAAAAAGACAAAATGTACAATTCCAAACAACTCACTTGCTTTTCGAATTGGAATTTTATTGATTGCGATTCCTTTTGGACTGTTCTTTTTGAGATGCATATCAATCTGGAATTCCATCCCCTTTTTCTCTACGATCGTCTCCAGATGTGATTCCTCTCTGCCGAACTGTATCAAATCTCTGTCTTTTGTCCCTCTGTGGGATTTTGTCGTACCCGACAAATACAATGCCTCAAGGATATTGGTCTTTCCCTGGGCATTGTCTCCATACAGGATATTTGTCTTTGAATCAAATGTCATATCCAGTAATTCATAATTCCTGTAATTTTTGAGCTTTAAAGATTTGATAACCATAATTTCTCCATCAATATGTAACTATTTTACACGTTTTTTCGTTATTTTTCAATTTTTATTTCCTGTCCGTCAAATGAAGCAGTATCTCCCGGATATAATTTTCTGCCTCTTCTTGTGTCAACCTCTCCGTTTACCGTGACCATTCCATCCTGAATAACTTCCTTGGCTTCGACTCCTGATTCTACCAGTCCTGCTGCCTTTAATGCCTGACCAAGCTTAATAAACTCATCTGTTTCTCTTAATTTAATTGTTTCCATATGCACTCTACTTTCTACGCAACTGCGTTAAAATTTACCGGAAGGATCAGATAAATATAGCTCTGATTCTCATCTTTGATGAAACACGGAGCTTTCGCGTTCATAAAATACAGATCCACTTCCTCATCGTCAATGACACGAAGAGCATCAATCAGGAATTTCGGGTTAAATCCAATGAGCAAGTCTTTTCCTTCTTTGGTAATAAAAATAGTTTCATCCATAGAACCGATCTGGGATTTGATCTTTAATTCCATCGTTCCGTCTTTGATATCGATAATGATCGGTTTTTTGTCTCCCTCTTTGATAAGCAGAGTTGCACGATCAATACAATCTAACAGTTCTTTTTTATTCACATGTACTCTTGTCTCATAATCACTGGACAGCATCTGATCAATTCGGAAATATTCACCTTCAATCAGTCTGGAAACAACCAATGTTCTGTCAAATTCAAAGACAATATGGTTTTTTGTAAACGAAATCTCAACTTCAGCATCCGCTTCACCGCCAATAATCTTGCTGATTTCCTGAAGAGTTTTTCCAGGAACAATTACTTTTCTCGGCTGATAAGCATCTTTCAGTTCGATTTTCCGGATTGAAATTCTGTGACCATCAAGAGAAACAACTCTGAGAACATCATTGTCAATCTCAAAAAGTTCTCCAGTCATCATCTTGTTCGTATCATTGTCAGCAATTGAAAAAATAGTCTGGCGAACAACTTCTTTCAAAGTAAACTCGGAAATAGTAATAAAATCTTCACGCTCAATCGCCGGAAGATAAGAAAAATCATCTCCTGACTGGGCTGCGATATTAAATTTCGCTTTTTCACAAGTAATAATTGCCTGATTGTCAGATTCTGTTTCAATAACAACATCATTGTCTGGAAGTTTACGGACAATTTCTGAAAAAATCTTTGCATTTAATGCAATAATACCTCTGGAATCAATAATTCCATCAATTGTAGTTTCAATTCCAAGTTCCATATCATTGGCAGTCAGTTTGATTACATCTGTTGTTGCATCAATCAGAATACATTCAAGAATAGGCATTGTTGTTTTAGAGGGTACTGCCTTGGAAACAATACTGACTCCTTTTACGAGATTCGATTTTTTGCATATGATTCTCATGTTGATGATTACTCCTTTCAGGTTTCAAGGTTACGGTTGGTATGTGGATAACGTTTTTTTCTCGCGTAATTTATGTATATTTATATAAATCGATTCCGCCTTCTCCGCCTTAGGGGGTGTGGAGAAGTGGATAAGTACCTGCAGCCCTTTAAAATCAAGGGTTTGCGGGTTTGGATAACTATGTAGATTACAGAAAAATAACGTGTTGAAACTGTGGGGAAAAAAAATTGGCAAAAAATCCACATTTTTGTTATCCCAACGTTATTCACATAGAAATCTACAGGTTTTCTACAAAGTTATCCACAATTAACGCGAAAAACTGACAAGTTATTCACATTTTATAGAGTTATCTTCCTTATACAGGATTGATTTTCTTCTTAATTATATTCACAGTGTTGTTTAAAGCTTCATCTGTCTTCAGATCATTCTCAATTTTGCGTACACCATGGCTAATGGAAGCATGATCTTTACCACCGAGCAGGGCACCAATGGATTTTAGTGGTGTATCGGTCATATTTCTGCACAGATACATGACAATCTGGCGTGGAAGAACGATCTCAGCGTTTCGTTTTTTACCTTTTAGTTCAGCTACCGGTACATTAAAGTGTTCAGAAACCACATCCATGATCAGTTCTGGTGAAACTGCACGGGTATCATCCGGTGAGATCATATCCTTCAAGGCCTCAGCAGCCAAAGGAATGTCGATCGGTTTATTCTCCAGATTAGAAAGAGCGATCAGTTTATTCAAAGATCCTTCAAGCTCACGGATATTGGATTTAATATTATTGGCAATGTACTGCATAACCTCATCTGGAATATGATATTTCTCAAGTCCGTCGAGTTCTTCTTTCTTACGAAGAATTGCCATTCTTGTCTCATAGTCAGGAGAGGAGATGTCAGCAATCAGACCCCACTCAAAACGTGTGCGAAGTCTGGCTTCTAGTGTCTCAATGTCCTTCGGAGGCTTATCACTGGAGATGATAATCTGTTTTCCTGACACATGAAGGTGGTTAAATGTATGGAAAAATTCTTCCTGTGTACTTTCTTTTCCTATAATAAACTGAATATCGTCGATCAGAAGAACGTCATTATTACGATATTTCTCGCGGAATGTAGTCATTGCCAGTTCATTTCCGTTCTTACCTACTTTAAGAGCATCGATCAGTTCATTCGTAAAAGTTTCACTTGTGACATACAGTACTTTTTTGGAGGGATCATGTTCCAAAATGTAATGTGCCACGGAGTGCATCAAATGGGTCTTTCCAAGTCCAACACCTCCATATAAGAAGAGAGGGTTGTAGATCTCTCCCGGAGATTCGGCAACTGCGAGGGAAGCAGCGTGGGCGAAATTGTTGTTGCTTCCAACGACAAATGTGTCGAAAGTATACTTTGGATTTAAGTTTGCCTTTTCATAAATCGCATTTACACGGGTCTTCTGGACGGAAGACTCTTTCTTTTCCTTAATCACTTTCGGGCTGTCGGTTACAAATTCCACTTCATATTCTGTACCGGTTACTTCGGCGATGCAGACCTTAAAAGGAAGCAGATATTTATCTTGAATATGTTCAAGACTCGCCTTCAGTTTGACGAGAATATATACGGTATTGTCTTTGACTTCATAAACAGTAAGTGGTGCAATCCATGTAGTATAAGAAATATTAGATGAGCAATATTCCAGCTTCATCTTGTTTAGTACCTGATCCCAGTTTTGTTCTACAATGTTCATCGATAGTAACTCCTAATTTTTTAAAAATATAATGGAAAGGTTGAAAATCCAGCGCAAATAATTCAGGACTTATCCACATTCAACTCCTGATTATGGCTTTTAGGGCAGACTTCCCCCTACCCAAATACAATGTTTTCAGCAACTGTTTGTTAAAAAAGTGAAAAACAGCTACTTTATATTAACTTCGTACTAAAATAATGTGGATAACTCTAAAAATGGTAGAGTCTCTCCATTACATTCTACATCAAAAAAGCTGTAGAATCAATGAAAAAACAGTGTGTATAACTTTATCAACATCTTAAAACGTTGATAAATATGGTTTTTTATGAATAAAAAAAATTTTATCAACACGATATTTAGTGGTTTTCCACAGGTTATACAGAAGTTATCCACATATGTTGATAACTTTGTGGATAACTTCTGTATAACTATTGTATAATTATGTGAAAAAATAGTTATACTCCTTGATATATAAGGGTTTCGAGGAACTGTGAAATTATTCACAGAAAATGTGAAAAACTCTTTAAAATGAAAAAAGGCTAGAAATTGAGGGAAAGATTGTTGATAAAGCTTGACTTTATGCGGTTTTCCCTCTATAATTAAGAGCAGTGTCTTTTAATATTGAGGCGCAGTAACGAAGTTAATTTTGTGAATACTTTTATTATAAGGTATATCAGGCATAAGGGAGGTGTAAGAATATGAAGATGACATTTCAGCCGAAGAAGAGATCAAGATCTAAAGTTCACGGATTCAGAGCAAGAATGAGCACACCAGGCGGAAGAAAAGTTCTGGCAGCAAGAAGAGCAAAAGGAAGAAAACAGTTATCAGCATAGGCCGCATATATGTGGCCTTTTCTTCTATTTAATATTAAATGATAACAGGATTTTTGTTATCTGGAATGAAGAGGATATTGATGAAATTTTCTGAGTCTTTAAAAAAGAATAAAGATTTTCAGTCAGTCTACAGGAATGGAAAATCTTTCGCTAATAAATGTCTTGTAATGTATATAATCCCGAACGAACTGAATAAGAACCGACTGGGAATATCAGTTAGTAAGAAGGTTGGAAACAGTGTGGTAAGACATCATCTTACCCGATTGATCAGAGAAAGTTACAGATTATCAGAAGAACATTTCCGATGTGGATATGATATAGTAGTAATCGCGAGAACAAGTGCAAAGGATAAGAATTATCATGATGTGGAAAGTGCACTGATCCATCTCGGAAAGCTTCATCACATATATGTCTGATAAGACAATGATAAGGAAGTGGCGCAGATGAAGTATGTCTTGTTATGGATGATTCGTTTTTACAGGAAATATCTGTCCGGAATGAAGGGCGGATGCACTTGTAAGTATTATCCAACCTGCTCACAGTATGGGTTGGAAGCAATCGAGAAGTACGGAGCACTCAAGGGAGGGGCTTTGGCGGTATGGAGAATCCTGCGCTGTAATCCATTTTCAAAAGGTGGATATGATCCGGTACCTTAAGGAGGATAAGTAATGGAAGTATACGGACTTTTGGCTTCAGGTTATGGAGACTGGCCGATTATCAAACAGATTGCCTGGCTTTTAGGTCAGGTAATGAATGGTATCTTCAATGTACTTAGCAAGATTGGTATTGAGAATATTGGTGTTTGTATCATTATTTTCACAATCATTATTTATACATTGATGATTCCGCTTACAATCAAGCAGCAGAAGTTTTCTAAGATGTCAGCTGTTATGCAGCCGGAGATCAAGAAAATTCAGAAAAAATACGAAGGAAAGAAAGATCAGGCTTCAATGATGAAGCAGCAGGAAGAGATCAATCTTGTTTATGAGAAGTATGGAACTTCCATGACAGGTGGATGCCTCCCGATGTTGATCCAGATGCCGATTCTGTTCGCACTGTATCCGGTTATCCGTGATATTCCGACGTATGTAAAAGGTGTTAAAGATGTTTATATGCCTGTGACAGAAGCAATCATGAATACAAATGGCTTCCAGAAGATCATGGAGACGATCGGTGAAGCAAGCCCGGTTCTTATGAACCCAAAGGCTTATGATTATTCTCAGGCAGATACAATTGTAAATGTACTTTATAAATTCCAGGATTCTACATGGAATGCGCTGATGGAAAAGATGCCGAGTATCACGGATCTTGCACAGCAGACAATGGATAAGGTTACTCATCTGAACAGTTTCCTTGGAATTAATATCGGAGAGCAGCCGCTGACACAGCTGACAACTGCATTCCACAACGGATCCGTTGTAGGGATCATCCTTGCAGTACTTATTCCGGTACTTGCAGGTCTGACACAGTTTATCAGTGTTAAGCTTCAGCCACAGCCGGCAGGAGATGACAAAGATAACCCGATGGCAAGCTCTATGAAGACAATGACATACACAATGCCGCTGATCTCAGTATTTATGGGATTCACACTTCCGGCAGGTCTTGGTCTCTACTGGGCAGCAAGTGCAGCAGTAAGATGTATTCAGCAGCTTGCAATCAACAAATATCTCAGCACAAAGTCTCTTGATGAGATGATCAAAGAGAACCAGGAGAAAGCACAGAAGAAACGTGAGAAACACGGAGCTCCTGCAAAAGAGATCAATAAGATGGCAACAACAAGTACTCGTAATGTGGGTACTGTTACAAAAGGAAAATCTGGAATTTCTGAAGCAGAGAGAGAAGAAAAGATCCAGAAAGCACAGCAGAAGGCTCAGAATTCTAAGCCGGGAAGCCTTGCTTCTAAGGCAAATCTGGTAAGCCGTTATAACAGCGGACAGCAGACAAACCAGCCGAAGGCAGAAGATGAGAGCAGCTCCAAAGGAAAAAAGGGCAAGAAAAAATAAAGGAAGATTCGTAACTCCTAACCGTTCTCTTAAAAAGCAGGAGACGGGTCAGGATTTGAAGATGGAGGAATCGGGATGAACGGTAGTATCAGAGTATCGGCGAAAACAGTTGATGATGCGATCACAGAAGCATTGATCCAGCTTGGTGTAACAAGCGACAGACTGGAGTACGAAGTAATCGAGAAGGGAAGCGCAGGATTCCTGGGAATCGGAATGAAGCAGGCAGTTATTGAAGCAAGAAGAAAACCGGAACCGAAAGAGGAGAAGGTAGAAGAGCCTGTAGTAGAAGAACCTGTGAGAGTAGAGCCAAAGAAGGTTGAAGCAGTTCAGCCTCAGAAAGCAGCTGCAGAAAAGAAAGCGGATGAACCTCAGAAGGCTGCTTTTGAAAAAGCTGTAGAAAAAGAAGCAAAAGAGGAAGTTAAGAAAGAGACAAAACTTGTAGAAGTTCAGCCTCAGACAATCAAAGCAGTAGAAGATTTCCTCAAGAATACAATGAAAGCCATGGACATGGAAGTTGAGCTTAAGACTGAGATCGATCAGGACGGTGCACTTTGTGTAGATATGAGTGGAGAGCACATGGGAATCCTGATTGGTAAGAGAGGACAGACTCTGGATTCTCTGCAGTATCTTGCGAACCGTGTAGCGAACAAGCATCAGGAAGGTTATGTAAGAGTAAAGCTTGACACAGAGAACTATCGTGCAAGAAGAGAAGAGACTCTGAGACACCTTGCAAAGAACATTGCACATAAGGTAAAGAGAAACAGAAGACCGGTAGCACTTGAGCCGATGAATCCTTATGAGAGAAGAATCATCCACTCAGCACTGCAGTCAGATCCTTATGTGATGACACACAGCGAGGGAGAAGAGCCGTTCAGAAAAGTTGTTATTACTTTGAAGAAATAATACTGTTTATGAATCGGAAGCGAAAGGACGTTTACGCTTCACGGATACTTTCGTGAGGTGTGGAACGTCCTTTTTTCTATGTAAAGTATAGAAAAAAGGAAATAATGTAAAGAGAAAACAGAAAGGAAATAAGGCATGAATCAGGATACGATTGCAGCGATTTCTACAGGTATGACTAATTCGGGAATCGGAATTGTAAGAATCAGCGGAAGTGAAGCGCTGGAGATAGCAGATCGTGTATATAAAGGGAAAGAAACGATTACAGAAGTGCCAACGCATACGATTCATTATGGACATGTAATGGATGGAGATGAGACAGTTGACGAAGTACTTGTGATGGTGATGCGCGGACCTCGCACATTTACAGGAGAAGACACAGTTGAGATCAACTGCCACGGTGGAACTTATGTTGTAAGCAGAGTTTTGGAGACGGTCTTAAAGGCGGGAGCAAGACCGGCAGAGCCGGGAGAATTTACCAAGAGGGCATTCTTAAACGGCAAGATGGATCTGTCACAGGCAGAGGCGGTCATTGATGTGATCACATCAGAAAATGAGTATGCGTTACAGAGTTCGATCAGCCAGCTCAAGGGAAGTGTGAAGAACAGGATCAAAGAGATCCGTGAGAAGATCATTTATCATACAGCGTTTATCGAGACTGCGCTGGATGACCCGGAGCATATCAGTGTCGATGGATACGGTGAGGTGCTAAAGGAGGCAGCAGAAGAGGTGATCGGGCAGCTGAAAGAACTGATTGATTTCTCGGATGATGGAAGGATCATGAAAGAGGGAATCCAGACAGTAATTCTTGGAAAACCGAATGCAGGAAAGTCTTCACTTCTGAACATTCTAGCTGGTCATGACCGTGCGATCGTTACAGATATTGAAGGAACGACAAGAGATGTTCTGGAGGAACAAATCCGTCTGCAGGGACTGACTTTGAATATCATAGATACTGCCGGAATCCGTCAGACAGACGATATCGTGGAAAAAATGGGTGTCGATAAGGCGAAAGAATACGCAAAAGAGGCAGATCTTATTATTTATGTTGTAGATGCATCAAGAAATCTTGACGAAAATGATGAAAAAATCTTTGATTTGATTTATGATAAAAGAACAGTGATTCTGCTTAATAAGTCGGATCTGGATACCGTAGTGACAGAAGAGATGATCCGCGAAAGGATTTCACAAAAAGGTGTTCAGAAGCAGATTCCTGTGATTGCGATTTCTGCGAAGGAAGAGCAGGGAATCAAGGAACTTGAGAACACCGTGAAAGCAATGTTCTTAAAGGGAGATCTCTCATTCAATGAAGAGGTTTATATTACAAATGCAAGACAGAAAAATGCATTGGTCAATGCGAGAGAGAGTATGAAGAAAGTCATTTTCAGCATTGATGCCGGCATGCCGGAGGATTTCTATTCGATCGATCTGATGGATGCCTATGAATCACTTGGAAATATTACCGGAGAATCAATAGGAGAAGATTTAGTAAATGAAATATTCAGCAAGTTCTGTATGGGAAAATAAAGATGAATATGATGTTGTCGTTGTAGGCGCAGGACATGCGGGCTGTGAGGCTGCACTTGCGACTGCAAGACTTGGATTTAAGACAGTGATCTTTACGGTCAGTGTGGACAGTATTGCGCTGATGCCATGCAATCCGAATATCGGAGGAAGCTCAAAGGGGCATCTGGTCAGAGAGTTGGATGCACTTGGCGGAGAGATGGGAAAAGTCATTGACCAGACATTTATCCAGTCTAAGATGCTTAACAGTTCAAAAGGTCCTGCCGTGCATTCACTGCGTGCACAGGCGGATAAGGCAAATTATAGTAAAACAATGCGTCAGGTGCTTCAGAACCAGGAGAATCTAGATATCCGTCAGATGGAAGTGACAGAGATCCTGGCAGAGGATGGGAAGATCACAGGAGTACAGACGTACTCAGGCGCTATTTACCGCTGTAAGGCCGTTGTGCTCTGTACGGGTACATATTTAAAGGCACGCTGTATTTACGGCGAAATAAGCACACATACGGGCCCTAACGGGCTTCAGAGTGCCAACTACCTGACAGATAGTCTGAAAGCACTCGGAATTAAGATGTATCGATTCAAAACAGGTACACCGGCGCGTATTGATAAGAATACGATTGATTTCAGCAAGATGCAGGAGCAGAAAGGAGATGAGAGGGTTGTACCGTTCTCATTTACTACAGATCCTGAGAGTGTTCAGATCGATCAGGCGTCCTGCTGGCTGACTTATACGAATGAGACAACACATGAGATCATCCGTGACAATCTGGATCGTTCACCGCTTTATTCAGGAGCAATTGAAGGTACGGGACCGAGATATTGCCCGTCTATCGAGGATAAGGTTGTGAAATTCCCGGACAAGAACCGTCATCAGGTATTTATTGAGCCGGAAGGACTTGAGACGAATGAAATGTATGTCGGTGGAATGTCCAGTTCACTTCCGGAAGATGTCCAGTATGCAATGTACAGAAGTGTACCGGGACTGGAACATGCGAAGATCGTGCGAAATGCGTATGCGATCGAGTATGACTGCATTGATGCGAGACAGTTGAAGAGTACATTGGAATTCAAAGAGATTGAAGGTCTGTTCAGTGGTGGACAGTTTAACGGAAGTTCAGGTTATGAAGAGGCTGCTTCCCAGGGACTGATCGCAGGAATCAATGCGGCGAGAAAGCTGCAGGGAAAAGAAGGTATCGTGATCGACAGATCTCAGGGATATATTGGAGTTTTGATCGATGATCTTGTTACAAAAGAGAGTCATGAACCATATCGTATGATGACTTCACGCGCGGAGTACAGACTGCTTCTCCGCCAGGATAATGCAGATATGCGTCTTACAAAGATTGGTTACGAAGTGGGACTGATCGATGAGGAGAGATACCAGAAACTGCTGAAAAAGGAAGAGATGATCGAGAAAGAGATCGAGCGTGTGGAGCACACAAATGTAGGTACTACAGAAGCTGTACAGGCATTGCTTGAATCCTATGAAAGCACACCGCTGACCTCAGGAACAACACTTGCAGAGCTGATTCGCAGACCGGAGTTGTCTTATGAGAAGATTGCACCGATCGATAAGCACAGAGAAGAACTGCCATATGATGTAAAAGAACAGGTTGATATTAATATCAAATATGATGGTTATATTAAGCGTCAGATGCGTCAGGTAGAGCAGTTTAAGAAGCTTGAGAACAAGAGAATTCCAGAAAATATTAATTATGATGAGATTCAGAGTCTTCGTCTTGAGGCAAAGCAGAAACTGAATAAGATCCGTCCGTCGTCAATCGGCCAGGCATCCAGAATCTCAGGAGTTTCACCGGCAGATGTGTCCGTACTTCTTGTATATTTGAGCAGTAAATAAATGGTTAGTTAAATCAATACATGAGAATTTAAAAATGCTATATTAATATTCCGCGGAATGGTATTGTAGGATTGGTGAAACTGTTCCGTTGGAAGTAATGATTGGAGAATAGAGTGGGAGAGAACGCACAGAGTAAATTTGATCTAGAATTAGAAAAAATCGGAATCACATTAAATGAGCAGCAGAAGCAGCAGTTCGACAAGTATTATGAGATGCTTGTTGAGTGGAATAAAGTGATGAATCTGACAGGGATCACGGAGTATGATGAGGTGAATCTGAAGCACTTTACAGATAGTCTGACAATCGCAAGAACACAGGAGATGCAGAAGGTGCAGAGCGTGATCGATATCGGAACAGGAGCTGGTTTCCCGGGGATTCCTCTGAAGATTGCATTTTCGCATCTGAAGGTTGTACTTCTTGATTCATTGAATAAACGAATTAAGTTCTTAGATGCAGTAATTGAAGAATTAGGATTGGAAAATATCAGTACAATTCATGGAAGAGCAGAAGATTTTGCAAAGAAAAAGGAATACAGAGAGCAGTTTGATCTCTGCGTTTCAAGAGCTGTTGCGAATCTGTCAACATTGAGTGAGTATTGCCTTCCATTTGTAGCTGTAAATGGCAGTTTTGTTTCTTATAAAAGTGGAGATTCTGAAGAAGAAATCCAGCAGGCAAAACATGCGATTTCACTGTTAGGTGGAAAAGTAAAGAATGTGGATAAGTTCCAATTACCTGGAACCGACATGGGTCGTGCACTTGTTGAAATCAAAAAAACAAAGCAGACACCGGGAAAATATCCTAGAAAAGCAGGATTACCGGCAAAAGAACCATTAAAATAAGCAAATATAGGAGGACCTGTTTACTGGCATTCTGGTGAACAGGTCTTCATTTTTGAGTGTATTGTTGAAAAATGCCGAAATAGTCAGAAAATAAGTCTAAAAAGAAGATATCCTCAAAAAAAGAAGGAGTTATCCACATTTTCCACATGAGATATTCACTCTGTGTGGATATCTCATGTGGAAAATGTGGATAACTCTAATTTTTAGAAAAAATATGATGTGAGTAAAATTTCTAATTTATGCGATATTCTATTCACATTCTTCAGCGTCTGACAAGAAAATTTCTACATTTTCAATGAATTCGTCACATTTTTCAATATGAGGAAGTTGTTTGGTCTTGGCCATTCCTGCAATTTCAATCGAAGGAAGATAGTTCTGATATTCACTGGCTGCCAGAGAATTTTCAGGATTACTATTTCCTACAATAATGGAGATGCTGTTATTTAATTTATTCAGACAGTGAAGAACATTTGCATTCGTATATCTCGTCTTTTGACAGGCGAAAAGATATTTGGAATTTGTATGTTCTTTGTGTGCTGCTTCAAAGTAGGTGAGAATATCTTTTTCACTAATTTCATTCTGAGTATAATAAGAAGAGCAGAGGGCATGAGCAATTGTCTTCTTATTTACATACATATTATAGATAAATGTACCCAGAATAGGAGAATAGAGGATATTCTTTATGAATTTACTACGTTTTGTAGGAATCTTTGCCAAGCCTACCAAATTCGGTGGATTTATCATAATAACTTTATTTATAATTGTTTCATCGTTTGCACAGGCCATCAGTACAAATGGACAGGATTCACCAGAAACGATTACATCAGTTTTTTCTCCGATAATATGTTTGATAAAGTTCGTGATTAATTCTACATACAAATAATTAGTATATGTTAATCCCGGACGGTCGGAACAACCGCAGCCTAAAAGATCAATTGTATATACAGTATGGGATTTGGCAAGTTCCTCTATATTGTTTCTCCATTCATAGGAAGAAGAACATACATTGAGATTATGCACTAAAAGTAAAGGTGATCCTTCACCAGTTTTCTTATATGCGATTTTACCGAATCTCCAGTTATAGTATTCATATTCATCAGAATTGATTAATTTATCAGCAGTTGAGATATATTCTAATACACGGTTGGCAATATGCATTGCACCGAGAGAAACTCCTGCTAAAGTAGTAAAAAAAGTTAGTTTTTTCTTGATACTCAAATTACTCACCTTCCTTATTATAATAGTGGTTTTTTATATAAAAGTAAGAGTTTGAATTAAAGGAAACTCTTACTTTATTATACTACATTCTTAAATTCAAATAAAGCGAAAAAATCTTAATGTTTAATTATAGAAGAAGTGGCTTATCTCTTAAAAATGTTTCACGTGAAACATTTTTGATCTGCACAATCGAATCCGCACCCTGCGCGTGTAATATAGTTATTTACGAAACGTAGTACTAGAAATAGAAGAGAAAACACAATGTTTCACGTGAAACATTTGATTAGTTCTAGATTAATGAAAAGAAAGGTGATATAATAATGAATGTCCGAGAGAAAGGAGTAAAAATAATGGGTAGAGTGATAGCAATTGCGAATCAGAAAGGTGGAGTTGGTAAGACTACAACAGCAATCAACTTATCGGCCTCTTTAGCTAGTTCGGAAAAAAAAGTGCTTGCTATAGATATGGATCCTCAGGGAAATATGTCCAGTGGATTGGGCGTTGATAAGAATGAGGTTGAAAAGACAATTTATGAACTTATTATTGGTAAGTGTAAAATTGAGGAGTGTATTTGCAAGGAACCAATAGAAAATCTGAGTGTAGATGTGCTTCCGTCAAGTATTGATTTATCAGCCGCTGAGATTGAACTGATTGGCGTTGACAATAAGGAATATATTTTACGAGATGAAGTTGAAAAGATAAAAGACAATTATGACTTTATAATTATTGACTGCCCTCCGGCATTGAGCATGCTTACAATTAATGCAATGACTACTTCTGACTCGGTGATTGTTCCAATTCAGTGTGAGTATTATGCACTGGAAGGATTAAGTCAATTGATGCATACGATTGAACTTGTTCAGGATAGACTGAATCCGAAACTTGAAATGGAAGGTGTCGTATTTACAATGTACGATGCAAGAACAAATTTATCATTACAGGTAGTGGAAAATGTAAAGGATAACCTGAACCAAAATATTTATAAGACAATTATTCCGAGAAATGTCCGATTGGCTGAAGCACCAAGTTATGGACTTCCAATCAATCTGTATGATCCAAAATCCAAAGGAACAGAGAGTTACATGCTTTTAGCAGAAGAAGTGATTAATAAAGGAGAATAAGTATGCCTGTGAAGAAGAGCGGACTTGGAAAAGGATTGGATAGTCTAATCCCAAACAAAAACGTTAAAAGCGCAAAACCTTCTGTAAAAGCGGACGAGAAAAAGGCAGCTCCGAAAGAAGAAATTTTAGAGGCAGGACCGATCATGGTGAAGATAAATAAAGTTGAACCAAATCGGGAACAGCCACGGAAAGATTTTGATGAAGATGCATTGATGGAACTTGCAGATTCAATTAAGCAGTTTGGTGTATTGCAGCCGATTCTTGTTCAGAAGAAGAAGGACTATTATGAAATTATTGCCGGTGAGAGAAGATGGCGCGCGGCAAAGCTGGCAGGATTGAAAGAAGTGCCAATTATCGTAAAAGAATTTACAGAGCAGGAAATTGTTGAGATTTCTTTGATTGAGAATATTCAGAGAGAAAATCTGAATCCAATTGAAGAAGCAATTGCATACAAGCGATTATTGAAAGAGTTTCATCTGAAACAAGATGAAGTCGCAGAGAGAGTATCGAAGAGCAGAACAGCCGTAACGAACTCTATGCGTTTGCTGAAACTTAGTGATAAAGTTCAACAGATGATCATTGACGATATGATCAGTACAGGCCATGCAAGAGCTCTTCTGGCAATCGAGGATGAAGAGCAGCAGTACATGCTTGCCAACAAAATCTTTGATGAGAAGCTTAGTGTTCGCGAGACAGAGAAACTGGTGAAGGCTCTGAAGAATCCGAAAAAGGAAGAAAAAAAGCCGGAAGTAGAAAATCAGTTCGTATACACAAATCTTGAAGAGCAGATGAAGAGTCTGATCGGTACAAAAGTAAGTGTTCATGCGAAAGCAAATGGAAAAGGAAAGATTGAGATTGAGTATTACTCACCGGATGATCTGGAAAGAATCTATGAGTTGCTCATGACAATCCAGCATAATTAAAAAGGAGATGGTAGAAGTGACTGGAGTATTTGGCAATCTGGGAATTGATCCATTCTACGCATTTCTTATTTTACTTATTTTGCAGGTAGCCTTGATTGTCGTACTTGTGTTAGTGTATGATAAGTATAAACACCTGGAAAAAGTATTTAATACCTTTATGAAGGGAAAGAATGGGAAATCACTGGAGGAATCCATTTTTGAACGGTTTGACAAGATCGACGAAGTCGTAGATCAGGTAGAAGAAAACCGTGAGGAGATTGCAGAACTTTATAATAAAATGAGAACGCATTACCAGAAAGTCGGAATCGTAAAATATGATGCATTCCATGAAATGGGAGGCGAATTAAGTTTTGCAATTACAATGTTAGATGAAAACAATACTGGATGGATTTTAAATATAATGCATAGTCGTCAGGGATGTTATGCATATGTGAAAGATATTGTAAAAGGTGAGAGTACAATTCAGCTGGCAGAGGAAGAAAGAGAAAGTCTTGAGAAAGCTATTTTTCAAGAAAATAAATAGTAAAAAAGAAATTAGACAGGAAAGGGTAAATAACATGTTAGACATCAAATTTGTAAGAAATAATCCGGATGTAGTAAAACAGAACATCAAAAATAAATTTCAGGATGAGAAGCTTCCACTTGTTGATGAAGTAATTGAACTGGACAAGAGAAACAGAGAAATCAAACAGGAAGTAGAAGCACTTCGCGCAGAGAAGAACAAAGCTTCTAAGGAAATCGGAGCAATGATGGCTCAGAAAAAAATCGAAGAAGCAGAAGCTCTGAAGAAGAAAGTTGCAGAGAGCAATGGACGTATCAATGAACTTTCCGAAGAAGAGAAAGAAGTAGAAGATAAACTGAAAAAGAACATGATGATTATCCCAAATATCATCGATCCATCTGTACCGATTGGTAAGGATGATAGTGAAAACGTAGAAGTTGAGAGATTCGGTGAGCCGGTTGTTCCGGATTTCGAAGTTCCATATCATACAGAGATTATGGAGTCATTCAATGGAATCGATCTCGATGCTGCAAGAAGAGTAGCAGGTAATGGTTTCTATTATCTGATGGGAGACATTGCACGTCTTCACTCAGCAGTTATCTCTTATGCAAGAGATTTCATGATCAACAGAGGATTCACATATTGCGTCCCACCTTTCATGATCAGAAGCAACGTTGTAACAGGTGTTATGAGTTTCGCTGAGATGGATGCTATGATGTACAAGATTGAAGGAGAAGACCTTTATCTGATCGGAACAAGTGAGCATTCTATGATTGGTAAATTCATTGGACAGACACTGGAGAAAGATCAGGTTCCACAGACTCTGACGAGTTATTCACCTTGCTTCAGAAAAGAAAAAGGTGCTCACGGAATTGAGGAGCGTGGAGTTTACAGAATCCATCAGTTCGAGAAACAGGAAATGATCGTTGTCTGCGAACCGGAAGAAAGCAAAGAATGGTATGAAAAACTGTGGAAGAATACAGTAGATCTTTTCCGTTCTATGGATATTCCGGTACGTACACTTGAGTGCTGCTCCGGAGATCTTGCAGATCTGAAAGTAAAATCTGTTGACGTAGAAGCATGGTCACCAAGACAGCAGAAATACTTCGAGGTAGGAAGCTGCTCTAACTTAGGAGATGCTCAGGCAAGAAGACTTGGTATCCGTATCAAAGGAGAGAACGGAAGCTACTTCGCTCATACATTAAACAACACAGTTGTTGCTCCACCGAGAATGCTGATCGCGTTCCTTGAGAACAATCTTCAGGCAGATGGTTCTGTAAGAATCCCGGAAGTTCTTCAGCCATACATGGGTGGAAACAAAGAAATTACACCAAAGAACAAATAAAGAAATATAAAGCAAATAAAATATGCATCAGTATTTAAAAGCAATTGGATTTGAAAATATTCAAACAAGAAAAGATCTGAAAAAGCTCTTAAAAGACGTAGAAGAGAATTTTACGCATCAGACAATTGTATCCTACAGACCGGGCGAAGATTTCTGCGAATTCCAGAAAGAGTTCGGTCAGGATGTAGGGATCACACTCTGCGGAGAACTTGATGATGAAGAACATTTTGAAGCTGCATATTATTTCCCATATTTTGAGGGGAGCGGAGTTACAACTTATGCAGAAATCGATGTGCAGAGAAAGATTGAGAAAGAACAGTATGTTGGTCTTTGTGAGGATTCCAAGATTGGAATCAGTCTGATCTTCACACTGCAGAATGGTGTGGAATATATGCGGGAGAAACAGGCCGGTCTTACAAAGGATGTGCAGACATCTGTAACATTTTCAGGATTGGCACAAGATGGAATGATCCTGCTTCCGGTCAATAAAAATGAGCAACAGATTTTAAATGAAAAGCGTGCGTCAGATACAAGAAGAGAATTGATGAACGCAGCCCGCAAGGGAGACCAGGCAGCAATCGAGACGCTGACATTTGACGATATGGATCTCTATTCCAAGGTGTCAAAGAGATTGGCGAATGAGGATGTATTTTCCATTGTGGATACGTATTTCATGCCGTTTGGAGCAGAATGTGATATGTATTCGATCATGGGAGAAATCCTGGCGGTGAGAGAGAGGATCAACAGAATGACAGGTGTGAGATTGTATCAGATGCGCCTGAATGTAAATGAACTGACATTTGATATCTGTGTTCCGGCAGATTCCGTGATGGGAGAGCCGGAGATCGGAAGACGGTTCAAAGGTACGATCTGGCTGCAGGGGTATATTAATTTTTAAAAATGAAGAGAAATTGTTGCTGAGTGCACGCAGTGTGAAAAGGAATGGGAAATCCACATCCGGAATGTGAAAAACATTAAATAAATGTGGAAAAAAGATTTCATTTAACAGAAGAATGTGGATAACGAAGGCACCATCTCCGGCTGAAAAGTAATTCGGTCAGGAGATGGTGTTTTTTACAATTCGTGCCATTTTTACCATGATTCGTGACAGAAGAATTGAAAATAACAGCGCTTTTTTTATAATAAAAATATACCGGTTCAGAGCCAACCTCCAAAATGCTACGCATTTCGTCGGTGTGGCGTATCCGCCAAATAAAATTTCAAAAACAGTCTTAAAAATGCAAGCATTTTACACTTGTTTTATGAAATTCTGCTTTGCTCTGAACAGTTACAGATTACGAGAAAAAGGAGGCAGAATAATATGAAAAAACGAACAATTCTTTTAGCATTTATTATATCAGCAGTTGCAATGACATCAGGCTGTTCATCGAATGAACCAAAGACAGATGAGGTGAAACAGGAACAGACAAAAACAGAAAGTGTAAGCTCAGGAGTAACGATAAAACCGCTTACCCAAAAGGCAATTGATGAGAATCCTTATATGGCAAAAAATGATGCGAATATCCACCATGATTGTTATAATTCAGATTCAACAGATGAGGTACTGCCTGTTGGTATTTACCCAGAAATTAATGTTTCTTATGAAAAGGTGAATCCGAATGCGTCTCCGGCGGTATTTTTTGACAATTATGGACATTCAGTTGTTCCGTTGTTGGGAGGACTTGCAATTCGTGATATCAATGCAGAAGAAACACAGACGATCGGATATTTCTCACCAAAACAGCATGACGGTGGAGGGTATGTGATACAAAGTTCCTATTCCTTTGTTGATGAAAATAATCGTCTGGTTTGTCCGACAAGCAACAATCATGTACTTATGTTGAAAGCAACAGACGAGGAAGGAAATGTGCTGCCGGAATTTGAAAAAGTGCTGGATATTGATATTAAAGCAGCGGCAGAGGCAATTACCGGAAAGACATTGGATCAGAATTTATTATCCGTAGTGTTTGACTATGAGGGGAATCTCTGGTTTGCAACCGGCGGATTCAGAATCTATCCGGAACGTCAGCAGCAAGGTGCGATGGGATACATTTCCAGAGATGCGATCAACGCAATTCTGAATGGAGAAGAGGTTGATCTGACAGCATCTACATTTGTATATGAATTAACTCCTGGAGAAGGGGCAGAAAATGGAATAGCGTCTTCGAAAGAGGGTGCGGTCATCTTAACAAATCAGAACTGCTATCTGCTGAAAGCAGATAACGGTGTACAGGTAGAATGGTGTACTCCGTATGAAAGTGCAGGGGCAAAAGACAGCAAAGAAGGTGATGAAACGACCGGAGGAGGTCTGGCGTGGGGAAGTGGATGTTCGCCATCACTAACCAGTAATCTGGTTATGTTTACAGATAATCAGAATCCGGTGAATCTGCTAGCATTAGATATGAAGACCGGTGAAAAGGTTGCAAGCACACCTGTTATTGATGAGCTGCCGGAAGAAATGCAGGTATCCGTAGAAAATTCAGCAATCGTATATGATAACAGTGAAGGTACAGTCAGCACAATCGTATGTAACTGGTTTGGAGCAGGAAGTGCGAAGCTTGCGGACGCAGATAACGACTCATCTGTACAGACATATGAAAATATCTATGATGTAAACTGGCTGCAGAAAGGAAATAAAATGGTCATGCCGGGAGTTGAGCGTGTTGATACGATCAAGACAGATGACGGATATGAAATGAAGAGTATCTGGTGCAGAGATGATATCCGGGATACATCGATGATGAAGCTTTCAACCGCAACAGGATACATTTACGGTTATGTTCAGGACCTGGACAGTGGCATGTGGCAGTTTATTATGATAGATTTTGAGACCGGTGAGACTGCATTTTCAATGGACGTGTCAGACAAACCGGGATATAACAATATGGCAATCGGTATGTATGCAGGAAGCAGTGGAAATGCATTATACTGTCCAACCGGATATCTTGAACTCCTCAGACTGCAGGATCGGTTCGTATATCTTCCGGAAATGCCTTACCGAAAAGTAGACTTGGACAAGGCAATGCGAAATATATTAACGCAGGAAGAATTTACGGAAGACGGAGGTAAGGGCAATGTCGCAGGATGGCTGAATACGATAACGGTAGAAAATGTACATCCGAGTACGACTGTGGCGATACGAATGAAGGGGCTTGCAGGCAAAACGGATGACTTTAAGCTGTATGCTTATGGAAAAGACGGTAAGCTGACAGAGGTTCCGGAAGATCTGTGGAAGATTCAGACAGAAGATGGAACGATTCCAGAGAAACTGTCGGAAGATACCTTGTACGAAGTACATGTTACAGTAGAGGATGGAGGAACATTCGATCTTAGTGAGACAGAGAAAGAGATCAAAATAGCAGTAGTATTAGGATATTAGGATAGTACACAGATATTGAAAGAGACGATCGCCAGGTATCAACAGGCATAGCATAATAAGTGGAAAGATAGCATAATAGGTGAAAAGGAAAAACTCCTGTGATTTTGTAGATTCAAATCACAGGAGTTTTCTTTCTATCTATTCAGTTACTTCCAGGCAAGCTTCTTTCGTACCAGTTCCGCCACGGCGGATTCCGGCGAATAAAGAGCCTGATATATTATGCCATACACTGAAGATCGCTCCCGGAAGTGTTGCCAGTGGATTGGCCGCAAAATTAGCTGTTGCAAGAGAAATCGCAAGGCCGCTGTTCTGCATTCCGACTTCGATCGCAATCGCAGTAGCTTTATCATATTCGATATGTAAAAGTTTTGCTGCGCCAAGCCCGATGCCCATTCCGCAGAGATTGTGAAGTGCCACAACTCCAAGTACGAGCAGACCACAGCTTAAGATTTTTTCCGCATTGACAGATACGATTCCACTGATGATCATTACGATGGATACAACAGAAATCAGTGGAAGTACTTCTGATATTTTCTGAATCTGCTTTCCAAAGATCCAGTTGATCAAAATACCAAGAAGCACTGGAATCAGTACAACTTTTACAACAGAAATTACCATTGCAAGGAAAGATACTTCTACCCAGGCACCGGCAAGCAGATACACTAATAATGGTGTCATCAGTGGGGCTGCAAGCGTGGAAGTGATCGTCATTCCAACAGAGAGTGCCACATCACCTCCGGCAATATATGTGATCACATTACTTGCTGTTCCCCCGGGACAACATCCGACCAGAATAACGCCGAGTGCCAGGTCTGTCGGAAGATGCATCAGCTGGCATAATCCCCATGCCACAACAGGCATGATCGTATATTGTGCAACAAATCCGATCACGATTTCTTTTGGTCTTGAAAAAACTCTCTTAAAATCGTCCATCTTGATTGTAAGTCCCATGCCAAACATGGCAACACCTAAAAAGATGGATGTATAATTGGTTGTCCACGCGAACCCATCGCGCCAGAAAAATGCGATCACAGAGAAGCAGATGATAATAATTCCAATATATTTTGTAAGAAAAGAACTGGCTTTTCCTATTTTTTTCATCACATTTTCCATAGGTTATACCTCGTAGCTAAAGTTGTCGATCAGTCTGGTTTTTCCGATGTAAACTGCCATAGCGACCAGAACATCTTTTTCTACGATTTCTACCGGTTGCATATCCAGTGCATCTACCATAGATACATAATCAATCTTTGCCAGAGGTTCAGCTTCAATGATCTCGCGCATCTTTGTTAATACTTCTTCAGCCTTGATTCCCTTGCAGATTATATCCTGACCGGCTTTTACAGCTTTTGAAAGACAAAGTGCGGCTTTTCTTTCTTCTTCACTTAAATATGTATTTCTGGATGATTTCGCAAGTCCGTCTTCTTCACGGATGATAGGGCATCCTACGATCTGGATATCAAAATTCAGATCCTGTACCATTTTGCGGATGATTGCCAGCTGCTGTGCATCTTTTTGACCAAAATATGCCCTGTCCGGTGTTACAATGTTAAATAACTTAGAAACAACGGTACATACACCTTTAAAATGGATTGGTCTTGTCTTACCGCACAGTGTATCTGATAAAGTATCAATACTTACAAAGGCATGCGGATCATGGTACATATCTTCCGGTTCCGGATGAAAGATGACATCAGCTCCAAGGCTCTCGCAGAGTTCGCTGTCACGTTTAAAATCTCTTGGATATGCTTCCAGATCTTCTGTCGGTCCAAACTGTGTCGGGTTTACAAAATCAGATACAACAACGATATCATTTTCTTCGCGGCATCTTTTGATCAGACTTGCGTGTCCTTCGTGCAGGAATCCCATTGTCGGTACAAGACCGATTGTTTTCCCTTCTCTTTTCCAGTTCTTAATTAAATCTCTTGTTTCCTTTACTGTTTTTGTTACCTGCATGGTGTTCTCCTTTTAAAACAAAATTAGGAGATAGCCTCTTGTTCTGAATTCAACAAATTTCATTTTCATTTATAAGTTACAATCACTTTTGCAGTTATGCCATATCTTTCAGTAATCCGTGTTTCTCATAGTTTGTAACACGGCTGATCTTATTCTCCTCATCTACAAAAACAACTTGTGGTTTATGTTCTTTGGCTTCTTCAGAATCATAATGTGCATAACACATGATAATAATCTTGTCACCAGTACTTACGCATCTTGCCGCAGCACCATTTAAGCAGATCATTCCGCTTCCGCGCTTGCCGCAGATCGTATAAGTTTCAAATCGGCTTCCGTTATTTACATCCACGATCTGAACTTTCTCATATTCCATAATTCCTGCCGCTTCCAGCAGGTCTTCATCAACAGTAATACTTCCAACATAGTCAAGTTCGGCCTGTACTACTGTAGCACGATGAATCTTTCCTTTTAACATCTCAACTGTCATTTCTTATTGGTCTCCTCACAAAAAAAAGCATTCGTCAAGGTATACTGATCCCTGCAAATGCTTTTGCTATTCTTCGTATTCCCTGAGTCTTATTTTATGTCTTAAATAAATATAAGCTCGCTTTCCGCCACTTCCTGGCGGGGTAACTGTTCAATATGAAATTGTTGTGATTCAGTCAGAGTATAGTTTTGTAGTATTCCAAATACTATCTCCGCAAGTATTATGACACCCTGTGAAAGGAATGTCAATATGGTTGCGCAATATGCGTTGTTGGTCGCACAACGTGTGAATATTATGGGCTGCTTCTCCATGAAAGGACGATTGGATGATTATAAATGGGCCGGTCCGTATATGGTCAGTAACCAGGTGGTTGCAGTCAATGAGAACAGTGATATCTATACCCTGAGTGATCTGGAAGGAAAGACACTTGCCGTACAATCTACAACAAAACCGGAAGGAATTTTTCTGAAAAGAACAGACAGCAGGATTCCAAAGCTTGGTAATCTGATTAGCCTGGAACACAGGGAACTGATCTATACATTCCTTGGAAAGGGATATGCAGATGCAATAGGTGCACATGAGGAATCGGTTATACAGTATATGAAAGATTATGATGCGAAATTCCGAATTCTGGATGAACCACTTATGACAGTCGGAATCGGAGTCGCTTTCTCAAAAAATGAAACTCGGGATCTGCCGGAGAAACTGGAGCAGACTCTGGATGAAATGAGAGAGGACGGAACTTCTGCAAAAATCATAGGAAAATATCTTGATGACCCAGAAAAATATCTGGAGGTGGACCAGCTTGAAGAAGAATAAAAAATCTGTCCCAACAGAAAAAAAATTCTGGATCATCAGTATAGCTGTTGGGATATGTCTTGTCGTGCTGTCTGTATGTTTTTTCAGCAATGCAGACAAAGAAAAGAAAGAGGCTAATCTTTTAGACACGGTAAATTATGTAAAAGTACAATGTTCCACATATACACATTATAATGAATCATCAGAATCCAAAAGTCTGCTTCGTGCCATTGAGGGAACCCGGCAGGTCAGCAAAAATATAGCCGCAGAAACAGAGAATGAAAAAACACTGGATGATCAGCTATTGAAAGAAAGTGCAGAGCAGTTATGGCTGACGGGAATCGTGGTTCTGGATACAGATGGAACTATAGTATGTGAATACAGTACGAACGAAAGTTTATTGCCGGAAATAAAAGAATGTGCAGAGAAAGAAATCGTACTGGATACAGCAATTTACGATGAAAAAGTGTATGCCAAGAGAATCAATCATAATGACGGGGCTTATATTGATATGGCTGCCTGCACAAGAAAGGATGCACCGGGAGTTGTAGTGACTTATTATTATACTTCTGCAGAGTATGCAACGAATTATACGCTTACGATACAGAGTTTGTTGAATGGCTATCGGAAGGACCGGGATGGGACAATTATCGTAGCAGATGAAGGCGTGATCATTGCTTCAAACAATACCGGGCTGATTGGACAAAGCACAACCGATTATGAAGTAATCCAAAAGCTAAAAAATCATGCAGACAGTAGGCACATGATGGGCTTAACGATCAATGGAGTCCGGTGTCACGGTGTTATGCTGAAGCAGAGAGACCATTACATCTATGCTTACGTTCCGGATTCGATCATATTTCAGACACTTCTGCAAAATGTGATCATGTGCCTGTTCATTTATCTGATTGTTGTAGCACTAATCTGGATGATTTACAGAAAATCACAGAAAAACATTCTCATAATAGAAAAGGAAAAAGAACAGAAGTATCAAAAAAGCCTGATGAAAGAGAAATCAAGGTGGAACATAAAACACCAGAGATCATTCATAAAGATCTTATAGGCAGCCCAATCCATCTGAAGCGTCTTCTGATGAATATCTTGAGTAATGCCGTAAAGTATAATAAAGATTATGGGAAGATTTATTTGAGTGCCAGAGAGATTCCTTCCGATCAGGATGGAATTGTGACTTTTGAGTTCACATGTCAGGATACAGGAATTGGTATGAGTGAGGAATTCCAAAAACATCTGTTTGAGCTATTTGCGCAGGAGCAGAAAGGCGGAGCATCTAAGTTTGGCGGTACCGGTCTGGGAATGCCGATCGATATGAAACTATTAGTGGAGATTATTGCTGAATTAGCAGGAAAAAATAAAAATCGTGAGGATAAAGGATGAGTGAGAAACAAAAACTACTTATTGTAGATGATTCAGAACTTAACAGAGATATATTAAAGGAGATTCTTGGAAGCAGATATGACTACATGGAAGCTGAAAATGGAACTCAGGCGATCCAGATTCTGGAAGTGCATCCGGAGATCGACCTGATGCTTCTGGATATCAATATGCCGCAGATGAATGGATTCCAGGTGTTGGAACATATGAGGGAGTTACAGTGGATTGATGAAGTCCCGGTTGTCATGATTTCATCAGAAGAATCTGTCGAAATTATGCGAAAAGCGTATGATCTGGGGATCACAGACTATATCAGCCGACCGTTTGATGCAGTTATCGTAAAGAAAAGAGTCCAGAATACATTGGGACTTTATGCAAACCAAAAACGACTGATCAATGTGGTTGTAGATCAGGTCTATCAGAAAGAAGAAAACAACACGATTATGATTGGAATCCTGAGCAATGTATTAGGTTCTCATAACAGTGAAAGCAGCGAACATATATTACACATCCGTGTCGCAACGGAGATGCTGTTGAGAGAATTGATCAGGAAAACAGATGCGTATCATCTGACAGAAGCGGAGATTGCTCTGATCATAACAGCATCTTCCCTTCATGACATTGGAAAGGTCAGCATTCCGGAAGAAATCCTCAATAAACCAGGCAGACTGACAGATGAAGAATTCAAGATCATGAAAAGCCACAGTGAGATTGGAGCGTCTATGATCCGGAATATGGATTTTCCACAGGACAAGCCACTGGTACGCACTGCATGGGAAATCTGCCGGTGGCACCATGAACGATGGGACGGAAGAGGATATCCGGATGGACTAAAAGGGGAAGAAATACCAATCTCTGCGCAGATTGTGTCAATTGCTGATGTGTATGATGCGCTTACAAGTGTACGGTGCTATAAGAATGCATATGATCATGATACGGCAATCCAGATGATTCTGGAAGGTCAGTGCGGACAGTTTAATCCGCTTCTTCTGGAATGCCTGAAAGAGAGCAGTCCTCAGTTGTCCAGAACATTTAAGAAAGAAAAGGATGACAACAGAGAGTATTATGAAGCGCAGAGGATCTCAGAAGAAATACTGAGGCAAAATGCATTGCCATGCAAGGATTATTCCCAGCGTGTTATAGAGATCATGCAGGAAAAAATAAAGTTCTTTAAGGAGAATAGCGGTAAGATTTCAATGGAGTATAATGCGATTTCAGGAAAACTGGTTTTAACAGACGGAGAATCGCAGAAAGAGTATCAGAGAGATCTTCCGGGATTTGATTCATATGGAGTATATGATATAAGCGAAGAGGATATTCAGCGCGTAAAAGATTCGCTGGATTCAGTATCAAGTAAAAACAAAGAAGTTTCAATAAAAGTAATGTTAAAAGTAAGAGGTGAAAGGCAGATGTGTGATCTGAAACTGCACACATTATGGTCATCAATAAAAACAGATGGATATATCGGAATTGTCGGGCAGTTGGATATTGTGAAGTAATGTCACAAAAATGGAAGACAAAATAAAAAGAGTCACAGTTGTTCCCTGATGGAACAGGCTGCGACTCTTTTCTGTTCAGATATTCAAGCAGCTGCGTAAAGTGTTCTGTAGAGCTTCTTCCCGCCTAAAAGGATCTTACCTTTGGACGGTATCTCATATCAGACACTGTATACACTGTCACGAATGCTTCCGGATCCTTCTTGATAATATAATTCATCAGTTTCTGATATTCACTTTTGTCCACGATCGTAATGATCTCTCTGTGCTTCTGCATATTATATGCGCCTGTCGCCTCGTAGAATGTTGCTCCGCTATGCAGTTCATGCAAGATAAACTGACGGACTTCTTCTTCGTATTTTGTAATAATACATACACGCCGTTTCAGATTCTGGCCAAAGATAAAATGATCCAGCACAATACCATTAAAATAAGTTCCAAGCACACTTAAAACGACAGCTTTCTTGTCATAGATCAGAGCGGAAGAAAGTGCCACACACATGCCCGAGATGGACATTGCTTTTCCTAATTCTATGTGCAGATATTTATTCATGATCTTCGCTACGATATCCAGTCCGCCGGAAGATGCATTCATGTTAAATAAAATACTGAGGCCGATACTTACGACCAGGATATAGCATATTACATCCAGTTCACTGCTGTTTGTCAGCGAGGTAAAATCCGGAAATATGTGTTCAAATACTGCAAGATACAACGGCAGCAGGATGCTGGTGTAAACCGTCTTTGCTCCGAACTCCTTTCCGCATGTCACAAAGCCTATCAGCAGTAGGACAACGTTCAATATCATTGTGATCGTTGACACATGCAACGGTATATAATGCGACATAACAATTGCCAGCGCGGATATACTGCTGATCGAGGTCATACTCGGAATCAAAAAGAAATATACGGCCGCGGCGATAATGCCCACTGCTATCGTCATGATGGCTGTTTCTTTCAACTTGTCGGATGTGAAAATCTGTTTCTCTTGTTTGTTCATTTATCATTCCCCATTTTTAGATACTTAGTATTCAGAAAAATCAGATACCAGTATTTATATTATATCTCTAATATATTCATGGAGACAATGGTTAATTTTATCAGTCGCAATTACAGCGGTCTTGCAGTTTGAAATTGCAAACCTTTATGTGACAAACCTAACTGCCTATGATATTATAAATTTGATATAAGCGAAAATGACTTTTGCAGAAACGAAAGTATCTGAGTACAAATAAGCAGGAAACAGTATTGTAAGGAAATAAGAATACAGGAGGAAGGTTTTATGATTCGGCTTCAGGATATTGCAGATATGGCAGGCGTCAGCCGCACCACGGTATCCAATGTTATAAATGGCAATACGAAAAGAGTTTCCCAGAAAACGATCGATAAAATCACGGCTATTCTTAAAGAACAGAACTATGTTCCGAATATGGGTTCCATGATGCTTTCCGGTCATGGTTCCAGAATTATAGGCGTAGTACTTGGATTTACTTACGCTCATGGTATGCAGTCACTTCAGGATCCATTCGTGGGAGAACTGATTGGAACGATTCAGATGGAAATGGAAGAAAATGGATATTATGTTATGCTTATTGGCGGTGAAAGCATTCAGAATGTAGTGGATATTGCCTCAAAATGGAATGTAGAGGGATTGATTATCCTGGGATACAATGAAGAGCAGTATCATAACCTTTCGCACAGATTAAACAAAAAAATGATTTTGATCGATGCTTATCCGAAGGGGACTTATACATTCCAGAATGTTGGTATAGATGATTATTCAGGCGGGTATCAGATCGGAGAATACCTGTATTCCTGTGGATATAAGAAAGCATTGTTTGTTGCAGAAACAGAGCAGGACAGCGATTACTATCGGTGGATGGGATTCAAACAGGCGATGGAAAAACAAGGGGGATTCTGCAGTCGTTCCAGATATATAGTTATTCCGGGTAAAAGAAATCTTCGTCTCAGGAAATACAGAGAACTTCTTCCACGCTTTCTTGAAGCAAAAGCGCTGGCCTTTTCTTCAGATTATAATGCGATAGAAGCAATAAATTTCTTTTTTGACGAAGGAATCATGGTTCCGGAGCAGATTTCTGTTACAGGATATGATGACAGTGTTTACGCGAGCATGATTCGACCGAAACTGACAACAGTTCATCAGGATATTCCACAAAAAGCACATGTGGCGTTGGAACGTCTGATGAAATTGATTCAGGGAGAGACGCTGAACGAATTAAATATAAAAAACCCAGTCTATCTGGTAAAGAGGGATTCTGTCAAAGAATGACAGGATTCTTTTTTTACATATATATGCGAGCAGGTGCAATAACCTGTTTTTCTTTGTATAAACTGTATAAAAGCAGGAAATAAACTTTGTTACCTTTTGTGGTTTTGCGAGAAACCTCTTGATACTGCAAGGATGAGGTGAGTATAATGAATGGTGTGGTTGCAGGAGCGGTCAAATAATTAGAAATGAGGAGACTTGGCATGGAGAAAAAATGGTGGAAAGAAAGTGTAGTATATCAGATATATCCTAAGAGTTTTAAAGACAGTAACGGTGACGGCGTGGGAGATATCAGAGGAATCATACAGAAACTCGATTACCTTAAAGAACTTGGGGTAAATGTGTTATGGATTTCTCCGATGCTGGAATCACCTCAGGACGATAATGGTTATGATATTTCTGATTACCGTAGAATTTATGAAGAATATGGAACTATGGAGGATTATGAGGAATTGTTGTGTGAAGCACACAAAAGATCCATCAGGATTCTGATGGATCTTGTAGTCAATCATACATCGGATGAACATAACTGGTTTATTGAAAGCCGCAAGTCAAAAGATAATCCATATCGTGATTATTATATCTGGAAAGACCCGGTAAACGGAAAAGAACCTAATAACTGGGGTGGAGTATTTGGCGGTTCTGCGTGGG
>OHTI01000297.1_pt1 | contig 28289 bp, 23 predicted proteins | sample 1578941 | NCBI WGS metagenome assembly OHTI01 (sample SAMEA3879609, study PRJEB24766) | human gut metagenome | biome: human-associated habitat; feature: feces | place: USA | collected 1985/1987
TCAAAGGTAGCCCGACTCTCGTTAGGCTACAATATGCATTTCATCGGATGCTTACCCTATAAACTTGACTCTTGTTTTGAACATTTCTACGGAGTCAGTGACATTACTTTCTAAAAATAAGGAAAAAATCTGAATTGTCAAAAACAGTCACTGGAGGTGTGAAGTTGTTTTGGGGGAACTGCGGAATATTTTGTATTTTTGTGAGTTTAATAGTGACAGAAAATGGAAGAAGCGAAAAATCCAACGGCCGAGGAGCCGAAAAGACTCAACTTTCTTGAGGAGATAATAGAGGACGACCTGAAGTCCGGAAGAGTTAAGAGCGTGATGACACGTTTCCCTCCGGAACCTAACGGGTACCTCCATCTCGGACACGCGAAAAGCATCTGCATCAACTTCGGGCTCGCCCAGAAATACGGCGGAAAGACCAACCTCCGCTTTGACGACACCAACCCGACCAAGGAGGACACTGAATATGTCGATTCGATCAAGGAGGACATCCAGTGGCTCGGCTTCCAGTGGGACAAGGAACTTTACGCTTCCGACTATTTCGACCAGCTTTACGCCTGGGCCGAGCAGATGATCGAGCGCGGTCAGGCCTACGTGGACGACCAGACCCAGGAGGAGATCAGCAAGGGACGCGGCACCGTGGACAAGCCGGGAACCGAGAGCCCTTACAGAAACCGTTCAGTAGAGGAGAACCTCCGTCTGTTCAGGGACATGAAGGCCGGAAAATACGCTGACGGAGAGAAGGTTCTCCGCGCGAAGATCGACATGGCTTCCCCGAACATGATGTTCCGCGACCCTATTCTCTACAGGATCAAGCACGCATCGCATCACCGCACGGGCGACAAGTGGTGCATCTACCCGATGTACGACTTCACCCACGGCCAGTGCGACTCAATAGAGCACATCACCCACTCGATCTGCACTCTTGAGTTCGACGTGCACAGACCTCTGTACGACTGGTTCATCAAGACCCTTGAGATCTGGCCGAGCCATCAGTACGAGTTTGCCAGACTGAACCTCACCTACACCCTGATGAGCAAGAGAAAGCTTCTGGAACTCGTCCAGAAAGGCCTTGTCTCAGGTTGGGACGATCCTCGTATGCCAACCCTCTGCGGAGTGCGCCGCCGCGGCTACACCGCCGAGGCCCTCAAGATGTTCTGCGAGAAGATCGGGGTCTCCAAGCGTGACCAGATGATGGACATCCAGCTTCTGGAATGGTGCGTCCGCCAGGATCTCAACGCAAGGGCGAACAGGTTTATGGTTGTCCAGAAGCCGCTGAAAGTCACTCTGACGAACTGGGAGCCGGGCAAGGTCGAGTGGTTCGACTGCCCTCTCAACCCTGCCGAGCCGGAGGGAGCCACACGCAAGGTTCCGTTCACGGGAGAGTTCTACATCGAGCGTGACGACTTCATGGAGGATGCCCCGAAGAAGTTCTTCCGCCTCAAACCTGACGGCGAGGTTCGTCTGAAATACACCTACATCATCAAGTGCGAGGAGGTCATCAAGGATGCCGAAGGCAACATTGTCGAGCTGAGGTGCACCTACGACCCGACCACCAGGCCGGGCGGTGGTGAATGGCGCTCAGTCAAAGGCACCATACATTGGGTTTCAACTGAATATGCCAAAGAGATCGAGATCCGCAACTACGACCGTCTCTTCGTCAAGGAGGACATGAACTCCATCCCGGAGGACAAGGACTACAAGGACTTCCTCAACCCGGAGTCCCTCACCATCGCCAAAGGCTACGCCGAGCCTGCCCTTCTGGATGACAACTCCGGAATCGCCGTCCAGTTCGAGCGCACCGGCTACTACTACAAGGATCCGGACAGCACCGCCGACAAGGTGATATTCAACAAGACGACTGCCTTGAAGGATTCCTACAAGCCTGAATAACAGAGTAGGTTATGCACCTGCCCCTTTTCATAGCCCGACGGTACCTGTTCGCGAAGAAGTCACACAACGTGATCAACATAATCTCCGCGATCAGTGCCGTCGGTATGGCTATAGGGACGGCTGCCCTGATCATCATCCTTTCAATCTACAACGGCTTCGACGAACTTGTCAAATCGACACTCAGCAACGTGGAGCCGGACATTCTCATCACCCCCGCCAAAGGCAAGGTGTTCATTCCCAATGGTGAAACGTTCGACCGCATAAGGCAGAATCCTCTTATAGATGAATATGACCTCATCCTTCAGGAGAATGTGTTCGTGGACTATGACGGGCATCAGGGAATAGCCAAGGCCAAGGGCGTGGACAGCACTTTCGAAGCCGGCTCTACCCTTGCCGGACACATCACCAACGGAGAGTTCTCCCTACACAAAGGCCAGTTGCCGCAGATGGTTGTCGGCGCGGGCCTGGCATACAAGATGGGCATGAACCCGGCCTTCCTCGCCTCCGCGGAATTATATTTCCCGATCAGAGACAGGAATTTCTCGCTTGCGAACCCGGCGGCCTCGATTGAAACCGTACGGATGCGCCCTTCAGGAATATTCTCGGTCAACCAGCAGATTGACGATGATCTGATGATCGTGCCGATCGAAGAGATGAGAAAGCTGCTTGGCTATGAGGAAGAGGTTTCAGGAGTGGAGATCCGCCTGGCCGAAGGCTCCACGGCGAAAGACATCCGTTCCGCGATCAAGCATATTCAGAAAGAGTTAGGCCCTGAATTCAAGGTTTTGGACCGCTTCCGCCAGAATCCGTCGCTCTACAAGATGATGCGCTACGAGAAGGCGGCGATATTCCTGATCCTCATTTTCGTCATCATCATCATCGCACTGAACATCTTCGGCAGCATCACGATGCTCATCATCGAGAAAAAGGATGACATCGAGACCTACCGCAGCCTCGGCGCCACGGACAAGATGCTCCGCCACACCTTCACCCTCGAAGGATGGCTCATCTCCCTGCTCGGCCTCGCCGCCGGCCTTGTCATCGGCATCGGTTTCTCCCTCGCCCAGCAGCACTTCGGCTTCATCAAGATGCCCGGCAGCTTCCTCGTGAACGCCTACCCCGTAATCCTCCAGTGGCAGGACGTCCTCGCCACCATCGCCGGTGTAGCCCTCATCGGCTACATCATCGCCCTCCTCCCCGTCCGCCGCAACATCCGGTAGATTTCCTCACGGGACAGCAGGGACATTCGGGAAGGAATGCTTATCTTCGCAACAATTAGAAGCTGTTTTGAATTGTTTGTTTGAAGGTTTGAGAGTGAAAAACTTCAGTTTCGACCGCTTCTTCCAAGGAAGATAGCGGTGCTATCTGACTGAAGAAGCGGGAAGAAAATGAAGATTTTTCACCTCAAAGAACATTTCAAACAATTCAAAACAGCTTCTTAACTAATCACATTATGATAATACCTGACTGGGCCAAGGAGCTGAACTGCTCCATAACCGTCTGTGACAAGGACGGAGTGATTATCTATCAGAACGATCCTGCCGTGAGACAGTACGAGAAGCATGGCAGCCTGATCGGAAAGAACCTTTTCGGCTGCCACGGTGAACGTTCCGCAGGCATAATCCGTCACCTGCTGGAGACGGGCGGCACGAACTGCTACACCATCGAGAAGCAAGGTGTACACAAATTCATCTTCCAGAGCGCCTGGAAGGAAGACGGCGAGGTGAAGGGGCTATGCGAGATCTCCATCATCACTCCATCGGAGATGCCTCACTACGTCAGGGAATAAAGGATTTGAATATGAACCGGCAGGCCGCGAGGATGAGCATCGGGCCGAGGCCGGAGTAGAAGGATGCGATGAATTCAGCGGGGAGTCCGGGTATGAACTTCAGGCTGACGCCAAGGCATGCCATGCCCACAATCAGAATCCATCCGCCGGGTGGGAATGTCTGCCAGGGAGTCGTATTCCGCGGCAGTCCGGCGATGCGCGCCGAGTACTTGTTCACGGCTTTGCGGAACATGAGGTAGAAGCACATCAGCACAAAGGCCGTGATGAGCAGCAGCCACCAGAGCCTTTCCGTAGGCATTGTCAAGTACGCCTGGATGCCTTTGACGGCGATGACAACCCCCGGCGCTCCCCAAAGGAGGGCGGCGATGTAATAGAGGATTTTTTTGTTCATACCTGATAGTTTATCTTGCGGCTATCTGTCTGACATTCACCACGGCTTAAGGTTGACAGTCTGGTAGAATGCCTGGGCTTCCCTCACCAGGGAGTCCGCCGGTGTCTCCTTCGGCGTCTCGGTGTGGCTCCACGGTCCGGTCTCCCTCACGTCGAACTGCCGGATTCGGCGAACCGGCGAGAGGACGGTCAGCACATCATCACTGTAGTAGCCCAGATCCTGGTAGGTGGCCATGAACGCCCGCTGGTTGTAGTCCGGCGCGAGGATGTCCCGGCCGTAGAACTTCGAGTCATAGGAGAAGTGCAACAGGGAGAAGATGGTCGGCATCAGGTCAATCTGGGAGCAAAGCTTCTCCACCCTCCGAGGCTGGATGAAGCCCGGGGAATAGACGACCGCCGGTATGTGGTACTTGTCCACCGGGATGCTGGTCTTGCCGGCGCTGGAGGCGCAGTGGTCGGCCACGACGATGAACACGGTGTTGCCGAACCACGGTCTGCGCGAGGCCTCGACGAGGAACTGGCCGATGGCGAAATCGGTGTACTTCACGGCGGCGGAGCGCGACTTCATCTCACCGTCGTAGGTGATCTTCCCTTCCGGGAATGTGTACGGACGATGATTGCTGATTGTGAATATGATGGCGTGGAACGGAGTCCCGCTCTCGGCCTTCTTGTCGAACTCCTTCAAGGCCACCCTGTACGAATCCTCGTCGCAGGTACCCCAGATGTTGCTGAACGTTATGTCCTCCTTCGGATAACAGTACTTGTCGATGATCTCGAAGCCGTTGCCGGAGAAGTAGGCGCGCATGTTGTCGAAATAGCTGTCGCCGCCGTAGATGAACGAGGTCGTGTAGCCGTTCTCCCTCAGCACGGTGCCGGTGGAGAAAAGTCCGGCGTTGTCCGGCCTTTTGATAAGGCTTTCGCCGGCGCTCGGCGGAATGCAGAGGGTCAGGGCCTCAAGGCCGCGGACGGATCGGTTGCCGGCGGCGTAGAGGTTGTCGAAGACAAGGCTCTTTTCAATGAGCGTGTCCAGATTCGGAGTGATGCCGTCCTCATTGCCATAGGCGGCGAGGAAATCGGCGCTCAGGCTCTCGACGGTGATCATCACGATGTTCTTCCTGACAGGCGGAACGGAGTCCCTTATCATCCGCACGGCGGCATCGGCCGGCTGGTCTGCCTGCCGGACCTCGGAGCCAGCCTCCTCACGGACAGGAACCTGGCCGCAAAGCGCGAGTTTGAGTCCCTGCGCCTCATCCTCGGGAAGCATCTGATAGAACCTGTCATATTCAAGAGTGCTGCTGCTGTAGGCCTCAAGGAAATTCCAGCATCCGTTGCACTGCAACTCGGTCGCGTAGTTATTGGAGCTCTGGAGGTTACGGTAGCTGAAACGCAGCCAGAAGAAGCTTCCGGCGAACAGCACCGCATAGATGACGAATGTCGCCAGGAACGGAACGGCTCCCCCGTTGCCGGACTCGCTGAAATCCTTCCGCCGGAACAGCCGCCAACAGATCAGCACCGCCACAAGAAAGACCCCGAGGAACATCGGCACGATAGGATATGATTCCATGATGTTCCCGATCACCTCGTTCGTGTAGACCAGATAGTCAACCGCTATGAAGTTGTACCTCACGCCGAACTCGTTCCAGAAGACACACTCAGAGATGGCGTTCACTATCATCAGGAATATGTACAGCCCCATAGTGAACAGCAGTCCGGCCTTGCACCAACCCTTCCTGATGTTCGGGATGAACAGCCTCAGGCAGAACGCGCCGAGAAGCAGGAGGGAGAGCAGACGGGCTATCGTCGGAACGACGGAACCATATTCAGTGAATATGTTGGATGGCAGCAATGAATAGACCGCGAAGGCGAGCAGGGCGGCTCCGATAATGTAGCAGAGCGGCTTTTTGTACTTGGCATCGTTCAGCGTGGCCTGCACCACCATCGCCGGTGCGAGCGCGAGCAGGGAGAACGCCACATCGTTGACAAAGCCTAACAGAAAGATCTTAAGCCATTCCAGAGCCGTGAATCCGATGACGGTAGGCGGAGTGAACAGCAATAATATTCTTGTGATGAAGCCAAGCGCCACGGAAAAGGTGATGAAGACCGGCGCGAAGTACCTGAACCAGTCGTGGACTTTTCTGGTCTTGTCATAGTTTCTTAAGCAATTTCTGTCCATAAGGAGAAATGATTGATGTTTATCAGCTGCGAAGATAAGAAATTCCGATGATTATTGCTAACTTTGTCTAATTATAATCAAATCAATCATCTCGATGAAAAGGCATCTTCTTTGCGCCGTGGTAGCGGCGATGTTTTTTTCTGTCCTCCCTATGGGAGCCCAGATCCGTGGTTTCCGTCAGGAGCAACTTAAGGAATGGGAGTTCAGCAAGGACGGCTCCACCTGGCAGACAGTGCAGGTACCGCACTCCTACAATGCCGAGGACGGCCATTCCCCTTACTACTACCGAGGCAAGGCGACCTATCGTTGTGATTTGAGGATCACGGACATTAAAAAGACCCATTACCTCTTTTTCGAGGGTGCGGCCCAGGCCGCGGTCGTCAAGGTCAACGGCGAGCAGGTGGCCATCCACAAAGGAGGCTATACCCCTTTCTCCGTGAACATCACCGAGGCCCTGACGAAGGGTGTCAACCGTCTTGAGGTGATCTGCGACAACACCGAGGATGTCCAGATGGCTCCCGTCACTTCGGATTTCAACAAGAACGGCGGCCTACACAACCCTGTGTGGCTCCTCGTGATGGAGGATGTGTACCTGACTCCCGAGGACTACGGCATGTACAGGATCCGCTGCGAGATTCCGGAGGTCACCAAGAAGAAGGTCGTCACCAATGTCAGGACCAAGATCGTCAACTCCGGCAACAGGGACGCCAACATCCTTGTCAGGGTGCAGCTACTTGAGTCCAACGGCCAGCTCGCCTATCAGGCCGACAGGGAAATCCCCGTGGGAGCTTTCTCTGAATACGACTTCGACCATGAGTTCCTCCTTTCGGGGGTTCATCTTTGGGACGGTGTCAAGGATCCTTATCTCTATACACTCAGAGTGGAGCTATTCAAGGGCAAGAGAATGATGGACATCGCCGAGACAAAGATCGGCTACCGCTCGATAGAGATGGATCCGGAGAGAGGCTTCCTTCTCAACGGCCGTCCGTACAGGCTCCGCGGAGTGGCCATGCATCAGGACACCGACGGAAAGGCCTCAGCCTTGACCCAGGCCGACTACAGGCGTGACTACCGCATCGTGAAGGAGCTGGGCGCCAATTTCCTCCGCCTGGCCCACTATCCTCACAACGACTTCGCTTTCCAGCAGTGCGACTCTCTCGGCATCATCGTCCAGACAGAGGTGCCTTGGGTGAATGTGTGCGGGGAGAATGCCCCTCAGTCCTATTTCAACAATATCCATCACCAGATGAAGGAGATGGTCAACAATCTCTACAACCATCCTTCGATCGCTTTCTGGGGCATGTGGAACGAACTTGACACCTGGGGTAACAACAGTGATCTCCAGGGCGCTTTCGACGCGGAGAGAGTGGCCCGCGAGACGAAAAGGCTATACGAGTACACCAAGAGCCTTGACCCTGACCGTTATGTCGGCTTCACGGACTGCTCAAGGCTGGCCCGCGACGGCTACCCTTACCTCAAGGGCGACTTCTGCTCGCAGAACATCTACTATGGCTGGTACTGGACTCCGAATGATTTCAGCGGGCTGACCACCTCCTTGAAGAAAGTCCGTGAGCTGAGACCGGACTGCCCGATCAATCTTTCTGAATATGGTGTCGGAATCAATCCTTTCTGCCATGTGTGGAACCAGGCGGACGCGGTCCGCGACAAGGAGGACGACTCCAGACATTATGAGGAATATGGCAACCGCTTCCACGAGTCCTACGTCCGCCAGATAAAGGCCATGCCTTGGCTGAACTTCACCTCCGTCTGGGTGCTGTTCGACTTCCCGGTGGCCAACCGCCAGGAAGGCTACATGGATTCGGAGGACGGTGTCAAGTTTGTAAGGAACAACGACCGCAAGTACATGAACGACAAGGGACTGGTGACCCGTGACCGCCAGACGAGAAAAGATGTCTTCTACCTCTACAAGTCCCTGTGGAACAAGGACGAGACCACGGTACACATCACATCGCGCCGCCTTAAGTCCTTCCCAGCCGGACAGGATCTCCGCATCAAGGTCTACAGCAACGCAAAGTACCTGACCCTTTACCAGAACGGCCGGCTTATTGATCGCATGGTCAGCTCTGAGGAATCTTCCGGTGTGGTCTGGACCTTCCCCGCCGTCCGTCTGAAGACCGACGAGGACACCTTCAAGGTGGTCGCCAACGACGGCACCACCGACCAGATCGTCCTCCGGAAATCCAAATAGACTCCCGGCCGCCCATGCACCCTTTTATGCCTGCCCCTCCGGCACCATAAAAGGGTTTTTCGTAACAGACATCTTCCAAGAGTTTGCCGACGGGAAGAAACCGTATGATAAAAAAAGTTTCCTTTCCGGGAGCCGATGATGCAAGAAATGCGTATCAATAGGATTTATATAGGCAGAGACCTATAATACTATTGAATCATGAGCACCAGACATTTATTCCTTCCGTTTCTGATCGCGCTGGCAGGAATTGTCTCCTGCAATCAATGGCTCCCTGACGATCAGCAGGTGACCACGCGCGGCTATGTGACCGTAGACAAACAGCACTACTGCAACCTGACCAATGTCAAGGGAAAAGATTTCGAGGGAAACCAGAAATGGGTATTCTATGACGGGAACGACATTCGCGTCAAGATGTCCGGATGGCGCTGCCGCTGCGGCGCACCAGGCCACATCAGCTTCAACGTTTCCTTGGTGGAACTCGACCTTCCTGGAGTCGCCACAATGTACATCCCTCTGGAGCGCACCGAAGGGGATCATTATGTGAGCGGCAACAAGTCAGTAACCGGAGCCCATCTCAACCACTATCATGTGTCGAAGGACGGCCGCTTTCTGGAGTTCGACCTATCGATCACCCTGTACCGTGAGACAAAGGGGGACATCCGTATCTTCTATTTCGGCCCGATCCTATGACACTCCCTCAGAGGCCTCACTGACATATGCCGGACGAGCCGGCAAAAGGAATGGCGAAAAGAAGGTGGCCAAGTTTTTTTAACCTGGCCACCTTCTTTTTTTTGTCATATAAGCGGAACTACCTTGTAATCTTCATGTTGCCGACATTGAATCCCCATCCGCGACCTTGGGCATGAGTAACTTTTCCGGCCGTGTTTCAACTTCCTCGACATTCAGAGTGCCTACAACCAGACCCAAGGTCTTCAATGCGACACTTCCGCACCTTTCCGTCGCCCGGGATCACAGCAGAAGACCATTCCGTGAGCAGAACGCGCCGTCTCGCTCACGAGACAACCTTGGCAGACCATTCCGTGAGCAGAACGCGCCGTTTCGCTCACGAGACAACCTCGGAAGACCCTTTCGTGAGCAGAACACGCCGTTCCGCTCACGAGACAACCTCGGAAGACCCCTCCGTGAGCAGAACGCGGCTTTTCGCTCACGAGACTGCCGCGAAAGACACACGAGGCAACCGCGGCGCTTTTTCAGCGAGCTACGGGAACCCTATGGAAACTCTACGGGCGCTCTACGGGCGCTCTACGATGCCGCCGAGGTTCGACCAGAGCCAGTGGGACTCGTAATAGGACTTAGTGCCTTTAGGAACCGTCACCTTGACGGCTGAGCGGTCTGTGCCGTTAAAGAAAAAAGATGACGGGTCGCTCTGGTTTGTTGTTATCTCGTCAACATCCTCCTTGGTCTTCCAGTTCAGCTCAAGTTCCAAAGGAGTTTTGCATGACACAAATGTGTGAGCGTCTATGGATTTGACAGACTCAGGGATAACTATCTTATCAACATTTGTTCGACAAATAGAATGCTCCGCAATCTTCGTAGTGCCTTCCTTTATCACCACCGTACCGGTCTTCTTTTCAGGAATCCAACTCAGAATCTCTCTCCCTGTCCGACCCATGTGCATATACAAAGCCCCGTCATGCAGATAGCAGTAGTCCTCTTGACCTTCCCTCGGCGCGGTTGTGGTAATCTCAAGTTTAGAACAACCTTCAAACACCGGATTTGAAGCATCAATATTTTCTAACGTGGAAGGTAAAATGACACGTTCAAGATTCCCGCAACCAATGAAGGCATAGGCTCCGATCTTATATATCCCCTCCGAGATAGTGACTTTCCTTAGGTCACCGCACCCTTCAAAGGCCCAATTCCCGACCCCTTTGACGGTATAGGTAATCCCGTCATACTCAACCGTACCGGGAACCACGACATCCCCCGAATACTTACCTCCGCCCGGGTTACCGGTCACCTCGACGAAATCCATAGAGTAACCTTTGGCGGTCTTGTAGAACAGGCCGTCAACCTCGAACCCGGAAGAGAATTCCTTCACGATGACGGTGCAGCCTGACCTGAAGCCGCCGTCCTCGGTGACCGCGCTGACCTTGGCCACACCCGCCGAAACGGCTCTCACGTTGCCGTCGGAATCGACCGTGGCCGTAAGCGTCTCCGTCTCGCCCTCCGTCAGGGTCAGCTCCGTCCTGTCCAGAGTGACCTCCGTCACGCCTACCGCCTTGGCCTTCACCGTCACCTTGCAGGTCGCCGTCTTCCCGCCGTCCTCGGTCGTCACAGTGACCACAGCCTCGCCGGCCTTCACGGCAGTCACCCTGCCGGCGCCGTCGACCGTGGCGATCTCCGTCTTGTCCGAACTCCACGTCACCTTCCTGTTGTCCGCGTTGTCGGGCTTCACCGTGGCCGTAAGTGTCTCCATCTCGCCCTCGGTCAATGTCAGCTCGGTCTTGTCCAGAGTGACCTCCGTCACGCCTACCGCCTTGGCCTTCACCGTCACCCTGCAGGTCGCCGTCTTCCCTCCGTCCTCGGTCGTCACCGTGATCACAGCCTCGCCGGCCTTAACGGCAGTAACCTTGCCGGTGCCGTCGACCGTGGCGACATCCGTCTTGTCCGAACTCCACGTCACCTTTTTGTTGTCCGCGTTGTCGGGCCTCACCGTGGCCGTAAGCGTCTCCGTCTCGCCCTCGGTCAATGTCAGCTCCGTCTTGTCCAGAGTGACCTCCGTCACGTTTACCGCCTTGGCCTTCACCGTCACAGCGCAGGTGCCGGACTTGCCCTCCGCCGTCGCGGTGACGGTCGCGGTGCCGGGCTTGAGGCCCTGGACGGTGCCGGTTTTGTCCACAGTGACGACGCTCCGGTCGGACGACGACCACGCCACGGCTCTGTCGGACGCGGCTTCGGGAGAGACCCTGGCGGACAGTGCGGCAGATCCGCCCTCAATGATCTCGATCCGGGACGGGGTGACGGTCACGGATGAGACTCCGACAGTCTCCTCCTTCTTACCGCAGGAGGTGATGAGAAGGATGGCGGCGGCAGCCGTCAGCAGCGCGCGCCGTGTGTGTGTGTGTGTGTGTAAAAACGCTCATATCGATTGATGTTTTGGTTATAGTCTCGTGAGTCCTATGAGTTCAGCGATGCCTTGGTAAATAACTTGGCGACCATCGGTCACACTTTCGGTCTGTATCTCGTTCCAGCCTTGCGTCACGGCACGGGACGTGACATCGTGGCAGGTGTCAGGACAAAAATAATAAAAATTTCCAAATCTCATACTAATATGGCCGGAGATAATGGCCGCCAGTTGTTTTTTAAGTTGTTTTTTAAGGATAACCAAATGCTTACTTATCGGCGATATTCATTAAATTTGTAATCTCTAAAACAAAAAAAGATGAAGATGAAAAGAATATCACTTCTTGCGGCGGCACTTCTTGGTGCCACCTTCATGATGGCCGCGCCGAAAGCGACCGAGAGTACCATCAAGGCTTCCGATTCCAGAATCACCTACATCGGAAGGACCGAGGTCAAGGGCGGCAATGTCTCATTCGACTGGACAGGAACTTACCTCAAGGTTAGATTTCAGGGCAACGCATTGAGTTTCAAAGTGTCCGACACCAAGAAGAACTACTACAACGTTTGGCTTGACGGCTCGATGGACCAGGCTCCGGACAAGGTCGTGGCGGTTCACGGGACAGACACCACAATCGTTCTCTTCAGCGCCGGGGAGCTCAAGGCCCGGTTCGGCAAGGACAGGAAGGCGGCGAAAGCCCCGCATCAGGTGATCCTCCAGAAGCGCACCGAAGGCGAGCAGGGCATCACGACCATCAGTGAGTTCATCACCGACGGCGATTTCCTGCAGGCCGACGCCCCGAAGGAAAGGATCATTGAATATGTCGGCGACTCCTACACCTGCGGCTACGGCACGGAAAGCCCGAACACAGAACGCTTCAGGCCGGAGACCGAGAACCAGAACCTGACCTACGCATGCGCCGTGGCAAGGTACTTCAACGCCGACCAAATTGTCGTGGCCCACTCCGGAATGGGAATAGTCCGCAACTACAACAGCAAGTTCACCGACTACTGCATGCCTGAGCGCTATCTCCAGACATTCGACAGTGACAAAGATGTGAAATGGGATGCCAAGTCATGCGGTCTCAAGCCGGGTATCACTGTCATCTATCTGGGAACCAATGACTTCTCCAGAGGGATGCAGCCTTCCGAAAGAATGTTTGTCAGAAACTACCACAAGCTCATGCGCGAGATCAAGGACAACTACGGCGAAAGCCATCCGATCCTCTGCATGGTTCCGAAACACGACTATCTGATGTTCGAGTACATCCGTAAGGCCGTGGACGACTGCGGGCTTAAGAACGTCCACCTTGTGGTGCTGACGGATTCCGTCCACAACAACGTGGAGGACATGGGAGCCGACGGACATCCGAACTACAGCGGACACCTCAAGATCGCCCACACCGTCATACCATACGTCTCCACCATAACCGGATGGGAACTTACCGGCAACGCCATCAGGTAATCGCCGGATCCCTTTGCAAAATCCGCGACGGCACATTCTTCCGCCGCCAAATCTTACCAACTTTCTTTAACGCTAACTAAATAAACCATCATGACAACAAAAGGCAAGATATTCACTTGGGTAGGTGCCATCGCGGCCCTCAGCCTGGCGGCGTTCATCTACGTCAGGTTCTACTTCGTCTTCGGAGACGGCGTGAAGGCCGGGGAACTCAACCAGTTCATGTACAAAGGCTACGTCTGGAAGACCTACGAAGGCAAACTGATCCAGTCCGGGTTCCGCGGCTCAGGAAAGGGTTCCGGCGGAGCGGCGGTCGAATCCTACATCTTCGACTTCTCCGTGGAGAACGAGGAGGTCGCCAATGAGCTGATGAGGTGCAGCGGGAAAACCGTCGAGCTTCATTACAAGGAATATCTCGGAACACTTCCTTGGCGCGGAATGCAGAAGTACGTCGTGGACAGAATAGTCTCAACCACTTCACAAACAGGCGAATAATGAAAAGAATCCTCTCAATCATCGCGTTGGCGACACCACTCGTCCTCAACGCACAGACCGGGGTCTACACGACACATCCGGCCAACCCGGAAGGCAGACTCCTCACGACGGAGGAAACCGAACTTGGCAGGCACATCAGACCGGCGAGCGTGTCGGCATCCTGGAAGGACAGCGACACCTTCACCACTTTCAAGGACGGCAAATGGATCCAGGAGAACCTCCTGACCGGGGAGATCTCCGACTATTCAGCCACCCGTCTTCCGGAAGGTTTCCCTAAGGATGCCGGGAACATCACGCGAAGCGATGACGGAACCTTTGCCTACACCATAGGCCAAAGCCTCTACATCTTCGACAACGGCCCCGTCAGCGTCGCCGTCAGCGAGAATCCCGACATCACCTACGGGCAGTCGGTAAGCCGCAACGAGTTCGGAATCGGCGAAGGAATATTCTGGGCGCCTGACGGATCGAAGCTGGCGTTCTACAGGAAGGACGAGAGCAAGGTCACGGACTTCCCTCTTCTGGACATCACCACCCGCACCGGCTCGCTGAAGAGCATCAAGTACCCGATGAACGGCATGGACAGCGAGAGGATAAGCCTCGGAATCTATGACAAGGCAAGCGGCAAGACCGTCTGGTGCGATGTCAATGAATATGGCGACGACCGTTACCTGACGAACATCAGCTGGTCGCCAGACAGCAGGAACATATTCATCCAAGTCGTCGACCGGTCCCAGAAGCACATGAAACTGAACATGTACCGCGCGGCAGACGGTTCCTTCGCGCGCACCATCCTCACCGAGGACGACTCCCGCTTCGTCGAGCCACTGGATCCGCTGCGGTTCATCAAGGGGACATATTCATTCATCTACCGCACCGATATCCGCGACGGCTACCGCAACCTTTACCTCTGCGACACCCTCGGGACTGTCAGAAGGCTGACCGGAGTTGACGCCGATGTCGAGTACCTTGGCAACGACGGCAGGTTTGTCTACTACACCTCGGCGGAGGTCTCCCCTGTCGAGAATCATCTGTTCAGGATCGAGGTCAGGATCCCGAGAGCCGGCAAGGCCAAGGGACGCGCCGACGCTGTGGCGAAGGCCAGGTTCGGCAAGCCTGTCAGGCTGACCTCCGAGGAAGGCTGGCACACGATCTCCCTCAACGAAGACTGCACCAGATTCATCGACAACTACAGCAGCTTCAACGTTCCGCGCGTGATGAACATCGTCTCGGCTGACGGAAAGCTGATCCGCAATCTGATCACAGCCGAGGATCCGCTCAAAGACTACAAGACCGGAAAGGCTCTGCTCGGCACAGTCAAAAGCGCCGACGGCAAGTACGACAACTGGTACAGGATGTTCCTTCCTACGGACTTCGATCCAGCGAAGAAGTACCCTGTGATCATCTACGTCTATGGCGGCCCTCACTCACAGATGGTCCGCAACTCCTGGCTCGGACAGGTCAGGATGTGGGAGATGCTCATGGCACAGAAAGGCTACATCGTCTATGTCCAGGACAACCGGGGAACCCAGAACAGGGGCTCCGAATATGAGAAGGCCATCCACCGCCACTGCGGCCAGGCCGAGATGGCTGACCAGATGGTAGGTGTCAACATGCTGAAATCTCTGCCTTTTGTGGACTCCGACAGAATCGGCGTCCACGGATGGAGCTACGGAGGATTCATGACCATCTCATTGATGACCAATCATCCGGAGACATTCAAGGTCGGCGTGGCCGGCGGTCCGGTCATCGACTGGAAGTGGTACGAGATCATGTACGGCGAGCGTTACATGGACACTGAAGCCACCAATCCGGACGGATTCGCTCAGACAAGCCTTCTTAACAACGTGAAGAATCTCAAAGGCAAGCTTCTCATCTGCCAGGGAGCCATCGACAACACTGTGCTCTGGCAGCACAGCCTGAGCTTTGTCCAGCGATGCATCGAGGAGAACGTCCAGCTGGACTACTTCCCTTACCCTCGCTCCGAACACAATGTCTTCGGAAGCTGGAGAGTCCACTTGATGGACAAAGTGACAAACTACTTTGACGACTACCTGTAGTCACCCGAATGATCAGTAAAAAGGGCTATCCGGACCGGACAGCCCTTTTCCATCACAAGCCGTCAATCATCAAGGCAGGCGCTCCTGGCATCCTTGATGGCCTGGAAAACCAGGTTCTCATCACCCAAAGTGCAATCCGCACGATAAGGAGTGGACTCCGAGTAGCGGAACTTCCCACTTTTCCCTCCATAGTAGACATCCCTGAACATAAAATTACTGAAAGTGATGTCAAAACCGTCATAGACATTCCTGATCAAGAAGATTTCGTCAGGATTCTGAATGACACCATCCTTGACGGAGAGGATGACCTTGACCGTGTTCCTGATCTTGACATCATTGAGGTTGCCACTGTTCTCAAACGTGGTCACACACATGTCTGACCATGTTTCGTCCGTAGCCTTCAGATAATCAATCATGGTGTCATAACGCGTGAACCTGAATGTCTTTGTCTCCTCGTCGTAGTAGGAGTTCCTTCTGTACACATGGCCGAAGGTCGAATAGTCAAAAGCGAAGCTGAACGAGGTCTGACCCAAAATCAGCTCGTAGTTGGTACGGTTGACCGGCACCTTGGCCGCCCCGTCATCAGACAGCACAAGCTTGTTGTTGTGACTGGTGTACGCCTCATCTCCTTCCCCGCCCTTCTTACCTTTGATGTCAAGGGAGCCGATCAGGCAGTATTCCGGGATGATTGTCTTGGATTCAGAGACGACCTCCATTCCGTAGTCCGGCGTGTGACTTTCATAATACATACCATTCGACCGTCTTACAACCGGAAGATAATGGATGTCAAGCTTTGACGGAGCCACACCGTCTCCAAAAGAAACCGATTGCGTTGTCTTGCTCGCCTCTGTGCCGACTGGCCTGATCCAGAAGCTCTTCACGTTGTCACTGCCAAGTTCGAGAAAATGATCGCCTGCCATACGCGGGGCGCCATAGACATCCGTCATAAGTTTCCCCAACCTGGCAATGTCGCCTACACTCCGGTAGAAGAAATATCCCTGCCCGGAATTGATGTCGCAATGAGGATACTCTATACCTGACCAAGAGGTCTCTGTCTTTCCCTCAACGACTCTCGCAATGTCATATTTCACATCAACGGTGCTTTCTCTCCATTCAGAATCCGTCATTTCGACAGTGACTCCGACACGGTACGGGACAGCGCAAGTGGCGGCTATCAGAGATGGATCAGTAATCTCCTTGTCCCCGACCCTGAAACTTTCCGGTCTGGTTCTCATTGACAGGTCGCCGGCGCCCGGGCTTCCCTCAGTCCATACCGGAAGCTCGTTCTTGTCCAGATAGATGTAACCTAAAGCATCGGATGTCTTCGTGTACGAGTTACCAGCCTGATCCTTGAAAGTGACCTCGCATCCGGCAAGCAATACCGGGCCCGGGCCGGTGACGACAAGCGAGGCTCCACCGGTGTAAGGGTTGACATATTCATAAGTAGTGTCTTTGACCGCCACCCGTCCTCTTGACGCGACTTTGGCAAGCGCTCTGACCGGAGCCACATTATACTTCGTCCAGTCCGCTTCCTCCACATACATGGTGTCCACAGAGGCCATCTTTGGCGCATTCTTGCCGTCTTCGCCGTCCCGGCCTTTGAGATACTCGTAAAAGTCTTTCTCCGTGACCGCGGTCCTCGGCCACTTAGGATATGTCTCGATGTCATAGACACCGTTCCCCGGATTGTCAAGCCCATTGTCGCTCAGAACAATCTCTTTCCAGAGTTCATAGGCGGACTTGCCATCCTTGCCATTGGCACCGTCCTTGCCGTCAGAGCCGTCCTTGCCGTTTTCCCCGTCAGCTCCTGCCGCGCCGCGGAGATATTCATAGAAATCAGACAGCGATGTTCTTGAAGAATCCCATTTGACTCCTGGATTCTTAGGATCCTCAAGGCCCACCGGTGATGTAACGTCCAAGACCCAAAGCTCATAGGCGGATTTTCCGTTCGACCCGGTGGATCCGTCCGATCCGTCCTTGCCATTGAGGCCATCCTTGCCGTCAAGACCATCTTTACCATCCTTGCCGTTGAGGCCATCCTTACCGTTGAGACCGTCTTTGCCATCCTTGCCGTCCCTACCGTCCAGACCGGAGTTCCCTTTCGCCCCGGCTTTTCCTGTAAGATATTGGAAGAACTTCTGGATCGACAGATCCTCGAGGGTTATCTCATTACCGTTCTGGTCTTGTACCCGGCCACCAGCCTCGATTGTTTCCCTGACATATTCCTTCCACATCTCATAAGCGCTCAAGCCGTCATTCCCGTCATCGCCTTTATCACCTTTATCGCCCTTGGCCCTCACGCCGGTGTCCTTGTCTCCTACCCACCAGTTTCCGTCCTTAATGTAAGGAATAAGCCCGTCAGCTCCATTATTTCCGGTCAGGAACCAATAGAAATCAACCATCGATGTGTACGACCTATCCCATTGTTTTCCAGGGTTATGAGGATCATCCACTCCCGAAGCGACATATTCCTTCCAGAGTTCGTATGCAGACTTGCCGTCTTTGCCGTCAATTCCATCCTTGCCGTCTTTGCCGTCCTTGCCGTCAATTCCATCCCTGCCCTTCAGATAGAGGAAGAAATGGGTGAGATCCACGGGGCCGGAATAGTCTATGAGTTTCTCTTTCACAGCTTTTACCCAAAGCTCGTAAGCCGACATCCCGTCCTTTCCTGGCAAGCCCTGCACTCCCTGCTCACCACGCGGGCCGACCGGCATAGTCACCTCAAGAGAGTTGCAGGCGGATGCCATAGAAACTCCCAAGAGCATCATAATCAGTGATTTAAAATTCAATTTCATAATATTATTGATTTATAATTGGTTAAGGTAGTTCCATAATGACTCGGATGTCACCCTTTCTATGACAACTTTGCGGTCGCCCCTGCGCTGCTCGTCAGAAGCCGACTCCGGCACAAGGGCCATGCGCTTCCCGAAGCCCCTGCAGCATAGTCTGTCCGCGCTGACGCCTCTTTGGACAAGAGCCTCCAGCACGGCCTTGGCGCGCGCCTTCGACAACTCCTCGTTGTACCTCACCGAGCCTCTGGCATCCGTGTAGCCGGCCACGAGGAACCTTGAATCCGGGAATCCTGAGATGATGCGGGCGATCTCGTCCAGCACGAATTGTGACTCCGGTGTGATCGTAGCCTTGTCAAAATCAAAATTCACATTGTCCATCAGCTCAGCCAATGTCCTCTCGCAAGAGATCTCTTTGACAACCTCACGGACCACATCCACCGGCACCTCGCGGATCACCTCTTTCTCCACCACGCGCTGCGGATAGAGTCCGGCATAGTCATCCAGATGACTTGTGATGTAACGGTCGGCAACCTCTTTACCCTTGCTATGTCCTCCGAGCCTAAGCAATTCACCCCGTCCGTACCAAACGAATGATGGTACTGTCCCTGAACACGTACCCCCACCCTCTCGCTCATCCAACCGATGACACCGATGCCAACAGACACAGGGAAAAACAAGTCAGAATCAAAGGTATGGCCTTTGTTCCATGCATCCTCCGTCTTCCACAAGGCTTCCTTCGTGACATCTCCCTTGAACTGTCCGAAATACGATGTCGGAAAATTCTTTTTAAAGGCGTTGACTCCGAGCCTGAAATACGGCTGGATCCATTCGCTCCGCACAAAAGGCCGGAGCTGAATCCCGGGACTGACCATAAATGAATATCCCTGCCTGACTTTTTGCGAATCATTATAGCGGGCAAGCCCGAGTGTCCCCTGCAGATCGGCATACAGCCATCTCTTGAGTTCCATGGCCGAATAGATTTCGGCTCCGCCGTAGATCAGTTTCTCGTCAAGGTTGAAAATGTAGTCCCCGCCGGCAGTCTGGTGAAAGTCCGACACGGTAGTCCTTGTTATGTTCATGCCTGCTCCACCCAGGCCTAACTCCCACGTTCTGGGATAGATCCTGCCTTGAGACAATCCCGCCAGCGGGTACAAAAGAGCAAGCGCGACGGCGAATGCCGTCCTGTTTAAATTCTTTCTCATAAATTATGAATATTACTTGGTGTTCTACTGCCGGGCAATCCTTACTTAAGGACGAACTCCGTGATGTTCTCTATGCCCGGAATCCCGTAATAGGCTGCGATCAGATCCCCTTTGAGATAGATTTTCCTGCCAAGGATCTCCGGATGGTCAACAAGGTTGATCGCCGCCCGGACATCACCCTTAGGCAGTTTGACGGACATGCAGGAACTCTTGGATGTCACGGATGTGCGTGATGCGATCGCTATGCAAGTCATTGATGAAAAAGGGTCTGTAAACGAGATACCTTCCTTTGCGGAAGACAGATCCCCGCCAACCACGAATCCACAAACCCACACACCTTTCTCCCCGACATGTTCTTTTGCCTGTGACACGCCATAGGCGGTTGACTGCGTGGTTCCGGGATCCGCTCCGGATCCAGACCCTATCTCATAATCATAGCTGTTCCAAACGCGGTTTGTGTCAAGTTTGATCGACAGTCCGGAGCCTTCGCCCTGTTCCGGAGGTGTAATCGACGGGCAGGACAAGCCCAATGACAGAATCTCGCAGGCTTCCAGGAAGCGGTTCATCAAAACACGTGACGATGACCCGTCGTACAGTTTCACCGCGACCGTTCCGGGCTTGAAATAGCCTATCCTTCTCTCGGTCTGGCCGTATTTAAGGTCACCGTCCGGCGACGAGACCGTCACCACACCGTCGGGATAGGTGGCCTTGAAATCCGATCCAAGAACCAGTCTCAGGCCGGAATTTAGTTGAGAGCAATTCAGGCAGGCTCTTGTATTCATTCCTGACTGGACGACCACGACCTGCTCATCGCCGAACTGCGGAGCCGAGAACTCCGGCTTATCGAATCTCCTTGAGACAGCCTTTACAGTGTAGGTGCCGGGATTGACCAACATCGACTCGGGGGAATCACCGTATCTCCCCTCATACAGAACCTCTCCAGCCGAATTTCTGACTGTAAGAATAAAAGCATCCGTGTCCGGAAGATCAACCGTTGACCTGGTGGACACCCCCGATGAGAAATTCCAGCATAACGTGCCCTGCGCGTTCTCAGTCGGAATCTTGTTGCAGGATAGCACGCTGGCTGTCAAAACAATGACTACCGCCGCGGCTAGCCTCGAAAGAGTTTTAACAGAATTATCCATACTTGAAAAAGTTAACGGTCCGCACCATTGCGGGGCCGCTTGCAAAAGTATGGCGACTAAACGTAAATAATTAAAAGAAACAGAAATAGATTTTTATAAGAAACAGAAATTTCTGTTTTTTATAAGCTCGTGGACAAAAATTCACGGGGCAATCGCAGTCACTGCGATCACCCCGCTACTTAACCTAAACTTAAACTATGAAAAACTTCACGTCAAATATACAAATTCTTTTAAAGAAAACAACTATTTGAAACGATTTTTTACACCGTTTCTACTAATACCCTCACAAAAACCACCAAATTATTCCAGCGAATCATGATTTGCCGGCAAAAACCCGGTCGGTCACTTTGCCTTGCTCACTGTCTCCATAAGATCCTTGATGGCTTGTTGTGCCTTCACGCTCGGTCGCAGACCAAGGATGACGACAGCGGCGGCAGCGGCGATGCCGGCAAGAACAGTGAATATTCCGGGAACACCTTTGACACCAATCACCCCAAGAGTCACAAGAGCCGCAGCCAACGCCAGGACAATCACCACCTTGGCCACACGGTTCTTGTTTCCTTCCTTGAAGGAGGCAGCATAACGGCGCAGTTCAGCGCCTTCGGCGTTGGTTCCCGCCGGCCCCGCGTCCTCCAGCCGGGAGGAGATTGCCCGCCACCTCAAAGGCGTGGACCAGTCCACGAACAGGTCACACTCACCCGTGGTGTCAGGGATCTCCTCCGCAGAGATCTCATTAGCCCTCCTGACAGCACCGTACTTGCTCATCTCCATCTTGATGCCCCCCAACACTGTCCCGAACGGTTTCTCGCTAGTGAACAACGTCATCCCGGCATCCATCATCTGTGTTTTGATATTCATGCCACAAAGTTACGAAAAAAACGAAAAAAGGGACTGGCAAAAGTAACCAGTCCCCTTCCTGCTATCACGTCTCAATAACTAGACTCGGAGCGTAGCGACGCAAGGGGTCTGGGGAATACGGTCCCCAGTGCCCCCACCGGGGGCTGTCACGTAGTGACTGGGGGGTGGATGAAAATAAAAGGGACTGGCAAAAGTAACCAGTCCCTTTCTCGCTATCACGTCTCAATATTACGAGAAGTTATCATACAAAATGCTCTCAGGCTGCACTCCAAGGCTGTCAAGCAACTTGTTGACGGAAGCGACCATCATTGGAGGTCCGCACATGAAGTACTTGATGTCTTCCGGAGCGTCGTGATCCTTGAGGTAGGTCTCATACATCACGTTGTGTACAAAACCGGCCGTGTACTTGACACCCGCTGCATCAGCGGCAGGATCAGGACGGTCAAGAGCCAGATGGAAGTGGAAGTTCGGGAAGTCCTTCTCGATCTCGGCAAAGTCCTCAAGGTAGAACGCCTCGACAAGACTGCGGGCACCGTAGAAGAAATGAACCTCCTTCCTGGTCTTGAGAGTCTTGAACAGATGCATGATGTGGCTACGCAGAGGAGCCATGCCGGCGCCACCACCCACGAAGATATATTCCTGAGAATCAGGATCATTCTTCGGAAGAAGGAACTCACCGAACGGACCGGAGATCCAAACCTTGTCGCCTGGCTTGCGGGTGAACACATAGGATGAACCGACTCCCGGAGGAACAGGCAGCATCTTGAAGACACCCTTAGGCTGACTCCTGTCAAACGGAGGAGTGGCGATACGGACATTCAACTTGATGATGTCACCCTCGGCAGGATAAGAGGCCATGGAGTATGCCCTGACAGTAGGCACCTCGTTCTTGGCCTTGATGCCGAAGAAACCGTACCTCTCCCAGTCCGCCTTGTAGATGTCGTCAACCTCGATTGTCGAGAAGTCAAGGTCGTAGGCAGGGATGTCAATCTGGATGTACTCGCCGGACTTGAAGTCAAGATGCACTCCCTCAGGAAGTTTCACGGTGAACTCCTTGATGAAGGTGGCCACGTTTTTGTTGGAGATGACCTCGCACTCAAGTTTCTGGACACTGAGGGTGGACTCCGGAACCTGGATCTTCATGTTCTCCTTGACCTTGACCTGGCAGCCGAGTCTGAAACCATCCTTGATCTGCCTGCGGCTGAAGAAGCCGGTCTCGGTAGGGAGAATGGTGCCGCCACCCTCAAGAATCTGAACCTTGCACTGACCGCAGTTCGCCTTTCCGCCACAAGCGGAAGGAAGGAAGATCTTCTGGTCGGCGAGAGTGTGGAGAAGGTCACCGCCCTGAGGAACGTCAAGAGTCTTCTTGCCATTGTTGATGTCAATCTTGACGGTTCCGTCAGGAGTGAGCTTTAACTTTACGAAAAGAAGCAGAGCGACCAGAACCACGGTCACTACCACAATTGTGATGATTGCTGCAATTACTGTTGAAAACATAGTCACTGCCTCCTATTAGATTGTAAGTCCCATGAAGGTCATGAAGGCCATAGCCATCAGACCGACGGTGATGAATGTGATACCTGTGCCTCTGAGTCCCGCAGGAATCCTGGAGTAAGACATCTTCTCCCTGATCGCGGCGAGCGTCACGATGGCGAGGAACCAGCCGATTCCCGAACCGAGCGAGTAGACCGCAGCCTCCCCGACATTCACAAACTCCTTGTTCTGCATGAAGAGCGAGCCACCAAGGATGGCGCAGTTCACGGCGATCAAAGGCAGGAAGATACCCAATGACGAATATAGGGTCGGTGCGAATTTCTCGACGATCATCTCGACAAGCTGCGTGAACGCGGCGATGACGGCGATGAATATGATGAAGCTGAGGAAACTCAGATCCACACCTTTTATCAATGCGTCAGGCGCCAGGACGTACTTGTTCAGAAGATAGTTGATCGGCAATGTCACAAGAAGGACGAAAATAACAGCGACACCAAGACCGGAAGCTGTCTTCACATTTTTCGATACCGCCAGGTATGAGCACATACCGAGGAAGTACGCGAAAATCATATTGTCAACGAATATTGACTTTACGAATAAGCTTAAATATTCCATAATCAGTACTTGTCTTTGTCGTTATTTTTCCTGAAGGTCCTTCTGGATGCTTCTCTGGATCCAGATGATGCAGCCGATGAGGATCAGCGCCATCGGAGGGAGGATCACGAGACCGTTGTTGACATAACCTGCCGCATAGAAGCTTTCAGGGATGATTCTGAATCCGAGCAGGGTGCCGGAGCCGAAGAGTTCACGGAAGAAAGCCACCACAACGAGGATGAGGCCGTAGCCCACACCGTTGGCGAGTCCGTCAAGAAGGGACGGAAGCGGCTTGTTGCCAAGGGCGAACGCCTCGATACGTCCCATGACGATACAGTTGGTGATGATCAGACCGATGTAGACTGACAGTTGCTTGTCGATTCCGTAGGCATAGGCCTTGAGGAACTGATCGACAAGAATAACCATCATGGCCACCACAACCAGCTGCACGATGATACGCACGCGGTTAGGGATTGTGTTTCTCAGGATCGAGAGGACAAGACTGGAGAGTCCTGTCACCGCGATCACGGAAAGGGCCATGACGAACGCTCCCTTGAGCTCGACAGTTACAGCGAGGGAGGAGCAGATACCCAGCACAAGGACAGTGATAGGGTTGCCCTTGAAGATCGGGTTAAGAATCGTTTCTTTGAGTTCTTTATTCATATTACTTCCTCCATTTTATTCTGTTACAGTAGAGTCTTGGCAATGGCCGTCACACTCGGCGGCATCGTCACAATGACCGTCACCGGAGCAGCAAGACTGGGAGCCTTCGCACTCCTGACCGTCACCGGAGCAGCAAGACTTGGAGCTTTCGCACTCCTGACCGTCACCGGAGCAGCACTGTCTGGCTGGAGCGGCGGAAGAAAAGAACGGAGTGTAGGCTTTGAACCACACAGCCATAGCCTCACCGAGTCCCTTGCAGGTCATCGTGGCGCCAGTGATGGCATCAACTGAATATTCAGATTCAGCGACCGTGCCTGTCTTTACGATTCCGAACGCAGGCTCTGAGACCAGATTGACCTTCTTGCCGATGAACTCAGCTCTGAAGTCAGGATCGTCCTTGATCTTCGCACCGAGGCCAGGGGTCTCGCTATCGTGGTCGAAATAAGCGCCAACGATGGTCTGCAGATCCTCATCCAGAGCGATATAGCCCCAGATGGCTCCCCAAAGACCTGCTCCGAAGACAGGGATGACAGTAACGGTCTTGCCGTCCTTGCCGAAGACATAGACAGGAAGATCCGCACCCTTTCCGTTCTTGATGTTCTTGTTCTGAGCCTTGAGACCGTCCTGAAGCTCGATGTTCCTGACATCTGTGCAGAGGTCACGAACCTTCTTACCTTCGAGGTCAACGGTGTAGGCTTCCTTGATGTTCTGTGAATATGCTTCCAGAACCTTGTCGTTCCCCATAGCGCTGCACTCGTCCTTTGTGAAGAACTGTGCGGCTGTCAGCATCTGGCTGATGGTCTCGGCCTTGATGTTGGCATCCTGCTTTGGTTTGAGCGTCATTGCCACGAAGGCAAGAATCGCCGCCACAAGGGTCACGACAATCGTCGTGTAGATTACTGTGTATGCGTTACCGTTAGTATTCATATTCCTTGATGATTAAGCGATTGTTACCTTTTTTGCCCTTCTGCCGGTGGCCGTTGATGTGACATAGTGGTCAATCAGCGGAGCGAAGGTGTTCATAAGAAGGATGGCCAGCATCATACCCTCGGCGTAGCCTGGGTTGAAGAGTCTGACAACCACGCAAAGAGCGCCGATAAGGAATCCGTAGATCCACTTTCCGGTCTCGGTCTGGGCGGAGGTGACAGGATCGGTGGCCATGAAGACCGTACCGAAAGCGAAACCACCCATAACAAGCTGATAGTAAGCAGGAACGTCAGTCACTCCACCGACATTGCCGAGCCAGCCTACGAGAAGGGCGCCAGCCACGGATGAAACCATGATCTTCCAGCTTGCGACACCTGTCCAGATGAGGATGACGGCACCGATGAGGATAGCGATCACGGAAGTCTCGCCGACAGAGCCAGGGATGATTCCGGAGAACATATTCCAGAAGCTGTAGCCGGCGTTGTTGATGGCCTCAAGGGCACCCTGTCCGTCAGACATGTAGGAAAGAGGTGTGGCGCCGGAGATGGCGTCGGCTCCGCAGCGTGGCGCTACCCAGACCTCTGATCCCGACATTGCGCTCGGGTAGGAGAAGAACAGGAAGGCACGGCAGAGGAGAGCCGGGTTCAGGAAGTTCATTCCCGTACCGCCGAAAACTTCCTTACCGAATATGACCGCGAAGGCCACGGCGATGGCAAGCATCCAGAGCGGAACGTCCACAGGGACGATCAGCGGTATCAGCATACCAGACACGAGGTAGCCCTCGTTGACCTCCTCGCCCTTGATCTGGGCTGAGGCGAACTCGATGCCGAGACCTACGATGTAGGAGACAAGGTAGAGAGGGAGAACCTTCAGAAGTCCCCAGAAGAACTGGTTCCAGAATCCCGGAAGGTCTCCGACTGCGAGATTGTGCTGGTAGCCGACATTCCACATACCAAACAGAGCGGCGGGAACCACGGCCAGCACGACGATGATCATGATCCTCTTGATGTCAACGGCATCCCTGACATGAGCGCCCTTGGCTGTCACGGTCGCAGGGACGCGGAGGAAGGTGTCAAAGGCATCCCATGTAGAATGCAGCCACCCCAACTTACCGCCTTTTTCAAAAAGGCCTGGTTTTACTGTGTTTTCTTCCATAGCGATAATCCTTTAAGCCATTTCCTTGATCATGAGGTCGATTCCCTTGGTGATGATAGCCTGGATGTCGTTCTTTGAAGGATCCACGAACTCGCACAGGGCGAAGTCCTCAGGAAGAACCTCATAGATTCCGAACTGCTCCATCTTCTCGATGTCGCCGGCAAGGCAGGCCTTGATCAGATAGACAGGGAACAGATCCATAGGGAGAACCTTTGAATATACGTCTGAAACCACGAACGCGCGCACACCGCCGTGGGTGTTGGTGTCCATATTGTATTTTTTCTTTGGCAAAAGCCATGAGAAATATGTCATCGATGAGCTGAACTGGTTGAACCTAAACGGTTTCGCCCAGCCGAGAACCTCTCTCTCACGACCTTCCTTCAGGAGAGTGACCTGATTGTCGAAGAATCCGAGATAGCCGTTCTCGCCGACATTCTCGCCGGAAAGCGCGTCGCCGCTGACAAAACGTGTCTCCACGCTGTCGTCATAGAATCCCTTGAGAGCCTTGACAGGCATTCCTGGAAGGGTAACGACATAGGAAGCGTCCTTGACAACCGGTCCGGTGACGGCCACCTTGCGGGTAAGGTCGATCCTGCCGGTCTTGAGGAGCTTGCCGATGGCGGCAAGCGCGAGCAGGGACAAAGTCCAGACAGTCTCACCCTTCTTGATCGGAGAGATGTGGCTGATCTGCACACCGACATTACCGGCCGGATGCTTTCTGCCGTTCACCATGTGGACGGTGGCGTCCGTGAGCCTGGCGAAGGCCGAGGCCTCGCTGTTCACGCAGACATGCACCTTGGCGAGCTTTGAAACGGCTGTGACACCAGCCTGGATCGCGGCAACCTCATCCTTGAAGGCGAACTCCGCGTCAGCCGCGAGAGGAGCCGTCGAGAATGCGGACACGAAAATAGCCTTAGGGGTCAAAGCCGGATCGGCGATGATTCCATAAGGCCTCTGAATGATGAATGGCCACAGACCGCTCTTGAGAAGGGTCTCCTTGACCTCCTCGGCCTTCATGCCGGAAGGGTTCTTCGCTCCGAAATCCACGGCCTCATTGGAGCCGTCGGCTTTCACGAGCACAGCAAGGAGCTTTCTCTTCTCTCCCCTGACGATCTCCGCGACCGTTCCGCTTACCGGTGAGGTCAGGAGAATGTCCTGGTGCTGCTTGTCTGCCAAAACAGGGGATCCTGCCAGAACCTTGTCACCTTCCTTCACGAGAAGTCTCGGGGACAACCCCTTGAAATCCGTGGGTTTGATGGCAACTGTGTCAGGCACGATCGTCTTCTTTGCTTCTAGGGCCGCAACTCCGCTTATCGGAATATTCAGACCCTTTTTCAAATCGATGATGTTTGACATATAATAAGTGTTGACTGTATTGCAATCACATTTAAATTACAACCTGCAAATATAGCAATTATCCCAGCAATTCCGAAATCATATTGCAGTTGTTGGCATTGGCTTTCCTGTGCGGACTTTCAGGGGCGGTTCATTTTTCCGATTTTTTCCTTAAGTTTCCGCGAAATCCTAATAAAAACCTTAAAGGAAAACAGGCATTCACAGGAATCATGAATATGTCCGCACAGCAAGACCATCCAGAAGGCAATCGTAAGCTACAGAATCACAACGATTCCGCTTCATCGTGCTTCTTGGCAGCATCTTCCAGCGCCTTTGTAAGTGCATTAAGTTTTTGGGTGTCGATCTTGATGTTTTTGTTCAACTGATCTGGCCAATTCTGAAGACCTCTAAAATAATTAAAACTTCCGGCCATCTGTAATGATAATGACAAACGGCGCTATGCCGGCGGAAAGACATTCTTTGGCGCAGGCCTCATATTTCAGGATTACTCAGTAAGCGTTAAAAAATAAGTTGAACTAAATTTTGTGTCAGATTTATGAGGATAG
>OHTI01000300.1_pt1 | contig 28060 bp, 26 predicted proteins | sample 1578941 | NCBI WGS metagenome assembly OHTI01 (sample SAMEA3879609, study PRJEB24766) | human gut metagenome | biome: human-associated habitat; feature: feces | place: USA | collected 1985/1987
TACCTCCGACCGTCCCCCCAAGGAGATCAAAACCCTGGAGGACCGGCTGCGTACCCGCTTTGAGTGGGGCCTGATGGTGGACGTGACGCCCCCCGACTACGAGACGCGCCTCGCCATCGTAAAAAACAAGTCCGCCATGCTGGGGGTGAAGCTGTCAGATCCGGTGTCCGACCTCATCGCAGAGAACGTCACCGCCAACGTCCGGCAGATTGAGGGCACCCTGAATAAAATCTTAGCCTATTACGACCTCATGGGCAGCACCATGAGCCAGGAGGACATCCTCAAGGCCATCCGGGATATGATCAAGAAAAACAACGAGTACATTCCCACAGCCCAGGCAGTGGTGGACTTCATCTGCTCCACCTATCACATTGACGAGGATGTGCTCCGGGGCCAGAGCCGGGGCCGGGAGGTGGTCAACGCCCGGCAGATCGCCATGTACCTCATGCGGCGGATGATCTGCATGAACCTGGTGGACATCGGCAAGGAGTTCGGCGACAGGGACCACACCACGGTGCTGCATTCCCTGGACAAGGTGGAAAAGCAGATGCGCTCCGACCCGGCCTTTGCCGAAACCGTGAAGCAGATCACCACCAATATCAATAACAGCGCCCGGGGGTAATTTCTCCACATAGCTTGTGAACTTTCTGTGGAAAAGGGGGCAGCTTCCGTTTTTGCCCAATTATCCGTGGAAACCTGTGGATATTTTCCCCGCCCTCATGTGGAGAAAAAAACGAGCCGTTTCGCGGCTTTGCTTACTTTTTCCACAATTGTTTTCCCTACGACTACTGTTACTAAAAAATACTTAGCTTATGTTCTGTGCGCATAAAATATGCGCGGGATTTTTCGAAAAAAAAGAAAGGATGATCCAGATGCTGAAATTCTCCTGCGAAAAGGCGCTGCTGCAGCTCGCCGTGAATACCGCCTCCCGCACCGTGGCCACCAAAAGCTCCATCCCCGCTCTGGAGGGGCTGCTGCTGGAGGGGACGGACGTGTTGACCCTGTCCGGCTACAACATGCAGACCGGCATCCGCACCCGGCTGGAGGCTGATATCCGGGAGGGCGGACGTATCGTGCTCAACTCCCGGCTGTTTGGCGACATCATCCGGAAAATGCCCGATGACGTTATCGTTTTCTCTGCGGATGAAAAATTCATGGTCACCCTCACCTGCGGGGACGCCCGGTTCGAGATTCTGGGCCTGTCTGCCGACGATTATCCGGAGATGCCCGAGGTGGAGAGCGACTACTCCATGATCGTGCAGCAGGGGATCCTGAAGGCTATGATCAACCAGACCTCCTTCGCCGTTTCTACCAACGAAAACCGCCCCATCCACACCGGCTCCCTCTTTGAGGTGGGCATCGATGGGGTAACGGTGGTGTCCGTGGACGGCTTCCGCCTGGCTCTGCGCCGGGAAAAGATAGAGCAGCTGGAGGGCGGCGCCTTCCGGTTTGTATGCCCCGGCAGCGCCTTAAACGAGGTGGAGAAGATTTGCGAGGACAGCGAGGAGGCTATCACCGTGATGCTTGGAAAGCGTCACCTGCTGTTTGAAACCGGCTCTACCCAGCTCATCTGCCGGAAGCTGGAGGGGGATTTCCTGGACTACAAGAACGCCATCCCCCGGAACAATCCCATCCGCCTCACCGTGGACAGCAAGACCATGCTCAGCAGCCTGGACCGGGTGAGCGTGGTTATCAGCGAGAAGCTGAAAAGCCCTGTTCGCTGCATTATGGGCAGCGGCTGCATCACCATGTCCGCCAAGACCGGCAACGGCGAGGCAACGGACGTGTGCCCCGTGGAGGGGGACGGCCAGGGCCTGGAAATTGGCTTCAACAACCGCTATCTTATGGACGCCCTGCGCTTTGCCCCGGCGGATCAGGTGGTAATGGAGCTGAATACCGGCATCAGCCCCTGCGTCATGACCCCCGTGGACGGCGGCGACAGCTTTCTTTATATGGTGCTGCCGGTGCGGCTGAAGGCGTAAGGAGCGGAAAATATGAAAATCGTGACCATTACAACGGAATTTATCAAATTGCAGGATCTGCTGAAGCTGGCGGATGCAGTGTCCACCGGCGGCGAGGCGAAAATAGAGGTGAAGGAGGGAGCAGTGCTGGTAAACGGCGATGTCTGCACCCAGCGGGGAAAGAAAATCCGCCCCGGCGACACCGTGACCTTTGATGGGGCCGACTACGGCGTAAAATATGCAGATCAATAGCTTGACCCTGGTGGGCTTTCGCAACTACCGGGAGCAGACCCTGGCCTTTGACCCCGCCTGCAACGTCATCCACGGGGAGAACGCCCAGGGAAAAACGAACCTCCTGGAGGCTATAGTTTATCTCTCCTGCGGCAAGTCTCCCCGGACAAGAAGTGACCGGGAGCTTATAACCTTTGACGGACAGCAGGCCCGCATTACCGGGAAAATTTTCTCCCGGGACAGAGAGTTTGTGACGGACATTACCTTGCAGGCCGGCCGGCGACGGAAAATGACGGTCAACGGTGTTGCGGCCAAAAACGCCGCAGAGCTGTCCGACGTGCTGCACACGGTTTTCTTTTGCCCGGAGGATCTGTTTCTCATCCGGGAGGGGGCGGCGGCCCGGCGAAAATTCATGGATCAATCCCTGTGCCAGCTGCGGCCCCGATATGCCCAGGCCCTGGCGGAGTATCATCGGCTTTATGAGCACAAGACCCGTATCCTGCGGGATCGGGAGGATAATCCGGGGCTGCTGGCCATGCTGCCGGATTTTAACGAGCGCATGTGCCGGGTGGGAGCCATCCTTATCTATTACCGGGCCCGGTATTGCCGGGCGCTGGAGGGCTACGCTGCCCCAGCCCATGAGGATTGCAGCGGCGGACGGGAAAAATTGACCCTGGGCTATGAGACGGTGAAAACCGTTTTGGACCCCTTTGCCAAGACAGAGGACATCGCCCGGAATTTACGCGAGCACCAGGAGAGCCATTATCATGCGGAGCTTGCCTCGGGGCTGTGCCTGTCGGGGCCTCATAAGGATGACTTTATCGTAGAGGTAAACGGAAGGAGCGCCAGGCAGTTCTGCTCCCAGGGGCAGGTACGCACGGCGGCGCTGTCGCTGAAATTAGCTGACCGGGAGATACACCGCAGCGCCGTGGGGGAGTACCCGGTGATGCTGCTGGATGATGTGCTGTCGGAGCTGGACCCCAAGCGGCAGGAGTATGTATTAAATCGCATTTCCGGCGGTCAGGTGTTCATCACCTGCTGCGAAAACGACCGGCTGGACCGCCTGCGGGCGGGGCGGCTGTTTCACATCCAAAACGGGGAGGTGCTTTTGTGAGCTATCTGCATATCGGGCAGAATGCCATGATCCCGGAAAAGCGGATCATCGGCATTTTCGACCTGGACATTACCTCCCAGTCGAGGCGCACCCGGGAATTTTTGGAAAAAGCGGAGCGAGAGGGTGTGGTGGTGCCGGTGACGGAGGACATTCCCAAGTCCTTCTTGGTGTGCGACCACCCGTACCACCGGCAGATTGTGTATATTTCGCAGCTGAATCCCCAGACCCTGCAGAAGCGGAGCAAGTGAAAAAATAGAAATACCCCCGGGAAAAACGGTAGACGCAGATGTTTTCACGGTTAGAACGGGGGAGCACAAGCGCGCAGCGCGTCGCGGAATTAGACGCAGAGACGCTGCGAAAGCAAGGAACGAAATTTGGCAGTTTTCATTCGCGTGGCGAAAGAAAAACGACACAGATGGCACTCCAGCCGCGAAAAGGATTTCAAAACCATTGGTTTTGACGGCGTTCTTTCCTCCCTTTCTTTCGCTGCAGAAAGAAAGGGAGCCGCCGGAGGCATAACCGCAGGTGCGGTGCGAGGGGAACGGATTGCCACGGGAGCGGCGCGCCCTCGCAATGACACTTTGCAAGGAGTGTGGTGTGCGGCGGCACACATGGGTGCCGCCCTACAGAATAATTTTTGCAGGGTAGGGCCCGGGCGGACAGGGTCGTCCACCCCTACGCACGATTTGAAAGTCGGTGCCACCGGGCCGATGTAGGCATCGGCCCCGCCGTAACGCAGCTCATTTTGTTCCCTGCGTCTTTGTTTTGTAAATACAGCGGAAGATCATCTTCCCTTGAGAAAGGATAGGATTTATGTCAGAACTGGAAAAAGTCATCGCCGTGGATACGGAATATGATGCCTCTGAGATCCAAGTGCTGGAGGGCCTGGAGGCCGTGCGTAAGCGGCCCGGTATGTATATCGGCTCTACCTCCTCCTCTGGCCTGCACCACCTGGTGTACGAGATTGTGGACAACGCCATCGACGAGGCCCTGGCCGGCTACTGCACGGACATCACCGTGACCATCAATCCCGGCGATACCATCACCGTTACCGATAACGGACGTGGCATCCCTGTGGACATCCAGCCCCAGACCGGGCGGCCTGCCCTGGAGGTGGTTTACACCGTGCTCCACGCCGGCGGCAAGTTCGGCGGCGGGGGCTATAAGGTCTCCGGCGGCCTTCATGGCGTGGGCGCCTCCGTGGTGAATGCCCTGTCGGAGTGGCTGGAGGTACAGGTTCACAAAAACGGCCACATTTATGAGATGAAATTCTCCCGGGGCGACATTACCCAGGAGATGAAGATCATCGGCGACACAGACCGCACCGGCACCACCGTCACCTTCAAGCCCGATCCGGAGGTGTTTGACACCCTGGTGTATGACTATGACATCCTCCACACCCGTATGCGGGAGCAGGCGTTTCTGAATGCGGGGCTGCGCATCACCATCACCGATGCCCGGCCCGGCAGCGAGCAGGGGGAGACCATGTGCTACGAGGGGGGCATAAGGGAGTATGTGACCTACCTCAACCGCAACAAGACCCCCCTGCACCAGGAGGTCATCTACCTCTCCGGCGCCAAGGGGGACTCCACGGCGGAGATCGCCCTGCAATATAACGACGGCTACAACGAGACCCTGGTCTCCTTTGCCAACGACATCCATACCCCCGGCGGCGGCATGCACGAAACCGGCTTCAAGGCGGCGCTGACCCGGGTACTGAACGCCTACGGCACCAAATACGGGATGCTCAAGGACGGGGACGACAAGGTCTCCGGCGAGGATTGCCGGGAGGGCATCGCGGCGGTGATCTCCGTGAAGCTGACGGAGGCCCAGTTCGAGGGGCAGACCAAGGACAAGCTGGGTAACGCCTACATCCGCACCCTGGTGGACGGCATCGTATCCGACCAGCTGGCGGTATACATGGAGGAGCATCCGGCGGTGGCCCGGACCATTTTGGACAAGGCCCTCACCGCCAACCGTGCCCGGGAGGCCGCCCGGAAGGCCCGGGAATCCATCCGGCGCAAGACGGCCTTAGGCGGTGCGGCCATGCCCGACAAGCTCCGGGACTGCAATGAAAATAACCCGGAGCTGACAGAGCTTTACATCGTGGAGGGCGACTCCGCAGGAGGCTCCGCCACCCAAGGGCGCGACTCCCGCTTCCAGGCCATCCTCCCCCTGTGGGGTAAGATGCTCAACGTGGAAAAGGCCCGGGCGGATAAGGTCTACGGAAACGACAAGCTCCAGCCGGTCATCACCGCCCTGGGGGCGGGCATCGGCGACGAGTTCGACGCGGACAAGCTCCGCTATCACAAAATCATCATCATGGCCGATGCCGATGTGGACGGCGCGCACATCCGCACGCTGCTGCTGACCTTTTTCTTCCGCTTCATGCGGCCGCTCATCGAGAACGGATATGTGTACTCGGCGGTGCCGCCGCTGTATAAGCTGAGCCGGGGCAAGCAGACCCGGGTCGCCTACTCCGACGAGGAGCGGGATGCAGTCTCCGCCCTGCTCCGGGGGGATAATCCCGAGGCCAAGGTGGACATCAGCCGCTTCAAGGGCCTGGGCGAGATGAATCCCCACGAGCTGTGGGAGACCACTATGGACCCGGAGAAGAGGACTCTGCGCCGCATTACCCTGGACGACGCCGTGGCCGCCGATGCCACCTTTACGGTGCTTATGGGCGAAAAGGTGGAGCCCCGGAAGGAGTTCATTGAGCAGAAGGCGAAATATGCGGTGAATTTGGATTACTAAAATAAGGCGTAGAATTTTATCCTAAAAAACGGTGCCACCGGGCCGATGTAGGCATCGGCCCCTACACACTGTTTAGCGATAGAAGTCTGTAGGGGGCGGCGTCCCCGACGCCCCGCTTTACCGCACTTTTTGTCACGCATTCGCCCTGCGCAATCCCATAAAATCCGATGAACCAATCCTTTCACAAAGGAGAAACGATATGAGTAAAAAACCCCAATACGATCCGGAGGAGATCCGGTATCCCCAGCAGCACATTGTGGAGTCGCCCCTGGTGCCGGAGATGGAGAAGTCGTACATCGAGTACGCCATGTCCGTTATCGTGGGCCGGGCGCTGCCCGACGTGCGGGACGGCCTGAAGCCCGTCCACCGGCGTATTCTCTACGCCATGTACGAGGACAACCTCACCTCCGACCGGCCCTTTAAGAAGTCCGCCACCTGCGTGGGCGATGTGCTGGGCCGGTATCATCCCCACGGCGATGCGTCGGTGTACGACGCTCTGGTGCGTCTGGCCCAGGACTTTTCCATGCGCTACATGCTGGTGGACGGCCACGGCAACTTCGGCTCCGTGGACGGCGACCCCGCCGCCGCCTACCGCTACACCGAGGCAAGACTCTCCAAAATCTCCAACGAGATGCTCCGGGACATTGAAAAGGACACCGTGGACTGGGACCCCAACTTCGACGAGAGCCGGAAGGAGCCACGAGTGCTTCCGGCCCGGTTCCCCAACCTGCTGGTGAACGGCTCCTCCGGCATTGCCGTGGGTATGGCCACCAATATTCCGCCCCACAACCTGCGGGAGGTCATCGGCGCGTGCATCTGCGTGCTGGATGACCCGGACGCCACCCTGGCAGACCTCATGGAGCATATCAAGGGCCCCGATTTCCCCACAAAGGGTATTATCATGGGCCGCAGCGGTATCCGGGCCGCTTACGCCACCGGCCGGGGCCGGCTGGTGGTTCGGGCAAGGCACGAGTTTGAGGAGTTCGGCAAGGACCGCACCCGCATCGTTATCACGGAGCTGCCCTACCAGGTGAACAAGCGTATGCTCATTAAGAACATCGCCGAGCAGGTGGAGGACAAGCGCCTGGACGGGATTTCCGACATCCGGGATGAGTCCGACCGCAACGGTATGCGCGTCGTCATTGAGCTGAAGCGGGACGCCAATCCTCAGGTGGTCTTAAACCGCCTGTTTGCCCAGTCTCAGCTGCAGACTACCTTCGCCATCAATATGCTGGCACTGGTGGACAACCAGCGGCAGCCGAAAATCCTGTCCCTGCGGCACATCATCGACGAGTACCTGGCCTTCCAGGAGGAGATTATCATCCGCCGCACGAGGTTCGACCTGAACAAGGCTCTGGAGCGGGCCCACCTGCTGGAGGGTTTGCTCATCGCACAGGATAATATTGACGAGGTCATCAAGATCATCCGGGAGAGCTACGACGATGCCCGGGAAAATCTGATGGCCCGCTTCGGGCTGGACCAGGTCCAGGCCCAGGCCATTCTGGATATGCGCCTGAAGGCCCTGCAGGGCCTCGACCGGGAGAAGCTGCAGAAGGAGTACGACGACCTGGAGGAGAAGATCGCCTACTTCCGCCGGGTGCTGTCCGACGACGCCCTGGTGCGGCAGATCCTCAAGGAGGAGCTGTCCGCCCTGGCCGAAAAATTCGGCGACGAGCGCAAGACAGAGATCCAGGATGTGGAGGACGAGATAGATATCGAGGACCTGATCGAGGAGGAGCAGTGCGTCTTTACCCTCACCAAGGCCGGGTACATTAAGCGCACCCCCGTCAGCGAGTACGCCGCCCAGAGCAAGGGCGGCATGGGCAAGAAGGGTATGTCCACCCGGGAGGAGGACGAGGTGGTGTCGGTGTTCACCGCATCCACCCATGACTATATCCTCTTTTTCACCGACACCGGCAAGGTCTACCGCAAGAAGGGCTATCAGATTCCCGAGAGCGGCAAAACCGCCAAGGGCATCAACATGGTCAATGTCATTCAGGTGGAGAACGGGGAGAAGGTCCAGGCCATGCTCCACTTCCGGGAGATGGAGGATAAGCCCCTGTACCTCTTTATGACTACCCGCAGCGGCACTGTGAAGCGGCTGCCTGTGGACCAGCTGAAGAACATTCGCCAGAGCGGAATCCGCGCCCTGACCCTGGACGAGGGCGACCAGCTCATCAGCGTGCAGGAGACGGACGGGGAGCAGTTTATCCTCATCGCCACCCACGACGGCCAGGCGGTGCGCTTCCACGAGAGCGATGTGCGGCCCATGGGCCGTACGGCTGTGGGCGTGCGCGGCATCCGGCTCAGGGAGGGCGACTATGTGGTGGGCGCCGCCCGGGCAGAGGAGGGCAAAACCGTCCTCACCATCACCGAGCGGGGCTATGGCAAGCGTACCCCCGTGGAGGACTACCGCATCACCAGCCGCGGCGGCCTGGGCATCCGCAACTACATGGTCACCGACAAGACCGGCCCCATTGTGGGCATCAAGGTGGTGGATGGCACGGAGGATCTGCTGCTGGTCACTGAAAGCGGCATCCTCATCCGCACACCGGTGCAGAACATCCGCACCGCAGGCCGCGCCACCCAGGGCGTCATCGTCATGCGCTTTAAGACCGAGGGCGACCGCGTTATCTCCATGGCCCTGGCTGACCCGGAGGGGCAGACACCGTCTGCGGAGGAGTAAACGATGGGAAGGAAACGGGAGAGAGTGGCGCCCCTGACCCGGTGGCAGTATTTCACCAAGACCCTTTATAGTGACGCCGCCTCCAGGGCGGAGTTTGAATATGACAGAGTCATCTATTTCAAAAGTGAGGAGCTGCAGCGCATTGAGGCAGGTAACCGCCGCATCCACGGGCTGCTGCTGGTGATACTGTGCCTGGTGTTCCTGTCGGCTATCAGGTGGCAGAACATCTATTTCGTGGTGGTGTGCATGGTCATCATCGTGGCGGGGGAGGCGGTGCGGCTGCTGCGCTTGCCCAAGGACATCCGCGCCCACCTGACCGATACCGGCCGGAGGAAGTGAGGATGACCGTGAATATCATCGCCCGCATCCGCACAGAGCTGCCTGAAAAATTCGGCGTACCCCGGCAGAGTGGCCTGGTGCCCCAGCTCCGGGGAACCATCGTGTTTGAGCCGGCGTACCGCAATCCGGACGCCCTGCGGGGGCTGGAGGGCTTTTCCCACCTGTGGCTGATCTTTCAGTTTCATCAGGCGGTGCGGGAGGGCTGGTCGCCTACGGTGCGCCCGCCCCGGCTGGGGGGCAACCGGCGCATGGGCGTGTTTGCCACCCGGTCGCCCTTTCGGCCCAATGCTATAGGCCTGTCCTGCGTGAAGCTGGAGGGGGTGCGGCAGGAGGAGAAGCTGGGCCCGGTCCTTGACGTCAGCGGCGCCGACCTGGTGGACGGCACGCCGATCCTGGACATCAAGCCCTACCTGCCCTATGCCGATTGCCACCCCGAGGCCACCGGCGGGTTTACTGACCCATTGGAGGGACAGACCCTGCAGGTGGCGTGTGAGGAGGCCCTGCTGGCGGGATTGAATGAGGAGCAGCGGGCGGGACTTATGGGCGTGCTGGCCTGCGATCCCCGGCCCCGGTATCAAGAGGACCCGGAGCGGGTCTATGGCCTGGCCTTTGCCGGAAAAAACGTGAGGTTTACTGTGCAGAACGGGGTACTCACCGTCCTGGCGGTGGAGGATTAATGCCGTGCGGGGCGATATGGGCACTTTTTGTTTTTGCCTGTAGGGGCCGGCGTCCCGACGGCCCGAACCTGGGCTTGCATAAATTTTCCTACTATCCATAGGGCGGGGTGCCTACACCCCGCCGCGTGGGGAACGGATTGCCACGACCAGTCTGCGGACTGGTCTCGCAATGACAAAAGCATTCGCAAGGAGCTATTATGAAAACAGTAACTATTTACACCGACGGGCATAAAAACCGCAATGCGGTTTTATGCGGGATGTCGGTTCTGCTCGCCCCTTCGGGGCAACCGCAGAACATGACAAGCAAGCGCCGTCCAATAGATGCATCGTGAGCCGAGGCAAGTTAATTACCAAGGAGCTATTATGAAAACTGTTACCATTTACACCGACGGCGCTTGCTCTGGCAATCCCGGTCCCGGGGGCTGGGGGGCCATTTTGGAGTGGAACGGCGTGGAAAAGGAGATTTCCGGCGGTGCGGCGGAGACCACTAACAACCGCATGGAGCTCACCGGTGTCATCGAGGCTCTGTCGCTATTGAAGGAGCCCTGCGTGGTAGAGCTTTACAGCGACAGCAAGTACGTTATTGATGCCTTGTCCAAGGGCTGGGTCTATGGCTGGCAGAAAAAGGGCTGGATCAAGAGCGATAAAAAGCCCGCCCTGAACGTGGACCTCTGGGAGCAGCTGCTCCCTCTTATCGCCCGGCATGAGGTCCGGTATCACTGGGTCAAGGGTCACGCCTCCAACGCCAAAAATAATCGCTGCGACCAGCTGGCTGTGGCCGAGAGCCGGAAACATTGAGAAATTGTTCACAATTTGTTCACCGGGAATTTATTGTTTTGCCATATTTACAAAGTAGTATATGAGCATACAAAGAACCTTTCCTTAAGTGATTTTCTCTCTCTCCTAACACACAACAGGAAAGCCCCCCAGTTTAAAGCTGGGGGGCTTTCCTGTATTTGACAAAAGCTCCTAATGGACTTTTCCGTAAGCCTTTTTGGCGCGACATTTATGCAGAAAATTTCACAGCCGCTTGCAATTTGCCGTCCGATGCCGTACAATAGCCCCATTAATAGTATAGGGAGGCGCATTTTTATGGATTTTAATCCCCACATGCAGCTGGCTGGCCTACTGGAATGGATGAATGAAATGATGCAAAGCTGCCACGGCAAGACCGCGGTCATCGGCATCTCCGGCGGCAAGGACAGCTCCACCGTGGCGGCCCTGGCTGTGGCGGCCTATGGCCGGGAGAATGTCTATGGTGTGCTCATGCCCAACGGCGTGCAGCCGGATATTGACTTTTCCCAGGCCCTGGTGGAGCACCTGCAGATCCCCCACTGCACCATCAACATTCAGGGCGCGGTGCAGGGCGTCCTGACCGAGATGGAGAAGGCGGGGTTTACGCCCAGCCGCCAGACTACGGTGAATCTGCCCTCCCGCATCCGCATGTCCACCCTCTACGCCGTGGCACAGAGCTTGCCCGGCGGCACGGTGATCAACACCTCCAACCTCTCTGAGGATTGGGTGGGCTACTGCACCATTTATGGCGACAGCGCCGGGGCCTTCTCCCCCCTGGGCATGTATACCACCGAGGAGGTCATTGCCCTGGGCCGGGCTCTGGGGCTGCCGGAGCATTTTCTGCAGAAGCCGCCCTCTGACGGGCTCACCGGTCTCACGGACGAGGATAACCTGGGCTTCACCTACCACGCCGTGAACGAATATGTGCGCCGGGGTGTGTGCGACCCGGAGATCAGGGAGAAGATCGACCGGAAGCACAGGGCCAGCCGTTTTAAGTTCACCACCATCCCCGTGTATCACAACGGCCTGCCTATGGCTCTGGAGGAGGAGACGGATTACTATAAGTAAGGCTGGAAAAATCCGCACCGCCACTGCAACCATACTTGACAGGACGGATATTTCTGCTATCATGCGCAAAGAAAGGGTGCTGCCACAAGCGGTTGGCCCTAACGAAGTGAAATTAAGGTTTCATAGAAACCGCCACCGTGAGGGTGGCGGTTTCTTTTTTGAGGGGGAAGTGTAATTTGGCTGGCTATCTGCCGCAGCTGCTCACTGGCCATAATGGGTGGCCACCCAGCGGCGGGTGTGCTCCACAAACCGCCGGGTAGACAGGGAGAGGGCGGTCTTGTCCTTTACTCCGATGCCGATGTTCCGGTAAAACGTCTGGGGCAGGGGGCAGGCCACCAGGGGATAGGGGCAGTGCTCCAGCTCCAGCTCCGGCATGATGCTGATGCCCAAATTGTTGGATACCATGGCCAGGATGGACAGGTCATCCCGCAGGATATACTGGATGTTGGGCCGCACCTGCAGGCGGTCCAGCACGGCCTGCACCTCGTAGTCATCCCCCTCCTGCAGATAGATAAACGGCTCTGTGGACAGAGCCTCTAAGGGGAAGGGGTCCCGCCCGGCCAGGGGATGGCCATAGGAAACAATGACCTGCCACTGGTCCCGGTGCAGCAGCCAGGTGTCCAGGGCTTGGGTTGTGGGCAGGCTGACGAAGCAGCAATCCGCCTGGCCGCTGAGCACCGCCTCCTCCAGCTCCGCATTTTCCACAAAGGGCAGCAGCTCAAACTCAATGTGCGGGTGCTCTGCCCGGAAGGATTTCAGCAGATACGGCAGCCACTGCACGGACACACTGTTGAAGGTGGCTACCCGCACCAGGCCGGTCTCCATGCCCCGGAGGTCGGCAGCCTTTTGCTCCAGCCGGAGGGCGTCGTCGCACAGGGTCTGTATGTAGGGCAGCAGCGCCCGGCCGTCCGCCGTGAGGGTCACGCCGCTCCGGTTGCGCACGAACAGCGGCACCCCCAGCTCCGATTCCAGGGTCGCGATGGTGTGGCTGACGCCGGATTGCGTGAAATGCAGCTCCTCCGCCGCCCGAGTGAAGCCGCCGCAGGCGGCTACCCGCAAAAACACCTGATATTTTCCCATGTTCATGTGCCTCGCCCTCCTTTGCACCCCCAGTGTAACACAGTTTGCCTGCAGGCACAACAAAATTTCATGGAAATGATGAATAAGATTCGTTTTACATATTGCTAAGTTTCTGCTAATATAAAATCAACCAGTAAGCTTACGAAAATCAAAAATTGAAATAGGAGGTCAGAACTATGGCATTGAACATCATTTTGGCCGCTTTGGCCGGTATCTTGGTAATCGTAGGTGTTGTGTCTGCTGCAACAGGCAAGTAATGAATTAAGATTTACCTTTTCTTTTCCAAGCATATTCTTCCCTTTCCCCTTTTAATGCAAAGCCGCCGCTTACTCCAGAAGCGGCGGCTTTGCATTTCTTTTATGGGAGGGCGTGGGTGTGTCAGTGGGAGGCGCATATTGGATTTGCGCATGGATGGGGATTGCGGATCGCCGCACCGGTGGGCGCATCGGTGCGCAGTGGCAGGGCTTGCATGGGATGCAGAGTGGGCTGGGATACTTGAGCTTCGCCCCAAAAAAGCCATCGCCGCACCGGCATGTATACCGGCGCGGCGATTTGCGGTTTTACAGCTGTGAGGACTGAAGCTCACATGGAAGGATCCCCGGCACAGGGGGCCGGACCGTCCTCGGGCAGCTTGGAGATAAGGGTGCGGTGCAGCCGGCGGAAGCACAGCAGCGAAACGAGCAGAGAGAATATCTCTGCAATGGGATAGCACCACCAGACCAGGTTGTCGTTGCCCATGCTGTGGCCGATCTGCGCCAGGACGAAGGCCACGGGGATCAGCAGCACCAGCTGGCGGATGAAGGACACGATCAGCGAATACATGGACTTACCCAATGCCTGAAAGCAGCCGCCCAAGGCAATGCACGCCCCGGCCATGCAAAAGCTCAGGGATATGATCCGCAGGGCCGGGATGCCCACGGACATCATGGTGTCCGTGGCCTTGAAAATTTTCAGCAGGGGGCCGGGGAAGAGCTGGAAGATCACCATGCCCAAAATCATCACACAGGAGGCATAGACGGTGCTGCGCTTGACGGTCTCGATCATGCGGCGGCGCTGCTGGGCACCGTAGTTATAGGCGATGATGGGAATAACGCCGTTATTCAGGCCGAACACGGGCATGAACACAAAGCTGTTGAGCTTGAAGTAGATGCCGAAGGCTGTGGCGGCGGTCTCACGGGCGGAGTGATAGGTGATGAGGATCTTGTTCATGAGGAAGGTCATCACCGAGCCGATGGCCATCATCACTACCGACGGCAGGCCGATGGCGTAAATACTGCCGATGATGCGCCAGTTGGGCCGGAAGCCCCGGAACACCAGGTGAAGCTCCGGGTTTTTCTTCAGATTCAGCACCAGGGCGAAGACGCAGGCAAAAATCTGCCCGATGACGGTGGCAATGGCCGCGCCCGCCACGCCCAGCTTGAATACGAAGATGAAAATGGGGTCCAGAATGATGTTAATAATGGCGCCGGCGCCCTGGGTATACATGGATAGAATGCTGTGTCCGGTGCCCTGGAGCAGCCGCTCCAGCATCATTTGGCCGAAGGCGCCAAAGGACGCGCCCATGACGATCATCAGATACTGGTTGCCCATCTGGATGATCTCCTCCACATCCGTCTGACTGCGGAAGTAGAAGTCCGAAAGCGTCAGCCCCAGCACCGCGCACAGCACAAAGCCCACCAGGGCCAAAAACAGGCCGTTCATAGCCACGGTGTCCGCGCGCTTTTGATCCTTGGCGCCCAGGGCCCGGCCCATGAGGGCATTGACGCCCACGGCGGTGCCCGCGGCCAGGGAAATCATCAGGTTCTGCGCCGGAAACGCCAGGGACACGGCGGTCAGAGATGCCTCGCTGACCCAGGAGACGAACACGCTGTCCACAATGTTATACAGCGCCTGCACCAGCATGGAAATGATGATGGGCAGCGACATATTCCAAATCAGTTTTTTAATGGGCATGACGCCCAGCTTGTTCTCGTTTTGCATAGCTTACCTCTTATTTTGATTCACGTCAAAATAGTATAACATCCTTTCGATGAAAAGAAAAGACCGAAATAGTCCAAAAATAGGATATATTTCGGCCGTTTTTCGTATTTTATGTATTTTCTGCCCAAAAACGGCGAATTTCCTTCTCCGTGCAGGCGGCGCTGCCCTGGGCAAAGCCGCCCCGTCCGCCGCCCCGGCCACGGAGGGCGGCATTCATGGCTTTTATAAAGGGCGTGATGTCCTGCTCCGGGTGGATGACGGCGTATTTGTATCCGCCGTCTGTCCCGGCAAACACGGCACACCGGCCGCTGCAGGTGCGGCTCACGGCGTCGCACAGCCGGCGCACGCTGTCCGGCTCCATGGGCGGCTGCACCAGCAGCACATTCCCTGCGCCCCGGTACTCCTCTGCCAGGCGATGGAACTCCGCCTCCTCCAGCCCGGCGCACCGGGCCTTCAGGCTCTGCACCTCGCCCAGCAGCCGCTCCACGGCCTGGGCGGTCTTGTCGGGCTTCACGGATAGCTCCCGGCCCACGGCGCTGTTTTGCTGCCAGCTTAGGGAGAGGTACTCCAGCGCCCGCTGGCCGCACAGCAGCTCCAGGCGCACGCCGTCCCGGAATTTCTGCCAGCCGATGAATTTCACCAGCCCCACCTGGCCGGATCGGGACACATGGGTTCCGCAGCAGGCGCACATATCGGCCCCGGGAAATTGGGTAATGCGCACCTGGCCGGTCAGCTCCTTCTTGCTGCGGTAGGGGAGGGCGGCCAGCTCCTGGGCGGTGGGATAGAGGGTCACCAGAGAATGGTTTTCCCAGATATAGCGATTGGCCCGGGTCTCAATGTCCAGCACTCCCTCCCAGGGAATGTCGGCGTTGTAGTCGATGATGACGGAGCCCTCCCCCAGGTGAAAGCCGGTGTTGTCGCAGTTATAGGCGGCGCAGAGCATTCCGCTGACGATATGCTCACCGGAGTGCTGCTGCATGTGGTCAAAGCGCCGGGGCCAATCGATCTCCCCGTGGACGGTCTCGCCCTCGGGCAGGGCCCGGTCGCAGGTGTGGAGAATCACCCCGTCCCGCTCGTGGACATCGGTGACCTGGGCGCCGCCTAAAATCCCGTGGTCGGCAGGCTGGCCGCCTCCCTCGGGGTAGAAGGCGGTTTGGTCCAGGATGACCAGCCATTTTTTGCCCTGGGGACGGCAATCGACCACCACTCCGTCAAATTCCCGCAAAAACGCATTTTCATAATATAACTTCACGGTTTCCATGGCGAAAACTCCTTTAAGATAAGGTGGAACATCCCCAGTATGCCGCAAAATGAGGAGAAATGCAAGAGGGAAGGGAAAACAAGCTCCACCGCCCCAACAATAATGCACAGTAGGGCGGGACGATGCCCACATCGTCCCGCCCTACTGTACTCCTTGCCCCCGTAGGGCGGGGTGACCACACCTCGCCGCCCGGAATTGTACCGCAACTCATGAAAAACCCCTGTCATTGCGAGGACGCTCCGCGGCCGTGGCGATCCGTTTCCCCAGCGCTGCGGTTTTTATGTCTCCGACGGCTCCCTTTCTTTCTGCGGCAAAAGAAAGGGAGGAAAGAACGCCGCCAAAACCAAGGTTTTGGAATCCTTTTCGCGGCTGAGGTGTCGACCACGTCGGTCTCCTCTTACCTCGCGGACCGGGATGTGCAAAATTTGCAGCTTGCCTTCGCATGGTCTCTGCGGCGGCATCCGCTGGCCGCTCACGCGGGCCCGCGCTGCCCTGACGCAGCAGGAATACGCTTTGCGTCTGCCGTGTTATGCGCAATATTTCTTGTCATCGTTTCGCAGGGGACGATGCCTACATCGTCCCGCCCGGGAAACGCGGCGTGTGGCGGGGCACGTGGGCCCCGTCCTACATAGTGTTGCGCTGCCGGAGCCGGGCGGACAGGGGCGTCCGCTCCTACAAGGGGAACGGATTCCCACACCGGTGTGCGCACTGGTTCGGAATGACAGGGTAAATTTTTGGGGTGTCATTGCGAGACCGGTGACCGATGTCACCGGTCTCGGCGATCCGTTTTCCCCGGCGCTGCAAAAAGAGGTGACCTTGCGGCCACCTCTTAATTTTTGTTTGCGTGGAGGAGCTTACTCCTCCTCCAGCTGGCCCACCAGAGCAATATGCAGCTCATCCAGCTGCTTTTGCTCCACGGTGGACGGTGCGCCCATCATAATATCCTGGGCGTTCTTGTTCATGGGGAAGGGGATGATTTCCCGGATGGAGCTTTCCCCTGCCAGGAGCATCACCATGCGGTCCACGCCCGGGGCAATGCCCGCGTGGGGCGGCGCACCATAGCAGAAGGCGTTATACATGGCGGGGAACTTTTTCTTCACATCCTCCTCGCCCAGACGTACCATCTCAAAGGCCTTGATCATGATCTCCGGATCATGGTTACGCACAGCGCCGGAGGAAAGCTCCACGCCGTTGCACACCAGGTCGTACTGGTTGGCCATGATGTCCAGGGGATCCAGCTCGCCCCGCTCGGCCTTGAGCAGAGTTTCCATGCCACCGCTGGGCATGGAGAAGGGGTTGTGGCAGAACTCCAGCTGGCCGCTCTCCTCGCCGATCTCGTACATGGGGAAGTCCACGATCCAGCAGAACTCGTACCGCTCCTTGTCCATGTGGCCCTCACAGGCGGCACCGAAGGTCTTGATCATCACGCCCACGGACTTGGTGGCGGCTTCTCCGGCGGCTACCACCACCAAGGTGCCCGGCTTCAGGTTCAGGGTCTTAGAAAGCTCCTCCCGCACGGGTGTCACGAACTTGCCGATGCCTCCGGCCAGCTCGCCGCTCTCATCCACCTTGAACCAGTAGCCCTTGCTGCCGGACTGCACCTGACAATCGGTGAGCAGCTTCTCGATCTGCTTGCGGGTGAGGGTGCAATCGGTGATGTCCACCATCTTCACGGTCTGGCCGCGCAGGGCCTCAAACTCGCTGTTTTCAAAGAGCTCCGTAACATTTTTGCTTGTGAGATCAATGCGCAGGTCGGGCTTGTCGGAGCCGTAGGTTTCCATAGCCTCCAAATAGGGGATGCGCCGGAAGGGGGCGGAGGAGGCCACGCTGTAGGTGCCGAACTTGGCAAAAATCGGGGGCAGTACATCCTCCAGCACGGCGAACACATCGTCCTGGGTGGCGAAGGCCATCTCCATATCCAGCTGGTAGAACTCGCCGGGGGAGCGGTCGCCCCGGGCGTCCTCGTCCCGGAAGCAGGGGGCGATCTGGAAATAGCGGTCAAAGCCGGAGGTCATCAGCAGCTGCTTGAACTGCTGGGGGGCCTGGGGCAGGGCGTAGAACTTGCCCGGGTGCTTCCGGGCGGGCACCAGGTAATCCCGGGCGCCCTCCGGGGAGGAGGCGGTGAGGATGGGGGTGGTGATCTCCAGGAAGCCGTGCTCGGTCATGGCGGCCCGGAGGGCCGACACCACCTGGCAGCGCAGGATGATGTTCTGTTTCACGGCGGGATTGCGCAGATCCAGATAGCGGTACTTCAGGCGGGCGGTCTCGTCAGCCTCCCGGCTTCGGTTGATCTCAAAGGGCAGGCTGTTGTAGCGGCAGCGGCCCAGAACCTCAATCTTATTAGGTACCACCTCGATCTCGCCGGTGGCAAGCTTGGGGTTTTTGCTGGCCCGCTCCCGGACCACCCCCTCCACGCTGATGGTGGATTCCTTGTTCAGCCCCTTGATAATGGCCAGCATATCCTCGGTCTCGGCCACCACCTGGGTGGTGCCGTAGAAGTCCCGCAGGACCACGAAGGCCAGGTTGCTGCCCACCTCCCGGACGTTCTCCATCCAGCCCACGATCTTCACGCTCTTGCCCACATCGGCCAGGCGCAGCTGATTGCAGGTGTGTGTACGCATTTGCATCATGGTTTTCTTCCTCCTGTTTTGATAAAGTTTTGTATAAGTTAAGTTAAATATAACTATAAGTTTTCAAAAATGACTCCAAAGGGATTCTATGGGGACCCTCAAACCGGGCGGACAGGGTCGTCCGCCCCTACAAGGAATTCTGTAGGGGCCGATGCCTACATCGGCCCGCCCCACCGCGTTCCTTGCAATGTGTCATTGCGAGGGCGCTCTGCGCCCGTGGCAATCCGTACCCCAACGCGTTACTCCAAAATCACCGCGCCCTTGTTCTTCTCCGCCAGGCCGGATTGGATCAGGGCCAGAGTCTCGGCAAAGGGCAGCTTGGTCTGCTCACCGGTTTTCATGTCCTTGCAGGCCACCACCCCGGCAGCGATCTCATCGCCACCCAGGAAGATCACATAGGGCACGCCCAGCTTGTCCGCATAGCTCATCTTGGCCTTGAATTTCTTCTGCTCGGTATACAGCTGGGTCCGCACTCCCGCAGAGCGCAGCTTGGTGGACAGGCTGATGGCCGGAGCCAGGTCCTCTGTCATGGGCAGCACCAGCACATCCGCCGGGGCGGTGGGGAGGTCGGGGTTCAGCATCCCCTGCTCACCCAGGACATAGAATAGCCTTGTCAGGCCGATGGAAATGCCCACCCCGGGGAGCTGCCGGTCGGTGTAGTACTCGGCCAGGTTGTCGTACCGGCCACCAGAGCAGACGGAGCCGATCTCCGGGTGATCCAGGAGGGTGGTCTCATACACGGTGCCGGTGTAGTAGTCCAGGCCCCGGGCGATGGTCAGATCCACAGCAAAATTTTCCTCCGGCACACCGAAGTCCGCCAAGTACGCCGTCACGGTTTTCAGCTCGGACAGCCCCTGGTCAAACAGCTCGTGTCGCCCGGCGTAGCCCTCCAGGGCCGCCAGGACATCGGCGTTGGAGCCGGTAATGGCGATGAACTTGAGGATCTCCGCAGCCTGGTCCTCGGTAAGCCCGCAGTCCTCCAGCAGCAGCGCCCGGACCTTGTCCGGCCCGATTTTATCCAGCTTATCCACCGTGCGCATAATGGCCCCGGATTGCTCCGTCAGCCCCAGCATAGCATAGAAGCCGTTGAGGATCTTACGGTTGTTCACCCTGATTTGGAATCGCTTCAGCCCCAGGCGAGTAAAAGTCTGGTAAATAATGGAAGGAATTTCCGCCTCGTTGGTGATGTCCAGCTTGCCATCGCCGATGACGTCAATATCCGCCTGGTAAAACTCCCGGAACCGGCCCCGCTGGGCCCGCTCGCCCCGGTAGACCTTGCCGATCTGATAGCGCCGGAAGGGGAAGGACAGCTCGCCTCCGTGGAGGGCCACATATTTGGCCAGGGGCACGGTCAGGTCAAAGCGCAGAGCCAGGTCGGCATCGCCCTTTTGGAAGCGGTAAATCTGCTTTTCGGTCTCGCCGCCGCCCTTGGCCAGCAGCACCTCGCTGGCCTCGATGATCGGTGTGTCCAGGGGGGTGAAGCCATAGAGGGAATAGGTCTCCCGCAGGATCTGCATCATCCGCTCCATCTGCTGCTGGGGCTGCGGCAGCAGCTCCATAAAGCCCGAGAGGGTCCGGGGCGTCATTTTTGCCATGTTTGTGTTCTCCTTTTATTATGAATTTCGGTTGATGGAAAGTAAAAAACGCTCCCATCCCGTGCATTGGGACGAGAGCGTGATGCTTCGTGGTGCCACCCAATTTCGGCCCCTAAGGGGGGCCCTTTGGCGCTCCTGTTACGGGGAGCGGACCGTGGATGTTTCCATCCCCGCTGGTAGGGCTGTCTTCGCTCTGTGTGCCGGGGCGCGCTTGCAGCCGATGGCGCGCCTCTCTGCTCCGGCGGGGACAGAACTACTCCTGCTCCGTTATCGCGGTATTTCAGTTTATTTTAGTCCATTCACCGGGAAATGTCAAGCGGTGAAGGGGTTGCTTTTGGGATTGACCACCTCGCGCCAATCCAGGTCGCCCCGGGCCAGGCCCAGCACCAGCATCTCGGCGGTGGCGATATTGCTGGCGTAGGGGATGTTGTTTTTGTCGCACAGGCGGGAGATATAGATGATGTCCGGGGAGGGCTCCTTGGTGTTGGGATCGTCGAAGCAGAGGACCATGTCCAGCTCGTTATAGGCGATGCGGGCGCCGATCTGCTGGCCACCGCCGTGGTTAAAGCTCATAAATCGGTGGATGGTCAGGCCTGTGGCCTCGGCCACCATCTGGCCGGTGGTGGCGGTGGCGCAAAGGGTATGCTTGGCCAGGATGCCGCAATAGGCGGTGCAGAACTGGACCATGAGTTCCTTGCGGTTGTTGTGAGCGATCAGTGCGATATTCATGATTGCGCTCTCCTTTCTGTGCAATAGATAGTCAGTATTAAAATAGCCTCGCAGAGTTCGCGTCCGCAGACTATAAGGTTTTTGGCAGATAGCTCCGACGGATCATACACCGGGAGCTTTTTATAGCTTCATCAGCGGGGCCCTTCCGCCCGCGATGCGTTTGGCAATATTATAGTAGGCCCGGGCGGCATAGAAATTGTCATCCCGCAGGGGCACGCCTTGGTTCAGACACCTGGGGATGTCCGGGTCCTCCGGCACCACGCCCAGCAGGGGCAGGCCCGCAGCGTCCATGGCGTCGTCGATGGTGGTGTGCAGCTGGCGCATGAGCTTTTTGGCCACCCGGTTCACCACCAGGTGGACCTTATCCGTGGGGAAGCGGTCCAGCTCCATCACCGTCCGCTGGGCGTCTCGCAGGGCGGTGACATCCGTGGTGGTCACGACCACCACATGGTCCGCCTCCTGGGTGGCCATGCGGAAGCCCTGACCCAAACCCGCCGGCGCGTCTACCAGGCAAAAGTCATAGCTCTCCTTGATCTGGCCCATGAGGGTCCTGACCTGGGCCGGGTCTACCCGGAAGCCGTCAAAAACCAAGGGCGCCGCCAGCAGGAACAGGGAGGGGTACTTGGGATGGCGCACCACCGCCTCCTCCAGGGTGCAGCGGCCGCCCATCACATCGGAAAAATCCATCAGGGCGCTGTCGCTGAGGCCCAAGGCCAGGTCCAGGTTCCGCAGGGTGATGTCGCAATCCAGGCACAGCACCTTTTTTCCCAGGGAAGCCAGGGCGAAGCCGATGTTGGAGGTGAATGTAGTTTTTCCGGTGCCGCCTTTGCCGGACACCACGGCAATGATCTCGCCCATTGTGCCTCCTTATTTGAGAGGGGATTTTTTGATCCTGGCAAAGGCCCGGGGGAACTGCCGGGGCGTGGGCTTTACCTTGCGGATGAGCATCACCCGGTGCCGCACCTCCGTGCAGGGGACGGTGTAGTCCAGGAGCTTTTCAATTTTTCCGCCCAGCTGCCCGATGGCGCTGCGGGCGCTGTCGATCTCCGCATCCGAATCCACGGATTTCATGGCCAGGAACGCCCCGCCGGGCTTCACCAGCGGCAGCGCCAGCTCGCTCAGCACCGGCAGCGCCGCCACTGCCCGCGACACGGCGTAGCCGTACCGCTCCCGATGGTCGGCGACGAATTCCTCCGCCCGGGCGTGGATGCAGGAAACGTTTTCCAGATTTAGGGCTTCTGCTGTTTCCTGCAGGAAATCGATACGCTTTCCCAGGCTGTCTAGGAGGGTCAGCCGTGCGGTTGGCTCCAGTATGGCCATGGGCATCCCCGGAAAGCCTGCGCCGGTGCCCACGTCCACCACGGCTTGGCCCCGGAAGTCCGCCGCAGTCAGCAGATAGGCGCAGTCCAGCAGGTGCAGCGTGGCCACGTCCCGGGGCTCCGTAATGGCCGTCAGGTTCATGACCTTATTTTTCTCCAGCAGCCGCCGGGCGAATTCCGTTAACGTCGGGATGGCGGCGGCGTCCAGGCCCAGACTCTCCAAGCCTTGCTTCAAAATGGATTCCAAGTTATTTCTGCTCCTTCAGCAGGTCCCGGATCTCGGTGAGCAGCTCCTCGGTGGTGGGGCCTGCAGGCTCTTCGGGCTCCTGGGCCTGCTCCTCCTGCTTCTTCAGGTGCGTCAGCTTGTTCACACCCTTTACCAGCAGGAACACCACAAAGGCGGTGATAATAAAGGAGATGATAGAATTGATAACGGCGCCGATGCCGAAGCCGCCGGGGGCCCACTCGGCAAAGGTGCTGTCGGGAATCAGCAGGCCCAGCAGGGGGGTCAGCAGATTTTGCACGATGGAGGTGACGATGGCGGTGAAGGCGGAGCCTACCACAACGCCCACGGCCATGTCCAGCACGTTGCCGCGCATGGCGAATTCCTTGAATTCCTGAAAAAACTTCTTCATAGTCTTTTCTCCTTAACAGGATGTTAATGCTTGGGGATCAGCACCTCTGTGCCGCCCATGTAGGGCTGCAGAGCCTTGGGGATGCGCACGCTGCCATCGGCCCGGAGATTGTTTTCCAGCAGGGCGATGAGCATCCGGGGGGGTGCTACACAGGTATTGTTCAGGGTGTGGCATAGCTGCATTTTGCCGCTGTCATCCTTGTAGCGGATCTTGAGCCGTCTTGCCTGGGCGTCACCCAGGTTGGAGCAGGAGCAGACCTCGAAATACTTCTGCTGCCGGGGGGACCAGGCCTCGATGTCGCAGGAGCGGCACTTCAGGTCCGCCAGGTCGCCGGAGCAGCACTCCAGCTGCCGCACAGGGATGTCCAGGGAGCGGAACAGCTCTACGCTGTAGCGCCACAGCTTTTCATACCAAGCCTTGCTCTCCTCCGGCTTGCAGACCACGATCATCTCCTGCTTTTCAAACTGGTGGATGCGGTAAATGCCCCGCTCCTCAATGCCGTGGGCGCCCTTTTCCTTGCGGAAGCAGGGGGAGTAGGAGGTGAGAGTCTGAGGCAGAGCGCTCTCCGGGAGGATCTGGTCGATGTAGCGGCCGATCATGGAGTGCTCGCTGGTGCCGATGAGGTAGAGGTCCTCGCCCTCAATTTTATACATCATGCCGTCCATGTCCGTCTGGCTCATGACCCCCTCCACCACATTGCCGTGGATCATGAAGGGGGGGATGCAGTAGGTGAAGCCCTTGTTTATCATAAAGTCCCGGCCATAGGCCAGCACCGCCTCGTGCATCCGGGCGATGTCCCCCAGCAGGTAGTAAAACCCGCTGCCGGAGACCCGGGCGGCGGCGTCCATGTCGATGCCGTCAAACCGCTCCATAATGTCCGTGTGGTAGGGGATCTCAAACTCCGGCACCGTGGCCTCGCCAAAGCGCTCCACCTCCACGTTGCAGCTGTCGTCCTTGCCGATGGGCACGGCGGGGTCGATCATCTGGGGGATGACCATCATGATTTTGTTCAGCGCCGCCTCGGCGTGCTCCTTCTTGGCCTCCAGCTGGGCCATGCGCTCGGCATCAGCCTTTACGGCGGCGTTGTTGGCGTCGATTTGGGCCTGAAGCTCCGCCTTTTTGGCCTCGTCTGTGCATTTTTTCAGCTGGCCGAACAGGGGCCCGTTGGCCTTGGACAGCTTGTTGCGCTCCGCCTTCAGAGCCTCGCCGTCAGCAATGGCCTGGCGGCGCTCGGCATCCAGGGCGATGGCCTCGTCCACCAGGGGCAGCTTGGCGTTTTGAAATTTCTTGCGGATGTTCTCTTTTACCAGGTCGGGATTTTCCCGCACAAATCTAATGTCCAGCATTTTGACTTCCTCTCTGTTTCATGTGAAACAATTTATTTCAGCGTCAGCGCGTTCAGGGCGTCCAAGAGGTTATTCAGGTCGTCCACGCCGTAGTATTCCAGCTCAATGCGGCCCTTTTTGCGGCCGCTGACGATCTTGCAGCCCCGGCCCAGGTGCGCGCCCAGGGACTTGGCGGCCTCCTCGGCGTAATTCACCTCCAGGCCGCCGGTGGTAACGGCGGGCTGGGCCTTCTCCTGGGCGGTGAGCTTTTTCACCAGCAGCTCCGTCTGCCGGACGGAAAGGTCCGACTTGAGGATAGCATCCGCTGCCTTTTCCTGCAGGGCAGGGGAGAGGGGCAGTATAGTCCGGGCGTGACCGTTGGACAGGCGCCCGTCCTCCACCATAGCGCGCACCGGGGGGCACAGGTTCAGCAGACGCAGGGCGTTGGCCACGGCGGAGCGGGATTTGCCCACCCGCTGCGCGGTCTCCTCCTGGGTGAGATTGTACTGGGTCATCAGCTGCTGATAGCCCTCAGCCTCCTCCATGGGGTTCAGATCCTCCCGCTGCAGGTTCTCGATCATGGCCAGCTCCATGGCCTTGCGGTCGTCAGCCTCGATGACGATGGCCGGCACTTGGTCCAGACCTGCCATCCGGGCGGCCCGCCAGCGGCGCTCGCCGGCAATGATCTGATAATAGCCTGATTGGAGCTTGCGCACCGTCAGGGGCTGGATGATGCCGTGCTCGCGGATGGAATCTGCCAGATCTGCCAGAGCATCGGGGTCGAATTGCTTTCGCGGCTGAGAGGCGCAGCTCTCCACTTGGGAAATGGGCAGGTAAAGGCTGCTTTTCTCCTCGCTTGTGTCCATTACATTGTCGCCCAGCAGGGCGGCCAGGCCCTTGCCCAGGCCCTTCGCGTTATTTGCCATAGGAATTTACTCCTCCTTACCTGTGCCGTTTTTTCGCAGAAATTCATCCGCCAGGGCGCTATATGCCTCCGCACCGCGGCAGGTGCGGTCGTATGCGTGGATGGGCTTGCCGTGGCTGGGTGCCTCGGACAGGCGGACGTTGCGCGGGATGGCGGCGGCAAAGACCTTGCCGGGGAAATGGCGGCGGACCTCCTCGGCGACCTGCGCGGAGAAGTTCGTTCTGCCGTCGTACATGGTAAGAAGGACGCCGAAAATGCCGAGCGTGGGGTTGAGTCTGCGCTTGACCGCGCGCATCGTCGTCATCAGGTCCGACAAGCCCTCCAGCGCGTAGTATTCGCACTGGACGGGGATTAAAATCTCGTCTGCCGCGCACAGGGCGTTGAGCGTCAGAAGCTCCAGAGACGGCGGGCAGTCGATGAAGATATAATCATATTCGCCCCGCAGCGGCTCGAGGGCGTCGCGCAGGCAGTATTCCCGGCGCTCGAGTCCCACCAGCTCCACGCCCGCGCCCGAAAGCGCCGCGCCGGAGGCAAGAAGATCGCCGTATTTTGTATGAATGACCGCTTCGGCAGCGGATTTTCCGTCGATGACAATGTCGTAGGTCGAGATGCCGACCTCGTTTTTGTCCACGCCGAGCCCGGAGGTCGCGTTTGCCTGCGGGTCAAAATCGCACAGCAGCGTCCGCTTGCCCGCCTTGTGCAGTCCGGCTGCCAGATTGACTGCCGTCGTCGTCTTTCCGACGCCGCCTTTCTGGTTGACCAGCGCAATAATCCGTCCCATGCCCGCGCCTCCTTTTCGTGCCGATAGCCGCACTTTCACATAATAACGTAATTTATATTATAGTCTGCAAGCGCTTCAATTGCAACAGAAAAAAGTGCCTGCAAAACGGCAGCTCCCATCTTGAACCGGTGCGGTTTGTGTGGTAAAGTATGCGCAAAAAGGCGCGGCTTCGCCGGAACCGGTAGGGAGGAAACCATATGACACCGACGCTTCCGCCTGCATGGCAGGCACTGTTAAAAGACGAGCTTCAGAAGCCGTACTGGTGCTCCCTGGAGCAGCGGCTCGGCGCGGCGTATGAAAGCGGGGCAGTTTACCCGCCCGCGCAGCAGCTTTTTGCGGCGTTCGAGCGGACCCCGCCCACGTGCGTGCGCGCCGTGATTCTCGGGCAGGACCCGTATCATGAGCCGGGGCAGGCAAACGGGCTGGCTTTTTCTGTGAGCCGGGGTGTAAAACTGCCGCCGTCGCTGCAGAATATCTATAAGGAACTGGAAGCTGATCTCGGCGTTCCGGCGGCAAAAAGCGGAGATTTGACAAGCTGGGCGCAGCAGGGCGTGTTTTTGCTCAACACCGTCCTCTCCGTGCGCGCGCATGCGGCAAACTCCCACAAGGATTTCGGCTGGCAGAGCTTCACCGACGCGGTGATTGCCGCATTGGCAGAGCTTCCGCAGCCGGTTGCATTCGTTCTCTGGGGCGCGCAGGCGCAGAAGAAGGCGGCGCTGGTGGAAAAAAGCCCGTATCCGCGGCTGGTGCTGCAGAGCCCGCACCCGAGCCCTTTGAGCGCGTACCGCGGTTTTTTCGGCAGCCGCCCGTTTTCGCAGATCAACGCATTTCTGGTTTCGTATGGTTTTTCGCCGGTTGATTGGAAAATTCCCGAAGATGCACAAAAACATAGCCCCGAAGGATAGAAATTTTTTCGCAGAAATTCTTCACAAATATCCGTTTTCCTGTTGAAATTTCCGATGTTCTGTCATAGAATATTAAAAGTTGGTTTTCGTGGAGGGAGCGTGGTTTTATGCTGCATGTGGTTCTGGTGGAGCCGGAGATTCCGGCGAACACCGGCAACATCGCAAGAACCTGCGCGGCGACCGGGAGCGTACTGCATCTGATTCGTCCGCTGGGCTTTGACATTTCCGACAAGGCGGTCAAGCGGGCAGGGCTGGATTACTGGCATCTGGTGGACGTGCGCGACTACGAAAATCTCGACGACTTTTTCTCGAAAAACGACGTGAAGACAATGCGTCTGTTTTCCACCAAAGCGCCGAAGCGCTACGACGAGGCGGACTATCCTGACGGCTGTTATCTGTTTTTTGGCAAGGAGACGAAGGGACTGCCGGAGGATTTCCTTGCCGCGCATTTCGATAGCTGCGTGAGAATCCCCATCCGCGCCGAAGCGCGGAGCCTGAATCTCGGAAACTCCGCGGCAATTGGTGTCTTTGAGGCGCTGCGGCAGCAGGGCTTCCCGCACCTGAAGGCGCAGGGAAAAATGATCGACTGGTAAGAAGCCGGGCATTCGCCCGTGTTTTGAAAGGCATGTAAGCATCATACAAGGAGGAATCTGGATGAACTACAACAAAAAATCCGTAGAAGACATCGACGTTTCCGGCAAGCGCGTTCTTTGCCGCTGCGACTTCAATGTCCCCACCAAGGACGGCAAGATCACAAGCGACAAGCGTATTGTTGCCGCCCTGCCGACAATTGAATATCTCATCAAGCACGGCGCGCGCGTGATTCTCTGCTCGCACATGGGCAAGCCCAAGAACGGACCAGACCCCGCGTTCTCCTTGCAGGTTGTGGCAGACCGCCTGTCGGAGCTGCTCGGTCAGCCCGTGAAGATGGCGTCCGACGTCGTCGGCGAGAGCGCGCAGTCGCTTGCCGCTTCCCTGAAAGACGGCGAGGTTATGCTGCTCGAGAACACCCGCTTTGAAAAGGGCGAGACGAAAAACGACCCCGAGCTTTCCAAAAAGCTCGCCTCCCTTGCCGATATTTTTGTCAACGACGCCTTCGGCACCGCGCACCGCGCGCATGCTTCAACGGCAGGCGTGGCAGATTATCTGCCCGCCGTCTGCGGCTATCTGGTCCAGAAGGAAGTTTCCATCATGGGCAAGGCTCTGGCCGATCCCGAGCGTCCCTTTGTCGCCATCCTGGGCGGCGCCAAGGTTTCCGATAAGCTGAATG
>OHTI01000307.1_pt1 | contig 27378 bp, 23 predicted proteins | sample 1578941 | NCBI WGS metagenome assembly OHTI01 (sample SAMEA3879609, study PRJEB24766) | human gut metagenome | biome: human-associated habitat; feature: feces | place: USA | collected 1985/1987
GCTGACTTAAAGGCACCCTCTACGAAGCGGTCTTCCGCAACGCCCTGACCGTCTGGGATTAGTAGGAGGAGTTGGCTGACTTAAAGGCACCCTCTACGAAGCGGTCTTCCGCAACGCCCTGACCGTCTGGGATTAGTAGGAGGAGTTGGCTGACTTAAAGGCACCCTCTACGAAGCGGTCTTCCGCAACGCCCTGACCGTCTGAAGCAACACGCTGAGAATCACCAGGGAAATGCCCATGTAGAAGGAGGCGTTCAACTCGCGGGCCTCTCCGAAGGCGAGGAAGGCGATAATGACGGTGTAGCATGGTTCAAGATTGTAGGTAAGGTTGACGGTGAACGCGGACAGCTTCCTCAGCACAATGATCTGCAGGAGGTAAAGACCGACCGTGCAGAACAGTACCAGACACAGCATCCACCACAGGTCCGCACCTGTCGGGAAGACCATCACCGGCTGCGTCGGAGGATAGATCAGAAGGTAGACAGGGATGATCACGGTCACGCCGAGCAGTCCGCCAGCCATCTGATAAAGCAGCACCGTCCGGGATCTCACGCCCTCGCTGGCAATCTTGTTGGTTATTGAGTATAAGGAACAAACGGCGGCGGAAATGACTCCCAGTATGATTCCGGTCCGGTAGCGGGAGTCAAATGAGAAGATGCAAACCAGTCCCGCCACGGTGATGAGAGCCAGCAGCATCTCGACCACCGAGATCCTCCTATGGAAGACCAGCGGCTCGAAAATCGAAGTGAAGAATCCCAGACTGGCGAAACTGACCACACCGATCGACACGTTGCTCGCCTTGATGGAGGCGTAGAACAGGATCCAGTGCAGCCCGAGCAAAGTCCCGTTCCCGGCGATCTGAAGGAACTTCTTCCAACTGACCTTCGGGAATCCGATGAACAGAACAAGCACGGCTGTCGTGAAGAACAGCCGGTACCATGTCAACGTGGCCTCATTGAGCGTGATCAACTTGCCGAACAGCCCCGTGAACCCAGCCAGCAGCACGCTCAGATGCAGCTGAAGAAAAGCCGTCCTAAGATTAGTATCTCCCATTCCCTGAAAATGCGTGCGAATATACTCATTTTTCTCCGGACTCCAACCCCACCAGTGTCAATCTGGGATTCCGAGTGACGCGGAAGACAATCCCGCCCGCCACCGAGCCGCACCGTACCGGCATCAACCCTGTGGCCAATGAATAGAAGGACACTTCGACATATTCGTTGACCGTTTTCCGGCAAAGCGTCGGTGTCAGCCTTTCAGGAGCTTGCCGAAGAGGGCGAGGATGCCGGTGACGGTCTCTTTGTCGGGAACGGGGATGCGGAGCTCAGACTTTCCGGAAACGGGGTCGGTCTTGACCAGGGTCTCGGTCAGATTCCGGACTCCTTCCTCCGAGCGCAAGGTCTCAGCCAGACCGGAAAGGAACGCGACACCTTGGCTGACAAGGACTTCGGGAGACGCAGGACGGACTTTCCCAACCCTTTGTCCCTCTTCCGCCGGCTCGTTTTCGCCCGCTCCGCACCCTGCTCCTGCTTCCTCAGCATTCCCAACTTCATTCACGACGGCAGCCTCTTCCTTTTCAGGGATGGCTTCGGAACCCACGCCAGACACCATATCGGAATCCTCAACAGGATCCATTATTCCAAAGCCCACCTCCGGAACAGGTTTCTCAGTCAGCTCCTTCTCCATCGTTTCGGCTGATCCGTCATATGGTTCGGTCTCGGAAGGCGCGTCAACATATTCAGAAACCCCTTCCAGCACCTTGCCGAGGCGGCTGTCATCCAGTACGACGGTGTCATCCCCGCCATCGAATATTCCTTCGAAGAGCGAGGATTTGAAATTGAGGGTCGAGAGCATCCGCTCCTCGAACGAGTCGCGCGCGACCATGTTTATGACCTGGATGCTGCGTTTCTGGCCAATTCTGTAGATTCTGGCAATGCGCTGCTCAAGGACCGCCGGATTCCACGGCAGATCCAGATTGATCACGAGGGACGCAGCCTGAAGATTCAGACCCGTGCTGCCAGCGTCCGTCGAGATGAAGACCCTGCAATCCGGATCCTCCTGAAAATCATCGCACAGCTTCTTGCGCTTCTCCGACGGCACCAGCCCGTTCAAGGAGGAGTAACGCACGCCCGCACCCGCAAGTTCGGCGGCGATCAGCCTGGTCATCCTCTCCCACTGGCTGAAAATCACCACCTTCTCATCCCCGGACTCGAACAGGTCGTGGAGGATGTTCATCGTCTCCTCAACCTTGGTGTCGTACCGCGTCTTCTGGTCAAGGATGAAAGTGCTGTCGCAGACCATCCTCATCTGGCTGAGCATGAGCAGCAGCCTTCGCCGGTCGGTCTCGCTGATGAAATGCATTCTCTTCCACTTGTACACAATCTTGGCGACGGCGGCCTTCCACTCATCGTGCATCTCCCTCTGCTGAGGGGTCATGGGCACGAAAAGCAGTTTGTCGGTGCGTGCCGGCATCTGAAGCGAGACATCCGCCTTGCGGCGGCGTATGAGGCGGGAGCGGATCTTCTCCGACACCATATTCAAATTGCGGTAGGACAGCACCTTGCCGGTGTCATCCCGGACCGTGGTCTCTTCCACGAACTTGTAGTAAGGGCCGAGGCAGTACTGATCCACCAGTTGCATCACTGAATACAGATCCTCAAGCTTGTTCTCCAGCGGCGTACCCGAAAGCACGATGGAATAGTCCGAATGAATATGTCTGGCCGACCTCGCGATCTGGGTGTTCCAGTTCTTCAGGCGCTGGACCTCGTCCATGATGACACATTCGGCGAACATCTCCCCTTTCAGGCGCACGTCCCTGTTCATTGCGTGGTAGGAGACTATCTTGTAGAACACATCAGACTTGTACATCTGGGCGCGCTTGACCGGATCGCCCTCTATCACCAGGGCGGAGGAGTCCGTGAATTTCTCGATCTCCTTCTGCCACTGGTACTTAAGCGACGTGGGACAGATGACGAGTACGGAAGACACCAACCCGGCCTTGCGGAGGAGTTCCGCCGCGCCGATGGCCTGGACCGTCTTTCCAAGTCCCATCTCGTCCGCGATGATGGACTTGCCCTTCCCGAAGGCGAAGCGGATCCCCTCCTTTTGGTAAGGGTAGAGACTGGTTTTCAAAAGGCCGTCCAAGTCCTTGTCCGTCAGTTTGGACAGAAAGCCCTTACGGTAATCCGAATCCTTCGTCTCCGAGATGTAGTCAAGCACATCAGGGTAGCAGCGGAAGTCCGGGTCGAGTTCCTTCGCCCTTATGATGAAACCCTCCAGCTCTGCCACCTTGCCTGGAAGCGCGACCCCGTCGGCGGAAAAATATTCACTCGCCAGAAGCCTCATCGAGGCTCTTCTGACCGACCCTATCCTGATACGGACGGTGCGGCACTCTGAATATGTCAGATAGAGCGATGAATATGGCGGCAGATCCCCGAGTCTGCCTTTCCTGTGGTCCGTCCGCCAGATTTTCACCGCCTCTATGTGCTTGCATGTCCCCAGCTGATTGGTCTTGAAATCCGGACACGAGCAGAAGTTCCATTTGCTTGCCAATCCCCTGTAAACGACTTTGTAGACACTGCGGCTGAGCGGGTTGCTCACCTCGTAGACCCCGTACCGTCCCTCGTCCGCAGGCTGCCGCACAATAAGGTTCTCCTTCTGCGCCGCCTGCCGCCGCAAAGCGACCTGCCATTCCATTGATGTCAAATCCGACGGACGAACAATGTTGGAGATCCGCTTCTCCCTGACCGCCGGCTTCTTCCCGGCCTTACGTGGTGCTGATTTCATTTCTGTTCGAATTTAAGGTCTTAAAGATACACAATTATATTCACTTTCTGTCTCTTCGTATTCTTTAACAAAAGAATTTAACGAAGGAAAATACCTAACATCAATGGCGGCGACTGGACAGGCTTACGAAACCCGTTCATGGGGTTGTGCCACAGAAGGCTACTAAAGGCATAACCGGCTGAAAAAGTCCACGGCAAAAGTGAAAGTTTTTCAGCCCATGTGCGGCTGGAGCGCGGCATACGGGGGATGGGGCTGAAAGTGATTTGTAAAACTCGAGACTGTCCTCTCTTCTCTTGCGCAGGATTCACCGAAGTCCCTCACGGGCAGATCAGGCGCGTCCTCGGAAGATGACCTCCAGGCCATCGTAGGCGGCGCGGAGCGGGGACGGGAGGGTGGCGTCCAGCTGGGCTTGCGTGCCGTGGAGGGTTCTGGCCATGTGGGTCAGGTAGACGGGCTGGCCTTCCGGGGCGGTGAGCCGTCCCGTGGACAGGAGGACGTGGGTCGTGCGAAGGACCGTGCCGACACTGGAGTGAGTGTAGATCCGGAAATCCTCATCATAATCGATGCCCATGGTAGCCTCCATGATCAGTCCGGTTATCGGCTTACCGTCAGCGATGTGGGCGTCGATTCCGACAAGTCTGGCGGCCCTCACAGGGATCCCTCCGGTGTCGGTCGCATAGAGGACACGAACGGAGCCTTTCTCTATCAGGTAGATGAGAGTCTGCTCTCTGTCGTCCTTCGTCGCATGGTTGCCGGGAAGAGAGGTGATGGTGATGTCGCCGCACCGCACCTTCCTGCCCACCGGGATGCCGACAACCTCCGGCGAGGGTTTTCCGAGTTCCGAAGAAGCGGCGGCGAAATCCGCCTTCGCCCTCTCCAGCCAGGTGTCGCCGACATAGACGACCTTGGCATTAAGGGTTCCGATCGCGGATTTGGGATTGTAATGATCTGAATGCGAATGAGTATAGAACACGGCATCCGGAGCCACGAACCCTTCCGGTAGCATGTCGGTGTCGGTAGGGGTGAAGTCTATCAGGATGCGGTTGTCAAGCAGGACGCTTGAAAGCCTTCTCAATTCTCCCCTCTCATCCACGCCGTCCCAGTCCGCGGCACCCGTCCCGAGAAACCTCACGAGAAGATCATCCTTACCCGCTTTTCCCGATTCCGATGAATATGTACGCTCTCCCGAAAGGCCTTCCAACGACCCGGAACCAACGGAACCAGCGTAAGACCCGATTTCAGCGGAACGTTCGGAAGCCCGCATAAGCGCGAACCCGCCCGACACCGCTCCGACAGTGACGGCGCCGGCTCCGACCTTGATGAATTTTCTTCTGTCCATAATCTTCACTGTTTAAGAGAATCTGTTTTGTTTAAACCCACGGGCACAAGCCCCATCCCTGCAGCCTTGGCGCGCATGAGGGCGTCGGCCTCCTCGAAGTTGTTGCCGATCTGGCCGTCCAGGATGGCTTCCTTGACATATTCCTTCAGGACACCTATCTCGCGGCACGGACTCAGGCCATAGACCTCCATCACATATTCACCGGTAATCGGGTTCTTGAAGTTGCGGATAGCGTCCTTGGCCTCGACCTCGACGAGCTTGCGCTTCACCAGTTCAAAATTCTGGCGGATCCGGGCGACCTTCACCGGGTTCTTGGATGTGATGTCAGCGTTGCACAGGAGCATCAGGTCATCAATCTCGTTGCCGGCGTCGAACAGGAGACGGCGCACAGCTGAGTCCGTAACCTCCTCGTCCACAAGGGCGATAGGCCTATGATGGAGGCTCACGAGCTTCTGGACGTACTTCATCTTCTCGTTCAGAGGCATCTTCAGGGCCTTGAATATTCTCGGAACCATCTTCGCGCCCACCACCTCGTGACCGTGGAATGTCCAGCCGACCGAAGGGTCGAAACGCTTGGACGCCGGCTTTCCGATGTCGTGCAGGAGGGCGGCCCAGCGGAGCCAGACATTCGGCATAGTGCGGACGGACTCGACGAAACCGTCACCACCCTCTTCGGGCGCATAATCCTTCAAGACACCGGAGGCGATGCCCTCGATCTCCGAGGCCGCCACGTTGTCAACAACCTGGAGCGTGTGCGAGAATATCTCCTTATGTCCCTTTCCGTCAACGGATTCCACACCTTTGAGATTCAGAAGATCCGGGAGGATATATTCAAGAAGCCCGGTCTCGTCCATTAGGAAGAATCCCATCGAAGGGTGCGGCGTGACGAGGATCTTATTGAGTTCCTCGACGATGCGCTCCTTGGAAAGGATCGTCATCCGATCGCGCATATTCCTCATCGCGCGCAGGGACTCCGGGACGATGGTGAATTTTTGCTCCGGCGTGCTGAGTTTCGTGGCAAAGCGGATCGCGCGGAGCATCCTCAGAGGGTCGTCGCTGTAGGTCCGCTCGGGTTCCAGAGGAGTGCGGATTATCCCCGCCGCGAGATCCCTGATGCCACCGAACGGATCAACGAGAGCGCCGTAGTCCTCCTTCTGGAGGCTGAAGGCCATCGCATTGATGGTGAAGTCCCTGCGTTCCTGATCCTCCTCAAGCGTCCCGTCCTCGACGATCGGCTTGCGGGAGTCGTGGCGGTAGGACTCCTTCCGCGCGCCGACGAACTCGATCTCCGCCCCGTGCCATTTCAGCATCGCGGTACCGAAGGTCTTGAATATGGACACGTTGCAATGCCGCCTCTCCTTTTCCTCGATCCTCGCGGCCACCGCCTCGGCGAGCTGGATTCCGCTCCCCTCCACCACGATGTCTATGTCGTCGTTCGGCCTGCCGAGAAAGCAGTCCCGCACGTAGCCTCCGATCACGAAAACCCTCACGCCCAACGCCTCGGCCGCATCCGAGACTATTCCGAAAATCGGCCTGTCAAGATAGCCTTGTGTTATAGTAGCACCCATTTATTTCTGCATTGTCTCCCAATCCGGGAAAGTTTTCATCTGTGAATATGACTCGCCGTCGCGCGCGAAGCCGAAAGTCTTCAACCCGTTGGTTATCACCACATATTTCACATTCAGCACCAGATTGTACCGAAGCGCCTGCTCCAGCACCTCCCGGCTCATCTGAACATCCTCCCGCTTGCACTCCACCACCATCAGCGGAGCCGTGTCCCGCCTGTAGACGAGGATGTCGGCGCGGAAATCCTTCCCTCCGAACTTCATCGCCACCTCGCTCATCATCATATACTCGGGAACCTTCAGCCTCTCCCGCAGCACGCCGATGAACCACTGCCGCACCTTCTCCTCCGGCGTCAGCGCCACCTCCTTCTTCCTCAACGGATCCCAAACCTTTTCCATTCTTTCTGAATATTTTTATGAATATGCTCACCCGGCCTCCGGTGTTTTCCATGGATTCCGCACCCTGGAGATCTCAGAAGCGCCCTCCGCCCCGGCGGAGTTTCCTACCACGTCATCGGCAGTGGCTCTTGCCTCTTCGGACTTATACGCCAAACCGTCCGACGTTCTTTCTGCCCCGGCGGAATGTCCTGCCGAGGAATCAGCGGTGACCTCCGCCTTCAACGTCCGACGATAGATGTCCTCGATGATAAGTCCAGAGAGCGTCATTCCGAATATGGCTGTGACATGGACGGTCGTGCCGTTGATCTGCGCCTTAGAGGAACACCACTCATGGTTCAGAAGTTCCGGATTCCCAGGCCCGTCCTGAGCCTTCGGACACATGCATTTCTCCGTGCCGCAACTCCGTACACTACCCCTGTTAGGCAGCACCTCGTCATCGTACACACAAAGGAACTCCTTGGAAGGCAGCGTCTTGGCACGCTTCATCTTCTTTCTCAGCGCCGCCCCCAGCGGACATCCCCTCACGCTCCAGAACTCAGCCACCCTAACCCTGAGCGGATCCACCTTCAGCGCCGCTCCAAGCGAGCAGAAAAAACGCGCCCTGCTGGCCGACGCATTCAGTATCAGAAGCGCCTTATCCTTCAGAGAATCAACAGCGTCCACCACGTAGTCATATTCATCAAGATTGAACTGGCCAGCCGTTTCCTCGCAGTAGATCTGCTGGATCGCGGTGACCTCGGCCTTGGGATTGATCTCAAGCAAGTGATTCCTAAGCGCTTCCACCTTCACCTGACCAACGGTCTTGGTGGTAGCCATCAGCTGCCGGTTCACATTGGTGATGCAGATCCTGTCCGAATCCACAATCGTCAGCCTGGTGACCCCGCTCCGCACAAGCCCCTCCGCACACCAGCTTCCGACCCCGCCGACTCCGAAGATGATCACCCGAGTCCCCGCAAGCGCCCCCATCACATCCTCTCCCAGAAGCAGTTCCGTCCTGTTGTATATTGCCTTTTCCATCGTGTTCGTTGCCATAGTCTGCAAATTTAATCATTTCCGCGCATCTATCCGCCACCAAAGCAGATTAGCATGAAAAAAACGGCAGGCAATCTCAGATTGTCTTTCAGGGCGGAAGAACCAATTATGTTACCGTGCCGATACCCTACTTTTTCAGGGCGCCTGTGTAAGTGACCGGATAGTCTCCGAAATTGAGACCGAGGAAGAGACCGGTGGCGGTCAAAGTGCCGGACAAGGCTGTCACAGTGTACTTCGGGAACGGGACAGTGCCTCCGGAAAGAGGGACGATTCCGTCACCGGAGAACACGACCGTGCCGTTTTTCTCAGAATAGGCGACATCAGGAATTGTCACGTCAAGAGTGATGGGCATCTGAGGGACGAACTTGACTTTATGGAACAAGATCTTCATGGTTCTGGTGTCCTCGTCCAAAAGGCAATCCACTGTCACGTTCTCCGAGACATTGTCAGATCCGCCGGACGTGACGGTCATAGTGCCTGAATATTCATATTCATTGGCGACAAGAGGTTCCTCGTTCGATCCGTTCCCTTTGGAGCAGGACTGGGGCAGCAACATTGCCGCAGCCAGTAAAAGCATTGCGATTCTTTTCATAAAATACTACTAATTAAAGATTTATTGACATTCCTATCGTCAGTCTGCGAGGCTTCCCCATCTGAAAGAACGAGTTGCCGACAGACTTGAAGTAAAACACTGAATATTCCGCCCCGGTAAGGTTCTGCCCTCTGAGCCAGAACTCCACCTTCGGAGTCGAGAGGCGGATGTCGGCTCCTATCAATGAATATGGCGACTGCCAGACATCCCCGGACTCGTTCCAATTCGTTCTTCCGTAATGATTCAGATCAGCGTTCAACGACACGGAACGAAGATAGCGTCCATTGAGCGCTAACTTGTACCCAGCCCTTAAATTAAGGGTTCCGTTCGGAGAATAGGGTATCCGTTTGCCGGACCAATCGTTGCGTCCGTCGTCATATTCAATGAAACGGGCATCCATCAGACTTCCGGAGATTGTCAGCGAGATCCCTTTCCAGATCCAGCACGTCTCGATCTCCACTCCGATGCTCCGGGATTTCCCGGCATTCGTCATTATACGGCCTGTGCCTTTCTCGTAGGGGAACACGGTCATCTGCTGATTCCGGCAATCGATGCGGTAAGCGGTGAGAGAAGATTCAAGAATATGCCCGGCTGACCTCATCCGGTATTTCCCGCCTACCTCATAGTTAAGACAACTCTCCGGCTTGTATGTCAGTCCATCGGTTGACAGATCTCCTTGACCGTCAAGATGCACGCCGAGCGACTCCATCATTCCAAGCATCATTTTCCGCTGGAGGACATCCGAGAAGATCTGCGTGTTAAAGCCTCCGCCCCGATAGCCCTTTGACACGGTGGCAGAGAATGTCAACCCGGTTCCCAGAGTTTTCATCCTCTCGGTAGCGGCATCGTAAATCGCTGAGATCTTGGGTTGTGGCTGGACACAGTCAACCAACTCGCTTCCTTCGAGGGAAGTGCTGAAAGGAATGTGGTCAGGCATCACAGGAGCGAGGATGAAATGGATGTTGGAATTGGAATCATAGCGCATCCTTCCGCCCTCATAGTCAAGCCTGAGTCCTGCCGTGAGCATCAACCTGCCAAAGGTGAGAACGGACTCGTGATAGACGGCCAGATTGCCTGACAGAATGTCAAAATCGCTCGAGATCCGAAACCTGTCCTCAAGGATGTCCAATCTTCCAAAATCCGCAGGGATTCCGGAGTTGGCGTTGTCAAGGATCAAGGACTTTATCCCACCCTCGAGAAAATCCACGGGGGCGCTCATCCTGTTGAACTTGGCCATAAGGAAGACACCCGTCTGGCTGTCCCACCAGTCAGGATGGACCGAGGGCTTCAGGATTAACTCCTGAGTAGCCGCGAACTGCCTCTGGGTCTGATTGAGGGTGAATATGGACTCCGGAGTGAAGTCCTGATCCATATTCATTGAATCGAAAAGCATCTGAATGCTTGTGACAGAGCTTAGTTTCCAGCTTCCAAGATCTGCTTTGAGGCGAAGTCCATCCATCACGGTCAGCCTTTTGTAGCCGCTCTTGTCATTATAGTCAACAGGCAGCAGCCGTTTCTCATCCGGAAGCCACAACCTGTAGGGGTAGCCGATCTGGTCCGTGAAGGAGATGGTCAGTATGTTGTCATAAGCGGCTCGCCCAACCTTTCCGACGTGGACCACACGGAGTGAGGCTGCATCCGACAGGCCGCAATGGGAGTCGTCATACTCATTGACATAGAATCCGTTGCTATGGGAGCATGTCGCAGCCAGGCCGAGTTTTCCCTTGTAGAACGAGACTTTTGCGGACATCGTGGCTGCGCCGCCATATTCAATGCTTGCCCTTGTCCCTTGATAGACAGCGGGAGACAATGTCTCGACCGATAGCACACCAAGCATGGAGTTGCGGCCGTAGAGCGTGCCTTGCGGGCCGCGCAGGAATTCAAGGCTGCGGATGTCCGCGAACGAGAAATCGTAGCAGTTCTTGTCCAGAAGCGGCACATCATCGACATAGAGTCCGATGACAGGATTGTCCATCCGGGAACCAAGTCCTCTGACGTAAATGGTTGAAGTCATTGATGTTCCGTAATCGGGAATATTCAGTCCCGGCACAACCGCAGACAGGTTCTTCGGGGATGCTATTCCGCGTTCCTCGATTTTTTTCATCAAGAAAGTGGAGACTCCGGGAATGTCTGAGATGAAGTCTTCGCGCTTCACGGAAGATGTCACAACCGAGCCGGAGATTGTGTCTTTGACCTCTGCCACGGGGGCGGAGGCTATCAGGAAAGATGTCAATAAGGATGCAAGCATATCGGACAAATTCGGGCGCAAAGATAGTCCAGACGCTTCCTGCGGACTTATGATAATCAGATTTCGGCTTGGACTTTTTATACAATCAAGTTCAATGTTTTCCGATGCCGATAGGGCATGGCGGCCTATGCGATTCGCGCTCCCTATCCGGGTGAATGGCCGCCATGACCCGCCAGCTCCGGAACGCCACGTAATTATTTAAGGAGCACCTACATGCTTCTGAAGTCAGTCGGAGACATCCCGACCAGTTTCCGAAAGAAGCGGGAGAAATAGGCGGGATCCTCAAAGCCAAGTCTGTAGGAGACCTCGCTGATAGGGATGGACGGATCATGCAGAAGGGTTCTTGCCAAAGACAACCTTGCATTATCCACCCACTCCCCCGCGCTTCTTCCGGTCTCCGACTTCACGGTGCGGTTCAGATGGCTTGGAGTCACACTGAGCTCGGCTGCATATTCAGATACTTTCCCGAAAGGGTGAGAGGGGTCGAAGACTTTGCCGAGATAGGCGGCGCTGAGTCTGGACGAAGCTGAGCCGGTGCTGCGAGGGACAGCATTATCGAATTGGCACAGAATGACTTCCAGCAGACTTTGAACCGTAGGTAGGTCTTCGGCAAATCTGGTCAAGCGGATCATCAACTCGTCAAAGAAGACCTTGTCTTCCATCGGAACCGTCATCACGCTCGGAGCACCAAGTCTCAGGATTCTGTGACCTGTGTTGCGCAACAGTGTCTGCGAAAACGCACCCATATACCCGACCGAATCCTTGAAATGCTTCACTGAATATGCCTCCCCTGGCTGAATCAGAGCGCAGTCCTGCCCCCGCAGCAGATAAGGCTTTCCGCCAACATCAGTAAGAACCTCTCCTGAAATAAGATAGATGAATGACCAGTCATCCCTGACCATCCTAGGCATCGGCCTTGCCGTCACATGTCCCGCCGCATTGAGCGGACGTATCACAAACTGTCTCATTCGAGCGCAAAGATACGGCAAATGTTTAAGAAGCAGTCTATTTTGAAAGTTTTTTCTTCACTTTATCTTCTTCACTTTCATCAACTGCCATGCGCCATAAGCACACACCTTCTTCAAACTGACACCTACTCTCGATATTATTGTTAAATCTTTACCAAATTATTAGAATTTGCTTGGATTTGTTTGAAATGCTCTTTGAGGTGAAAAAATCTTCATTTCCTTCCCGTTCCCTCAGTCAGACTGCATCGCTATCCTCCTTGGAAGAAACAGTCGAACATAAAGTACTTCTCTCTCAACCCATCAAACTTGTTTTTACAGGTTAGGCGAGCCGGTAACAGTAACCTGATTTTTTTGCACTTTGTTGAAACAAATCCGGAATATTCATCGTATATTTGCCACAAATCGCTTGGGGATGTTCTGGTTTTGACAGCAATGATTCTGAGCGGTAAGCACGTCGGGCTCCCGGAGGGCCGGCCCGCAAAACTGGATCTCCAAAAATTTAGTTGCTGATAACAACTACGCACTCGCTGCCTAATCGACCAAGTCGCATTAGCTTAATCCGAGCCGCCTAGGATGCGGTTCCGACGAGTATCCCGCGGACTTTACGCCTTCTCTGTTCCGAGTTCGGGGTATCATTCAAGAAGGACGCACCGGAGGACTCCTTTAAATCCGGCCAAGCCTCAAAGGATAAGCTTCGGTTAGCCCGTCTTCCGGCAGGCCGCGGCCGACAACCAAAGGACGACTAAACGTGTAGAAAGCCTCTTGGTGCGTTGTTTGGACGGCGGTTCGACTCCGCCCATCTCCACTAAACACTAACCAAACACCAATTGACCATTTTTTTACGAACAAATTTACCGAACAAGCAAGTTTGTTCGTATTTTTGTGCCTCTCCCCTCCAGACTGTCTTAAAAATCCCGGCGAGAACTGAAAAGTCTGTACCCCTATACAGGGGCGACAACGAATTTTCAATCCTCGGAGGTGGTAATTATACTTTTAAGACAGTCTCCCTCTCCACAGACTGTCTGAAAAGTCCCGGCGAGAGCTGAAAATATGCCCCTACAGGGGGTTCTCAATCCTCACAAGGGGTAGTTTTACTTTTAAAACAGTCTCTCCCGACTGTTTCAAGTTCCTAAGTAAGCGTTAAAAGAATAAATTGGTAAAGATTAGGCAGTATTTTCGAGAATAGATGTCATGGGGGAAAAAGAATTGCGCCGATGGCACATGACCCGATGAGAAATCCAGACCGAAAAGACAACCAAAGACTACCAAGTTTTTTAAGGATTACGAAAAACCTACTTTCAGGCTTGATCCCTTGATGGGACGGACCGACAGATTTGCGGTCGGACATGTCCGTATAGGCTTCCGGCTGCAATTCTGTCGTGGAATAAGGCGTTTTACGGCAAATGTGGCGACAGAATTGCAGCAGAACTCCGAGATAAACCCTTTGTAGACATCTCAACAATGAAATTCCGTCATCAACGCGGGCTTTCCGCAGAAGACCCTGAATAACGCCTCCTACATTCTCTCGTGCACAAACAGGCTTGAAATCCACGGGAAAGGCGCTCGCGGAGGAGCTGGCGGGACGTTGGGAGCGGGAATCTTCGGGAAAGGCGCTCGCGGAGACACAAGCGGAACGACGAGGGCGGGAATATTCGGGAATGGCGCCCGCGGAGGAGAGGGCGCGCAATTCCAGTTTTTCTTTGCCAATGTTCCTGTTGCTCTAAAGGTCAACAAACGGTTTATTTTATGATTGGCAAACAGCATCTTGAAATAAATTCATTATCTTGCGTAAAACTCATCAAAGACAATGACTGACAAAAAAAAGGAAGAACTCAGGAAAGCGATCTGCGCTAGCTATCCTGGGGTGTCGGAGGCGGAAATCTCGTTCATGATTTCGTTCTTCGACATGATGCAGGCTAAAGCTAATGGCTTTTCATCAGCGAAAGGCGGCGGAAAGACCGAAGCGAAGGGCGGTGGAGGGTCCGAAGCGAATGGCGGCGGAAAGACCGCAGCGAAGGGCAACGGAAAGACCACGGACGAGGACGGGATAAAGACCAAGGCCAACCGGCTTGTGGACTCTGGCAGGCCGTCCAAGACTTACTCTACATCTCAATCGAGCAGTGTCCGGTCAAGGTGTTCAGGCGGCTTAGGGTGCCGTCAAACCTCTGGCTGGGGAATTTGTCCGAGATGCTCATCCCTGCGGTTGGCTGGGCGGGATATCATCTTTCCCAGTACACCCAAGGCAATGTGGATTACACATCGAAAAGCAACATCGACGAGAATGAAAGGCTCGGTTTTGACTTCAACCACAGACAGATCGACGAGATGAGCGTCACTGTCGAGGACGTTCTGCCACTGAAAGGCAGCAAGATCATTTGGGAATATGACTTCGGGGATAGCTGGATCCATAACATCAAAGTCACATCGATCAGCGACGAACCGTGCGCGGCCGAGGATATTCAAGTGACATCGGGCAAGGGAGCCTGTCCTCCTGAGGATGTCGGAGGTGTGTGGGGCTATGCGCGGATGCTTGATGTCCTGTCCGGCAAGGTCGATGACCCGGAAGAGAAGGCTTCCTTCGAAGAGTGGCTCGGGCTGGAGAAAGGCGAGCGATTCGATCCTGATGAGTTTGATCCAAGCATAGCCAACGAGGACATCGAGGATCTTGTCAAGTTGATCGAGGAAGGCAAGGACGACTTTTAGGAATATAGAAATTATAGAAATTCAGGAATATGTTGGAGATTGGAACAAAGGCGCCGGAGTTCGTGGGTACGGACGAGAATGGCAAAGAGGTCAGCCTCAATGATTTCAAGGGACATAAACTTGTACTTTACTTCTATCCTAAGGACAGCACTCCGGGCTGCACGGCGGAGGCGTGCGACCTGCGGGACAACTACCACCGCTATCTGTCGCTTGGCTATCAGGTACTCGGGGTCAGCAAGGACTCTCCGGCTTCCCACCGGAAGTTCATCGAGAAATATTCACTCCCCTTCCATCTGATCAGCGATCCGGACTGCGTCATCCTGAAGGCCTACGAGGCCTGGGGACTCAAGAAACTCTACGGCAAGGAGTCGTGGGGAACCCTGAGGACGACCTACGTGATAGACGGCGATGGAATCATCACCGACGCCATCGGCAAGGTCAACACCAAAGACCACACCTCCCAGATTCTCGGAGAAGAATAGGTGTTTCCCCTACCGCAACAGTTTTGCATGTAAAGACACGCCAACATGCTTCTGGCTGAAATTCTGTCTAGAAAATGGGCACTTGACAGCAAAAGGGCGGAAAGAATTGCATCCGACGCTCGCAAAGACCCCCTCGCATGCGGCCATATGGTGATATTCTGTCGTCCGCCGCAAGGCTTTCAACGGAGATCTGCCGGCGGCCAGGCACGATTCATATGGACTAAGAGCGGCTGGGGATCAGACGGACGCCGTTGACGAAAAGCCCGAAGACGGCGAAGTCATTTCCACTGACAAACACTTTTTCCCGAAAGCGAAGCAGCCAATGCCGTCACATCCAGCGAGGCTGGACGCGGCGGCCAGGGAGAAGGACGGCATACAGCAATATTCAGGAATTTGCGAATTAAATCACTCATAGTCATCATCTTGTCGCTTTACGCCATTTCATTGGAAGCGCAGGACATGAAAGCGACGAAAAGTAACCTGACCGTCAGGGAATGGAACATTGACGCAGGATCCAACCAGAAAGTACTCGACCATCTGACGATCTACAACGAGAACGGCAAGAAGGTTGAGGAGGCTGAATATGACCGCAAAGGGCAGAAGTGGCGCAAGCGGTATGAATATTCCAGGGACGGAAGGTTGGAACGCGTGCTGACCTACAATTCCGCGAACAGACTCGACAACATCCGGAAATTCGAATTCAACGAGTTAGGCCGGAAAAAGACTGAATATGTCTATGACTCCAAGGGGAAACTCAAACGATGCAAGGTGTATGAATATTCCGTCGCGACCTCTGGAGATTGACCGCAGCCTTCTTGATCGCTTCGATCCCATCACACTTGAGAGGATGGACTCCATAAGGCTCATGAACCGCATCGACACAAAGTACGTCACTGACATTCTGCTGCTCAGGGAAATACTGGAAGACGCTCAAAGACAAGGCTACCTTGTCTTTGAGTCAGACGGGGAACGGATCCAGGCCTACGACAGCATCTACTTCGACACTTCCGACCTCAGGATGTTCCGAGAGCATCGCAGAGGGAAACTCGTCAGGCAGAAAATACGCACCCGTGTCTACCTCGGTTCCGGTCTCTGCTTTCTTGAGGTCAAGAAAAAGAACAACCACTCAAGGACACGCAAGAAGCGTGTCGGAGTGCCTCCGGACGATTTCCATGACTTCCGGGAAGATCCGGAAGCATGTCTGTGGCTGGCCTCCCACTCGTGTTATCAAAGCGGTGAAATCTTCCCGTCCGTGGAGACAATGTTCAATCGCATAACACTGGTGAACAACAATCTCACCGAGAGGCTCACGATAGACATTTCGATGACATTCAAGAATCTACGTACCTCATCGGAGGCCAGTCTCGGCACCGCCGCGATCATCGAGATCAAACAGGACGGGAGGCTTGGAAGCAAGATGAAAGACATTCTCCTCAAACATCGTGTCAAGCCGATGAGGGTCAGCAAGTACTGCCTCGGAGTCGCACTCACTGACCCGAAAGTACTTCCGGGCAGATTCAAGTCCAAAATCAGATTTATTGACAAACTGAACAAAAACTGCTACACAACATGCTACAATCCAGTTTTACACCGACCGCTTTAGACGAAAGCGAACTGCTCGGAATCCAGACGCTCACCGACCCGGTGATGAGTACAGCGCAGAGCCTGTCGGAACTTGCGATAAGGTTCTTCCTCAATCTTATGTCCTGCTGGGTGATTGTCAGGCTGCTGTACTACCCGAAGAGCCGCAGGAAAGACCATGTGTTCACATTCCTGACTTTCTCCTCGGCGATGCTGCTACTGCTCTATGCGATGGGCAGGGTGGATGTCGGGGTAGGTCTGACCCTCGGACTTTTCGCGATCTTCGGAGTGATCCGCTACAGGACGGAGACCGTCCCGATCCGTGAGATGACCTATCTGTTTGTCATCATCGCCATCGCCGCCGTCAATGGTCTGACTCCACTGTACGTGGTCGCCGGTGTTCCGGACAACAATCCTCATTATGCTCTCAGCTCAGGTGACGTGCTTCTTACCTTGGCAGCCAACGCCTTGTCCATCATTCTGATACTGGTGCTGGAGAACAGCCGCGGCCTTAGAAGGTCGGCTTCAAAGATCATCCTCTACGACAGGATAGACCTGATTGTACCGGAGCGACGTGACGAACTCTTCAAGGACATTGAGGAACGATGCGGGATAACTCCTGTCGATGTCACCATCGGCAACATAGACTTCCTCAAGGACTCCGCCTACATCAAAATCTACTACAACACAGAGTCCTGTGCCGACACGACACTTGACTCCATCATAAGGGACAAGCAACTAATCGATAATCAAACTTTATAGGATTCATGAACAGATTAGCCAAACTCTCAACCAGTGTGTTTCTCCTGCTCGCTATGCTGGCTTATTCAAACACAGAGGCATCCGCACAGGAAATCAATGGCCGCGTCTATGCGGAGGCTGACTGGAAGGTCTCCAAAGGCTTCCACCTTAACGCCGAGTACCAGCTACGCACCAAGGACTCGTTCTCGGGCATTGAAAGGAATCAGTTCGCCCTCGGCGCATCCTACAAGATCAACAAGTACCTCAAGGCCGGAGCCGACTACACATTCATCGGCCACTATGCCAACTCCACAGGCAAATTCAAGCCCCGTCACAGGGTGGCCGGCAATCTGACCGGCATGGTTGACGCCGGCTACTGGCGCTTCTCGCTGCGGGAAAGGCTTCAGCTCACCCACAAGGCCTATGGTGTGAATCACTATCAGGAGGTTCCCAATCATCTGGAACTCAAATCAAGGCTGATGGTAAAATACAGAGGATTCAGGACAGTGGCGCCCTATGCCTACATCGAGTTGCGGAACACATTCAACGATCCCAAGTGCGACGCCAACTACGACTCATCCACCGGCACGTGGAGCGGCTACGAGTTCCTCGGCTACACCCACGCCTACGTCAACCGTGTCCGCGGAGCCCTCGGTCTGGAATGGATCCTGAGCTTGCGGCACGCACTTGACTTCCGGTTCATGTACAACTACTACAACGAGATGGACATCGACACGGACAAATCCGGCACCATGCTCAAGTCCCTCGCATGGCAGAACCCGAAAGTCGCGACTCTCTGCTTCGGCTACAAGTTCGCGTTTTAAGTAAGCGTTAATGAATAAGTTGGTAAAGATTTGGCGGTATTTTCGAGGATAGCTATCTTTTGGAAGAAGGAGTGTGCCGGTGGCACATGACTGATGAGAAAAGACATTTAGACCGATGGGTATATTCCGGTTACAGCCACGAAGATGCGACAAGGATCAAAAAGTTCCTTGTCGCTTTTTCTTGTCACTGTCCAACACAAGATGACGTACCTGAGTAGGCGGACAAAAGATAAGCGGCAGAGAAGGGTGAATAATTTCTCATCACAATTGCTTTCCAGTTGAAATCCAAATAAAAATGGATCTCGATTTTAACAGTTAATATGGCAGTGTTTCATCGAGTGTGTCCGGAGCCGCCCGGCTCGTAGCGCAGCAGCTTCATCATGTTGTTGGAAGCGTTTACGAACACGAAGACATCCCCGCGGTACAGGTTCTGACGCATGTCGTTGTTCACCATCCCGCTCAGCATGTTGAAGTTCTTGCGCTTGTCCGCCGTCCTCTCCGACACACCCCGGCAGGTCGCCGCCCTCATCCCCGATGCCGAGAACGGCCTTTTCTCCCGCTTCATTTTCTACTACCTGGACTTCAAGCTGGAATGGCTCAACGTCTTCGCCCGCATGGACGGCAGCACACTGGAGCAGATCTTCGACGACATCGGCTAGGGCTTTACCGACCTCTACCAGCGCCTGGAGATGCAGCCCGAGATAGAATTTCAGTTCACCACGGAGCAGCAGGACCGCTTCAATGCATACTACGCCAAGATGCAGGAAGAATACCACCTTCTCTTCGGCATTGACATCATCGCCAGCGTCCGTCGCCTGGGCCTTATCACCTTACGCCTCGCGATGATACTCTCAGCACTCCGCCTCGGCGACACCGGCGAAGAAGTCAGCACCCTTATCTGCGACGATGAAGACTTCGATTCCGCCATAGCCATCTCCCGTGTACTCATCAAACACACCGTCCGTGTCTTCAGGGAACTCTCTGCAGACGACCTCACCAAACCCGCCGCCGAACGGACCTCCCGCCAGCAGCAGTTTCTCTCCGCGCTCCCGAACTCCTTCTCCACAAAGAGCTACCTCAAATACGCTGACCGCCTCGGCATCCCGCACCCATCAGCTGAACGCTACATCAAAAACTGGTGCCGCCTCGGCCTCCTCAACAGAATCAAACATGGTTACTACGAAAAGACACAGTCATGAAAATCCTACTTGATCCCGGCCACGGTTCCAACACCCCCGGCAAACGCTCCCCGGATGGCCGCTTCCTGGAATACCGCTTCAACCGCGACATCGCTCTTGACGTCCAAAAACAACTTACCCTCTCAGGCTACGACGCCACTATCCTCGTACCTGAGGACTACGACGTTTCCCTTCGCGCCCGTACCGAGCGCGTCAACACCTGGTGCCAGAAACTTGGCAAGCGCCACGTCTGCCTGGTTTCCATCCACGCCAACGCAGCCGGCAACGGGCGGCAGTGGATGACCGCCCGCGGCTGGTGCTGCTACACCTCCCGTGGCCAGACCGCCGGAGACCATCTCGCCGACAGTCTCTACCAGGCCGCGCAGCTCTGTCTTCCCGGCCACAAGATTCGCCGCGACTACTCCGACGGCACCCCCGACTGGGAAAGCGACTTCACCATCCTCAAGAACACCCTATGTGCCGCTGCTCTCACGGAAAACCTCTTCTACGACAATCCCGATGACATTGCCTTCCTCGAATCCGCCCTTGGCCGCCAAGCCATCATCGACCTCCACGTACAAGGGATTATCCGGTATTTGTCTCTTTAATCCAGAATAAAACGTTAACTTTGTCAGGACATAAACTAATTTGTTATGAACGCATTGCCTCAGATATACCAGGACGCTGTCAAGAACATCAAACAAGCCATCCTTGAAAGCCAGTACCGCTCTGCCAAGATGATCAGCGGTGAGCAACTCTCGCTGTACTTTGGCATCGGATGCTACGTGTCAGAGCATTCCCGTATAGACAAGTGGGGTACGGGAGCCATTGAATCCATCAGCGAGCAGCTAAAGAAAGAACTGCCCGGCCTGCATGGGTTCTCAGCAGAGAGCATCAAGAAAATGCGGCAGTTCTATGAGTTCTGGAGCCAGTTCATAAATCGGTCGCCGTCGGCGACCGATTTACAGGTAACTGATTCAAAGGATGTTACCTCCTATATTCAGGTAAACTCATTCGCCCTTCAGAATTGGTCGCCGGTGGCGACCGAAATCAACCGGGACGATTTCCTGGGCATCAGTTTCTCCCACCACATGGAGATTCTCAACAAGACCAAGGATATTGATACCGTTCTGTTCTACATCCACGAGACCGTCATGCATCGTTGGGACAAATACACTCTCCGCGACAAGTTGAAACTCAAAATCCACGAGACCCAGAAAGGAATCCCCAACAACTTCGTCCAGACCATTCCCTCATCCCGACAGGCCCTTCAGGCCGTGAAGATGTTCAAGGATGAATACCTGCTCGATTACATCAACTTGGAAGACATTGATGCCGCCGATGAAGATGATGTGGATGAGCGTGTGGTAGAGAATACCATCGTCCGGAACGTAAAGCGGTTTATGATGAAGTTCGGCAAGGATTTCGCCTACGTGGGCAACCAGTACGACCTGGAAGTCTTCGGGGAGGAGCAGCGCAGCGACCTGCTATTCTTCAACCGCCAACTTAACTGTCTCGTGGCCATCGAACTCAAAGCCGGGAAATTCAAAACCGCATACCTTGGGCAGTTGTACGGCTACCTTCAGGTCCTTGATGACCAGGTCCGCAAGCCGCACGAGAATCCCTCCATCGGCATCATCCTCTGCAGAAGTGCCAACCGAGCCTTTGTAGAATACGCCATCCGCGACTACACCAAGCCGATGGGGGTTGCCACTTACAAGACCCTCGGCGATATGCCAGAGGCCTTCCGTGAAGCCCTTCCCGACGAAGACGACCTCAAGAAACTCCTGTAGCAGTTTCCATCATTCCATCACTTCCATCAGTTCCATCAACTGATGGAAGTTTTTTATTACCCTGAATTCGCTGATTGAGGTTGGAAAAATACGACAAGTGCGCTTGCCGGAACGTATCGCTCAAAAAAGCCGAACCACCGTTCAGACAGTGGATTACACCCAATCATGTAGATTCTTTCCATAAATATCAATAAAAATCGCTAAATTTGCTTGTTTACAAGCAAGCGAAAGATATTTTGGCAACTATCACTGCCCAACAGGCGAAGTTCCTCGCGAACTTCCTGACGCGGCGTTTGCCAGCGAATGACCTCAACAAACTGAAGGCATCGCTGCAGGACGCACAAGTGGACTTGACCCCTCACCAGGTCGAGGCTGCCTCTTTCGCCTTCAAATCTCCGCTTTCCAAAGGGGCCATCCTCGCAGACGAAGTCGGACTGGGAAAGACCATTGAAGTCGGCATCATCCTCTCCCAGAACTGGGCCGAACACAAACGGAAACTTCTTGTCATCTGTAACGCGACGGGGTTTAAAAATATATGTACGAATATTGTAAGTTTGAGAAATAGATAAAAACCATCTACTATGAGACTACCAGACTGGCTAGATAAATATCTATTCGAAACGATACAGGCGAGATTTCACCCCGTATACTCTAATATGACCGTTATTGATTGGAACAAAGAGCAGATACGAGATTATCTAGGTACGTATTTTCCGAGGAGCTATGTCGAATCGTACACTATTTTTTTTCGGTATCTGGCTTCTTCTTCCAAACTGATGGACACAACGGATATCAGCATACTTGATTTTGGCTCCGGTACCGGTGGTGAGCTATTTGGACTTTTTCAAGCACTGAAAGAAAAACGACCAAACATAACGCAAATTAAGGTTCGCGTCATCGAAGGTAATGCTAACGCGCTAAGAAGCTATGAACGTATTCTTTGTGAATGGCGCAAGCATACAAAAACGAAGATTATCTGTAGCCCGTCCCCTATCAAAATTGACGACTTTTATGATCTGGGCATTCTTGACGCATTGTTTACTGAGAAGTTCGACATTATATTATCTTTTAAAGCTGTGTGTGAATTCGTTACTAAACAACAGTTTGAGACGCAGAATCCATACAAGCATTTAGCGGGCTTCATGATGCCGAAGCTTTCAGAAAAGGGGATGATGGTCCTCGCGGATATTTCATCCAAGAACGAAATCGCTAACGAATGGATTCCTGATATGATGGATCTCGGCCTCAAAGATCTGAAGGCTAATGTAACGCATAGGAATACTGGGAACAACGAGATTTTTACTGTGTGCCATACAGGAAGCATTTGTGACAGCAGCAAGCTTGCTTGGCGCATAATTGAACCATGATAAATAAATATTAAACGAAATACACCCTATGGCAAAAAAAGACTGGATGGTAAGCGAATCCCAGCTGGATGATGATCAGCTGAGAGTATTATTCGCAACAAATGACAAATCGTGCGTGGTAAGCGGATGCGCAGGTAGCGGGAAATCTGTACTGGCTCTTATCAAAGCTCAGCGCATACAGAAGGAGAAGGGCAACAATTACAAAATCATCGTCTACACGAAAGCCCTATGCAACTATATGAATGCCGGACGAGAATCCCTGGGGCTGGTAAACGAGTTCTCTTATCACGAAGAGTGGAAATGGAAAAAATACCTCAAGCACTATGCAAATGGTGCCAGTTACATGGTCTATGAAAGGGACGAAAATGGAGATAAAGTACCTAATATGCCATCTGCTGACTACATCATTGTAGATGAAATACAGGACTTTACTCAGGAAGAAATAGAAGAATTTATCCATGCCGCGAATAAGAACTTTTTCTTTTTCGGAGATACTGCACAGTCAATCTATCAAGGATTGAAAGATACAATCCCTGTCGGATCTATTAGCCGTTTACTCCCGTTCGGTCAGGAACCCAAGGACTTCCCCCTATACAGAAATTATCGGCTGCCAATTCCTGTAGCCAAAGTTGCCCAGGAGGTCGGTATTGATCTTGACCCTTTTGATGAAAATGTCTATAGGAGCCCGGAAAAGGCAATGCCTCGGTTTATCTCATATCCATCATTGGAGGATCAGTTGAAAGCAATCAAGAGGATTATTGAAACTCAAAGCCTCACAGATGTCGCAATTTTGTTGCCGCACAATCCGGAAGCAAAACAAGTTAGCGGTATTCTCAATCAAATCGGCTTGAATCACGAAGCAAAATATGAAGACCATGAAAATTGGAAAAACAGGAAAGAAAATTTGAATTTTTCGACGACTAACCCTAAAGTCATGACCTATCACAGCGCCAAAGGCCTACAATTTGAAGCAGTCTTTATGCCTTATGTCATGCCTCTGGATGATGATTATGATAGGCGAATATCTGAGCAGAAAGCAATTTATGTTGCTATGACAAGAACCTACCGGTATCTGTATGTCATGTATTCCGGCTCTCTGCCTTATCCTTTTGGGGACATTCCCCAAAATCTGTACATTACCACCGAGAGTGAAACTGTTGAAGAGTATATCTGATATGAAAAAGTATTATATTCCTACGACTTCGCTGAATTTCAACAATATACTTTCAAGTGAGAGTGTTTCTCCTCACTCTTTCTTCGAAAGGCGTGGCTTCGGCTATCCAAGATGGTTCAATATCCCTGAGAATCCTCTTGAGAACTCGATTGTATTGTATGAAAACTTTGGCTGTTTCGATCTTCCTGTAACGGATGTCGAAAGTCATCCCATGATTATCGAAGTCTGTTTGCCCGACGACGAAATCGAGACTCTGCTGCAGCTGGATAATCATATATTTTTGTGTGACCACACTATATATCTGGATCCCAAATCCTCTCGTTTCCTATTCTTTGATGAAGAGTATCTGAGAATTACGCTTTCTTTGTCCGATGCCTCCCTGGAGACAAAAATGGTGAAACTTTACGAGAGACGAATTCAAACTGTTGGTAAGCCTGAGTATTGTTACCCACCCATATCAACAGGCGAAAGACAAGAGCTAAACCTGTCGGCCATAGAGTTCGATAAGTCTCTTAATAAGATGAAAGGGTTGTTATATGGATTCTATATCGGAAGCCTGCTCTCTAGTTCTCGGGAGATGGTTGTACAGCTCAAGACTTATCTAAGCATCAAGAATGTTTTCGCCGCTATTCTAGCCAGTTCAGACCATAAGGCCACACCAGCGCAGTTAGAACAGTTGAGCGCATTATTCGTGATAGTTCAACCTCCGGTCCCTTTCCTGGAAAAGTTGAAATCCATTTTAAATGATGAGTCTGTCTATCAGGCGGTTGCTAAACTTGTACGAGGCGAATATGGCTATATTCGTGGTGAATACGATGTACACAGGATAGTCAACAACCTCCTTGCCGAGCCTGTCGACCCTGAAGCCGAGAATCCAGAGTTGAAAAAAATATTGAATGCTATTGATGTCCTCGAAAAGAACATCAGGATATCAGCACCTAAGGCTGATGTTGATTCATGTCCAATTCTTGTTTCGGAAGGGAAATCTTCTCGGTTAAATATTGATGACGTTCCTCCTGAAGAAAGAGAACTGTACATCTATTGGGTCAATGAGGTCCTTTCGAGTGAGGTGTACAACGGTAAAATAAGCACATTCAAAAATGAATTGTCAGATGAGATTGCCAAAGCCTCAAAAGTGTTTTTCGGTCAGAATTGGGACAGCTCCCCCAAAAGAGTCCTCCTAAACGAAATAAGAAGTTTTGTTCGGGGGCAGTCTTTTGAGCATGTGTGGGCAAATGATATTTACTCATCCATTGCCGCTGTTATGGCCAAAGGTGACGATTGGCAAGGACTACTTCAGTTCATGAGGCAGAAAGAAATGTTCGACTACCGGATTGCGTTTTCTTTCTACGGAGTCTTGAATGGCTTTGCTAACTTATCCAGAGATTTTACCGACATCCTTTTTGATGGCGATAAGAAGTATACCTGGACGGTTTATCAAGATTTCTATGGTCAACTTTTATCCAGGAATATTCCCGATTCAGCTTTAGCTCCGACATCCCCGGTTACATCGTCTGAAGAAATCGACGACTTGCCTCCTGATGAGGATATGCCCGACTTCACCGCCGGGAACGCGTCGTCACCAGATTCCTCTAAGGAACAAGCCGATACAGAAGATGATGCTTCTATCCCGCTTGAAGTATTCTTGGCTGACATATACACTTTGTGCCCTGGGGCAAAAAAGGACGAAAATGTTTATCGAAGGCTTTATGCTGAACACGATGGTATTAATCTTGATTTTGCATATGCTGTCTACAATGATACAAAATTAAACCAGGGTAAAGGTGTCCAGAAAAAAATCAGAAAGTACTTGGAAGAAGGTCCGCAGCCAAAGAAAGACGAAAAGAAAAGTAGGACAACCTCCAATCAAGAAGATGGCAGCCTAAATTTATTTGATGGTATCGTTCCTTCGACAGGGGTTTTCTTGGATGATTTTGATTTTCTGGTTAACAATTCAGAATTCCGAGGATTAGCTTCGAAAGCTAAGAAGAAATGGATAGATGATTTGCGGTGGTTCATTGACGCCCATCGACCTGGAAGCCAAGAATTCGAACGCTACTATAAAGATAAACCTCTTGATAATGAAACCGTCATCCGGCAATTTGTACGCCTTAAGAATGGTGTATACAAACGAACCGAAGAATGGTTGAAAAACACCTATCATCTATTCTAAGTTTGTCATCTTCCATGCAAGTATTTGATTTTAATAGAGCCCCATCTCAATGAATGATAAGACATACATAAAGATAGCGGACGGGACAGAAGTGGAAGCTTCTACTCCGGTTATTATTTCGGCTAGTCGTTCTACGGATATTCCCGCGTTTTATTCCAAATGGTTTTTCATTCGTCTGAAAGCCGGGTACTGTGTATGGTATAACCCCTTCAATCAGAAACCAATGTATGTCTCCTTCGAGAGGACGAAGGCAATAGTTTTCTGGACAAAGAACCCAGAGCCAATACTGCCTTACCTGCACGAATTAGATGAGAGAGGTATTCATTACTATTTCCAGGTAACGCTGAATGATTATGTTTCTGAAGGTTTTGAACCCAATGTCGGTCCCGTTGAACATCGCATAGACGTCTTTAAGAGATTATCGGAAATGATTGGCCCAGAACGTATCATATGGCGATTCGACCCGCTTATCTTGACCGATTCATTAACACCACGTCAGTTACTGACTAAGATTTATCATGTCGGCAATCAGCTTAAGGGTTATACAAACAAATTGGTATTCAGCTTCGTTGATGTCAAAGCATATAGGAAGGTCCAAAACAACTTAGTCAAAGAGACCCCTTTCTTCAACCGAGATAATGTAGATAGCGCTGAACCAACAGGCGATAAGCGTAAAGAACTGGTTGAGGGCCTGGCAAAACTTCGCGACCATTGGAAAAGTGAAGGATGGAATTTAACTCTGGCCACATGTGGAGAGCTAATAGACTTGGATAAATATGGAATAGCGCATAATCGTTGTATAGACGGCGAATTGATGGAAAACTTGTTTTCCGATGATAAGGAGTTCGTGTATTATTTACGCACGGGCAAATTTCCGGAGCCCGATTTATTTGGAAACATTCCTGATTTACCCAAGGAGAGAAAAGACTTGAAAGATAAGGGGCAAAGAAAAGCATGTGGATGTATGATTAGTAAGGATATCGGCATGTACAACACCTGTCGCCATTTCTGCGTTTATTGCTATGCAAATACAAGTAAAGAGGCCGTCCTAAACAATAAAGATCGCCACAATGATGACTCAGAAAGCCTGATTGTTTAATCACTTTTAGGAAGACATAGTTATATTGACATACTGAAGAGACAACTGGAGATCCCCTTTCCGCTGGACTTAAAAGGAAAAGCGGTCAAGCCCTCTTCACTGCGCTGAAGCTCCGTTCAGAAGGCTAGGTTCCGTCCTTCGGGGCACAATGTGCCCCTACGAACTCCACTTATGGCAACTCCACTGCGAGACTCTTCCCGCCGCGCCACGGCGGTAAGCATTCGATAAAGTACGACTGTCAGTTTGATTAAGAGGTATATAACTTTGCACCACTAATACTAACTGACATGCTTACACGCGAACAAATCGAAGAGATCCAGGGCGAGGCCCGGGAG
>OHTI01000311.1_pt1 | contig 26668 bp, 25 predicted proteins | sample 1578941 | NCBI WGS metagenome assembly OHTI01 (sample SAMEA3879609, study PRJEB24766) | human gut metagenome | biome: human-associated habitat; feature: feces | place: USA | collected 1985/1987
GAGCCTGCAAATAATTTTGCGCATAAATCTTGACACCCAGAAAAGATGCAGGATAAAGACTTGTATCCAAAAAGGATCCAAGTCACACACAAATGCAGGCAGAGCCTGCATTTTAAGAAAATATTTTTTGTATACAAAATAGGTGCCTTTGTATACAAAATGTGATTCAAAAGCTGCCACAAATCCCGTCGCTATGGGAAAAATTAGTGTTTCAAGATTTGTATACAACATAAAAGGGACGGACTTTCCCCCCTAAAAAGTGGTGTACTGGAAAAGCCTCTGAACGGCGTTTAAAGACATTTTTTATAATGAAAGGAAAAGCCTTCATTGGTACAAAAAAGTGCTGTAAAGCCAGTTGAGTGCTGCTTTAAGCCATGCAAGGACATATCAAGGATTCAAAATAACCGGGAGAGCTGGTATACCTTTCAAATTCGTCCAAATCGTAGGACGAGGGAACTTCCGGTTCGGGGAGCATGGCGGGTTCTGCGGTATATAAAGCGGAAAGAAGGTAACGCCGCAGATGGAGAATAGTTTTTCTGTGACGGGAAACAGAGCGGCAGACGGACATAACATGCGCGTCTGTGAGGGAAAGGAAGCGATCCCGCACCAAAGGGCGGGATACCATTTGATTCCTGTTCAGCTTTACAATAGAAGCAGAGGAAAGACACGTTTCTGTTATTACCTCTAAAATCGCTTTCAAAACGGAAGGATCGGCACCTTGCTGCAGGAGATTATCAAATTTAATTTTCTTTTTCATTTCGTCCACAAACTTTTCTTTATCAGACACAACAGTTTGTTCAGTATTTAGTAAATCAGTATTTGGTATATCAGTATTTAGTAGTTGCTGTTTTTCTGCATGGTGGTTTTCTGAATACGGGTTTTCCGGAAGCAGGTTTTCGGCCTGCTTTTCTTCTGCTTTCGGGTTTCCCGAAAACAGAGTTTGCATCATTTCTCCCTTTGAGATTCCCTGAGCTGGCGTACCGTCAAGATTAAAATACTCTGTTTTTCCGCTGTCATAGGTGACGCAGCACAGGTCTAAAAGGTACTCTACTTTTACGCAGCGACGGCCTTCGGGCTGGGGTTCCTCATAGATATCTGTTTGGTAGTGGTGAATTTTTCCGTTTTTTCTCACCGGATATTTTACCCAATATCCCAATTCTATCAATTCCCGTATCCCGGAATAGACGCTTTCCCGCCCGTCTGTATGAGAATTAATGATATTTTGAATAATAATTTTCCAATCGTCTGGCTTTGATAAAATAAAAGAGTGAAGGCCGACGGCTTTAAGGCTTAACCGCCTATCATCGAAATGCAAATTGCACATAGTGGTGTAATTTTTGTTTTTATGAACTCGGAAAATAGTTTCTGTATTGAACATAAGTAAAAACCTGCTTTCTTAAAAAATTTGATAAAAAAAGCAGGCCGGTTTTTCCGGCCTGCTTTTAGGAGTAGCTATTAAATTGTTTTTTCTGTGCTGGCGGCTCATAATCTGTTTCTAAAATAAATGGTTCTGGATTATGGGTCATAAACCGATGGTGAACCGAGCCGATTAGCGTCTCTCGGCTTGCATACCGAATAGGCTTTAAAGGCTGGGAAGGAATATGGAAAGGCTGATTTAATATAATATTCCAATCGGAATACCGCTTTAGCGTGGTGTGCATAGGGTGATTTCTGGTTTTTAAAAATATCCATTCTCCCATAGGCAGCGTTCGTATTTCGTCCGGTGTCATAAGAGGCCGGGCAATCATTTGAAGGCTTTGATTGCTCCCTTTTCGGCCGCTTCCAGAGCTGGAACTGGTTGACACGCTGCCGGATAAAACCGTTTGATTTCCAAGCGATTTAGACAATTCCTCCGCAGCTGGCGAAAGGGGAGAGAGGCCGCCGAAAATAATATTTTGGCAGCACTCCTTGATGGTTTCCGCACCATAACGGCCATAGTTTTCTTCTAACTGGGAAAGGGATTGGATAATAGGAACCTGCAGAATGTTTCTGCTTCTGCCCGCCGAAAACATAGCCTCCGCGTCGGGGAACGCAGGCATCGTTCCATACTCGTCAAGGAAAAAATACATTCTGCGGTCTAATCTGTTTCCATGATGATTGGCAAATTCGATACATTCATCATAGAGCTGCTTAATGATTAACGGAACCAAAAATTGCTTTGACTTATCGGCTTCTGGAAATACAATGAAAACAGCGGATTTTTCCGTACAAAGCTTTTCCGTATCCAGGCCGTTGTCAAAGCAGATTAACTGTTCTATTTCCGAATCAATGAAGGACAATAACCGGCTGATCGCCGTCGATATTACAGAGGCCATGCTTTCATCGGGTGCGGCTAAGGCTGCTCCTGCCAGCCATTTCGCTTTGTGTTCCGGTGGAAGCTGCCGCATGAGCTTATGAAAATAGGTTTCCTTATTTTCGCTGTCACTGTCCTTTTCCAGCAGTTCCAAAATGATTTTAAAAACAGAGACGATGTGCCGTTCCTCTTTTGGACAAAACTCTGATACCAGCAGAATTACAGAGGCGATCAACCCCTCTGCGGAATCATAGAAAAAAGCGTTTTGGCCGCCTCCGTCAAAACCCTTGGTATGCACAATAGACCTGGCGGTTATTTTAGCATATTTTTCAGCCCTGGCGAGATATTCCGGCTTTCCGCTTTCTTGATATAAAGCTATGTATTTGTTTACCAGATGGATTAGATTATATTTATCGCTGCACAGGGGAAAACGGAGATCAAATATGTAGGGTGTAAAGCCGTAGCAGTCGCGGGCAATTCCCGCATAGTCCCGAAACACGTCGCCTTTACTGTCTGTACAAACAAAGCTGCAGCCGCAGGCGAGAGTGTATTCGATATTAGGATAAAGGAAAAAGGTGGTTTTTCCTCCCCCGGTGGTGCTGATGGCAAGGGTATGGCTGTCGGAACAGTCAAGGCGGCACATGGGAGTTCCCTTTTTCCGTTCAAAGCCTATTACGATTCCAGCGTCCTTTGAATCCGGCAGATTTTTTCCCTGTCTCCACAGGTCAGGAGTAAAGGCTGTAAGAGGGTATGCCTGAGTAATCTCCTTTTGCGTGGCAAAACGGGCCTTTCCGTGTTGCCCGTCGCCAACGGTTTTTGCTTTGATGGAATTCAAATTTTTTCCCTTAGAAGAAAGAATTACAACAAGAACGAGTAAAGGAACGATCATTGCCAGCATGATATAAAATTGAACCGGCATAAATTCAGCCTCCCATTTTTAGTTTAGGGCCTTGCTGCGGCTCTGATTCTTCAAGACGGGTGCTTCCGTCCTTTTGAAAAATCAATTTTTGGCCATTTTGAATCGCGTATTTTGGACGAAAACCTTTTTTAAAATCAGGAAACCATTTTTCAACGCAATACTTGTTCAGCTCCATTTGCAGTTTAGGATCGTCTTTCGTGGAATAGCTGGTATTTCTGTCTGTATGCTCATACGATAAGGGAGTTAAGGTCTGTTCTGCAGCGTTTATGCGAAATGTTATTTTTGGAGAGTAAAAGGTCTGGTTTTCATTATGAAACACATGTGAGATTGTCAGAACGTCCCCTTGTTTTTCGATTGTAAGCGGATCAGCCCCGTCCCGGTGAAACGTCATGCTGTCGTAGGTTCCATGAAGTACAGAACCGCCTAACGCCCAGGCGAGAGCATAGGCCCTGTGGGCATACTCAAAGGCATAATACCGTTCGATGTCATAAGGCTTGAAATTGTGCCTTTCCAGATCACCGGTAAGCTTAGAGCCTGTCTGAATATGCAATATCCCGGACTGCTCCATAACCGCGCGGGTTTCCTGCCTGTTTCCATATTGTACGTTTGCCATATATACATGGTCTTTTACGCTAAAATTAAGGATTTTAAAATCCTTTGTTCCTTGCAGGACTTCTTTTTCTTCCGGCTTTTCCTGCCGCTGTTCCAGATATTTATTCATAACAGCGTCAAAATCCTCAATCATGTTTCGATAGGTTTCGGAAACATGGTCGAGGATTTTTTCAATGGTTAGATTTTTAGGAAGGTTATTTACCAGGTCATGGTAATGATTGGCTAAATGCTGTTTTCTAACGTCTGTCAGTTCCAAGCCTGCGTGATATTGAAGCATAACGCTTAATGCGTCGGCTTCAAATTCTTTTTGTGCCGTGTTTTTCTGCAATGCGTCGGGGGAATGGTGCAGGATTGCGTGTGATAATTCGTGCAGGCCCGTGGAAAGACGCTGGGTATCGTTGAGTTTATCGCTTAATATCAGTTTGTTTTCTCCGCGCAGATAAAAACCGCGTAGGGAAATGGAAGATAAATTTTTAATGGAAACAGAACAGTGCAGCCGGGTTTCAGCGTATTCCTTCATAGCGTCGCAGGCGAGCTTATGATCCATGCTGGCAGCTCCCATATTATAAAATTTAGGGTACTGTTCAGGCGGGCAGTTGGTTTGCGAGATATCGTAAACATAGCCGATTTTATATCTTTGAATTACCTCTGATTCAATTTCCCCCGCACGATAGGCTTTTTTCAGTGCTTCATCGGCAACGCTTAACGGAATCCATTTACCGTCATGAATTAAATAAGTGATTTTGACCGGAACTAAAATAGGCAGCTTTTGTGCGTTCTTTTGTACCGACCAGCCCATTTTTTTAAATCCCTGATAACTTGCTGTGAAAGTAGCGTATGGATTATAGCTGTAAATCATCATGGTGTTTCGCAGGCTGTAACGGTAAAACTTTGTTTTGAACGCTAATAGCTCCGCGATTTCCTCCGGGTTGGTTTGAAAGCTCTTTGCGATTTCCAATACTTTATTTTTGTAGTCCCGTAATTTTTCTTCCTGCTCTTTCAGCCAGGCATCTTTATCATAATTTTTCTTCATGGTGTGAAACCTCCCAATCAAAACGGTATCGTGCCAGAATATCACGGCAAAGACGTTGAATCTCCTGCCGCTCATTCTCCGGTAATTCCTGTATCGGGGCGGTGTCGCTGATAGGAAGGACAGAGCCGGGGAAAATATATTCTTCCGGCATTTCGCTGTAAAACAATTCCCCGTTGTCGGAAAGGGCGATTGCTTTTTCCTGATGGGAAAACAGAACGGTCAGCATCGGTTCTGTAATTCCCCAATCTGCAGGGGTAGTGTACATAAAAATTTCCTCCTTAATAGGTCATGGTATGTTTATGGTCATTGCGGTTGTGGCCAAGGGCAGCTTTTTTCTTCTGTTCTTCACGGATCAGCGTGTGATCCGCTGCGTAAAGCTGTTTTTCCAAATGCCTGCGAATGGGAGAACTAAATATGGAAGCCCCGCAATACAGCAGATTTGAAATAGGCTGATAGCCCCTTTCGATATAATCTAAAAAGCTTTGCGCGTATTCATTCCCTAATTCTGCGGAAGCTTGAAGATAAAATAAGGCTTTATCCATATCTTTCGGAATCCCTTCATCACCATGAAAATAAAGCCTGCCGAGCTGGTATTGTGCGAATTGATTTCCCTGGCCAGCGGAGAACTGCAGGAAAGAAAGAGCTTTTTCAATGTCTTTGGGGATATCCTCGTTTTCGTCCAAATAGAGCTTGCCGAGCTGATATTGCGCGAATTGGTTTCCCTGGTCAGCGGAGAGCTGCAGGAAGGACAGAGCTTTTTCAATGTCTTTGGGGATATCCTCGTTTTCGCCCAAATAGAGCTTGCCGAGTTGGTACTGTGCAAATTGGTTTCCCTGGTCAGCGGAGAGCTGCAGGAAGGACAGAGCCTTTTCAATATCCCTGGGGATATCCTCATTTTCGCCCAAATAGAGCCTGCCGAGTTGGTATTGCGCGAATTGGTTTTGTGCTTCTGCAGCTTTAAAAAAATGCTCAATCGATTTTGGAATATTGTATTCTGAAAAATCTGGATTCGCATATAAGCAGCCTAGGCCATATTCCGCGTCAGTATTTCCGTAGCCTGCAGACCGGTTGAAATACAGCTTTGCGGCTTCCAGATTAACGGCAGTTCCGATTCCGGCCATATTCATTTGTCCCAAGCGATACCACAGCTTATCGTCCCGGCTTTTTTCTTCCAATGACAAAAAGCCCTGATATGCGCGTTGATACCACCGCTCGGATTCCTTTAAATCCTGTTCGGTTCCAATTCCATTCTGGTACATGCCGCCGAGTTGATACATTGCATAGGCGTTAGGGGATATTTTATCACTGGCGGCCATGAGAAAAAGCGAAAAAGCCTGCTTGTCATTTTGTTCCACCCCTTCGCCGCGCCGGTAAAGGCTTCCAAGGGAATATGCGGCAAAAGGATTTCCCATATCGACGGCTTTTTGAAACCATTCAGCGGCCGTTTCAGGACTTTTGTCAGCTCCATAGCCTAAAGAATACATTTTGCCGATACGAAACTGTAAATAACCTATCCTTCGTCTGATTTTTGCCTGCTCTTTAGGAGTTTGCGCCGTCTGGTTTTGTTCTTTTGTCAAAGCTGTTTTCAGCCCGTTCAGAGCTTTCCGAAACCATTCGTGCGCTTCCTCCGCGTTTTCATCGCAGCCAACGCCGCTTAAGAGCATTTTGCCAAGATCGTGCATAGCAAAAGCGTTTCCCTTTTGTGCTTCGGCTGTCATGCACTGATACGCTTTTTCTAAGTCAGGTTCTTGTGTTTTACTTCCATACAGAAAAAGCCTGGCCTCCTTGTATTCCTTTGTCCAGCCAGCGTAAAGCTCGAACTTTTCAGGCAGCGGTTCGTTAGTATCGGCGGTGCTGTCAAATGGTTCATCAGGACTGGCCGCGCGTCTTGTCTGCCGATAGCCTGCCGCCGCAGCCTTTTCATAAAGCCTTTCGGCGGCCTCAATATCCTTGCCCAGCAAGGGAATGGAGCCGGATTCCAGATATTGCGCCAAGGCGTACTGTCCGGCTGGAATATTCTTTTCAGACGCTCTCATAAACCAGTAGGCCGCAGCCAGCGGCCGTCCGTCCGCTTGTGCCATGCGGCCTAATTTTACAGATAAGTAATCGCAGCCGTGATGAAAGGCCATTTCATAAAAAAGCTTTGCTTGCTCCCGGTTTGGCTCTCGTCCGATTCCATTTTCTAAAAGCTTGCCGATCAGTTCCTCCAACTTTCCGTTATAGCTGCTGTCAGGCAATAATTCTTCCTCAAAGTCATATTTTTTCGGTGTGTCACTGTAAAGAATATCAATCGCGGTATCGCTGTTTTTAATGGTGTCTATGGTGAGGTCAAAGGTGCGGCCAAAGAAAGCGGCGGCCATTTCTTTATTGCCCTGGCTGTCGTATAGGGCTGCCAGCTCATAAGAAGCAAAAATATGGCCGTGTGCGGAGGCAAGCCCCAGCCAGGTGTCGGCTTCATCGCCCCGGCCTAAACGGACTAGCTCTTTTCCGTACCGGTATTGCGCTTTTGTATCGCCGTTCATCGCCGCGAGGGCAAGCTCCCGGAATTTTTCGTCGGTTTTCTCCTTCGGAATCTCTGACCGGCACTGAATTGCCGCTTGAATTACAGCATTTTTGACAACGTTAAAGGAAGTTTCTTTTTCAAAGCTTCTTTTTTCAGGTTCTTCCAAATAGGTTTTATCAATTTCCTTTTGTGTTTCCTGCCATTTTTCAAACAGCTCTGTCAGCACTGGGGAACTGTTCAGCAGATCAATGGCGATTTTGTCAATCTGTTGTTTTATTGCGGGTGGCATGAATTTATAAAACATACGGCCTTTTGTGGGTAAGGTATCACTTAATTTCCGCAGCTTTTCCATAAGCGAGGCGGCATCGCTGGGAGTTAAGCTGCCCATCGGCGCGTCCCTGGTGGTGTTTTGGAGTGCGTCTAGGTGAAGCAGTTCCCGTGCCGTCTGGTTCAGAGTATCCCGGTATTTTGTTTTTTGGGCGTAAACCGGTTTCATTTCTTCCCGAAAGATATCTTTCGCGTACATGGATTCCATTTTTTTAATATCTTTTGCGGTGACATATCCCTCTTTGGGATTGGCCGAAAAGACAAAAAGGTGAATGTGCGGGTGGTGTCCCTCGTCGTGCATACCGGCATACCAGCGCAGATTTTCCGGCTTGATCCCGGAAGCCTCGGCCAGTTCATGTAAATGGGCTTCTATAAGCAGCTTCCAGGGCTGTTGCGTGTTATAGCCTAATTTATCCGCGTCCTCACGCCTAAGAGAAACGATATGCCGCCAAATCCGGCCCTCATAGCCGCTTAATTCTTTTGCGGCTTCCTGCAGGTTGATATTTTCCCGATAACCAAATAGGCCGTGTTCTCCGCTTTTGCTCACGCCGGGCCGCGTTGCTACATATCGGGTTAAGGTTTCAGCGGTTTCCTGATTAATAAATTCGCCTTGAAGCAGCAGCATTTCGGCACCAGCGGAAATGAGCGCGGAGGCGTTAGCTCTGGTAGAAGCTTCCTGATAGTCCGCATATTCAATTAAATTTGTTATATCCGGGCAGCTGTCCAAAAGCTTTTGGATAAAAGAGGTTTGCTTTTCCGTTACCGGCAGATTCAACCCGTTATCCTGATTGAAAACAACACCTTCACGGGTTCCGACATACTGAACGAGGTTTTCCATCGCAAACCCGCTGATGATATTTTTACCGTCGGTCTGTTCGCCGGATCGGGCAACACGGCAATACCGGCTGTTTACAATGATGCGGGGATATTTCGGCATGTTTAGTCACCTTCTTTCTCTGTCCCCTGGTTTAACTGGTAAGGCGCGATTGTGCCGTTTAGATGGTTCACGGATTTCACGGCGGCGGCACGGCAAGCGTCGTACTGTTCTTTTGTAAGGCCGTAATCATTGGCAATTAACCGTGTGAGAATATCGGTTTCTACCGCCAGGCGGTATAGGTTTTTCCGAATCAGGGCTTCGGATTGCTGGATAGCGGCCTTCAACTCTGTTCCGTAAGTATCGCAGAGAAAGGATTGCTCCATGCCGGTTGAGATATATCCGAAATAGAAATGAATCGCGTGTTCGATTACATCGTTTCGGCTGCCGCCTGTTAAATCCTTTAGCGCTTCTGCCTCGATACGGGCGGCTTTGGAAATATAAACCGTTATTCGTCCGTTTTCATTCAAGGGAATATCAGAATCACTCAATATGGCTTTGTATTTGCTGGTTTTCGCCATAAGCTTTTCACTCCTTTGACGTGTGCTGTAATCTTTGGGATTCCGGTTGTTTTTTGCCCCTGTGCCAATGCCGAAACTTTTTATATTGCTGTTCTGCCTCTGGATATCGCTGCCCCAGTTTCCTTAATACTTCCTGTCTGTCCAGGGGGATATCAGGGGCCAGCAATTCGTTTATTTGATTCCCATAGGTGCCGACATAGTTTCCATTTCTGGATAGGGAATAGGGGAGGCCGTGATCGTCATGGGATAATAGGGCGTATTTCTTTTTGGCAGCAGGGCTGTACCAAAAGCTGCAATCCCCACAAGCGTCGATCAGTTTATATTCCGGCTCTCCTTGAATCAGAATTAAAGTTTCAGGTATCTTTTCATTCATTGTGAATCACTCCTGTTTTATGTTTGTTTCTGTTGGATACAAGGGCGTACAGTATCCGAATATCTCATAATAGCCTATCGGGTATTGATGCCGGGCCACTTCGCCCAATCCACCGTTGGTATTTCCCTCGATAGTATAAACGGTTTCCCCATCGCAGGCTTCTACAATGCCGACATGATCCTCTAATCCGTCCAGACCGTCCGATTCCCAATCGAAAAAGACGATATCTCCGGGGCGGGGGATAAAATCGCGCTCCTGAAACTGCCCCCTTTCCCGAAACCAGGCAACATCGCAGACGGCAAATTTAGGAACAATGCCCGCCTCGATATAGCCGCAGCGGTCAGCGCACCAGGAAACAAAACAGGCGCACCAATTCTCCCAGCGGTTGAAGCCGTACCAGCTTAAATAAACCTCCCCGCCGGTATTTCCTAATTGCGATACGGCAACCTCGACAATGTTAGAACCGTCCCCGCCATATAATCCAGCTTGTGCGGACAGACGCATATAATCGGAGATGGCAGATTTCATTTCCGCGAAAACCGTAATGCCGAAGGTTTCTTCTATATTGCGGTATATGGTATCTGAATCCAGAATCGCGGAATAGGTGCCGTCTGGATTAACCGTTACAAAACATAAGGCCAGTTCTTCTTTATCCAGTGTTTCATGTTCGGGGAGAAGAAACAGGCAGACCGCATTATACAGCCTATAATTAAACATAGGGCTTTTGTCGGAAAGGTTATCCGCAATCTGAGCGACGATGCGTTTTGATTCCTGATCGATCACCTGGCCGCTTCCCATAGCGGAAGAACCAAACAGGGATACCGTACAGGAGATACAAAGAAAAAGAAGAATCAAAACGCCGGTAATAATCCCACCGATAATTTTTCGGCCTTTTTTATCTGCCGCAAGTTTTGCAGCAATTTTAACTACAACGGGAACAGCCATTACGCGCCACCCGCTGTCCCAAACAGAGCTTTTTTATATTTCGGTGCGATAACATGCAGGTGATACCGTTCATTTCCGCAGGAATAGAGGCAATGGCCGCGGTTCGGATTTTGAATTACCCGGTATTCGGAATCCGAAACGCCGAGAATACGCTTATATTCTTCCGTATCACAACTACCCGGATAGAATAGAAAACGATGGGTAGGAATAGAAAGTAAGGGCTTCGTGTATTCGACGATTTCAGGCAAAAAGAAATCGGAAACGTTCTGAGAGGCGAGAATCACGTTGCTGCCGCGTTTCCGTCCCCGTTTAATGAAGCTGAGAAGGTAACTGATGGCGATACAGTTCTTCAGAAGCTCGTGCAGCTCGTCGCAGCAGATGTTGGTATCGCCATCGGTCAAAAATTTGTGGGACATGAAAGAAAGAATATTAAAATACATTGCGTTGGATAGACTTTGATTGGTAGAAAGCATGTCCTTGACGCCGAAATCAATATGCTTTGCGTTGGGAATATTAGTATAGCCGTTAAAGTAGACAGATTCCGCGCCAGTACAGATTCCATGCAGGCCAAGGCAAAGCTCCCGCAGCGTTTCTTTGCGGTAAACAACTAATCCGGTTGCCGCTTTTTCCTCGTAGTTTTCCAATTCCCGTGTCATTAGCTTATACAGATCGGTTAAAATCGGGTAATCAGACGGACGCAGACGGCTGTAGTCGGTTTCCTCGGTAATATGAAATTCCTTGTAAAGAAGCTCCAGCATAATTTCCAATGTGTCAAGCTGCTCTGTGGGGAATGGTTTATACGCAGAGAAAAAATCGCGGAGAAAAGCAATGTGCTGATTAATACGCAGAGGCTTCAAGAAAGCTTTCGGGGTGTCGATGGGTTCAAATTCCGTTGCCGGTTCCTGATTCCATAACCGGGGTTCCAACGGATTAATGATATATTTTCCTGTCATCATATCCATGTAGGTGCCGCCTAATGCTTCGGTCAGCTCCTTATATTCGTTCTCAGGATCGAGAATATATAAATTTTTCCGGCTCTGCCGGAAAATACAGGACAGAATTTTTAAAAGAAAACTTTTTCCTTCGCCGGAATTACCGAGTATGATAATGTGCCCGTTGGTTTTGTCTTGGCCACGCTGGTCAAAATTAACAATAATATTGGAGCCGTTAGCGTCCCGGCCGATATACATTCCCTGGGGATCAGTCTTGCCGGAATAGGAAAAGGGAAACATATTTGCCACGCTGGACGCGGGCAGCACCCGTTCGAACTGATTCTCGAACAGATTTTGTCCTGTTGGCATTGCGGAAATCATGCCTTCCTTTTGCTGGAGGAAAAGCTTGTCATATAAGATTTTGTGCCGGTTCAGAATGGCGGCAACATCGCCCTGCAGGAGTTCCAGGGCCTTATCGTTTCCGGCCGCCATTTCAATAAAGACCGCACAGTGCAGAAACGGTTCTTTGCTTCGGTGCATATTCTCGATTAGGAGCTGTACGTCCTGCATATTGGATTCGGCTTCCACCTTCTCCTTAATGCGGCTGCTGTTGTTGAGCATGTGCCGGTTTCTTCGCTCGGCCCGTTCCAGTATTTTATTGGTTTCATAGGATCCGACTGGCCGGGTATAGATATGCAGCGTTACGCCGTCCTTTTCTCCCAGTTCCCGGAAAATAGTCTGGTCTTTTGTTGTGGTGGGATAGCCTCTAACAGCCCATACGGTTCTTTGCGTGTTGCCGCAGACGTAGTAACGCTGTCTGCGGAAGTCAATAATGGAGGGCGCAATCAGCTCTAAAAAGCTTTTTTCCTGTTTTGCCTCTGCGGGGGAAAGGATTTCCTCTCCGTCAAAATCTGGCCAATAATCGTTATAGATATCCTGGGCAAAGTAGATTGCCAGGATTCCTTTCAACTCCTGTTCTTCCGCGATCCGGGCGGTAAATCCGGCTTCTAATAAAATTAGGAGCAGACGCTTTAAGGTCTGCTCCTGTTGAGGCCGCCCGATATTCTTTTTAAACCGGACGGCAAAGGCAAATTCTCGGCCGGTGGCCATTGAAATGCGGATATCGTCCAGGTATTCGATATCCTTGCGGTCTAATTCCGCAAGAACTTCGTTTGTTTCTGTTTTCATTTGTGCGGCAAGGTGTTCCTTATTTTTTTCATAGCTTTGGGAAGCGTTCAGGCATAAAATCTGCAGATTTTCAATGCTGGTAAGAATATTGGCCAGGGCAGAAATCCGGCCCGCGACCACTTCATCGCTTAACACACTCATATTAACGGGCGTAATCAGAATAAAGGAAATACGCTGCCCGTCCGGGGTAATAACCGAGCTTTGGTCAATCTCCTTGATGTCCATAAGCTGTAAGGTTGTCTGCAGCTTCTTTTTCTTTCTTCGATCATTTGTATAACGCATGATATTCACCTCATTTCCATTTGAAAAGCTGCTGTTCTGTTATTACAAATCGGCCTATCCGTTTTATATATTCATAAATAGATCCGGTATCCGCTAAACGCATAGTAAGAAAAGCATACAGGGCAGAAAACAGCAGAGGAAGGTACAGCCAGGTGGAAAACAGAACAATAAGGGAAATCACCAGGCAGCAGCCTATAATTAAGGTATCCTTCATGTTCCAAAACAGAATGAGGGGTTCTGCGTTCAGATTATCGGGATAAGAGTATTCCATTGAATCACCTAACCTTTGTAAAAATGTGTTTTACCGTGCTCACCGTATGAACGGCTCCCATAATATTTCCTTTTGCGGACGTATCCAAACCAAATTGCTGTGCAATTCTTGGCACCTCTGCGGCGGCCAGAAGAAGGGCGAATCCCGGTAAATATGCGGTGTCGGCCATTAACAGAATCCCCAAAACATATAAGATATTTTGGAAAAACGCCGTGAAGCAAAGGGCGATTACCTGTTTGCACCAGCCAAAAAACGCATCGAAATAGCCGCGCGGGACATTAAACATATGAAAAGAACCAATACAGGTAATAATGAGCAAAATTCCCCCGCGCTTAATATTTCCGAATACCACCTTAATGCTGACGTAGACCAGCAGAATCACTACGATTAGAAGGGTTATAGCCATCTGGCCGGCTGGAATCGTAACGCCGGCAGCTCCGGTTTCGCTTCCAGGAGGCAGCTCCCCGCCGTTCAGTATGATGCCGATCTGCTCTATCGCGTTCAGCATTTGACCGTCCAAATCCATGCTGCCGGTCAGGGCAACGGTAATATACTTTTGAAGCTCTAACACGAACTGGAACAAAAGGACGGGGAGAGTGGTAAATAGGAGGGCTGCCATTAATCCCTTTATAAAGTTCATAAACAGCGACCTGGCCGCGCTTCCGTCGCCGTTTTGATATTGGATTACCATTTCAAAGATTCCGATAATACAGGCGATGATAAACAGACAGTATCCGAAATACTGGAAGAAGCTTAATAACCCCTGGACATAGGCGCTTTGAAAAAGCGTATCGGATAAATCAGTAAAGAGATCGATTAAAGACTGAATTGTGTTGACGCAAAATTCAAATATCTTTTTAATGGTGATCTCAAACATTTGGTTAATGATAGTATCCATGCGGTTATACCCCGATCACACTCCACATCCAAGTGGGAGCCGTGGAAACAAGGACTAAACCAATAAAGATTAGAATAAGGGGAATCCAGTTTAATTCCTCTCCCGCGTGATGGGCTTTCCAGAGCATAGCCGCTTTGACGATTAAGGAAACCAGCAGAATGACGGCAATAATGATAAAAGCGGTATTGACGATCGTTTTTACTTCCGGGAGGACGTTATTTTCCATCGCGCTGGTGAAAGCGTCGCCAATGCTGGCAAGTGTAAAAAATTTTGTGTTCATAGTGCATTGCTCCTTTAAAAAAGTTTAAGGGTTTTCATTGGTAACATAGACTGAGATGCTAATACTGTTGCTGCCCCCAAGTGTGGCGGTAATGATGCTGCTTCCCGGCTCCAAAGCCTGCAGCTGAATGGAATCCAGGCCATAGCTTGAAATCTTTACCACATAGGCGTTGCTGTTCGCCCAGGTCACGCCGCTGGTATAAATGGAGCTGGGGGCGTTGCTGATTCCCACTGAAATAGTGCTGCCAACCGCAGCGGTTTGGGGGCTGGCCCACAGCGTAGGGTTGGCGGCTGGGGGCAGCGGATCAGGTTCCGGCTCTGGTGCTGATTCTGGTTTGGGTTCCGGCATTGGCTCCGGGGGTGGTTCTGGTTCTGGCGCGGGAGCAGGAGGATCGGCAGAAGAAGCCGGGGCAGGCGAAGGGGTTTCCTCTTGCGGTTCTGATGGGGAACAGCTGCTTGTTGTTTCCGGGATACGGCTTTCCGATGCCTGGGTTTTGCTTTCCGGCTTGCTGTCCTCTGAGGAACTGGCAGGCGCGGAAGTCAGTTCGCTCTCCTGAGTGCCGATAGAACTGGAAACTGCATGGCTGTTTGATTCAATCTGATACATGACAGGCCGCCGGATTAAAAATTCCGCAGCGGTTAGAATCAGAAGCACCGTTAAGATGATAGAGCCATACTTGATAAGAGATTTATATTTTTTGGGAAGCATTTAATTAGTCTGTTCGCCTCCTTTCTGAGCTTATTCCTTTCATGGTTTACTGAAACCGAGAGATGCCCGGTAATTACCGGGCATCTCTCTTTATAGGGAATTTAATATTTCTTTATTTTCTGCTTCTGTCTGTTTGTAAAAATTAAGAAACAGATAATAACTGCACCGGAAAGGGCGGCCGCAATACTCCATACTATCGTATTGACGTTCTCTCCTGTTGCCACAAGCTCCACCTTTTCGTCATTTCTAAACGTTTCTTCAATTACTTTTCCGTCCTCAGTGATAGTTACTTTATGAGGCGTAGGGTCTAAAATGAAGCCCTCCGGGGCTTGAAATTCCTCCCAGGTATATTCGCCGTAAGTGAGGGTTGTCGAAAAAATACCATTCTGATCGGTATATCCTTCGGCTACGACATTTCCCTGTGCGTCCATAAACCGGATTCCGGCTCGATAAAGAGGGGTTCCGTCCTTGGAACTCACCTTATGAATGACAACCTCTGAGGAAATCATTCTGTTGTGCAGCGATGTTTTTATAATTTCTCCGTCACCTGCAATCGTAAATTCGTAAAGAGTAGGGTCGATTACATACCCCTCCGGCGCTTCTGCCTCACAATAGAAATAATTGCCATAAGGCAAGGTGAATCTTACAGTTCCCGATTCATCGGTAACGTCTTCTGCGACAACAATTTTATCCGGGTCGAGAATTTGTATTTTACTGCCTGAAAGTCTTTGTCCGGTGGATAAATCCAGCTTAGAGATTTCTATGCTTCCCTTTACCGTATTATTGACGATAGGCTCTCCATTGCTGGGATCAATGGTAATCTCCTGAACTTCCTGGGGCTGGGCCTCAAAGGTAAAAGGATAAATAGTTTCATTTAATACCCAGCCTGGGGCGGTTTGGAGTTCCTTAAGGTAATAGCTCCCGATGGGGAGATCGGCAGAGGACACACCTTTCAGGGATTCATCGAGGCTGATAATATCCACTAAAGAATTTTGAGGGATTACCACATTTCCGGAACTGTCTTTAAAATCCTGTGCGGTAAAAATGCCGAACCGGATATATTTATAAGCGTCCGGGTTTGGGAAGATAGGATTTTCTTCAATAAGCTTTGTCAGGGCAACAGTTACTTTCTGCCTCTGATTGGTTACAGTGACAGGCTCCGTATAAACTGTGACATTTTGGCCCTTGTAGGTTAAATCTACGATGTAGGGGGCAGTATCCAGGACAAAGCCCTCCGGCGCTGTTTTTTCCTGTATCCGAATCTGGCCCAAAGGCAAATCCGGGGAGATTTCCCCGCCGTTAACCGTCGTTATCAGTTCACCGGCACTGTAAAGAAGAATACCGCCGGGAGAATAAATATCCTGGTTCGCATAGATTTCATAGACAGCACCGGATAATGTTTCCGTACCGTATACCGGGGTGTATTGAATCCCAAATTCTGTTTCGCTCTGATCGGCGTTAGTGAGCCGTTCTCCTTCTTTGGTAATCAGAACATTGGCTTGCTGGCTGATGTTTTCCAGATGGATTGTAATGACGGCATCTTGCTCACTGATGGTAAAAGGATATTGCTTCGGGTCAAGGACGGTTCCCTCCGGCGCTGAGATTTCCTGCAAATAGTACGAGCCACGGGGGAGAGGGCCGCTTTTGTCATAGCCCTTTAAATCAGTGGTTAAGCTTCCGGCCTGAGTGCCGTTTGTTGTATAAATACCGTAAACGGCATTTGCCAGTGCCCCGCCATAGGTAGCATCGGATTTGTAAATTTCTACATATCCTTTGACTGTCTCATTGCTGATGGGCTGGCCCCCGTTGGGTTCCACTATGACGTGCTGCACGTCCTGGGGCTGTGCTGAAAAAGAAAACGGGTATTCAGTTTCGTCCAATACCCAGCCTGGGGCGGTCTGAAGCTCCTTCAGATAATAGTCGGAGATAGGAAGGTCAGCGGAGGACGAGCCTTGCAAGGTTTCATCGATACCGAAGATATCCAGAAGGGAGTTTTTCGGGATTACGGTATTTCCTGAATTGTCCTGAATGTCCTTAGATGAAAAAATCCCAAACCGGATATCTTTATAAGCGTCCGGGTTTGGGAACAGGGTGTTTTCCTCTATGAATTTTTTTAGGCTTACCGTTACCTTCTGCCGCTGATTGGTGACTGTGACTGGCTCTGTGTAGACTGTAACGGTCTGCCCTTTATAAGTCAGGTCAATAATATGCGGCGTGGTATCCAGGGCAAAGCCGGACGGTGCGGTTTTCTCTACCGCACGGTATTGACCCAGGGGGAGATTCGGGCTTTTTGCTCCGCTGTTTACAGTGAAGACAAGCTGGTCTTTTGTATATAACTGCTTGCCGCCTGCGGATACAATATTTTCATTGGCGTAAATATCGTAAACAGCGCCGGAAAGGGCAGAGAGGCCGTAGGTTGGTGTGTAGAGGGGGCCAAATTCAGAATCGCTTTGCGTGGCTCCGGTAAGAACTTCGCCTTGCTTGGTAATCAGAATATTAGCGGTTTGGCTCTGATCGGAAACCGACAGGCTCAGAGTGGCCCCGTTGGTAGTTAAATCAAATTCATGCTTTGTGGTATCCAGAATAGCGCCGGACGGGGCTTCTAATTCCTGGTAATAATAATGGCCCAGGGGGAGGGGCTTGCTTTTGACGTAATCGGCCGCTGAGGTGGTAAGCTCGTCAACCTTTGTACCGTTGCTATCATAAATGCCATAAACGGCCCCGGCGAAAAAGCCGCCGTGAGTAGCGTCGGTTTTTCTAATTTGGACAGTGCCCTCACCGATAGCCAGCTTAAAATACGCCGGAACCGGGTCTCCGGCACCGCCTCCGGTAATCATGTTCTGATTGCCGCTGGGATTGTTTACCGACTGCCAGATCAGGATACCAGTAGAAGCCGGAGCGGGGAGGGGCTTGGTCGAACTGGCAACTGTCCCGGCTGTAATTTTATTTGCGGTGCTGATACTCAGAGTGTTTCCGTTCCGGGAGAGCGTCACACCGGAAATGGAAAAATTAAAACTGGAAAGAACATTGTTAGTATCTGTAACTGTCTTTTCATATTTTTTGGTGGAAGGATTATAGTCTAATACGATGGTCGGGGCCTGAGAGGGGACACCCATAGTAAAACTAGGTCGTATAAAATGAGAGGTTAGACGTTTTTCCAGTTCCTTATACGCCTGGACAAATCCCGCATGGCCGGAAAAGGCGTTGTAGCACCGGGCGTCCCGTCTGGTATATGGGTGAGTGCTGTCCCGGTATCCCATTACAATTTCCCAAATCATATTGCGGGTAGCGAAATACTGTTCCGGCTTGTTTCCGGGCAGGCTTTGGTTCGGGTAGCCGTAGAGCAAGAGAAGGTTAATGGCTGTTTGCTGATTCAATGAGAGAGCGTTCCAGGCCGGAGTGGACGAAACAGTTTCGTAGAACCAGTCGGATTCATTCCCGCCGATCTGTACGTCGGGCTGAATACAGTAGGCGATTCGGTTAGTTTCGTCCAGCCGCATAACGGTGCTCGAAGTTCCCGCCCTGTAGGTGTAGCTTCCGATGTGTAAATCAGAGGTGTACTGCAAAGGGTCGCTTACGCCGTACCAGTCCTGAATGGCATTGGCTGTGATGGGGATACCGAGTAGCATAACCAATGTGAGCAGAAGGGCGGTGAGCCTTTTTAAATATTTCATCACGTTTTTCCTCCTTTAAAATGAGAGATATCTATGAAAAAAGCGCCTGTTCAGAAAACAGACGCTAAAAAAGAAATATATACAAGCCTTAGCCATACATGACGACAAAATGATTGTTGGAATCAAAACAAACGTTGAAATATAGGTCGGATACCGGACAGTTGTCTGCGGCGGTAATATTGGCAACCATAACGTCTATAGCTTCGGCCACATAAGCAAATGCTTGTTCTTTCGTGGGATTCCAGAGCATAAAGTCATGTGGAGGCCCCCACCCAGCATTATCAAGGGTTAATGAAGGAGCATAGGTCATTCCCAAACTTTGCCCGTAAGAAATACCGTAGCTGATTAATTCGTTTTGATCGATGATTTCCGGCTCCGGTTCGGGTTCGGGTTCTGGTTCAGGCTGTGGCTCCGGTTCCGGGGTCGGTTCGGGTTCCGGCTCTGGGGCTGGCTCAGGATCAGGCGCAGGAGTGGGGGAATCAGAATTTACAGGCTTATTCCCGCCTTCGTTGTTTCCGTTATTGCCGCTGGGAGAATCCGGCTGGGAATTGCTGGGCCTATGGCTGGCAGAGTTATCAGAGCCGGACGGCTTTGCGGGGGAGGAACTGGTTCCGCTCTTTGAGGATTTATCGCCGGACTGGCTGGAATCCTTAGAGGACGAACTGGAATTTTTATCGTTCTTGCCGTCTGAATCAGCTTTTGAACTATTAGAATCCTTTTCAGATTTAGAGGAAGAATCCTTATCACTGGAAGCTTTCGAGCTGGAATTTCTTGATGGGGAAGCGGAGGAACCTTCCTGTCCGTTTTCCTGATGTGAAGCAACCGCCATTGTTACCGGGGAAGCATTGTTTCCGTAGATGGAGAATCCTACCGGGATTCCAACGGCAAGAATGACGATGGCGGCGGCACAGCTTATTACGATGTTTCTCTTTTTGCTGTCATGAAACAGCTCTTTTATTTTTTGTTTTATGTTCATAAGTTACGGCTCCTTTCTGGTGAAATACAGCTTTTAATCATCAAATCGTTATTATCTAATCTTTCTACGATTTCCCGCAGCATGTTAATTTCAGCAGCCTGGTTGCGTATTTTTACTAACGCTCTGTATAGCAGAACCGTTAGAAAAATGACGGCTGCGGCTAATATTATTATAGCGGCTATGTCCATCTTTTCAAGATTCCTCCTTTTATTTTAATTTCCTTTGAGTGTGGTAAATGATATTGTTCTGTGATATAGTAAAGTCGTTACGCTTTGAATTTAATTTGGGGGAAATGTTATGGTTTGGGAAAGTAAAAAGCATGTCGTTCCACGTCTGGATTATTTTGAAAATCAAGGGGTTATGACCGGAAGCAAAGAGTTCCCCCGTGTGGATCATATGATCGATGAGTTTCGGTATAAGCTTGAGACAAAGGGGGAAAGCATAAAGGGGTATGTATGGCATGGCCCCTATTGCTATAACTATTGCCGGGATAACGGTCAGATCAAAGCAGAAGCGGAGTTTCCTCTAACCAAAGAAGGAACAGACGAAATTTTCCATTGGTTAGAAGAAATGTATACTGTTATGGAAAGGGAAAGCCGGGTCGGAAACTAAATATAAAAATAGAAAACTCAACTTGTTGTCAGAGAGGCAACAAGTTGAGTTTTTCCCATGAACGCTGGCTTTTCGGCTGTTTTTAACACTTAAAAATTTTTCGTTACAGGCTGAGATGGGGGCCTCTTGAAATGTTTTGTCGGTTCTGTTGAAGCCTTTCTGATAAATGCTGATTTTCCAGACGCAGGCCGGTGATTTCCCTTTTCAATTCTTTGTTTTCCGTTTGCAGGCTTTTCATCTGATCGCTTAGTGCGGAAAGCGCGTTGATGTGTTCGCTGATAGTCCTTTGTTCGGCGGTCAGATTGTTCTGCCAGTCCGCACGCTTTTGAATTTCCACTGAAATTACCTTATCAATAGAGGAAATCCCCGCATTAAGCTGTTGGTGTTCCTGAGATAAACGTGTGTGCTCCTGGGACAGATATGCATTGCTCGGGTTGACGGCGGCCATCACCGCGTTATGATTTGTAGTTTCATATCCTAACCGGGCATTTAATAAGGCATTAATCTTTTTTTCAGTCTCTTCTGGAACGTGCTTTAAAAATTTAAAATAGATAAACAGCGTTACCGCAATCGACGATAAAATACCGCTTCCGATATTAATTAGAACATCATACCACATGAATTGTCCGCCCCTTTTCCAAATAATAACAATAAAAATTATAGCATAAAGCAAAAGGACCAACAACTCTATGTCAACGATACGCTCACACAGCTTTAATTTGTAAAACGGCGGCTTTTCTTTCATATGAATCCTCTTTCCTTTATATTAAAAAGGCAAATCATCGTCCAGCATTTCCAGAAAGTTAGAACTCTTGGGAGATATGTTCTCCGGCAAATCGTCCGGCTGACTTCCTTTGTTTGTCTCCGTTTCCTTTTTAGACCCGGCAAAATAAATGCTGTCGGCCAATACTTCGGCGGCTCTGCGCTTAATACCATCTTTATCGGTATAGCTTCTAATTTGAAGCGATCCCTGGACAACTGCGAGTTGTCCTTTTTTAAAATGTTTACAGATAAATTCCGCATTGCTTCGCCAAGCCACGATGTCTATGAAATCTGTCTGCCGTTCTTGGCCGGATTTAACATAGCTTCGGTCAACTGCCAGCCTAAATTCTGTGACAGCGGTATTATTAGGCGTATGTTTCAGCTCGGGATCGGCGGTGAAGCGTCCCATTAAAACAATACAATTCAGCATTTTAACACCCTCCTGCATTTTATAAATTTTTGTCTTATCTTGTATTATCCCTCTGGAATATGGCTGTATTTTGTGATATATTAAACTAAATAAAATTTGTGACAGGTTTGAGATACAAGATAAAAATTTTTCACAACAGCTTTTTCTCAATTTCACGGAAAGCGGCACCGCTGCTTTCCGTGAAAATTATCCTTGGGAAAAATAAGCGTCTAAAGCCTTGCTGATTTCTGCCTCGATCTCTTTAATAGGAGTATCGGCTGGAAAGTATTTTGTATAAATGCTTGGTTTGATTTTCGCAACGGGAAGTTTTGGCCTTTTAGAATTACCGCTTTTACCGGCTAACACGGCCTGAATTTTTTCCAAAGAAAGAGTGCCGTTTTTAGCGGCTAACCGCAGTTGCTTTGCCTTGGGTAAATTAATATGCTGTGGATTTTCCAGCAAGGCAAATTCCAGATTGTTTTGCTGTTCCTCTGATAAGAAGGAGAGTTCTTCACCCGCTAAAATATCAATCTTTTTTTCATCTAACCGAATTTTTAGGGCGTTGACAAGCTTATCAATCCGAATCCACCGGGCGATTGTCCGGCTGGATAAATTATATTCCTGGCCCAGCCTATCGGAGCTTTTTAACTTGTTGTCAGCGAGGCAATAAGTTGAATTTTTCCTATGAATACTGGGTTTTTCTAGGATTTCCAGTTCTTTTTGAATATCGTTTCTTTTCCCTTGGGATCTCATATCCTCGTATCGTTCAGCGATAACGGCGGCTTGCTCAGACGGCAGCATTTCCGAAAAAGAACGCTGCAGGATATTTGTTTCTCTTACATAGGTGCGGGCTTCTCTTTCTGTTAAATCAGTTTTGACAACGCAGGCCGTTTCCGTCAAGCCTGCTATGGTGGCCGCATTGATACGGTTATGCCCGGCCAGAATTTCATATCTCATACCGTCTATCGGTTCCGGCAGCTCCCAAACAATGGGGGGAACCAGAATACCGTTTTCTTTAATGCTTTCCACCATGTCATTTAAACGGTCGCCGGAATAAAGGTGAAATTTATGTCCGCGGTATGGCCGCATTTGGTTAAATGGAATGATAGGCAGGCCCGATCTGAAATCTTCCGTCAGGCCCAGCATAGCCTCTAACTGATAGTCGTTGCTGTCTCTTATTTTCTTCATTTTTTCAAATGCCATAGCTCTGCAGCTCCTTTACAAAAGACTGGTATGCAATCGTAGCTTTGTTTTCCTTATGCAGCTCGGAGATTCCTGAGCCGTATCTGACGGCGTTGCTTACGTCGATAGACCGGGGAATATAGGAATCAAAAATCCGTACATGGCCGTTAAGCTGTTTTTGGATATCTGCCATAATTTCCCGGTGCAGCTTTGTCCGGCTGTCAACCATTGTATAAAGAATACCTCCGATTTCTAAATTTTTGTTCAATCGCCGTTTAGTGATTGCTATGGTTCTGAATAAATCGTTCAGACCGACAACGGCATAATATTCAGGACAGACCGGAATAATTGCAAGATCAGCTGCGACAAGGGAATTAATGCTCAATACTCCCAAAGATGGGTTGGTGTCAATCAGAATATAGTCATAGGATTTCTTTAAGGTGTCTAATAGCTCCTGCAGAACATATTCGCCGCCTGTTTCTGCAGACAATCCTTTTTCGACAACAGCCAGGGACAAGCTGCTGCCGATAATATCCGCGTTGCCAGCTTTTCCGATGAATTGGCTCAGTTCCGGTAAAGGTTCCTCTTTTACCATTATCTGCAAGATGTCTGAAACAGATAAGGCCGCTTTTTGTGTGGTACTGGTAGCTGTTAAATTACCCTGGGGGTCGAAATCCACCAATAAAACGCGGAATCCGTTTTGCGCTAATAAGTATCCCATATTTGCGGTTGTTGTTGTTTTTGCCACACCGCCCTTTTGGTTTGTAATCACTATTGTTTTACACATTTTTTTGCCCTCCAATGCTTTCTTGATAGGCTCTCACAGCGGCAGCCTCTAAAGTTTTTCTTAATTCTGGTACGGGGACAAAGCTTTCTTTATTATGAATCCGTGCGAAAGTATCCTTGGGAAAGTCGATAACAGTTTTATTTCCGGTTTCAATCAGCCTGATATCATTGACAATGAGCTGATCGTCCAGCGTAATGCTGACGATTGCCTTTAACCGGGGATAGCCTTGCAGCGGCTTCACTTTGATATCTGTGATTTCCATGCTGTCACTTCCTTGCAAAATATAAAAGGTGCGAAACCGTTTAAACAGTTTCGCACCTGAAGGGTAAAGACAACGATTTATTTTGTTGGTAAATTCGGATCAATAAGGGTATCTAGTGGCGGCAATTCAAAGCGGGTCAGATCTTCTATATAGTTATTTAAGACATTGGTTAAATGGTCTGCCCTTACTTTTTCCTTTTCATATTCTGATTTAAATACATAACGATCCGCTGTTTCTAAATTGTAAGTCCATTGCTTTATCATCGCGGAATAAATGCGCTGATAAAGGTTTTCGTTCCACGCATCGAGAATGTTTTGAAATTCAGAAGTAAAAAACTGTCCATGCTTTTGAAAGGATTCCTCCAGCATTTGGCTAAGTTCCGTATGGCTTTCACGCAGGATATACGAGAGCTGGAAGGAAAGGAAACAATCCATCATATCGGCTATCTGCGTTTTTGCCTCGTCAATCATAATGAATCTCCTTAATTCGCCTTTTTTAGAATTTTGACTTCTGATTCTAATTTTTCAATCCGTTTTCTGTGTTTTATCGTGCTGTCATACACAGTGGCAAGATCGGATTTAACTTCTTTTAATTCAGATACGGAAGCACGGTTATCAAGTTTTTCTAAAAGAGCGGCATGTCCCTCCGCAATCAGGTGAATTTCCTTTGTGACCTTTTCTTCTATCAATGCGCTGAATTGGTTAAACAAGCGGTTGTGATCCTCTAACATTTCCTGACGCAGACTATCATTGTTCTGTTTCATTTCCTGACGTAAACCATTTATTTCTTGACGTAAAATATCATTGTTTTTTGCTATCATTTCCGAAATAGCATTTAAAAGTTCCATGTCCATTCTAATCACCTCTTAGTAGTTTTAATTATACAGGGTAGGGTAATGCTTTTCAAGACTAAACAATAGTTTTGAAAATATAGTGGTTTTCTGTGGGGGTGGCTTGCTTGTTTTCATAAACGTCTGTCCTTCCTTAAAAATTTGTATTTTTAAATTCTTAAATCAAGATCAGTGAAAGAAGGTTACAACAGTAATGTTTGAAGAATTAACAAGTAAATCTACATTTGAGGAATGGTCTAAAATTCTATATCGCAAAAAACGAGTTAGAGTTAGCGAAGGAAGATTAGATAATATCGCTTGCCGCTTAAGCCTTATCAATAAATTTATAGGTCAACTCCCTGTTGACGAAATTAAACCATACCAAATCGATGATATGCTAACGGATTTATCGCAAAACAATCCAAACACCAATAGACCAATGGTAAAATGCACTTTAAAAGATGTTCGGGATATTACTGCAGCTGTTTTTGATATCCTGATCGAAAATGATTTAATGGTCAAGAATCCAGCGGCAGGCAGAGAACTTCCACACGGGAATTTGTATAAGCGAAGAAGAGCGATAACCTTTTCAGAACAAATGCAGGTTATCAGTACCCCACATCGTTGCCGCGTGTGTGCCCTATTAATGATGTTTTGCGGATTAAGACGCGGAGAACTGATACCCCTTAGCTGGTCAGATCTTAAGCTAGATACAAGAATAGAAGTTGATATAAATAAATCGGTTTATAGAATGAAAAACAGAGCAAACATATTTATTATCAAATCGGGGGCAAAAAGCGAAGCAGGCGAGAGAACCGTACCAATTCCCTTGGACTTAGCTTTATTTTTGAAAAAAGAAAGAGAGAAAGCGGTCAGCCCGTTTATTACTCATAAACTTAATGGGGAAATGCACACGCCGAGTTCTTGGAAAGCCATGTGGAATAGTTATCAATGCAGCTTAAATGCTGCTTATGGCTTTATGGAGCCGCGAAGCAAATATAGTCCTTATGGGCTACCGAAAGTAAAAAAATCTTTTACGCCTCATGATTTAAGACATACATATGCCACTTTACTTTATAAATCTGGCGTTGATGTTTTAACGGCCTCAAGATTATTAGGGCACGAAAGCGTGGTAACGACTTTAGAAATATACACACATTTGGAAAAAAGCATGGTGAAAAAGTCAATAGATAAATTTGATGCTTATGTAAGAGAAATTTTTAAGGAAGCATTTTAATATCTTTCCTGGCAGTGTAGAGGTCAGCGGTTCGATCCCGCTATGCTCCACCAACATTTAGTAGGGGGAGAGTTTAACTTTCCCCTTGTTCTTATTACAAAAGCCTATTATCTAAGAAAGAAAGCACGCTTTTGAAATAAGCGAAATCACGAACGCTTGTCTATCGAAACCCGTTCCTCCGGCACATCGGCAGAACCAATGTGTTGTTCCGGGTCGAAGTTGTCGCAAGAGGTTGCTACTTCCGAAGGAAGGTCACGGCATACTGATGTTACGATAGTATCAGTTTCGCAAGCATATAAAGTTAGAAACAGTCGCTTTTATAGAGTGTGGCTGTTTTGATAACTTGTTTGTCAAGGTACGGTTCATTGAAAAAATAAACCTGCACTCTTGTCCCAAAACATAAGAGCGCAGGCTTGACAAATGAGTATTTATCAGGTTAGAATCTAACCTGTAAATGGCATTTCACAAACCGTAGGAGTAGTGCGTATACTCTTATGGTGGGGGACGGTTGATTGTTGGTAGCAATTAGCCGTCCAGGAAGTGCTTTTTATTTTTTCTGTGCTTATTATAACACCTTTTTCTGGAAATGCAAACATAAATTTTTAGAAGCGTGACAAATTTACATATTTGAGAGGACGGGACGGGATATTCGCCCCGTTTTTTGTTGCCCTGGACAGTTTAGCTACGCGGGAAAGAGAGCAAAGTGCTTTACATGGTTACTAAGCACGTAGCATAGGCCAGACAGTCCCTTTAATACCGCCAGCAATGATTATATATATTCAATCCAGTTGTCTGGGTTTATAATCAGGGATATCTTTTCTCGTTATTCGGTAGTGTCAAGGAATTTTCGCAAAAAGGTTTGCAGACCCTGGCATGAGAGAAGTCAGCCAGCAATGGAGGCGTCCTCAACGGCAGCCTCCAGGTAGGTAGTGTCAAGATTTATGCGCAAAATTATTTGCAGGCTCCGGCTGAATGAAGT
>OHTI01000322.1_pt1 | contig 26014 bp, 18 predicted proteins | sample 1578941 | NCBI WGS metagenome assembly OHTI01 (sample SAMEA3879609, study PRJEB24766) | human gut metagenome | biome: human-associated habitat; feature: feces | place: USA | collected 1985/1987
GGTGGCCACAGGAAGGGAGATACCTGCCAACTTACTGATGCCCAACGCCATCAGGGTGCCTGCCATCAGCACGGCGAAGGCAAGGATGTTCAGTTTGATACCACCTTTCTTCAGCGAAGGAAAGAAGCTCGGGCCAACCTGAAGGCCAAGGGTGAAGACAAACAGGACGAGGCCGAAATTCTGCGCCAGCGCGAGCATCCTCGGATCAACGCTCAGTCCGAAATGCCCGGCGACAATCCCCGCGAAAAAGACAAACGTCACCCCGAGACTGACCCCCTTGAATTTTATCTTGTTGCACAGAAGTCCTGCCACACAAATCAACGACAGCACCAGAATTGCCTGAATATAAGTCTGTTCAGTGAATATATCTATGAACCAGTTCATATCTTTCCAATATCAAACTGCAAAGATAGTGAGAAATATTCATTAATTTTGCGTAGCGGTGGCTGTCACCGTGATTCTAATGCCCATGAATATGCCCCAGGCGAAGAGTGGCCACAACATAAACGGACAATCCGGAAAAGCCCAAGGCGGAAGCCGGCCTCGGAAGAGTGCCGCCGGCAGGACAGGGAAAAGCGCCGTGAGACGTACCGTAAGGAAGAAAAGGAAACCCCGCAAGGTGACTCTCGGGGTCTGGACCGCCGTCGGGATCTCCCTTGCTTTAGTCATGGCGCTCACGTTCATATTCATAAAAAACAACAGCGCCGCGAACTACGAGACCGGGACAAAGGTTCCTCCGGGAGACTGGCGCTTCGGGATCGACATCTCCCATCACAACGGCGGAGAGATCGTCTGGGACTCGCTGTTCGTGATGACCGACCGGCGCGGGAGAACGATCCGGGACCATCATCTTGCCAAGGACATCCGGCCTGTCAGCTTCGTGTTCGTCAAGGCTACGGAAGGAGCCTCGATGGTGGACAGGGACTTCAGGAAGAATTGGAGGAACGCCGGGAAGTCCGGACTAAGGCGCGGAGCCTATCATTTTTTCCGGAGCTCAAAGGACGGGAAGATCCAGGCCGAACTATTCATCAAGACTGTCGGCGACCTGAGGTTCAAGGATCTGCCTCCGGTTCTGGACATCGAGACCATACATCGGGGAGGGTCGATGAAGAAACTGAACGAAGAGGCCCTCAAATGGCTGGAAACCATTGAGGGTCACTACGGTAAAAAGCCTATTGTCTACACGGGGTCTTCCTTTGCCCGTGACTGGCTCAGCAAGAGGATCACGGACAACTATCCTGTTTGGATAGCCCACTACGAGAAGGACAGGCCGGACTTCGACGGCTGGATCTTCTGGCAGTTCACCGACAAGGCTGTCGTGAAAGGCGTTCCGGGGCCTGTGGATCTAAGCGTCATGAAACGCTGATCCCCGTCACTCCGACAGGCCTTGTCGCCGACAGCGCCGCGGTTGACCGCATGGATTAAAACGACACCGGACGGATCGGCAGACCGAGGTGGCGAGGGGCTGACGAGAGTCCAACCATTCCATTGCTCTTGATCATGGAAAAAACACCCGCTTTTTCCACATGCCTATTCACATTCACAAATGAGGTCCAGTACAATCCCTTGTAAATGGTCGGATTATAATCCGGTGACGGGAAGAAGAGGCTGTTACCTTCATAACCAGGGGATTCACTTGTCAGGACATAGCCGTTTCTTGCATCATCCCATGTACACTTACAATAATCCAAAAGTTTAAAGATGTCATTACTGGTCGGAGTACGCCAAGTTCCTCCCCAGTTGGCGGTGGCGGCATCATCCTCTTTGCTCAGGATCTGCCTGCTGTCTGTGGAATTGTACTTGGTGTAGTTCCCATCCTTGTACCATTTGTAGTTGTCCAGGGAATACGTGGCCTTCGGTGTCGTCTCACCCCAGGCGAAAAGCGCCCCGACTTCCTCAGGCTTGTCCGCGCCCACGTTGCAGTTGGCCCATTTCAGGCCGTCGCCCATCTCGACATACACATGACCGTTGATCATGTCCGGCTCCAAAGCGCCATCCACGACTTTAAGAGGAATGAAGTCGGATGAGATTTCCCAACCCATGGCGGAATCCTCTATGAGAAGCTTCGCGTAGGTTGGATACTTCCACGTGGAGTCAAACAATGAAGTCGAAGAGTTCTTTATGTCTTCCGCTGAGACCTTGACCGCTATCACACCGTTTGATTCAGGCAGAATCCCTTTGACAGCAAGGTCTATGGAACGCCATTGACCTCTTCCCCAGTCAACATAGGCAAGCATCTTGACATTGTCGGCATTCAACTTTGAAGTCAATCCGGCCGGACGTATCTCAAACCTGATTCTGAATGACTTGGTGTCTCTATACACATTATGGACTCCGTCGGAATACTCAGGACGATAGGTCACGGACTGGATCTTGCTTCCCATGTCCTTCAGCGCCTCGTTCATCTTGTCAATCGCATTCTTCGCCTGGTCCTCACAGGTTTTGATACGGTTTTCCCACGTGTCGAAAATCTCTTTGATCCTGTCATTTACTGCTTTGATCTCGTTCTCCAGCTTGGTGTCCAGCCTCCCTTCAAGGCCAGTGATCGCGTCCTCAATGGCTTGCTTATAGGCGACTGTGATGTCTGTCTTGGCCTTTTGCAAGTCAGCTCTCAAATCGGAAATCGCCTTGGTGTTGGCCTCGATGTTCTTTTCGGTCTCCACCAAAGCCTCGTTCAGTTTGGTGATGTCACCGGTGTTGGCGTCAATCAGACCTTTCAGAAGAACCCTCTGAGCCTCCAACTGCGTTTCGAGGTCTTTCTTCTGAGCCTCAAGGGCCGCCTTGGTCTCCTCGATTGTCCAGTAGGCGGTCAGTCTCTCATTCACCCAAGACTTGAGGGATTCCTCCAACTCCTCAATGGATGCCTTCAGATTCGCGGTCCAGGCTTTCTCCAGATCCTCACGTGTGGACGAGATGGCGGCCTGGTAGGCTGCGGTGATGTCGGCCACCTCCTTGTCAATCCTTTCGCCAAGGCCGGCGACCTCATCGGCGATCTCGCCCTTGAGATCATTCACGGCCTTGTCCAGATCCTCCGCGAACTTCTTCGTGAGACGGGCCTCAAGGTCAGTGAGGGATGTCTTCAAGCCACTGATCCCGGCGTTGATGCCCGCTATTTGCTCCACAATGCCGCCATACTGCGTCAATGTCGCGAACGAGGCTGCCGCCCAGTCTTTTGCCTCTTTGATTTCCTTGTCAACATATTCCTCAAGGCCTGAAATCCTCTTCTCCAACTCAGCATCCTTTTCCTTAAGGTCTGAGATTGCGTTGTCTATGTTGGCAAGTTTGCCCTCGATCTCGGCCTTGACAGCCTCAAGGTCAGCGAGAATCTTGCCCTTGGCGGTGTTGATCGCGGCGATAAGTTCATCCTTGTTCGCCTTGTCACTGGCCTGAAGCTCCTTGACCGACTTCTCAAGGTCGGCCTTCACATCGGAAATGTTTTTCGAATTGTCGGCCAGCGACTTGCCGAGACTTGCGGCTGTACCCTCAAGGGCTGTGATCATGTCCTTGAGATCCTTGTCCGCCTGCTCCAGCCTAGGTAGCGAGGCTCTGATGTTCTGTATCTGCGATTCGATGGATTTTATCCGGTTGCCCTCGATGTCATCGATCCTTTGCTCAAGGTACTTGATGTCTGAGTCGTAATCAGCGCAGCCGGATGCCAGAAGGGCGATCGCGCCGAAAAGGGCGGCAATATATTTTTTCATATTCATTGTGTTTATATTCATTAAGTGATTTTATTTTGTTACTATGTTGCAACGACCATCTTTGAGCGGTTCGCCTTGGGCAATCACCGAGTTATTGACCCATCTTTTCACTGCTTCCACGGTCTTCTTATTGCAGTTTCTGACGTATATATTAAAATCGCGCCTTCGGCAGTTGATACCGCTGAAAACATTCCCTTCATATACCTGTGGATATGGATATGATCCTCCGGTGTAATTGTTCAGATTCCAGTTATCCAAATACAATTCTTTAAGTGACGCACAGTTATAGAGCAGTTCAGTAACTCTTTCAATCTGGCTCATATCCCATCCCGAAAGGTTCAATGTCTCTAAATTACTGCAGCGATAAAAGGCTTGATATATATCCTTGGGTTTAGGCTTCCAAGACGATATCCTCAAATCCTTCAGTCTTGTACACCAAGCAAACATCTCCATAAAATTATCGACTTTCGAAACATCCAACTTTTCCAAATCCGCAAATTCAAGTTTGTATTGGTTTCTAAATTTCAATTCTATGTAAATACCGGATTCAGCCACCGCAACATTCCTGCACACCTTTATTTTCATCAATGTTGCGTTTGGATCTTCTTCATAACTCTTTCTACTGAGATTGAGTAACAGTTCCCCAATCTCAGCCCCTGTAAAGTCAATCCTACCATAGATGTGCTTCCTGTTCAGAATGCCGCCATCTTTACTAAAACCTCTCACTCCTACGATCTCACTGTCCGGCAGCATTTCTCCGTCAGTTGTGGTATAACGGATAACCGGCGGTTCAAGCGCCTGAGCCTTAAGAGGGACATACTCCGTGCTGAGATTTCCGACAGCCACGGCCACACTCGCGGGTATCTTGCCGTCAATGAAAGCCTTATCAACCTTGGACGCATCAATGGTAACGGTGATGACACCGAACTCGTTCTTGAAATCAGTTATGTCCAGTTCCACATCCTCTCCGGCAGCGGCTCTGGTCTTTGTGTAAAGCAGACGGGCTGACAGCAACTCCGCTGTGATGTTGGCCGCTTCACTTGCCGGGCGCACCTCAAACCTGAAGGTGATGTACCTGTAATTCTCACTTCCCGGGAAATCAGGGTCACCCCTGTCATAGTAAAGGGTCACCTTGCCGTCCGAAGACAACGGGAACCATGACACCGACTGGATTCTTGAAGCCAGGCTGGCATTCAGGAATACAGACAGTTTGTTCTCAAGAGCCTTGACCAATGACTCAAGATAAAACATCTTGCCCTCGATTCTCTCGTTTCTGTCATCAAGGTCTGAGTTCACGGCGGCGATCCGCTTGACGATTTCATCCGAGAACGTGCCATTGAACTTCGTGATGGCCTCGGTGACCGCGTCAGTGTAGGCCTTGGTCAGGTCAACCTTTGCCTGCTCCAACTCCTTGCCGGCGGATTCGATGTCGGCAGCGTTTTTCCTTATAGTCTCATCGAGTTCTTTCAATTTGTCATCCAGAGCCTTGATGTCTGCCGCATTGGCTTTGATCAAATCATTCAGGTATTTCTTCTGCGCCTCGAACCGGCCTTCGATGAACTCTTTCTGAACCTTAAGCGCACCTTGGGTTTCGACTATCGTCCAGTAGCCGTCCAGAGTGCTGTTCACCCAGGATTTCATCGAGGACTCGCAGTCGTCAATTGATTTCTTCAGGTTCTCGCTCCACCATTTGTCCAACTCCCCACGGACAGTGGAGGTGGCGGCGGTGTAGGCCAAGGTAATGGCCTCGACCTCCGTGTCAATCCTTTCATTCAGACCGGCGACCTCCTCACCGAGTTTTGACTTGACTTCACCTGCGGCGGCTTTCAGTTCCTTTGAATATCTCTCTGTCAGGCGGGTCTCAAGATCTGTCATGGAAGTCTCCAGTGCTGCGATCTCTCCCTTAATTCCACCAAGCAGCCCAACAATGGTGTCGTGCTGCTCCAGCGTCATAAAGGTGGCCTTGAGCCAGTCCCTGGTCTCCTTAAGTTCCTTGGCGGCGTAGGCCTTAAGCTCAGAGATCTTCTTTTCAAGCCCGACATCCTTCTTCTGAAGATCCTCTATTGTATTATTGATTAAGGTTAGATTGCGGTTCAACTCGGTCTTCTCGGACTCCAGCAACGCAAGCAGCACGGCCTTGGCCTTGCCGAGGGAGTCAAGGACATATTCCTTGTCCGCCCTGTCGCTGTTTTTAAGATCCTCGACCGCTTTCTCAAGGCCGGTCTTCAATGCGGAGATGCTTTCCCCGTTCTCCGAGATTGTTTTCTCAAACTTCCCCGCTGTCTTCTGAAGGTTCGCGATCATTTCCTTCAGATCCGCATCGGCCTTCTCAAAATTGGAAATCGAGGAGTTGACCGAGACAATCTGACTCTCGATGGTGGCGATTTGGTTGTCCTCCATGGCATCAAGCCTCTTGTGGCTGTTGTCGATGTCCGGGGAGTAGTCCGCACATCCGAAGGACATCAACAGACACAGGGGCAGAACAATCCCGGCGCCGATTCTCTCTAGAAATTTTGTCATAAGGTATTGAGTTATTGTTCAACGATTTTCACAAATGTACACAAGACAATATAATCAAGGTGTTAACCCTCACGTCTTATTCAGCCATCCTCAAAGGAATATATTCAGACGACAGATTCCAGCCCATCGTCTCGTTCTCGATGTGGACTCTGGCGAAGGCTGCCATCTCGCCCCGCACAAACGAATCAGAGATGTAGGTGGCGTTCACCTTGATGACAATATAACCGCCATACACCTTAAAGTCATTGTCATTATTTATGTAAAGATCCTTCTGTTCATTATTCGGATAATGCGCCGTTATCTTAATGTTATCCTTTTTCAGATAGTACAGCGCGGAGGAAGGCCGTACCTCGAATTCCAACGTCACGAATTTCACAATGGAACCCGAGCCATATCTTGTCACTACAGCTACTCCATCCTCGGTATAAGGGACATAAACCAAAGACTGTATTCTGTACAGCACCTTGTTGACAGCATTCTGAGCCTGTGTTATCTTATTCTCCATCTTCCGGATTTCCGAACTCATTCGATCAATCTCGCCCTGAACCTTACTGTCCGCATCATTGATCGCGGCCGTGATGTCCGCAGACAACTCATTTCGCAGGGAGGCTATCGCATCTCTGATGGCTCTCTCATACGCCTCTTTGACCTCTGCCTTGACCTCATCCAAATCCGATTTCAAGCCTTCGATCTCCTTCGCGTTGTCCTCAATCGCCTTATTGGTCACGGCCAAGGCCGCCTTCAGATCCTCGATGTCTTTCGAATTTGCCTTGATCATTTCCTCCAAAGCGGTTTTCTGCACAAGCAATTGACCTTCAAGAGCCTTTTTCTGAGTCTCAAGGGCCGCCTTCGTTTCCTCAATCGTCCAGTAAGCCTTAAATTTATCATTCACCCAAGACTCAAGGGATGACTTCAAATCATTCACCGAATCCTTAAGGTTCTTTTCCCAGGCTGCCTCAATCTCGTTCCGGGCTTTTAAGAGGGCTTCGGTGAAAGCGTTTGTCAGATCTGCAACCTCTTTTGAGATTCTGTCATTCAACCCGGCGACCTCGTCAGCGACAGCTGATTCCAGATCGCTGACAGTCTTGTTCAACGACTCTGTGAAGTTCTTTGTCAGACGCTCCTCAAGATCAGTCATTGAGGTCTTCAATCCGGCGATTTCGATATCAATGCCAGCGATTTGCTCCACGATGTCATTGTACTGTTCCAAAGTCGCGAAAGTGGCCTTGACCCAATCTTCAGTGCCTTTCAATTCTTTTCCGGCATACGATTTCAAATCCGAGATCTTGCCTTCCAAATCCGCATCTTTCTTTTTCAGGTCGGAGATCGCGCCGCCTATGTCTGACAATTTCACGTTCATCTCAGACTTCATTGTCTCAAGAGTCACAAGAACCTCTTTTTCGGCTTGTTCTATTGCCCTGATAAGTTCTTCCTTGTTGGCATTGTCGCTTTTCCTCAATTCTTCCACCGCTTTCTCAAGGTCGGACTTCACTGCTGAAATCCGTTTCCCATTCTCCGTGATAGCTTTCCTGAGATCACCGGCGGTCTCCTCCAGGGAACCGATCATGTCCTTCATGTCCTTGTCGGTCTGCTCCAACTTCGGAATGGAAGCGTTGATCTTCTCAATCTGCTGGTTTATGGATGTGACCCACGCATCCTTTCCGTTCAGATCCTCATGAATCTCATCAAGGTCCGGAGCATAGTTCGCGCAGCCGAAAGCTGCGGCAAGACCCACACTCATCAAGACCAGTCTTATTTTTCCAATATATTCTTTCATTTTTCTCTAATGTTAACAGTCATACAAGTCTTTTTCTTAAGGGTTTGTCACCACAACAGGGACAATAGGAATAAAACCGGAAATCATATCCCACCCTTTGGAAGCATCTCTTATTGACACCAGAACGTTGAACTTACTAGAACCATTTGTAAAGATGAGAGGAAGGCCGGAAGCATCTATGTCCATCAGAACGATGCCGTTCCCGGTGCTTGTGATTCCGCTCAACTTAAGAGGAATAACATAGTTTTTTGGCTCCACGTTTTGAGTGAGGATCGACACATTGTCTACATTAAGAGCCTCGGCGGCTGAGAACGGACGGACCTCGAATTTCAATGTCAGAGACTTCTTGTCACCTTCACAGAAGACCTCAACCGATCCATCTGAATATGTCGGGAAATATACAAACGATGATATCACGTTTCTTATCTTAGTCCGCGCGTCCTCAACATCCTTTATTATCGAAGCCAAGCCATCCTTGCATTTCTCAATCCTTGACTCCAATGCCTCGACTCTCTCGTCAATGCTGTTGTTGAGGCTTTCTATCTTGTCATCAAGCTCATCGTCAAGAATGCCCTCCAACGATGTGATGGCATCCTTTATCACGGCCTCATAAGCAGCCTTGATGTCCTTTTTTGCCTGCTCAAGCTCCGCGAACAAGTCATCCAGGCTCTTGGCGTTGTCCGCAAGAGTGTTCTCGGTCTCTGTCAGAGCCTCTTTCAGGTCCTTGATCTCTCCCGCATTAGCGTCAATCAATTCTTTCAGATAGGCTTCCTGAGCCTTCAACTGGTTTTCAAGATCCTTTTTCTGAGCCTCAAGAGCCGCTTTTGTCTCCTCAATCGTCCAATAGGCCGTAAGTTTCTCGTTCACCCAGAGTTTAAGGGACTTTTCCAATTCCTCAAGAGAGGTCTTAACCTTTTCCGTCCATGCGCTTTCAATCTCTGCGCGAGTCTTGGCTATAGCCGATGTGTAAGCCTGTGTAAGATTTGATACCTCTTTGTCTATCCTGTCATTAAGACCGGAGACTTCCTCTCCGATTTTTGACTCAAGGTCACTGACCGCCTTTTTCAAATCCTCGTCGAACTTGTTTGTCAGGCGGGTCTCAAGGTCAGACAAAGACTTCTTCAGTTCAGACATCTCCGTGTTGATCCCTCCAATCCGTTCCACAATACCATTATACTGCTCCAACGTCGCGAATGTGGCTGTGGCCCAGTCCCTGACGCCTTTCAATTCATCATCAACATAGGTCTTGAGAACAGAAATCTGTTTCTCCAATTCTTGATCCTTATCTTTCAGATCAGAGATCATCTCATCTATGTCGGACAGTTTGCCCTGCATTTCCGTCCTCATCGCCTCAAGGTTGGCCAAGACGGTAGCCTTGGATTCATTGATGGCAGTGATCAGTTCCTCCTTGTTGGTCTTGTCACTGTCCTGGAGTTCCTTCACAGCCTTTTCGAGTTCAGAGCGAACCTCGGAAACGCGGTTCTCGTTCTCACCGATGTCTTTGCGAAGATCATCGGCGGTCTTGTCCAAGGACTCGATCATCTTCTTGATTTCCGAATCTGTCCGCTCCAACTCCGGAAGTGAAGCGTTTATCTTCTCGAGCTGCTTGTCGATGGACGGGATGCGATTACTCTCGATTTCATCGATGCGGTCATCCACACGCTTGAACTCAGCATCATAGTCAGCGCACCCGTAGGACACCAGCAGGATCACGCTCAAAAGAGCCGGTAATATTCTCTTGATATTCATTGATTCTTCCTTTTTAGGGTTATTTTGTCACAATTGTAGGATTTATGCCGGCCACCTTAAGATCACGCTTGACCAGATCCATAGTGGCTTTGCTGCAGCCTACCATTCTTATGGTCTTCAATTTCTTACAACCATAGAACATACACCTCTCTGTCTTTCCATAATTATCACTGACATCGTGAAAATATGCTTTTTCCAAATTCCAACCTGACAAATCCAACGTCTCAAGAGATGAACATCCATTGAACATTCCAGGCACGCTAGTCACCTTATCCATTTTCCATTTGGACAAATCCAAGGAAGTCAACCCTGAGCATCCATAGAATGTATAGTTGGTAAATTCAAGGTTCTGAGGCTTCCAGGATGAGATCTTCAACGATTTTGTAGTCAGCTTACTACAATTATAAAAGGAATGTTGAAAATTAGTGACCGCCGACACGTCCAATAACTCAAGATCCGCCTCTTCAAGAAGATTACAGCCTCTAAAATATATATAGTAATCAGGCTTTACTTTCTTGAGGAGCTTGATTGTCTTCAAGTCAGCAGATTCCTTATCACTATAACTCCAAAAAAGGTTCACTTTGTCAACCTCTCCGTGAAAGCCGATTTCTCCATACTTGGTGTGCACTATGCCCAACTTATTTTTATTCGCGTCAAAGGCTGATAAAGATGAAGAAATCTCAACCATTCTTCCGGACACTGTGGTATATTGGATCAAAGGCGGTCTTATTTTCGCGACTTTCAAAGGAGTGAACCGTGTGGAAACGTCACGGACAACGACCCTGAAACCGGCGGAGACTCGTCCTGCAATAAAGTCATCCAACAGTACCCCGGGCTCAATCCTGACATTCAGGACTCCGTTCTTTGCCTTGGTGATTCTCTGAACTTTCAGAGCGACCTCATCCCCGACCGAAGCCCTTGTCTTTGTGAGCAACGCATACGCCGACACATCAGCGGCTCCTATTGAGGACAGCAGCCGCTCAGGGCGGATCTCCAGAGAGACATCGATGGTCTTTTCCAAAGACTCGACGTTGTAGGAGAGAATCACACTCCCGTCATCGCTCGTCGGGACAAACGACAGAGACTGCATCACGGAGTCAAAGGAGGAAATAAGGCCAGCGAAATCAAGGGAAGCGAGATCGCTATTGATAGAAGCCATCACCCACCTCATTTCAGCCTCTTTTGTCGAAAAAGCTTTCGTGAAACTGTCATACGCGGCATCAACACGAGCTTTGATCGTAGCCTCAAAAACACCCTTGAAATCAGTGATGGCATCCTCGATTGCTTTCTTGTAGGCAATGGTAAGATCCTCCTTCGCCTTGTTCAAGTCAGACGTGAAGACCGGGAAACGATCCGCCAACGCCTTAAGGTCATCATTGACTTTCTTCAACCTGTCCTCAAGAGCAGTAATATCCCCCGCGTTTTCACTGATCAAATCATTCAACAGTTTTTTCTGCGCCTCAAGCTGATTCTCAATGTCATCATTAAGCGCCTTGAGGGAATCCTTGGTCCGGGCGATCGTCCAGTAGCCGTCCAAAGTGCTGTTCACCCACGATTTCATAGAGGCCTCGCTGTCATCGATGGCTTTCTTCAGGCTTTCGTTCCACCATTTTTCCATTTCCTCACGGAAAGTGGCGATGGCGTCGGTGTAGGCCTTGGTGATGTCAGAGACCACCTTGTCGATCCTGTCATTCAGACCATCGACCTCCTCGCCAAGCCTTGACTTCACTTCATCCGACGCTGTCTTCAGATCCTTTGAATATTTCTCCGTCAGACGGGTCTCAAGGTTAGTCATAGAGGTTTTGAGGCCAGCTATCTCGCCTTCGATCCCGCCGAGCTGGTCCACAATGGCGTTGTACTGGTCCAAAGTCATAAATGTCGCATTAGCCCAGTCCTTGGTCTCCTTCAGTTCCTTGTCGATGTAGATTCTCAAATCCGTAATTTTCTTCTCAAGTTCGGCATCCTTTTTCTGAAGATACGAGATGGTGTTGTTGATTGAAGTCAGTTTGCCATTCATCTCGGTCTTCTCGGACTCCAGCAACGCAAGCAGCACGGCCTTGGCCTTGCCGAGGGAGTCAAGGACATATTCCTTGTCCGCCCTGTCGCTGTTTTTAAGATCCTCGACCGCTTTCTCAAGGCCGGTCTTCAATGCGGAGATGCTTTCCCCGTTCTCCGAGATTGTTTTCTCAAACTTCCCCGCTGTCTTCTGAAGGTTCGCGATCATTTCCTTCAGATCCGCATCGGCCTTCTCAAAATTGGAAATCGAGGAGTTGACCGAGACGATCTGACTCTCGATGGTGGCGATTTGGTTGTCCTCCATGGCGTCAAGCCTCTTGTGGATGTCATCGATGTCCGGGGAGTAGTCCGCACATCCGAAGGACATCAGAAGACACAGGGGCAGAACAATCCCGACGCCGACCCTTTCTAAAAAACTTGTCATAAGGTGTTGTGTTAAAATTCAATCGTAAATTTAGACAACACCTTCCAATGGACAATAAAAGCAGGGTAGTAGATTTCGTCAGACACACGAAATTTACTACCCTGCGATGAAATTTACCAACAAATTTACCGGATCAGCACTTAGATGTTTTGTGGCTTAGGCAGCACTACAATCTCTCAAACGGGGTGTCCGGATCACCGGTCCAACGGTAAAGTCGGGTCCTGGAGTACTGGTTGCCGGTGACGGAACTCTTTCCCGGTTCCGCGAAATAGTACAGCCCGCCGCCCACTGGACAAATACCGGTGGAACCGTACTTGAAGTAAAAGCCGGAAACAGGATTCTCCCGCGAACCGATCACCTTATGCTTCGTCCTGTCGTAGAGGACACCGGCCAACGACTTCTTGACAGGCTTTTCAGCCACGTCAAACACGAACAAGTCATAATTCTTGAATATGCTCTTGCGCCCCTTGTACACAGCCATGAACATCTTCCCCGTCTCCGCGTCGTAAGCCAGGTTCTGCACACCCCAGTTCGTGTTGCCGGTGTAGGCGAAATACTTGTCCAAAGGCTTGTCCGGACCTTCCCCATAGAAATCCCCGAACTTCACCTTCCCTGCATATTCATTAAGCTTCCTGATGTCGTAGCGGAGCAGCACCTGATGGTTGTTATCGTTGCGGCCAAGGTCGCCGTAGATGCCGTAAGCCACATAGAGATAGTTCTTTCCGCCTTTCTTGCCGAGTTTCGGGGCGATCGTCACGCCGTCGATTCCGGAGCAGCCATAGAAATGTTCATATTCCTTGTCGGCGAAACCGGTCATGTGGTAGTCCCTCGTGGCATCCTTCACGCAGACGATCCTGAATGCGTCATTGTCCTCCGAGTCCATGCCGACCTCCGTCACCTTGTCCACATCGATGATGGCGATGTAGAACATCGAGCGTCCCTTGGCGAACGACGAGAGTCCCTTGCCTATGACATCATCCTTACACTCCAAAGAGGCGTAGACCTTCCTGTCGGCAGGGTTGAAGGTCATCGCGCCCAGATGACCCTGAATACGGTTGATGGAGCCGACGACATTGCCCTCAAGGTCGGTCTTGACAAAACTGGTGGTGAAGGAGAGGTACATCATGCCCGCCGCCTTGTCGAAGGCGATTCCCTGCACGTGATGCCTCCCCCCTTCGACATAAATCTCCGCCGGAAGGTTCTTTTCCGTCTGTGAATATGCAGCCGTCACTCCGGCCACAACCATCAATGCTATCAGCAGTGTTCTTTTCATATTGAAATATTTTTTCATTATCTCTTTGCGGTCACTGAACATTCGGTCTACTTTCCGAGTTCCTCTATCATCGCCTTAGCCACGGCGGCGGAGGCTCCCTCCCCTCCAAGGGCATCGCGGATCTCCTGATAGCCTGCGAGCATGTCGGAGCGGTAATCCTCGTCCTCGATCATCCTGCGCACCTCGTTCAGCACGTTGCCGGGCGTGAAATAGTACTGCAGGAGCTCACGGAAACAGATCCTGTCAAGGATCAGATTGCCGAGGCTGATGTAACGTATCTTGATGATGGACTTGGCAATCAAGAAGTTGATCTCCGCCCCCTTGTAGGCCACGACCTGCGGGGTCCCGATCAGGGCGCACTCCAGCGAGGCCGTGCCGGAATTCACGACAGCGGCCTTGGCGTGACGCATCACGGCGTAACTCTGGCCGAAGACGACGCTGACATATTCCCTGTCCCCAACGTACCTGGCATAGTCCGTCTCCGACCGTGCCGGCGCGGCGGCGACCACAAAGCGGTAGTCTGAATATTCAGGGATGGCGTGAAGCCTGTCGGCGAATTCCATGAAGGTCGGCATCATCGAGCTGATCTCGCCGTTCCTGGAGCCGGCCAGCAGGGCGATCATCGGCCTGTCAGGAAGCCCGGTCTTGGCAAGGAACTCCTCCCGCGTCTCCCTGAACGCCGCCGAATTGTCGATCGCGTCGATCAACGGATTGCCTTTGTAGACGAAGCCGACACCTTTTTTCGTGAAGTACGGAATCTCGAACGGGAAGACAATGAAGAGCTTGTCCACATAGGCCTTGAGTTTCTTGACACGGCTCTCCCTGGAGGCCCAGACCTTCGGGGCGATGTAGTAGAAGACCTTGAACCCGGCCTTGTGGGCGAACTCGGCAACCCTGAAATTGAAGCCCGGATAGTCAATCAGAATCACCACGTCGGGCTTCCAGGCCAGGATGTCGGACGTGCAGTCCGTGAACCTTTTAGCGAAGGCCCTCGCATGGATCAGTATCTGGGTGAACCCGATGACGGCTCCGTCCTTATAGTCCTTGACAAGACCCGTTCCGTCCTGATGTCCGTGGTACACCTCGTCCATCAGCCCTCCTCCCCAGAAACGGATGTCCGCCTGAGGATCCTCGGCATAGAGCCCCCTCATGAGATTGGATCCGTGCAGATCCCCTGACGCCTCGCCTGCTATGATGTAATAACGCATAATCTATCCCGTAACGCGGACCGTGCCGTCCGCAGACATATTCATAAGACGCTCCCGGCGCCTACGCAATCCTTAAAAATCCTTGTTGAACCCAAGTCCGTCCAGGCGGGCGATCTCCTCCCTGTCGGTATTGTCAATGTTATGGGCGACTACCGAGATGTAGCCCTCCGAAATGATGTGGTGGTCAGCCAGCCTGTCGTCCGCAGGCGAGTCATCCTTGAAGTCCCCCACCATCATGTAGAGTCTCTCCCCTTTCTCCGTAACCGGAGACGAAGTATGCCCCAGATCCTCCGGGCGGAGGCCTCTCGCGGCAAAGGAATCAGCGTTCCAAGGCTTGAACTCCTTTTCCCAATGACCCATTCCCTGATGGCCGACCCGTACGCCCTTGACCGCCGATGCGGGAATATTCGGGAAATTGACATTATAGAATATTCCTCCTCGCGACGGCAGGTTCGCAAGGATGGTCCTGAATATTTCAGGGAAAAATTCCTTGACCACGGAAAAGTCCGCGTCGGGACTCATGGTGTCGAGAGAGACACCGACGCCCAATATTCCGTTAAGGGCCGCCTCTTCCGCCGCGCCGAGGGTTCCCGAATAGTTCGCCGCGGTGGCCGCGTTCGAGCCGTGGTTGATCCCGCAGACCACCACGTCAGGCTTGCCGGGCCAGAAAACCTCGTCCAGTCCGTACTTGACGCAGCTTGCCGGGGTCGCGTCAAGGTAAGACCACCGCGCCCCGTCCTCTGACGGTAATTCCTTGTAGGCGATTGCCTTGCCGCCCATCGACACCGCCATCGACATCCCCGACTGGTGAAATTTTGGCGCGACCGCCGTCACACTGCCAAATTGGCACATTATCTCTGCCAGAACATGTATGCCCGCAGCACGATAGCCATCATCATTTGTCAGCAGTATATTCAGTACTTCAGACATTCTATTAATATTTTAGTCTACAAATATATTAAATTCCGCATTTTTTTAATAATTTTGCACCACTTTTGCAGTGGAAGACTGCGGTTTAGTTTAGTAGTAGATTGTATTAACAACTCATTTAATATCTATTTAAAATGGTAAAACTTGGTATTAACGGATTTGGCCGTATCGGCCGTATGGTATTCCGTGCCGCTGTTGAGAACTTCTCAAACGACATCGAGGTTGTAGGAATCAACGACCTTCTCGATCCAGAGTATCTCGCCTACATGCTCAAATATGACTCTGTTCACGGAGCGTTCAAAGGCGATGTGAAGGTTGAGGACGGACACCTCGTGGTAAACGGCAAGAAGATCCGTGTCACCGCCGAGATGGATCCGGCAAACCTCAAGTGGAACGAGGTTGAGGCTGACGTTGTTGTCGAGTCAACAGGTTTCTTCCTCACAGACGAGACCGCACGCAAGCACATCCAGGCCGGCGCTAAGAAAGTCATCATGTCCGCTCCTTCAAAGGACGCTACCCCTATGTTCGTCTATGGTGTGAACCACAAGACCTACGCAGGCCAGGACATCATCTCCAACGCTTCCTGCACCACCAACTGCCTTGCCCCTATCACCAAGGTGCTCAACGACAAGTTCGGTGTCAAGAGAGGCCTCATGACAACCGTTCACGCCGCTACCGCCACCCAGAAGACCGTTGACGGACCTTCAAAGAAGGACTGGAGAGGTGGTCGTGGAATCCTCGAGAACATCATTCCTTCCTCAACAGGTGCAGCCAAGGCTGTAGGTAAGGTTCTTCCTGAACTCAACGGCAAACTTACCGGTATGTCTCTCCGTGTTCCTACATCAGACGTTTCTTTCGTAGACCTTACCTGCGAGCTCAACACTCCAGCCACCTACGATGAGATCTGCGCCGCCATGAAGGCTGCTTCAGAAGGCGAGCTCAAGGGCGTTCTCGGCTACACCGACGAGGCTCTTGTATCCACCGACTTCCGCAACGACGCCCGCACCTCTATCTTCGACGTGAAGGCCGGTATCCAGCTCGATCCTACATTCGTGAAGGTTTGCGCTTGGTACGACAACGAGTGGGGCTACTCCAACAAGGTGCTTGAGATGGCACGTGTTATCGCAAAATAATTCTTATATTTGCAGATAAGAAAGGCCGGGCCTTTGGGCCTGGCTTTTTTTATCAGCCATTTTACAAGAACATCACAACCCTTGAAGGTGGCCTCCAGGGCTAGATAAATAGCATTATTATTAAACAAAATGCGCTGATTCAGGCTTATTGGTCCTGACCGCGCGAAAAGGTACCACATCATGAAAAAAGTCGTTTTATCATTCATGTGCGCCGCAATGGTCTTCTCCGGATGCGGCACAATGTCAAAGACAGGACAGGGTACGCTCCTCGGCTCCGGAGCAGGAGCCATCATCGGAGCCGGAATCGGCGCCGCCATCGGTGACGGCAAGGGTGCCGCCATCGGCGCCGCCATCGGCACAGCTGTAGGCGCGGGCACAGGCGCGGTCATCGGCAAGAAGATGGACAAGAAGGCTGCTGAGCTTGAGGCACTTGAGAACGCCAAGGTCGAGACTGTACAGGATCAGAACGGACTCCAGGCCATCAAGGTCACCTTCAACAGCGGCATTCTCTTCCCGACAAACGGCTCGACCCTGTCACAGACCTCCAAGAACGAGCTCTCACAGTTCGCCACCAAGATGAGTGACATGCAGGACACCGACATCACCATCTACGGCCACACCGACAACACCGGTTCAGACGCTGTCAACGAGCGCCTCTCCAACGAAAGGGCTCAGTCGGTAGCCACTTATCTGAAGAACTGCGGCATCGCCTCGTCCCGCATGACGACCGAGGGCAAGTCCTACTCCATGCCTGTAGCCGACAACTCCACCAAGGAGGGCCGCGCCCAGAACCGCCGTGTGGAGATCTACATCACCGCCAACAAGGCCATGATCGAGAAGGCCGAGAACGGCACACTGTAGGGAATGAATATTCTTTATGAATATAACAGACGCGATGTCTGATGCCAATTGAATATTACCGTATTCTATGGCAATCAGCCATTACACGTTACTGAATATTCATAAAGACAATACTGAATGCCGCGGAGCACAGAATCCGCAAAGCGAGTTAGGTCATATCGCACCTGACTCGCTTTTTTGTTTCTCCGCCACACGTATTGACATTAAGAGAGCCATTTTACCGTAAGCCAATAACCACATAGTACATTTATTGGGATGCACCCGGCACAGTATCAAGCTTTCTGAGGCACGAAAACTCTCCCAGCACAATTCGGTACAGGAGAAGGGCCTCTGGGGTACGAACCGCACTCGAAACGTATTCGGTACAGGAGATGGACCTCTGGGGTACGAACTACTCTCCGGAACATGTGTGGTACAGGAGAGGAGCCTCTGATGTACGGAATGCTCCACAAAACACCCTTGGTATAGGGAAATGGGCTATAGTGTACAGAATAAACGAAAAGAGAATACCGGTACAAGGGCTTAATTTTATAAGATTAATGATTACAATATTAACTGAGATATTCGACAACTATGAAGAATTACAATGAAAAGGAAAGAAGTTGCGAGGCAACGTTCTTTAGTGCCAGGCCTTATTGGCACGCTTACACATCAGGGAAAGAGACCCCGATTCTCTTTACAGGCTCTGATGACTTAAGATTTGCGATGAACGTAATAGCTCAGGCTGCGGACAAGTTCCCGGAATTAAGGATTATCGCTTTTGAAGTAATGAACAATCATTTTCATTTCGTGATTTCCGGTAGCGAGTCAGTCATCCAAGCATTCTTTGAGTTTATCCGGAGACGGATTTCCAGATCTATTTCTGGAATCAAGAAAGCAAAGCTGACGATAAAACCGATCAAAGATCTTCAATCTCTGAGAAACAACATCATCTACACAAACAGAAACGGCTACGTGGCGGATCCCAATTACACTCCGTTCAGCTATCCGTGGGGAACAGGAGGTTATTACTTCACACAATTTCCACTGGAAAAAACATATTCAGAGCTCTACACCGGACCAAGACGAAAGATGTTCAGAGGACGTGCACCTAAACTTCCAGGAGACTGGAAAACGATTGATGGCTATATCGCCCCAAAATCCTATTGTACGATCATATTTGGAATGGCGATATTCAGAGATGCGCATCATTATTTTTCTATGGTCAGCAAGAACGTAGAGGCCTACTGCGAATTGGCCGCCGAGATTGACGATGGAGAGTTTCTTACAGACACTGAACTATTTACACAGGTAACCAAGATTGTAAAGTCCGGCTACGGGCTAAATGCCTTGAAAGATTTAAGCAAGGCTCAGAAGTTGGATCTGGCACGAAAACTCCACTACGACTACCGTTCATCCAACGGGCAGATCCGTCGCACGCTTGGCTTGACACAGTACGAAGTGGACTCATTGTTCCCCTTAAGCGCAGACAAAAACAAATGACTGCCATTCGCCTAATATTGTGAGCAGAGTTCGGTTCAAAAAGGTTGATTCTCGGCACAAAACGAGGTGAGGGGCACGGTTGGTACAGAGGGACACGGTTGGTACACGGGAGGGGCTTCTGAGGTACGGAACGGGATGGAGGACACGGTTGGTACACGGGAAGGGATTCCGAGGTACGGAACGGGATCAGGGGCATAGTTGGTACACAGAAGGGGATTCTGAGGCACGGAACGGGGCGTAGGAAGCGGTTGGTACACCACAATGCATTCAGGTGTACGAAATGTGTGGAATGAAGGATTTGTACACAAGATGAAACCAGAGCGAACCCCGCATGCGGTAGGTGAGACCGGCGTGTGGAGAAAAGGCGAGGAGGAAAGTGTTAAGAGTGACAGGGATGACGGGTCAGTACTGTCTCGGGCCGAAGATGGAGGTGCCGATGCGGACTATGGTGGCGCCGTGACGGACGGCCAGGGGCCAGTCGTGGGACATGCCGATGGAAAGTTCCGTGAAGTCGGTCAGCTGAGGATAACGGGCATCCAAACGCTGCTTGAAGGACTGGATGCGGGCGAAATCCGACTCCACGACGGTTGTGTCGTCGGTGTTGGTGGCCATGCCCATGAGGCCGTGTATGCGGGCATGGGTGTAGGAACGTCCGGCTGCATATTCATCAAGGATGGACTCTATCTCCTGCTCGGAGAGGCCGCCCTTGGTGAGTTCGGCACCCAGATGGAGCTCAAGCAGCACATTGACGACACGGGAGTTGACCGAAGCCCAGTTGTCGATCAGATCCATGAGGTGACGGGAATCCACGGACTCCACCAGCGAGGCGTACGGAAGGACCAGCTTCAGCTTATTGGTCTGAAGATGACCGATGAAATGCCATTCGATGTCCTGCGGCAGCTGGAGAGCCTTCTGGGCGAACTCCTGCGGACGGTTCTCACCGAAACGGCGCTGTCCGGCCTGGTAGGCTGTCAGTATGTCCTCGAAAGGATGGAATTTGGAAACTGCCACCAGCTTGACTCCTGATGGCAGTTCCTTTTGGATAGTCCTTAGATTCTCTTCTATCATATTCGTAAAAAACTAGCGGCGACCCTTCTTCTGCTGCTCCCTCTGCATCTGCGCCTGCATCCTCTGAGCCTCCTCAAGACGCTGCTGCCACTTGCTCTTCGGCATCTTCTTGCCCTCGGTGGCCTTCAGTTTCGCGCGGATCTCATCAGCATTGACGAACCACTTCCTGATCACCCAAGTCTCAAGCATGGTGATGAGGTTGGACAGCAGGTAGTAGTAACTCAAGCCTGAGGACAGGCTGTTACAGATGAAGAACATCATGATCGGCATCATCCACACGCTCATGAAGCGCATCGAGGCCATCTGAGGATCGTTGGCTCCCGGCTGCGACGCTGTCGTGATCTTCGAATAGAAGAACATGGACACAGCCATCAGCAAGGCGAACAACGAGAGGTGGTCGCCGATCAGAGGAATCCTCGTCCCGAAGCTGACGATCGAATCGTAGGCGCTCAGGTCGTCGGCCCAAAGGAAGGACTGCTGGCGCAACTCGATGGATGCCGGGAAGAAACGGAACATAGCCCACAGGATCGGGAACTGGAGAAGCATCGGCAGACATCCGCCCATCGGGCTGATCCCGGCCCTCTTGTAAAGATCCATCTGAGCCTGCTGCTTCTTGAGTGCGTCCTCCTGCTTAGGGTACTTCTCGTTCAGCTTGTCGATCTCAGGCTTGATGGCCTGCATCTTGGCCGAGGACGAGTAGGACTTGTAGGCGAACGGAAGCACGACAATCTTGATGAATATGGTCATCAAGAGGATGATGATACCAAAGTTGGAGATGAACCTGTGGAGGAAGTCGAACAGCGGGATGATCACGAATCTGGTGAACCAGCCCACGAGCCAACCACCCAATGGAATGATCTTCTCGTACTTCTGGCCATAGGACTTCAAGGTCTTGAAATGGTTCGGGCCGAAGTAGAACTCGAAAGGAACCACGGTCTCGCTATGGCCAGGTTCGAAATCCATCCTCATCCTGGCCTCACCGGTCATCAGGCTGTGGCTCTCGTCATCCTCAGGGAAATAGTTGAGTGCGAAATCCGCCGAGGCGAACTCCTGAGGAGCCCTCATGATGGCCGAGAAGAACTGCTGCTGGAAGGCGAACCAAGACACCTTGGCGTCGACTCGTTTCTGTGCGCCGCGACCCTTGGCGATGGCCTCAGGCTTCTTCTCACCGTTGAAATAGTAGTCGAGCTTGGAGTACTGGACCTCGTTCTTGTAGCCCTTCTCCATCCTCGGCATGGTCACGAAATAGTCCACATCGAACGAGAAGACATTCTTGGGAATGACATTCTCCATACCGACAAACGAGAGATAGTTCTTAACTGAATATGATCCCTCCTCGATCGTGTACCTCTGCTCGATGTAGCCGCCGCCGGCGAACGGCAGACGCATGGAAAGCGACGTGTCCGTCTTCTCGGCGACAGTGAAGATGAAATCGTCCGTGCTGATGCTCTCCCCCGCGTAGATCTGGACATCGTAGCGGCTCATTCCAGGCTTGAAAAGGTAAAGTTCCTCCCCGCCGTAGGCGCTATAGTCCTTCAATCTTGCCGAATATGGCTGCGCACCCTTCGTGGTGAAGGCCACCTCGAACTTGTCGTTCGACAAAGTCACGATCTGCTCCTCACCCGAATGGGCAACCTCAAGGAGAGAGTCCTTGTAGATGCTCACCGGAGCGGCGACCTGGGCGACCGAGGCCGTGTCTGACTTCATCCGGGCCGCTTCCACAGCGGCGATCGAGTCTGCCTGGATCTGCTTTACAAGCGCTATCGAATCCAACTGCGCCTGATAGGCCGCCTGTTTCTGATACTGTTTGTTCTGATAGAAGGTAAAGCCAAACAGGAGCAAGCCCATCAGGACGATACCAGTGATAGTGTTCTTATCCATTCTTGATTACTTCTCTTCTTCGCTCTCCTCTGCCTTGCGGATCTTTGCCTCAAGATCCTTCAGTTCCTGCTTCGCCGCATCGATCCTCTCCTGCATCTTCTGGATCAGAGGAGCGGAATTCTTCGATGTCGAGAAGAAACCGATGTTGTTCTCGTAGGTGTCAATGTCCTGCTGGAGCTTATTGTACTGCTGCACAAGACGATCCTTCTCGCTGAGCGGCTTTCTTGAGCCACCGCCTCTGCCGGCGTTGCCGCCGCCCTGACGCGGACCCCTCGGCGAGAAATCCGGGAACTTGGCCTTCATGGCCTCGGTGTAGGAAGCCTGTATGGCATCCTTCTCCTTGAACGGCACGAAACCTATGCCCTGCCATCTGTCGGCAAAGGCGCGGGCAGCCTCACGGTCAGCCGCGGCGTCACCTGAGAGAGCATATTCATTGATCTCCTCGACAAGGGCCTTCTTGGCCTTGAGGTTGCCGTAGAAGTCGTTCTCCGGCTTGGCGTTCTTGTCGCGCTCATTGAAGAACTCGTCGCATGCGGCGCGGAATCTCTTCCAAAGCTGCTCCGACTTCTTGCGAGGGACGGCGCCGATCTCCTTCCACTGCTTCTGCAGGGCGATCAGAGCCTCGGTGGTCTTTTTCCACTCCTTGCTGTCCTTAAGCGCCTCGGCCTGCTCGATCAGGGATAGTTTCTTCTCCATGTTCTCATTCATGGAGTCCTTGAACTGAGAGTAGTACTCCCTCTTGCGGGTGAAGAAGTTGTCGCACGCGGCGCGGAAGCGGTCGTAGATCTTCTGGTTCTCCTTTCTCGTGGCGAAACCGATCGTCCTCCAGGTCTTCTGGATCTCCTCGATCTCGGTAGAAAGCGTGTTCCACTCGTTAGATGACTTGACCTCCTTCCCGGCAATGGCCTCGACCTGCTCGCAGAGTTTGGTCTTCTCGGCAAGGTTCTCCTGCTGCTTCTCCTTCTGACCCTCGAAGTAAGCCTGATACTTCTTGTTTATGACAGCCGTGGCCGCCTTGAAGCGATCCCAGATGGAATCGCGGAATTCCTTGGCCACAGGCCCGAACTCCTTCCACTGCTCGTGCAGTTTCTGAAGCTCGCGGAAAGCCTCGACGACATTCTCGTTCTCCGAGAGTTTCTCGGCAGCCTGGCAGAACGCCTCCTTGGCCTCAAGATTCTTCTTGAAATCAAGATCGCGCAGATCCCTGTTGATCTTGACCATGTCGTAGAACTTCTCCACATAGAACTGATAGGTGTCGTTCAGATCACGGAACTTCGTGGCGGGAACCGGTCCGATCTCCCTCCAGCGGTTCTGGAGCTCACGGAAGGCAGGGAAGGTGGAATTCACATCCTCCTGCTTCTCGACCAGATTCTTCAGATCCTCGATGACAGCCTGCTTCTTCGCGAAGTTATCCTCCCTCTGGGCGTCCTGCTGACGGTTGTACTCGGCACGCTCCTTCTTATAGTTGGCATAGACACCCTTGAAAGCGGTCTCCATAGCCTCGAACGGGTTGTCCTTGACCTCTAAGGTCTGGGTCACAGGAGCGACCTCCTCGACAACATCCTCGCGTGAGGACGGCTCATCGACCTTCGCTCCCAGGCCGGCCTCAGCCTTCTCCTTTGAAAGCCTCTTGTAGAATGCGGACTTGATGGCCTCAGCCTCCTTGTACCTCTTCATCCTGTCGTCAGCCTGCGAGAGCTTGTCGAACAAGTCTGACAGCTCGGCAAGGGAAAGATTGCCAAGATCAGCCGGAACCTCTGCCTCCGCAGGAGCCTCGACACCGGATTCAGCCTCGGTCGGAGCCTCGGAACCAGTCTCTGTCCCGGTCGGAGCCTCGGCAGGAACCTCAACGCCTGATTCAGCCTCGGCCTCGGCAGGAGCCTCGACCGACGCAGCCTCTTTGGCAACCTCCGTCACCTCCGCCTGCGGGTTTTCCGCCGCGGCATCAACGGCTTCCGCCGCCACTTCCTGCACTTCAGGACTTTCCACATTCTCATTGAGAGCCTTTGGAGCTTCCTCTACATCTGAGGTCTTGTTAACCTCAGGAATATTACCTTCACTCATAAAGCAGTTTAATTAAGAGTTCTACTTATCCGCAAAGATACCTAAAAAAACAATTAAAAAGTCTATTTTTGCAAAAAGCAAACTAATATTCTATGCGTATTGACATTCTTACAGTTGTTCCTGAATTGCTGGAGAGTCCTTTGAGCCACTCCATTGTGGGAAGGGCCATCAAGAAGGGGCTGGTTGAAATACACGTCCAGAACATCAGAAAATACGGTCTGGGACCGCGTGCGACCGTGGATGACTATTGCTACGGCGGCGACGCCGGCATGGTCATGATGATCGAGCCGGTGGAGAGAATGATCGAGGAACTAAAGGCTGAAAGGGAATATGACGAAGTCATCTACATGTCTCCCGACGGCGAGCGTCTGGATCAAGGAATATCCAACGAGCTCTCCCTGAAAAAGAACCTCATCCTGCTGTGCGGTCATTATAAAGGAATAGACCACCGGATCCGGGAACATCTTGTCACCCGTGAGATCTCGGTCGGGGACTATGTGGTCAGCGGCGGCGAGATCCCGGCGGCACTTCTGGCGGACTCGATCGTCAGGCTGATCCCCGGGGCGCTGACGGACGAGACCTCGGCCCTAAGCGACAGCTTCCAGGACGGTCTCCTCTCCCCTCCCGTCTACACCCGCCCCGCCGACTACAAAGGCTGGAAAGTCCCGGAAGTCCTTCTGAGCGGCAACCCGAAGCTGATCCAGGAATGGCAGGACGAGCAAGCCCTGCAACGCACGAAAGCACTGCGCCCGGAGCTGTTGGAAAAAGCTGAAAATCAGCGCTAAAGACCGTTATCGACGTAAAACGTTTAAAACTTTTCCCGAAAAAGTCTTGTTTTAAACGTTTTTTTGCCTACATTTGCATCAGAAAAAATGTGAGAGTTTTTCACACTCTAACGACTAAGACCTTCTTTCAAAATAAGGTAATACACTACTAACTAACCGAAAAAAGTCCGCAGCGATGTGGGCTTTTTTGCTTTCTCCCCCCTAATACAGAAATACAGACCGCCCGCAGGGTCACCGACGTGACCACGGAAGCGTCTCTTGGCACGATTCGCGCCCGCAGGGTCACCGACGTGACCACGGAAGCGTCTCTCGACACGATTCGCGCCCGCAGGGTTACCGACGTGACCACGGAAGCGTCTCTTGGCACGATTCGCGCCCGCAGGGTTCCTGTTGCGGCCCTTGATGCGGGGTACACGAAAAAAAGGAATGACTAAAAGCCATTCCCTCTTATTCATTAGGCACCGTTTCCGGCACCCTTGTACTGGGTAGGAGAATCGAACTCCTATTGCAAGATTGAGAATCTTGAGTACTAACCGTTATACGAACCCAGCGTTCTTTGGTTTTGGGACTGCAAAGATAGGTAAAAATCTTTAACCTCCAAATTTTTTATGCAGAAAAATGCGCACGAATCATTAAAGTATAGGAGTCAGCCTTTCTTGACGAGCCAAAGTATTCCAGAAAAAAGAGGAATGACTTTTCGGCCATTCCTCTTTCACTATCGTTTTCTCCGTGACAGAAATTACTTCTGACGGCTCTTGTATCTCTGGTAGAATTTGTCGACGCGACCGGCGGTGTCAACGAGCTTGACTTTACCGGTGTAGAATGGGTGAGAGGTGTTCGAGATCTCGACCTTCACTACCGGGTACTCAACTCCGTCAACTACGAGAGTCTCTTTGGTCTCCGCGCATGAACGGGTGATGAACACGGTGTCGTTCGACATATCCTTGAAAGCTACAAGGCGGTAGGTTTCGGGATGAAGTCCTTTTTTCATTGCTTTATTGTTTTAAAAATTGTTTGTTCTTGTAAACAGACTGCAAATTTAGGAAAAACTTGTGGATTGGCAAACATTTTTGACAATAAGTAAGCGTTTAGTAAGCGTTAAAAAATAAGTTGAACTAAATTTTGTGTCAGATTTATGAGGA
>OHTI01000344.1_pt1 | contig 24680 bp, 20 predicted proteins | sample 1578941 | NCBI WGS metagenome assembly OHTI01 (sample SAMEA3879609, study PRJEB24766) | human gut metagenome | biome: human-associated habitat; feature: feces | place: USA | collected 1985/1987
AGATGTCGAGGTGTCGAACAATATCAGCGAGCAGAGCGTAAGGAAACTCAAGATGAACCTCCGCAATGCCGGCAATATCGGAAGCGAGAGCTCTGCGGCGGACAACGCCTTCATGTACTCGGTGATCGAGAGCTGCAAACACAATGAAATCGCCCCCGGCAAGTACATCAGCTATCTTCTCGGCAAACTGAAAACCGCCCATGAAGGCGAGGACCTGACAGCCCTCCTGCAGTGCTACTGCAGCCTGTAAACCCTTAAAATCGACGATTGTTAAACAAAATCTTCCAAATACCCGCTGAAAATCAATGGGTTGAAGAAGTGAACGCTTGCTCGCCTCCGAAGCAATGACAGCAGAAAAAGCATTCCCAACAGGATAGTGAATCTCTGCAAGTCACATTTGAGACTGATAATATGTGGCGAGGAGTATGAAATACTAGCCAAGCAAGTGGGCGATTGTAACTTGCAAAATTTGATTCACATACTGATATAATGGACTTCCCCAAAAGAATAAAGCAACTTAAGAATGTGTCGGATTCATTTGCAATCATATTATATAAGCTTCGCGAAATCGGAATCTTTCGAAATGTAACTGAGAGTGACTATGGTATCGACTTTGAGATTGAAGTTGTAAACGGAGAAAAAGTTGAAGGGCATTGTATTAAGGTTCAGGTAAAGTCTTCCGATTATCTTAACATACGCGAAGATGGGGTAGCAGTAGTTGGCGGTATCAAACAGACTTCTTTGAATTACTGGGCTGAGATATCCTATAATCTACCAGTTGTTGCTATCGCAGTCGATTTGGTTCCTGAAGACGTCTTTGTATCTGATGCATTGTTTTGGCAGGCAATCCGTAAATTGGACAATACGTCTTCATCGAAGACTATTGAATTTGGTAATTGTCATGATGACAAAATAAATGTTGCAAAGTTACGAAGTCTTGCGTACGGTTATGGATTAAGAGACTTCATTTATGCACATAAATGGATCATGAGGAACATCAGACAGGTGTTTGAAACCTATGTTGATGCTAACTGGTATGATCATTTTTGTCAAAATATTGATATGAATTTCTTCAAATCATTTCTTGAAAACTGTAAAGTGTTGCTGTATTTTAATGACGAATTTATGATGGCAAATGCAGGTTCTGTTGATAACATGTTTGACTATAAGATTTTGCAGCGTAAAAGTAATAATGAAGATGAGTTGTATAACTATATTGTAAAAGATGCGGTAGAACCCCTATTGATGCCTCTTGTAAATACATTGAAACATTTTCAAAACATGATCTTATCTTCTATGTATTATTGGATTGAAAAAGATTCTGAGTATTTACGAATGGCTTACAATACTAAGTGGCCTACGATTACGAGTGCAGACGAATTGATGAAAGTAGATTTCGAAAAGTTTTATGCCTGGCAGTTTGATCCAAACAAAGATTTCTATCAATTCCTTGCTGATAAAGCAAAAGATATGGGAATTCCCGAATATGAATTCATTAAACACTATTCTCTATAGTTGTCATCCAATTATGTTGTTAGCATACAAAACTATCATAACCGTATCAATAATTTATGAAACAATATAACGAGCAAGATGTATTCAAAGCAATTGCAGGCTCATATCAACCTGGATTCTTGCAGATAAAACTCACTCACTCCTTTGATGGTGGTTTGGCAAGGTTTTCTCAAAAGGAATTAGGAACATTTTTGCATGAATACGTTCACTTTCTGCAAAACATATCTACTCCATGGGGACTGTATATGAGTATGGTGCAATATCAGACGCTGGCCCATACTTATGCTTATATACAAGAGGCTCCACAAGAGATAGAACTGCCTTTGCGGATTAGAACAACTGAACTTAATCGTAAGTGGAGTATAATAAATCTTGGTAGTGGATATTATCCATTCTTAAAGAAAGACGAATACCTTTGTAGAAAGATAGATCGCAGTAAGGATATTGTTGTTCACAGGACGAAAGAACTGATTGGTTCTAATCAGTTTCCCCAAATAACGCTTGATATATCTTTTCAAGATGGTACTATGCGTTCAATAGAACTTGGCGCTGTCATAATAAATGAGAGTATGGCTGCTATGTATCAGATGATGGTTGATCCAACAGCCACTCATGAAAATAATGACTTGCCATACAATTTAGTTCAGATACTTTGTGAAAAAAAGTTCCCGAACATAGCAGGAGATAGAAGAAAGTTAATTTCTATATGCTATATTTCTTTGTTCTCTATGTCTCCGGCAGAAGTCCTATTTGACCAACTTGATTATGCTAACAGACATCCAAGTATTTCAGGAGAAGCCCTATTTTTTGAGTTTGTAACTAACTCAAAAATCAAAAGTAGTGATGGCTTTACGGTAGGTGTCGAGTGTTTCATGGATAAGCTAATAAATATGTTTAAGGAATTGCTAAAAAAGATACTCAATGTTGAACTTGACTATATTGAGTACGTTTTAGAGCAAGTTCGAGTATCAAAACACATAATTCCACTGCTTTCGGTTATTCATCAAGAAGATTTAACGCCTGCTTTATTCGAAAGTCTGGTGAATGTTCTTGGTATACCATTTACATATAACGATGATGGTCAACTATTCCTACCCAAGTCTATAAAAGATTCAACTAAGGATTCTGAAGACGTGATGAGGTTGATTCAGCATGGGGCACTCTTCAAACATATAACAAGCCCTAATCCTTTCTATTGCTGTCCATTAAAGCCTCTGTGTATAAAATCAGTACCTCCTATAGAAAAGGACGAATGCTTTGATTTTCCATGGGAGGGTAAGGAATGTCCTATTACGCCACTAACTAACTATATCGGTATGAAAAGTAAGCAGTTTAAATGGATTTTAGTTAAGAAATCCTTTTAATGTTCCCAAGGTTAGTCATGATTGTTCAAGAATAGATACCATAGAATCATTATACCTTCGAATTTATTTCTGAATGATAAGAAAACTATTTTAAGCCAAAAGATATATAGGGACTGTCGTGAAATGCCCAATAGTTACGCAACGGATTGATTGATAAAGTAATAGGAATTTCGTGACTTTGAAAAAGGGGAAAGAATCTCCCCAACCAACGTCGAAAGTGAGAAATTGGGAGAATCGCAAAATTAATCTGCTTGTCGAAAATACTAAATTTTTCTGAGATAGCGCCAGACATTGCGTTTCCGGAGTTCAATTTTCATGACCTCTACAGGTCGATGTTTGAGAAGAGCGAATTGGGATGGATAAAAGAAATTGCACGTCTGGAAATAATATCTCCTTGCTATGTGAACCAGACAATAACAGTATGAACGACCGCAAACAGATATAAACTGAGACCTTATTTATGAAACTTTATAGAAATCTTTTTTACGTGCTATTTGGCATCTTCGCGGTAGGCGTAACATTGTTGTGTCTGGTGCTACCGGATTCGATAATAAGTCGCATTTCTACTGGACTTGTAACGGGTTCGTTCGTCGGGGCTGTAAATGTGTTCGTCAATTATGCACATGCTAGAAGTTCTTATTTTAAGGAACTGGCTGTCGCATTGTCTGAGATATGTCATGAACTTGGTAGTGATCTTATTAAAGCGAGATTAAGGAATAATGATCTTTCGGAATCCACGAAGGAGGAGATTATTGCGCAATACAAGAACGGACATAAGTTTGTAATGGAAGATGTGAGCAGTATGGAACACCGCTATTCAAAATTAGCTGCAAAAGTCGATGATGATGCCTTTTCCGGTATTGTGTTTTCTGATATAAAGGTGAAAAAGCTACTCATAGAGATGGAATCTTTCATTGACATTGATGTCAAATATCTGTATGGTGCTCTCCAGTTTTGTTTGAATTTTAGTCTATTGTCCGTAAAAGCCCCAAAAGCGGAGCAACTTCTTGTAATTGGTGAACCAGATGAGTTCTTTGAACATCTCGTTGAATCTAACAAGAAATTTCAGGGGCATCTCGAATCTGATTTGAAGCGTTTGGCTGAACTATGCGCTTCGCTGAGTCGTTTGTTGGGGATTTCCACTTCGTCAGCTACGAGGGAATTATTAGACGAAATTCAAATCAGTTCATCAGCTTTCTTGGATGAAAGTAAAAGCGATCTAACTTGTGGCGAATGCATCTAGATGAAACCATTGCAATTAACTGAACCGCACATATTCAAAGGTTATTGGTGGGTTCCTGACAACCCGGAAAAGAAGGTTGCCGGAATTGTCACCTATACTCCGAATGAGCGGATTCGCCTGGAGTTGATTGGCGGATTTGAGGATTCTCATGGGGAGTATATGAATTTGTTTGATGACGACAATTCATCGGTTCCGCTTATATATGGCAAGGACTCTGATGCTAAAGTGATTACTTTAGTTGGTTGCCATGGCAGTTTTTCATTGAACTTCAACGCTGGATTTCCTATGATGCTCTATTCAGCAAGGATGTTGGTTTATGGCAAGCATATCAGTTCCATTGATGAAGTTTGTGATTATACTGCTAATGTGCGTTTTCCGGAGCTGTCTTATTGGGCTCAGCCTGGAGTTATAAAACAAATCGTGAATTATGACGCTGAGGGAGAGATGGCCAAACCCAGATAAATCTGAACTTATCAATGCCATTTGCAAAGCAGTAACTGGAGAACAAAGGAGTTTCTGTAGCTCGAATCTACTTAAAGAGTAGAAACCATAGAAATGAGTTTCCCGTATATCATGTACATGGACTGATTCCTCAAGAAAACCAGGGAATCATTTCAACACTCATTCTGAGTGAACGAGAATACCATGAAATGTACAAGGAAGCATATAACTGGTCGAATATTGAACAACTTCATGCACTAGATAGAAACACGTGTTTCTTTATAGGATTATCAATGACTGACCCAAATTTGAGGCGGTTGTTGGACATCTCGCGTATGGGAAGTGATCATGAAAGTCGTCATTTCGCTTTCTTAAAACGAGAATCCTTATTCAAGCCTGAAGAGATTGAAAAGAATAAGTTGCACCTCAATACGATAGAATCTCAATTATGCGACTTAGGAGTACAGGTGATCTGGTATGAAGACCATAAAGAGGTGCCAGAGATATTGAGGAAGATTATCACTCCTTTGCGTTAAGATGTGAAAAAATCACTATATTTGTCCAAAATAATATCTGAAGATATGCTTATAAGGTACTCGGTAGAGAATTTTCTTTCTTTCAATCAAAGGACTGAATTTTCGATGATTCCAGGCAAAGGCTCTTTGAAAAAAGAGCATAAGGCTCCGGCAATCAATGGCGTCAGCGTGCTTAAAACTAGTATAATTCTTGGGGCCAATGCATCTGGCAAATCGAATCTCATCAAGGCCATGGCTTTCGGGCGATTCATGGTCGTGAAAGGCTTTCCTGCCGGACAGGTGATTGATTATGAAAAATATCGTTTGAACAAATCTTCAGCTGAAAGTAATTCTAGGATGGAATTCGAAATTCAGGCTGACGGCAAGAATTACGCTTATGGTTTTGTCTTCAATAATACTCGGATTGTGGAAGAATGGCTATATGAAGTCACAAAGCGTTCGGAGAAAAAGATATTTGAACGTAATCCGCAATTTACAGGCAACTATGATTTGGCTCTGCTGCTGAAATTGAACGAGAAGGAGGAAGACAGGCAGTTTATCCGTTTCACGGCAAAGGGAACTCCGGATAACCAATTGTTTTTGAAGGAACTGATAGTGCGTAAAGTCGCGGAGAACGTAAGTTACTTGAGCGATATAACCTCAGTTTACAATTGGTTTCTCAATACATTGAAAATCGTCTTTCCGGAGGATAAGTATAACGTCGGTTTGGAGTCCGAGGTCAATGATAATGAAAGGTTAAATACCATCTACAAAGAATTGCTCAAGTATTTTGGGACAGGAATCGTGGGGGTATGCCTGGAAGATGTCGAGCCGAGCAGTGTCGTTATACCGGATTTTATCCTTTCCGGGATAAAAGAGCGCCTGATGAATTCCAAGAGTGAAAACGTGAGGAGCATATTGGGCATCAACAACTATACCTACGTTCTGTCGCGTGAAGGGAGCGGCCTGAAGTTCCAGCAACTTAAGACAAAGCACCTCACAAATGAAGGGAAAGAGGTCCTGTTTGATACGAAGGATGAATCTGATGGAACGAATCGAATCATTGACCTTATACCTCTGCTCATAGACTTGATTGAGGGTAATAATGTCTTTATTATTGATGAAATGGAGCGTAGTCTTCATCCTAATTTGATATATGACATCTTCGACTTATTCCTCGGTTCGTCATCGAGTACGCACAGCCAACTTATTGTAGCGACGCATGAGTCTTCTCTTCTCACCCAGAAATTGTTCAGGAAGGATGAAATATGGTTTATTGTCAAGGATGACAATGGAACAAGTCATATGCATTCATTGGAAGATTATAATGTCCGCTTCGACAAGGAAATCCGAAAAGACTATCTTCTCGGACGTTTCAAAGCCATTCCTCGTATAGGGAACAGGTATGACCTATCATTAAAACTTAGTAAAGATGCCTAGAGAAAGTACTCCACTAGTCCGTAAAAGTGGCTTTTTGGAAGCAGAGAAGTTTTATGTTCTTGCCTATGAAGGAGATGTTACGGAGAAAAAGTATTTTGAGGATCTTCGCCAATCCCCAATGTTCAATAATTCCGGCTCGATAGAAACAATTCCGCTGAAAAAAGAGCGAAATGCAGGCAATAGCCCTCTGGACGTGAAAAAGCTGTTGTCCAAGGCGAAGGCCGAATACAATTTCAGGGCCACTGATGAATTTTGGCTGATAATTGACAGAGATGATTGGGAAAAGATTCATCATGTCGATTTCGATGCCTTATATGACGATTGTGAAAAGGAGAAGAACTTTTTCATCGCATTGAGCAACCCTTGCTTTGAGTTTTGGCTGATCCTTCATTTGAGAAAATTGGAGGATATTGCCGATGGTGACAGGGAAAAGATATTGGAGAATGAAAAAGTCAGTGTTAAACATAACTACATTGACCTATATCTTGCAGATTGTATCGGAGATGGACGAGGTTACACTAAGAGACCCAAGGCATCGGTTTTTATGCCAAGGGTTAAAGTTGCAATAGAAAATGCGAGGATGATTCGTGACCTTGGCGAGCGTATACCTGGCGGGTTGAGTACTGACGTATATAAACTTGTCGAAAAATTGATAAAATAAGGCACGGTGAACAGATTCCAAAAATACGATAGCGGTAATGATACTTAAATGGATTTTTGATAGAGTGGTGGCCTTGTTGGGCCTGCTCGTTTTGTGGCCGGTATTGGTGGTCGTGGCAATTATGGTGAAAGTGAAGATGCCTGGAGGGCCTGCGTTCTTCGTGCAGAAACGTGTGGGCAAAAATGGTAAACTCTTTAATTGTCACAGTACAATGATACTGTAATTTACCCGGACAAGGTGCGGCTTAACTGCTATTATTACAGGCACTATTCATTCATCAAGGATATCGAGATGATTTTCGCGACAGTGCTGCATTTCAAGGTAAAGTTCGCCGGTGAGGAAGTGTAGATCCGAGTATTTAGTAAATGTTAAAAAATAACCTGCTTCATTTTGGGGGCTCTCTTATGCGGCCATTTGCGGCCATGACACACTGTTGAGAACGGTTGTAAAGCCGCCCTGATAACAGCCTCCGAAAAAGTGACAATAATTTAGATTAAACCATTGATTATCAATGATATAGTATAGGAAAACTGGAGAAATTTTCGTAAATTTAAGGGTAATTGCAATGCTCTTAAAATGATAACGAAAACTCCTCCAGAAGTCCTTTCGCCAAGCGATTTGGCGTATATGTCCACGCTGAACGAAAGAGACAGAAGATGGTTCCTGGCCACAAAGGCCGCCGACCTCAAGACCCAAGGGCTCAGCTACCGCAAAGTTAGTAAAATTATGGGAACAAGTACACATACTCTTCAAAACGGAAGGCAGGAACTCCTCTCCGGAGAAGGTCCTGGAGACGGCCGTATCCACAGGACGGGTGCCGGACGGAAGAGTGTACTTCCCCAGCATCCCGAGTGGACGCAGGCTGTCGTGCAAATCATAGAACCGCATACGGCTGGCTTGCCGCAGGATGAGAACGTGGTATGGATATCCTTGAGTGTCACGCAAATTATGAATGAACTTTCCGCAATAGGATATGACATCTCCCGCTACTTTGTCCGACAAATCCTTGATTCGCTTGGCCTTAGGGAACGCTCCTTCTATAAGGACCTCCCCATGAAGGATGTGAAAGACAGGAACGAGCAGTTCGAGCAAATCACCGCCATTTGCGAGGAGGCTTCGAGTGTAGGACTTCCCATCGTCAGCATTGATACCAAGAAGAAGGAGATGCTTGGGAACTTCAAGCGTGAAGGAAAGGCGCTGTCCAACGGACCGCTCAAGTCCCTTGACCACGACTTCTCCACGTTCTCTGATGGTCAGATTGTCCCGCACGGCATCTACGATGTCACAAGGAATGTCGGCCATATGACATTGGGAATCAGTCAGGACACATCCAGATTTGTCTGCGACAACATCGCGCGAGTATGGGAACAACACCTGAAGTGGCAATACCCTGATGCGCATACGCTTGTTATCCTGTGCGATGGCGGAGGATCGAATTCCAGTGCGCACAGAATCGTCAAGCAGGATCTTATGGACCTTGCCAACAAACTTGGTATCAGGCTTCTTGTCGTTCATTATCCTCCGTATTGTTCCAAGTTCAATCCCATTGAGCACCGTCTCTTTTCACAGATTACCCGCAGCTGGAGTGGCGCACCTCTGATGTCTCTTCAAAATGCCGCTGACAGGGCTGCGATGACCACTACAAAGAAGGGATTGAAAGTACATGTTCACATTAACTCAAAAACTTATGACATCAAGCGACCGATTGACGAATCGTACCAGAAGAGGCTTGCCAGGCAGGTTGTCTTCGCCCAGGAACTCGGTAAGTGGAACTACCTTGTCGAACCGGTCAACTGATGCAACTAATTTTTTACACATTACTTAAGTAGCTGATTTTAAAAATTCTAAAATAAATAATACTATGTCAGAGGAAAGAAAAACAATTTACCTTTCTCTGGCGCATATGTCATAAGAGGGCTGGGAACAGAAATATGTCAAAGAAGCGTTTGACACAAATTGGGTGGTGCCGATGGGCCCTAATGTGAATGCTTTCGAGAAGGATTTGGAGGCGTTCGTGAATAGCAAAACCAATGAGACTGAGCCGCTTGACAGGAATGTGGTATGTTTGTCTGCCGGCACAGCTGCAGTTCATCTCGCTCTCTTGGCTTGCGGAGTGGGCCCAGGTGACGAGGTTTGTGTACAGTCTTTCACATTCTGCGCATCTTCTCATCCGATAACCTATCTCGGCGCAAAACCGGTGTTTATCGGTTCGGAGCCGGAGACGTGGAATATGGATCCTGCGCTTCTTGAGAAGGCCATCATTGACCGAAAAGAAAAAACGGGCAAATATCCGAAGGCGATTGTCCCGGTGGCTCTCTATGGTATGCCGTACAAGATTGACGAGATTATGGCTATTGCCGACAAATACGGTATTCCGATTGTCGAGGATGCCGCTGAGGGCATGGGTTCGCGCTTCAACGGCCAGGTGCTCGGAACTTTCGGCAAGTACGGCGTGCTGTCGTTCAACGGCAACAAGATGATAACGACTTCCGGCGGCGGCGCTCTTGTTTGTCGCAATGCAGAAGACGCCAATGAGGTCATGTGGTATGCGACACAGGCTCGTGACGCCTATCCTTACTACCAGCACACTGCCATCGGCTACAACTACCGAATGTCCAATGTCTGTGCGGGTATCGGCCGTGGTCAGATGACTGTCCTCGATGCCCACATCGCTCACCATCGTCATGTGCAGAAGCTTTACGAGGAACTGCTGGCCGATGTCCCGGGCGTACATATTCATAAGCAGCCTGAGGATCCGCGTTATGATGCGAATTTCTGGCTTTGTGCTGCGACGTTGGACCCTTCTGTTCATGTTCAAGGTCAGGAAAATGCCTACAAGGAGGTCATCAAGACCGCAGTGGGCGGAGCTGCAGGTGTGATTCACGCCGTAGATTGTGCGACGACCGATTGTCAGCCGAACGAAAATGTGGAGGCTCTCCGCGTGTTCATGCTCGCCAAGAAAATCGAGTGCCGTCCAGTCTGGAAGCCAATGCACAAGCAACCGGTCTACGCAGGTGCCACAGCATACACCAACGACGTGGAAACCGCTCTCTTCAAGATAGGCTTCTGTCTTCCTGCAGGTCCATACGTAACCGACGATGATGTCCGCTATATTGTAGATTGCATCAAGGATGCGATTCGGTAGGGAATGTAACGGCTCAGAGTCCTGCAGACAGTTTCGATTCACCGTAGAATGTATCCAGATGGTCATAGGCTATCTGGATATATCCGTTTTTGAAGAGTTTGTTCTTGCGTTCCGGCCACGTTTAGGCTATCGGCTTTAGGCATGGGCGCTTAACTTCTAAGATAATAATGAAGCGTTATTGTCAAACACTTGAGCTGGTTGGGGACAGCCAGATGATTGAGAGCTTCGACTTCGTCGTGGACAACACCCGTCTCGCCACCTTGCCCCGTCAGGCAGAGTGGGAACCCTCTCGATGTACCGTGGTGTCATGCGTCCATATCCTCACCCACGATCAACGGAAGCCCTTGAAGGCTTCGCCGCTTATCGCGGCTGTCAGGCCGGGTGCAACTATGCGGAGGCGTTCGAGGTTATACTAAGGAGGATAAGTTGTGATTCCGTTAAAAGTGTGTAAGATTCCGAGGATTCTTGACTATTTTTGATTTAATTGTTATATTTGCCGTGAACTTTTAACGGAATTGTGATATGCTTCTTCGTTTTGTGGCAGAGAACATCTTTTCTTTCAAGGATGTGACGGAATTTAATACATTTCCGTCTAGTAAAAGCCATAGCCTTGTTCACCACAAGATAGATTGTTCACATACTACTGCTCTGAGGCTGGCGGCTGTTTATGGCGCAAACGGGGCTGGTAAAAGTAACCTGTTGTCGGCGATGAATTTGCTCCGCGAATTCGTGCTGTCTGGTTCTCTTGATTTTCATGGATTCAATGAAGGACTGGCGTTCCGCTTTGACCCTTCTTGCCTAGGGAAAGCATCTGGGATGGCCATTGAGTTCTGCCGGAATGACAAGGTTTTTTATTATCACATCGAATTTAAGGGACGGGAACTTGTTCTGGAGGAATTGTTGCTTAGTAAGAAAACTAAGGACATTCCCATTATTCAGCGTGAAGGAGGCAATATAAAACTAAACGGCGATTTTTTGACGAATGGAGTTAATGATGAGTTTTTGAATGCCCTTGATCGCCTTGTGCGTCCTGATATGCTCCTCTTTTCATTTTTAGGCCAATATTATCATTCTGAATCTGAACTTGTAGCGGAGGCCTATTCTTGGTTCGCCGATCTTTTTAGAGTCGTGCTTCCGGACACAATCTCTGGCCATGTGCCACATCTTTTTGATAAGTATGAGCCGTTCAGGCGTTTGGTTAATGAGACTATTCCGGAACTTAAGACTGGTATTTCAGCTTTGCGTGTCAGGAAAGTGGTTGTGACGGATGAGTTGATAAATGGCAACAAGGATCTTATCTCTGTGGTTAGTAACGCTCGCAATCACCCAGATGAGCCTCAAATTGTAGAAAGGAATAATGGCCTTGGGGTCTCAAATGTGATTTTTGAAGATGGACAGGTATGGCAGAAAACGCTTGTCTCGGTTCATGAAGACACTGGTGGGAACACCGTGGAAGTCCCTGTCTCGATTGAGTCAGACGGGACACGGCGTCTTATAGAGTATATGCCCCTTTTCTTCGCCTTGACACATGGCCACGGCGTTTTCGTTGTTGATGAGATTGAGCGTAGCGTCCATCCTATTATGGTTAAGAGTATCATTCAAAAGATATCCGACAGCAAGCAAGCGAAAGGCCAGCTAATATTCACAACTCACGAATCATGTCTTCTGGATCAGAGTATTTTTCGTCCGGACGAGATCTGGTTTGCTCAAAAAGATGCGGAGCAATCAACTAAGCTATATCCACTCAGTGATTTTAATATTCACAATACCGCTAACATAGAGAACGGCTATCTGGCCGGGCGCTATGGCGGAATCCCTTTCTTGTCAAATCTAAAGGATCTTCATTGGTAGCCATGATTACACGTGTCAGACAGTACGCCAAGAAAGAGCCGAGCCGGGATGCTCATAAATTGTATGTAATCTGCGAAGGTGCGCATGATGAGCCTAAATACTTTGAGTTTTTCGAGGGACTGTCATCAAACCTTAATGTTATCACGATTCCTTCTGAGGCTGGCAAAACCGATCCTGTGCAATTGGAACGTAGGGCTATGGAAAAGTTTGACTTTGAGTGTGGTTGCTTTTCTTTGGATTATTCACAAGGGGACAGAATTTGGTTTGTCATTGACACTGATGCTTGGGCATTGGAAGGTAAAATCGCGGTTCTTCGTGATTTTTGCAAGAAAATGAATGACGACATTTTCACTCGGTTTACCGAGATCAAACCGTATTGTGTTTGGAATGTCGCTCAGAGTAATCCCTGCTTTGAAATTTGGCTGTATTATCATTTCTATCGCAGTGCACCTGCTATAAAAGAAGTGGATGAATTCGCATCTTTTAAGCAGTTTGTTGATAGTAAGATAAATGGTGGATTTAAGTATGAGTCGGATCCTGTGAGGTTAAAAGATGCCATAGCTAATGCAGAGGCCAATTTCGGCCATGGCGACAATGAAGCGATTGCGTTGTTTTCTACTGAACTCATGTTTCTCGGAAAGGAAATTAATAACTTTGTGTCTGTGGAACTGGCAAAGTTGTATAATAAGATGGGATAGTAGTTGTCTTCTCTACATGTTTCTAAGAACCACTTTAGGCACTTGGAAATATCTTTGAGAAAGATTATCTCTGTGAAAGATATTTGTAACTCTATGTCATTCACGATGTTTATCTACCAATAATAAGTCCTCACCTTCCGTTTGTGAAGAAGGCGCAGGCCGTTCATGTGGTCCTGTTCGCCAAAGTGCCGCCTAAGAATGCTGAGGCGGCCAGAGTGTTCCTTCCGGAAGATGTCTTGAAATAACATTATCCGGGTGCGTGGCTGTCGTTTTTGAGCCCGTAAGTTGATCTTTTGATAGGTCTGTGTGCGGAGGAAGCTAATTCGCACCAGGGTCTTATGTGTGTTAGTCAGGGTCTTGCCGAATGTGATCTCTTTGTATGTGATTGTGCGGCTTATATTCTTGGACACGAAGAGCAAATATTCAATCTAAAATATTCACTAATAAATGAAAACCGCCCTAATCACCGGCATCACGGGCCAGGATGGCTCGTACCTTGCCGAGCTGCTGCTGTCGAAGGGGTATGACGTTCACGGGACGATCCGCCGGTCATCGGTGGACTACCGTGAGAGGATCGCGCACCTTGAGGGGCAGCCTAATTTCCATCTCCATTACGCCGATCTGGGGGACTCGATGAGTCTGATCCAGGTGATGAACCGCGTGCGACCGGACGAGGTGTACAACCTCGCGGCGCAGAGCCACGTCCAGGTGTCGTTCGACTCTCCGGAGTTCACGGCCGACGTTGACGCGACCGGGGTGCTGCGCATCCTTGAGGCTATCCGCCAGACGGGACTCGCCGAGACGTGCCGCATGTATCAGGCCTCCACGTCAGAACTCTATGGAAAGGTTGAGGAGGTGCCTCAGAACGAGAACACCCCGTTCCATCCCTACAGTCCGTATGCCGTCGCCAAGCAGTACGGTTACTGGATCGTCCGGGAGTACCGCGACGCCTACAACATGTTCTGCTGCAACGGCATCCTGTTCAACCACGAGAGCGAGCGGCGCGGCGAGACGTTCGTCACGAGGAAGATCACCCTCGCGGCCGCGCGGATCCGTCAGGGGAAGCAGGAGAAACTGTACCTCGGCAACCTCTCGTCGCTGCGCGACTGGGGGTACGCCAAGGATTATGTGGAGTGCATGTGGCTCATCCTTCAGAACGAGAGGCCGGATGACTATGTGATAGCGACCGGCGTCCAGCACAGCGTGCGGGAGTTCTGCCAGCTGGCGTTCCGCGAGGCTGGAATTGAGCTTGAGTTCGTAGGCGAGGGTGCGGAAGAGAAGGGAATAGACAAGGCGACCGGCCGTGTGCTTGTCGAGGTGTCCCCGGACTTCTACCGCCCGACGGATGTGGTCAACCTGTGGGGTGACCCGACCAAGGCTAAGGCCACGCTCGGATGGAATCCGACCAGGACATCCTTCGAGGAACTGGTCCGCATCATGGTGGAGCATGACATGCGCAAGGTCGCCGCTGACGGTGCGGCGGAGGACGTGCGCAAGATGAATCTTGTCGAATATCTTGAAAAAGGCATTGTGAAATGATGGAGAAGAACGCGAGAATCTATGTGGCCGGCCATCGCGGGATGGTTGGCTCCGCTATAGTCAGGGAGCTGCGCCGGCAGGGTTACGACAACCTTGTCCTGCGGACGCACAAGGAGCTGGACCTCTGCGACCAGCGCGCCGTCGAGGCGTTCTTCGAGGCGGAGATGCCTGAATATGTCTTCCTCGCCGCCGCCAAGGTGGGCGGGATAGTCGCCAACGAGGAGGCTCTGGCCGACTTCATGTACATGAATATGACTCTGGAGATGAACGTCATCCACTCGGCGTGGAGGAACGGCTGCCGTAAGCTGGAGTTCCTCGGGTCGTCGTGCATCTATCCTCGCATGGCGCCGCAGCCGATGAAGGAGTCCTGCCTCCTGACGGGACCGCTGGAGAAGACGAACGAAGCCTACGCCCTCGCCAAGATCTCCGGCCTTAAGTACTGCGAGTTCCTGAACCGCCAGTACGGCACTGACTACATCTCGGTGATGCCGACGAACCTTTACGGCCTGAACGACAACTACCATCCGACCCACTCCCACGTGCTTCCGGCCCTTATCCGGCGTTTTCACGAGGCGAAGGTGTCCGGCGCTCCGTCGGTGACCTGCTGGGGCGACGGCTCGCCATTGAGGGAGTTCCTCTACGTGGACGACCTCGCCAACCTCTGCGTGTTCCTGATGAACGGATATTCCGGGAACGAGACCGTCAACGCCGGTACGGGGAAGGAGATCACCATCAAGGAATTGACGCGTCTCGTCGCCAAGGTGGTCGGCTACGAGGGCGAGATTCTTTGGGACGCATCCAAGCCGAACGGTACCCCGCGCAAGCTTCTCGACGTCTCCAAAGCCACGGCCTTGGGCTGGACCTACAGGACGGAACTGGAGGACGGAATCCGTCTCGCCTACGACGACTTCCTCCACAACCCGGTGAGGGCGGAGAGGTAGATATTCCAAGATAATAATAATGGCTGGCGGTCACTTTTCGTTGTGGGCCGTCTCCCGAAATATAGTATATGCCAAACAAGAAAGTATTTGTTTCCGGCTGCTATGACCTCCTGCACAGCGGCCATGTTGAGTTTTTCAAGGAGGCTTCGTCCTACGGCGACCTCTATGTCGGCATCGGTTCCGACGCCACGATCCTTGACTACAAGCATCACAAGACCGTGTACAGCGAGCGGGAGCGGCTGTTCATGGTGAAGTCGATCCGCTACGTCAAGGATGCGTTCATCAACCGTGGCCACGGCATCATGGACTTCATCCCTACCGTTGAGGAACTGAGGCCGGACATATTCGTTGTCAACGAGGACGGTTCGAACGAGGACAAACGCCGCTTCTGTGCGGAGAGGGGCATTGAATATGTTGTCCTCCAGCGCCGCCCGTCCGAGGGTCTGGCCGCCCGTTCCAGCACCGATCTGAAGAAGTCGGAGTCTTCGATCCCGACAAGACTCGACCTCGCCGGGACGTGGATTGACCAGCCGTATGTGTCGTGCCTTGCTCCTGGGTGGGCGGTGACCGTGTCTCTTGAGCCGACTTTTGAGGTGAGGGAGCGCTGCGGCCTCTCCACCTCCACCCGCAACGCCATCCGCAAGATCTGGCCGTACCAGCTCCCGAACATGGATCCGGAGATGCTGGCGAAGCTGGTGTTCTGTTTCGAGAACGACCCGGAGCGTTCGGACGGGGTGATCTCCGGTGCCCAGGACGCCATAGGAATATGCGTTCCCGGCCTTGCCCGTCACTATTACGACCAGCGTTTCTGGCCGGTCAAGATCGAGACGTGTTCTGACGAGAGGGTTCTCTCATGGCTTGAGGAGCACCTCTGCCTGATTCCGATGTTCCCTCGCCGTCCGGGCTGCTCGGTGGTTGAGGGGAAGGACATCACCCTTCCAAAAGTCCAGGCCCTGGCAAAGGCCGCGGATGACTGCTGGCACGCCATTCTTGACATGGACATTGACCGCTTCGCCGCCGCCTATCGGGCGTCGTTCGAGGCTCAGGTCGCCATGTTTCCGGGAATGGTCAACCCGACATCATGCGGAGGAGACGTCCCCGATGGCTCGTCCTCACATATTCAAAAAGACGCCGCCGGGATTGCCGACGGACTTTCAGGACAACCATCCGAGAAGTCTTCCTGTGTGCCATCCGAGAAGTCTTCCGACGTGCCTTCCTGCGTGCATTCCGAGGGGGCTTTTCTTCCGACAGTACAGGAATATATTGACAAATATTCCCGGATGCCGGGTGTCCTCGCCTGGAAGATGCCTGGTGCCGGCGGTGGCGGCTACCTCGTCCTCGTCTGCACCTCTCGCCACACCTTCCCGGACGGAGCCATCGAGATCACCGTCAGGCGCGGGGGAATGTGACTTGTCGCGCGCACGCTCACGGCTTCCGCTTCCTGATATTCATTGACCAAAGCCCTCGTGTCTCCTTTCCCGTGAGCGAGAAGCCCTTATTTGCTCACAGAAGCCTCATATTCAATGTCCTGGTGCGCGGAAAGAAGCAATGCGCGCACGGCTTACAATAAAACCACAAGCAAAATGAAAAGATATTGCCAAACCCTCGACCTTGTCGGTGATGACCGGATGATTGAGAACTATATAGACGCCCACCGCCATGTCTGGCCCGAGATTCAGGAGGGGATCCGCTCAGTCGGCATCCTTGACATGCAGATCTACCGCCTTGAACGCCGGGTCTTCATGATCATGGACACCACAGATGACTTCGACTTCGTCAAGGACAACGCCCGTCTCGCCACCCTGCCCCGCCAGGCAGAGTGGGAAGCCTACGTCGCCCGCTTCCAGGGCTGCGACCCTTCCATGACTTCTACCCAGAAGTGGCCTTATGGAAAAGATCTTCCAGCTGGATCCTGCGGCAACCACGTCTGAAGGGCAGCGACCGGCAGAAGGATAAGTCTGGCTAAGTGAATATGCTCCCTCGTGCGCAGGACGGGCTGTTTTGCTCACGAGAGGTTGCGGAACTGTTCCCTCGTGCGCAGGAAGAGCGGTTTTGCTCACGAGAGCATGCGGAGCGGTTCCCTGGTGCGCAGGAGGATCGGTTTTGCTCACGAGAGCATGCTGAGCGGTTCCCTCGTGCGCAGGAAGGGCAGTCTTGCTCACGGGATGCAATGCATGTAGGCCTTCACAATCGAGATCACCACATCGTTGGTGCTCTCCTCCAACGACAGCGAATCCAGAGAGTTCTGCAACCCGCTCTGCCTAAGGGCGGTACGCAGGCTGCCTCCGCTGTAGAGCGTCATGCCGGCGTTAATGCTGTAGTTTCCTGACCAGCTTGTGGCTTTGGATGTGCTGTAGACATCCGAACCGACCACGGTGCTGTTACCGCTTTCGGAGAAGGGTCTGTTGGTGACTCCCTGGCTTGCGGACGCGTTCAGCGACGGAAACATCGCAGCCTTGGCCTGGTATGTGTCCTCAAGCCCGGACAGATGGGCGTTCCGGCTCTGCCTCAGGGAGATGTTGTTCTCCACGGCGTAGTCGATGCATTCCTGCAGTGTCCATTTCTTGTTCTGCGCGCCGGCGGCCATGCCTGTGACCGTCAGTGCGGTGATTAGGATGATTGCTTGTACTTTCATGTTCGTAAGAATCTTGTTCCGGATGCGAAACTAACGTCGGCGGGAAAGAATTTCAACTCAAATCGACGAAGGCCCGCTTTTCATCGATGAAAATTCGTATCTTTGTCTCCTTCCAAAGGGGCGCTCGTCCCTTTGCGGACACGAGAACAATGATCAATGTATATTACAATGAAACTTTCAAATCTTATCAAGCTGGCCGCCGTCGCGGCCGCACTGACTCTCGGAGGCTCGCCACTGGCCGGCTCGGAGTCCCGTTCTGATTGGAAGGCTCACTGGATCACCCCATCCCTGAGCCAGAGCGCGACCAACACCTGGATCTCCTACCGCAAGGAGTTCAAGGTCTCTGAATGTCCCGACAGACTGGTCGCCCGCATCTCGGCGGACTCGAAGTACTGGATGTGGATCAACGGTGAGCTGGCTGTGTTTGAGGGAGGCCTCAAGCGCGGACCGTTCCCCAACGGCACCTACTACGACAAGGTGGACATCGCCCCTTTCCTCAAGGAAGGCGACAACACGATAGCGATCCTTCTCTGGCACTTCGGCAAGCAGGGCTTCAGCCACAACAGCAGCGGCCAGGCTGCCCTGATCTTCGAGGCGGTCTCGCCCGGACTGGAGATTCTCTCGGACCAGTCCTGGGTCTGCGCCCTCAATCCTGCCTATGGCAGCACGGACGCTCCTCATCCGAACTACCGGCTCCCGGAGAGCAACATAAGGTTCGACGCGAGAAAGGATATGCCGGGCTGGAATATGCCTGGGTTCGATGTCCGCGGCAAGATGCACGGAGCCGACAATGTTGACGAGATGGCCTGGCCTGCGATGGGGCGGATGGCCGAGCGTCCGATCCCGATGTGGAAAGACTATGGACTAAAGGAATATGTCTCTGTGCGTCAATCCAATGACACACTCTATTGCAAGCTGCCCTACAATGCGCAGGTCACTCCTTACCTGAAAGTCGAGGCCAAAGGCGGCGAGATGGTCAGGATCATGACCGACAACTACTTCGGCGGCAGCGCGAACAACGTGCGCGCCGAGTACATCACCCGGGACGGGGTGCAGGAATATGAAAGCCTGGGCTGGATGAACGGCCACGAGGTGTGGTACATCGTGCCTTCAGGAGTGAAGGTCGTGGACCTCAAGTACCGCGAGACCGGCTACGACACGGAATTCTCGGGGACGTTCGAGTGCGGGGACCCGTTCCTCAACGAGCTTTGGAAACGCTCGGCCAGAACGCTTTACATCACCATGCGCGACACCTACATGGACTGCCCGGACCGCGAGCGCGCGCAGTGGTGGGGCGATGAGGTGAATGAACTTGGAGAGGCGTTCTACGCTTTGTCACCGTCAGGCCAGCTGCTTGCCAGAAAGGGTATCCTTGAGCTGGTGAACTGGCAGGAGGCTAACGGGGTGATCTATTCTCCGGTGCCGGCCGGCAACCGTGTGATAGAACTCCCGCTCCAGATGCTCGCATCCGTGGGCTGGTACGGTTTCCACACCCAGTACTGGTTCAGCGGCGACAGCACCTTCGTGGCCGAGGTCTATCCTAAGGTGGAGCGCTATCTGCTCGGAAGCGGTCTTTGGGAATTCAAGGACAACGGTCTTCTGAACGTCCGTCCGGGCGACTGGAACTGGGGCGACTGGGGCGACGACATCGACACCGAGGTCCTGACGAACTGCTGGTACTATCTTGCCCTCAAGTCTCAAAAGGATTTCGCCCGCATTCTCGGCAAGCAGAAGGATGTTGAGATGCTTGAGGCTTTGATGAAAAGAATCTCCGACAGTTTTGACGCTCAGTATTGGACTGGTTCGGCCTACCGTGATCCGGACTACAAGAAGCAGACTGATGACCGGGCGCAGGCTATGGCCATTGTTTCCGGCCTCGCCTCACCGGATAAGTATCCGGCTCTGTTCGAGACTCTTAAAAAGGAACATCACGCCAGCCCTTACATGGAGAAGTACGTCCTGGAGGCTCTTTTCCAGATGGGACACGCTGATTTCGCCATTGAGAGGATGAAATCCCGCTACGCCAAGATGCTCGCCTACGACTACACAACCTTGTTCGAGGGTTGGGGCATCGGCAGCGAAGGCTTCGGCGGCGGCACGGTCAACCATGCGTGGAGCGGAGGCCCTCTGACCATCCTGAGCCAGAAACTATGCGGAATCGAGCCGACGGCTCCTGGCTTCAAAGCCTTCGAGGTTAAGCCTCGGATGGGTACTTTAAAGACCGCCTCGGCCTCCGTGGAGACGCACTACGGTATGATCCGTGTCCGGCTCAGCCGTCGTTCGGCCAAGTCCGGCGTGGCTTCCCTCACGGTTGAGGTTCCCGAAGGGACAACGGCCACGGTGACGGCCTCCAACGGCAGACCAAGGACGCTGGCCGCGGGAACATATTCATTGAAAATCAAGGTTGACTGATGAGCGTTCGTCGTCTTATAGTTTGTGTGACCGCCGGTATTTTGCTTGCGGCCACCGCGCTTTCCGCCCGGGAGACCGCGTGGAAGGCCCGCTGGATAGGAAAACAGGAGTACCGGAGCGAGACCAATTCCTGGCTCGCGTTCAAAAAGAAGGTCACTGTGGCGGAAGTCCCGGAAGTGATGACGGCCAGGATCGCCGCCGACTCCAAGTACTGGCTCTGGATCAATGACTCGCTGGTCGTGTTCGAGGGTGGCCTCAAGCGTGGCCCGGCTCCCGGAGACTCCTATTATGACGAGGTGGACATCGCTCCTTTCCTGAGGAAGGGAGAGAATTGCATCTCCGTCCTTGTCTGGTATTTCGGTCGCAACGGTTTCAGCCATGCCGGCAGCGGACTCGCGGGACTGCTTTTCGAGGCGGAGGCTCCCGGGCTGGAGATCCTTTCTGACAAGACTTGGGAGGCGACGGTCTTCGGCGCCTATTCGAGCGCGGGGGAGCCGGAGGCCAACTACCGTCTTCCGGAGAGCAACCTGCGCTATGACGCCAGAAAGGAGATTCCTGACTGGCGCGACCCTGCCGCCAAACGCCTCGGAAGTGCGATGGAGCTTCCGGTGATAGTCGGCCAGGCTCCTTTCGGCAAGCTTGTCAAAAGACCCATACCTCTTTGGAAGACAAGTGGTCTGCTCGACTATCCTGAGGTCCGCAGGTCGGGCGACACCCTGGTCTGCGCACTTCCGTACAACGCCCAGATCACGCCGTACCTGAAGGTGAAGGCGCCGGCGGGCAGGACGATCAGGTTGCAGACCGACCACTACAAGGTCGCCTTGGCCAGGACGCAATGCCTTTGGGCCGAATATGTCACCAAAGATGGTGTGCAGGAATATGAGAGCCTCGGCTGGCTGAACGGCGACAAGATGTTCTACATCCTTCCGCCCGACGTGGAAGTCCTTGACGTGAAGTACAGGGAGACCGGCTACGACACCGAGATCTCCGGTACGTTCGAATGTGACGACCCTTTCCTGAATGAATATTGGAGGAAGGCGGTTCGTACCCTCTACGTCTGCATGCGCGACACCTACATGGACTGCCCTGACCGTGAGAGGGCGCAGTGGTGGGGCGACGAGGTGAATGAGCTGGGAATGGCCTTCTACTCCTTGTCACCGTCGTCGTGGGCGCTGGCGGTAAAGGGAATACACGAGCTGGTGAACTGGCAGAGGGTGGACGGTGTGCTGTCCTCTCCTGTGCCGGCGTTCAACTACTCCGCCGAGCTGCCGTCCCAGATGCTCGCCGCCTTGGGCTGGTACGGATTCCATGCGCAGTACTTCTACTCAGGCGATGATTCCTTCGTCCCGGTCGTCTATGACAGGATGAAAAAGTACCTGCATGAGGTCTGGAGGCTTGATGAGAACGGGATTCCGGTCTACAGGACAGGGGACTGGGACTGGCCGGACGCCGACTCTCCGGTCGATCAGCTCGCCTTGATGCCGTGTCTGTATTACCTTGCGCTGAAAGGCGAGCTGGAGTTCGCCAGATTGCTTGGCAAGACCGGGGACGTGGCCATGATCAGTTCGGTCATGGAGCGGCTCAAGGATTCGTACAACAGGCTGTACTGGACCGGCGAGGGCTACCGCAGTCCGTCCTACAGGGACCGTACCGATGACAGGCCTCAGGCTATGGCGGTGCTTGCCGGGATAGCCTCGGAGGACAAGTACCCTGCGATCGCTCGTGTACTGAAGACCACGGACATGGCATCGACCTACATGGAGAAGTACATGGTGGAGGCCCTGTTCGTGCTTGGAGAGCCTTCCGCGGCTCTTGACAGGATGAAAAGGAGAATGGCCACGATCATGGATGAGCGAAGCTCGACTCTCTATGAGCATTGGAACTGGACGAATTCCAGCAACCATGCCTGGTCCGGAGCCAACATCATACTGCTCGGCCAGAAAGTCTGCGGCGTGGCTCCTTTGACTCCCGCCTTCGAGACCTTCTCCGTCCGTCCACAGATGGGCTGGCTAAGGCGCGCCTCGACCTCGTTCGAGACTAAGTACGGCAGGATCAGCGTCTCCCTCTCCCGGAAGACCACCAAATCCAGGTCAGCCGTCCTTGAGATAGATGTTCCAGCCGGCACCAAGGCCGAGGTCGTCCTGAAGAATTCCAGGACAGCCATCCTGGAATCAGGGCATCACAAGGTGGAGGTCAAGATCTGACCCCATTGACAATCAGGATCCGGAGGCCTTGCTCAACAGGATTATTGCAAATATATTTGATTCAGCATGCTGAATTATCCGAAGATGTTAGTATCTTTATCAAGCGAAATGACAAAACATATTTTTTCGATTATGACATACAGAACTGTACTGGCAGCCGCCGCATTATTCACGGTTGCCTTCACCTCGTCCGCGAAGGACGGATCCTACAAGGTTGTCTCACCTGACGGTCATCTCTCGGCCACGGTAGTGGTTGGTAAGACAATCTCCTATTCGGTCTCAAGGGACGCTGTCGGCCTGATTGATGCGTCGGAGATCTCGATGACGCTTTCGGACGGCATAGTCTTCGGAGAGAACGACAAGGTGCGCAAGGTGCGTAAAACCGCTGTGGATCAGGTGATTCCGACAGTTGCCTACAAGAGGTCGGAGGTTCGTGACAACTACAATGAGCTATCTCTCATATTCAAGGAATTCTCTCTTGTTTTCCGTGCCTACGACGAGGGTATAGCCTACCGCTTCGTCAGCTTGCTGAAGAAAGACGGCAAGGTGCTGTCGGAGAAGGCTCGCTTCAATTTCGCGAAGGACTGGAGCGCCTATGTCCCTTACGTGGCTCAGCACTTGGAAACCCTTGAGAGTCAGTACTGGAACTCTTTCGAGAACACCTACACGGTCACTCCTCTTTCCGGTTGGAACAAGGAGCGCCTCGCCTTCCTGCCGATAGCGGTTTCCGCCGATGACGGGATGAAGGTTTTGATCACCGAGTCCGACCTTCTGGACTATCCGGGAATGTACCTCTACAACGAGGGCGATGCCACAACCCTCTCCGGACGTTTCGCGCCGTACCCGAAGACTGTTGAATATGGCGGCCACAACATGCTTCAGGGCATTGTCAGGGAGCGCGAGGACTACATCGCGTCCTGCTCGGCCGGCGAGTCTTTCCCGTGGAGGATAATCATGGTGACGACAAACGATGCGGACCTGGCCGTCAACGACATGGTCTGGAAGCTCGGAACGCCCGCCGATCCTTCGGTGGACTACAGCTGGGTGAGGCCTGGCAAGGTGGCGTGGGACTGGTGGAACGCATGGAACATCTACGGGGTGGACTTCCGCGCCGGCATCAACAACGACACCTACAAGTACTACATCGACTTCGCCCAGAAGCATGGCATTGAATATGTCATCCTCGATGAGGGCTGGGCAGTCAACAAGAAGGCCGATCTGATGCAGATCATCCCTGAGATCGACCTTCCGATGCTTTGTGAATATGCCAAAGCACACAACGTGGGCCTCATCCTTTGGGCCGGCTACTACGCTTTCGACCGTGACATGGAGAACGTCTGCCGCCACTATTCTGAAATGGGAATAAAAGGCTTCAAGGTGGACTTCATGGACAGGGACGACCAGATGATGGTGGATTTCTTCAGGCGCGCCGCCGCCACCGCCGCCAAGTACGGACTCTTGGTTGATTTCCACGGGGCATTCAAGCCGGTCGGACTCAACCGCACCTATCCAAATGTCATCAACTATGAGGGAGTCTTCGGCCTTGAGCAGATGAAGTGGAGCAAGTCCGACGTGGATCAGGTGACCTACGATGTCACCGTACCGTTCATCAGAATGGCCGCCGGCCCGATGGACTACACACAAGGCGCCATGCGCAACGCCACAAGGAGGAACTACCATCCGGTCAACTCCGAGGCGATGAGCCAGGGCACACGCTGCCATCAGCTTGCTGAATATGTGGTTTTCGACTCTCCTCTGAACATGCTGTGCGACTCTCCGTCCAACTACATGGCCGAGCCGGAGTGCACCAAATTCATCGCCGACTGCCCTACGACATGGGATGAGAGCTTGTCCGTCAACGGTGTTCTGGGCAGCTACATAACCCTGGCCCGCCGCAGCGGCGACATCTGGTACGTCGGCTCTCTAAACGACTGGACTGCCCGCGACCTAACCCTTGATCTCTCCTTCCTTGGCGAAGGTGACTGGACCATGGAAATCTTCCGCGACGGCGTCAACGCCGACCGCGCCGCCCGCGACTACAAACGCGAGTCCGCCCAGCTTTCCGCCGACCGTAAG
>OHTI01000347.1_pt1 | contig 24455 bp, 29 predicted proteins | sample 1578941 | NCBI WGS metagenome assembly OHTI01 (sample SAMEA3879609, study PRJEB24766) | human gut metagenome | biome: human-associated habitat; feature: feces | place: USA | collected 1985/1987
CGCTCTTCCGATCTAAGTGCTGCCTTTATCTCAAACATGAAGCATTCCAGCACATCGGCCTGAAAGCTCCGTGTAATTCTCAATTTCTGCAGTTCATCCAGCCGATCCTGCGCCGCATGGTAACGCTCGACCAGTGCATCGTATTTCCTGTTGTATTCGTCCTGCGGAATGGCAGTGGTGGCGTTTTCGGCAATCAGCTTTTTCGTGAGGCCGGAAACAATCTCAATCTCATCATTGAGCGTGGCGCACTCTGCATCAATGGTGTCTGTGTTCAGGTATTCATCATGGATCATCCGGCAGGTCTCAAGCAGTACCTCCCGGTCCTCGGTAAGGTCGGCAACGGCCCGGAGGAACAGCCGCTTGATGCCCTCCTCGTACAGATGCGGTGTGCCGCAGCGGTATTCGCCTTTGAATTTGCCGTTGCACTGCCAGATCACCCGGCGGTACTTGTCCGTGCTGTGTCAGACCTTGCTGCCGTAGAATTCGCCGCAATCGCCGCAGACGATCTTTGCCGAGAACGGGCTGAGGCTGTTGTGGTGCTTGCCCTTGGCCTTCCGGACCGCCATTTCATTCTGCACCTTCTGCCATTCCTCCGGATCGATAATGGCCGGATGGCTCTGGTCCACAATGTATTGCGGCACCTCGCCCTCGTTGACCTTCATCTTTTTGGAAAGGAAATCCACGGTGAATTTCTTCTGCAGGACCGCCGAGCCCTTGTATTTTTCGTTCGTCAGGATGCTCTCTATGGTGCTGGTCTGCCATTTTTCCTTGCCGCGAGGCGTGGGGATGCCCTTGGATGTAAGGTGTGTGGCGATCCAGTTCACCGTTTTGCCCTGAACGAACAGTTTGTAGATTTCCCGTACAATCTCCGCCTCCTCCGGCACAATCTCCGGCAAGCCGTCAGGCCCTTTGCGGTAGCCGAGGAAGGATTTATACGGCAACGACACCTTTCCGTCTGCAAAGCGTTTTCGCTGGCCCCATGTGACATTTTCGGAAATGGAGCGGCTCTCCTCTTGGGCAAGGCTCGACATGATGGTGATCAGCAGTTCGCCCTTGCTATCGAAGGTGTAAATGCCCTCTTTCTCGAAATAGACCTCAGTGCCGTGTTCCTTCAGCTTGCGAACGGCGGTAAGGCTGTCCACAGTGTTTCGGGCAAAGCGGCTGACGGATTTCGTGACGATCAGGTCGATCTTTCCGGCCAGCGCATCCGCAATCATGCGGTTGAAGCCGTCTCTGTGCCGGGTGTTTGTTGCGAAGATTCCTTCGTCCGTGTACACATCCACGAACTCCCAATCCGGATTTGAGCGGATGTACTTGGTGTAATAATCCACCTGCGCCTCGTAGGAAGTAAGCTGCTCTTCGCTGTCGGTGGAAACACGAGCATACCCAGCCACCTTTCGTCTGCTCTGGGCATTGAGCGGCATTTTGGAATGGAGCGTCTTTGAAGCCGGTATTACAGTGATGTTAGCCATTGCGCTTGTTCCTTTCTATCGCTTTTTGCCTTGCGGCCTCTTTCATCTCCGGAGTCCAGCTTTTGGCCCGTGAGCGGTCATGCCATCGTTTAACGGCTTTTCTACCGTCTTTGAAGCGGAATACCAGCGTGTTCCCGTCCTCGGCTATGATTTCCGTTAAATCGCCAATATCCAAATCTGCGGTCATGGCCGTCAGCGTAGGCTCCGGTATCTGCTTGGAGGGACAGGCGGCACGGCCCTGATAATTGTAGGTGCTGCAAATCCACACCGGACCGGTGGCAGTAATTTTTCGCCGGTAGTGCTTGCCGCAGTGAGCGCACGTGATCAGGCTGGAGAATGGGTATCTGCCGGTAAAGAACTTCCCGACAGGAGCGTATTTCTTGGCCCTCTTTGCAATTTCGGCCTGTACCGCTTGATAATCCTCCAAGCTGATAATGGCCTCGTGCGTACCCTCTGCGTGGTACATCGGCAGCTGGCCCTCGTTGACCACGGTCTTTTTCGTCAGGTGGTTTTCCCGGAAAGTCTTCTGAAGAAGCAGGTTTCCGGAGTAGGCGTAATTGTGCAGGATGCGTGAAACGCCTCCCTTGCTACATGCGTTTTCGTACCGGGTCCTCACGCCGTCTGCATTTAGGTCGTTTGCGATAGAAACGATGCCTTTGCCGGAAAGGTACTCCCGGAAAATGCGCCGGACCGTTTCGGCCTCATCCGGCTCGATGACGTAGACGCCGTTTCGGTAGCGGTAACCGAGGAGCGTTCCATTCCAAGGCTTGCCTTCCTCGAAATTCTTCCGCACACGCCATTTCTGGTTTTCGCTGGCCGACAGACTTTCCTCCTGTGCGTAGGACGCAAGGATCGAAAGCATCAATTCCCCGTCAGCGGAAAGGGTGTGGATGCTTTGCTCCTCAAAGAAGACATCAATGCCGAGGGCTTTCAGATCTCGGACCGTCTCCAGCAAAGTAACCGTATTCCGGGCAAAGCGGGATATGGATTTGGTGATGACCATATCGACCTCCCCGGCCTTGCAATCGGATACGAGCTTGACGAAGCCCTCTCTGGTATCCTTGGTGCCGGTCTTGGCCTCGTCCGCATACACACCGATATACTGCCAGCCGGGATGATTCTGGATCAGGCCGCTGTAATAGCTGACTTGCGCTGACAGGGAGTGGTGCATCGCATTCTTTGCCGAGGACACCCGTGCGTATGCCGCCACTCTCGTCAGCATGGGGATGGCCGCTTTCGTAAATGTGACCTGTTTTACTTCTCTTGCCATAATCCGCCTCCGTTGTATCAAAGTATGGGTACTGTATATATCACTCTAAACGGCCCGGATAGCAAGCCTTATGCGGCAAATGTACTGTCCAATTCGATCCCGTATTTCCGGGCGATCATTGTGTAGATTTCAGCCCGATCCGCCTGTCGCAGAAAGCCCTCGCTCACCAGCCGGTCCACAAAGGACAGGGCCGTATGATAGCGGATCAGATTCTCCTGCCCGTACACATCAGGCTTGCGGTCTTCCTTTTCCAATGGGATTACCTCCTTTGCGATACTTGTAGTTCCAATACGCACTGCGGCAGCGGTCCGAGCAGAACTTTTTGACCTTGCGGCCCTTCGTCTGAGAGATCACCTTGCCGCAGTACAGGCAGCGTGATGCATTTTTCATGCTGGGATGGCGGCGAATGTAGGACTTGATCGTGTTGATCGATATTTCCAATTCATAGGAGATGGCCGTGGGGCCGTATCCGTCCCGATACATCCGCTCTATTTCCCGGCGTTCGAAATTATCCATCATAGCGGTTTCCTCGCTTTCTATAATCTTCATAGCAGGACCGGCAGCAGAATTTCCGGTGAGCGTTGCCGTAGCAACGGAAGGTTCGACCGCAGTTTTTGCAGACGAGCGTGTAGTACGCCTTTCGCAAAACCTGATCCTGATGGGAATTCCAGTATTCCATCCGGCAGCGGTCCGAGCAGAATTTCTTCTTATGGCCGCTCCGCTGTGTAACGGGTTTTCCGCACTGTGGACAGTTAAGAATAACGCCGTCCTGCGTTTCGTGTGTTGCCGATAAAATAGCGGCTTTCTGTGTAGTGTTCATACGTACCTCCGATAAGGGTCCGGGAGAGCAAGGAACGCTCACCCTCCCGGACGGATGGGTTTAAGCGGTGACGGTCAGGACCTTGATCGCATCCTTGCGAACAAGACAGGAATCGAGCAGTTCAAAGCCCACATAGCCCACCTGATCGGTCATGGCGAAACGCTCCTTCAAAGCTCTCATGGAGATAGGAGAACGGTCGATGATCCAGAAATATCGAAAATCACCGAAGAGGACAGGCTTTGCACCGGCGGCGATATCCGGCATATCGTTGCAGATATGGACGGGCTTACCGAGGATGGTGTCGCTGTTGCCATTCCAGAGATAATTACCGGCATCGTCCTTCAGCTTGTGCAGTGCGAGAGCGGTGCGGTCGTTCATGAGCCACACGGCATGACTGCGGTATTCCGGCTTTACGGAGAAGAACAGGTCGATGCAATCATCGTAGGTGACCGCATTTGTAGAGACCCCTGTTTCGGCTCCTTCAGTTTCGTGGAGAAGGCCGAAGGGCTCGTCCGTTCCGTTACCATTGATGAAGGCCCTGTCCTCCGCACGAGCGAAGGATTTACCCATGCGCTCGAAGATGTACTTGCGGAGATCGAAGTCTGCGTCAAGCGCAAATTCCGTGCTCAGCTTCACCAGACCGTCGATCTTGTGCGTAGCAACTGGGAAACGGGTGAAATCGTTCTGAGCATCGAAACCGGAGATGGCGGCACCCTCCGGCACGAACTCGGCATAATCGCTCGAATCCTTGGCCCAGATCACATCACCGCCGGTATGCTTTTTTAGCTCGGTCGCAAGAGGACGGATTACGCTCTCAGCAAAGATGGCCTTGCGGAAATCGGTCTCATCCGCCGCAGGAGCACAGAACGCACCAGTGGTAGCGGACATGGCATCATGCATTTCTGCCTCCGCATTATGCTTGATTCTCATGGCATTCCAGAAGGTCTTTCCGTATTCCGGAGTGGCCGTGAAAGCACGGATTTCGTTGATCGTTTTCATTCTCATCTTCTCCTTTCGGCTTCATCGTCACAGCGTTTGCATCTGTACAGGCCGTGCGTCATGGCATCCACGGCCATTCCGCAGAGGCGAAGCTGATCGTGGCAGTGCGGACACTCGATGTCATAATCGAGGGTTTCGACAAAGCGGGTCGGGTCACACGTACGAAGGCGGTAGCGTCTGTACAGCTTGCCGTCATTGTCGACAAGGTGCTCCGTCATAAAGAGCGGCTCCGTTTCCGAAAGATGTTCTGCCGTGAGCCACACCTCCTTCGGAATCAGGGATTTGGTGTTTTTGTAGTTAACAAAGGTGTAATTAGTCATCGTTTTTCCTCCATTTGATGAACTTTGGGGTTAATACCCCGTTTGAATTATGGTTTTTGCGTTCGTGACCCCGCGCCGCTGTCCGGCCCGGAAGGCCACAGAGATTCAGACCGCCCTACGGTCATCGGAACACAATCATACGCATCACCGCCTTTCATGTTGTTCACTCCCCACTGGACAAAAACTGCCCACGTGGTCCGCTCTTTTTGAGATGTTTTTTATTTCGTGCAGATATTGATGGAGGTGTCACACGAATGAGACTTGAAGATTTGATGGAGCGCGCCGCGCAATACGATGAGAATCTCGCACGTGATATCAAAGACTATGTTCACGGCCGCAAATATGGCCTCGTATATGAAGCCTCCAAGCCTGAATTTGTTCGGATGTGGAAGAAGCCCGTGGTTCGTGGGGATATTGTAAATATCCTGCCTCCTCGTGGAGTAATGGAGGACACAAAAAACGAGGATGACCCTTCTGAAATCGTTTATAAGGTTATCGCCATATCCGAAGGTGTAGCCACTTTACGTAATGAAAAAACTGGTGAAACCGTTACAGCATCGGTTGATGATATTGTTGCATTAGCCCGCTTTGATAAGCCTATCTATGCAGGGCTGAAAGAAATCGGCCGTGTGGAGCGCGGGGGTGATAAACCATATCACGTCGTCATTAACGGAGAAAACTATCATGCGCTTCAGACCTTGGTATATGACAGAGACGGCCGGGAACAATTATATGCGTCCGATTATTCAATCTGTGTCATCTCTCCCGATTGAGGAATTGGCTTTGCTTGCAGAATCTATGATAAATATTACATCTCTTAGAAGAAAGGTTGCTATTGATAGAAATATTGGAACTGTCGGCGGACCAATTGATGTCTCGATTATTTCTAAGGGAGACGGCTTTATCTGGTTAAAGAGAAAGCACTATTTTGAGAGAAAATATAATCCACAATACTTTTATTCTCATTTTGACAAGAAAGAAGAGGTGGATATTAATGAAGAATGACGCAGTAAAAATAAGTATTGAATCAGGAGAAGGAACGTTAGTATCAAATCAAGATGGAATTGAGTTTGTTCATTCTGAATTCATCAGAGATCAGATGGTAAAGCTAAATTCTGACAGTGAAGTAGAACTAAATATCACTGAAAATGATCAATACAGCAATAGCAATACATTATCGCTTAGCTTTATAAGAAAAAAGATGATATTAGGTTAGTTTCTGAATAATTACAGCGGCTCTCGCATTTTCAGATTGGTTGCACCCGCACCTGTGAAAATGCACCTTGTATCAATCATTCGGTCCAATGCCATCTGCGCCAGACTATTTGTTTGGCGCTTTCTATTTACTTAACTATGAGGTATTGCTATGATCGACTGGTTTAAAAAACACAGAGTGTTGTTTGCACTAATCTGCGTGGTTATTTTGCTCCTGCTAATGGGTATTCCCTTTGTTATCAATATCCTATTTAAGATAAACGCCACAACAGATATCTTTGTAGCCGAATGGTCTGCCGGTGATGCATTGGGTTATTATGGTGCAATCCTCTCCTTTCTTGGCACTGTGGTCTTAGGCGCTTTAGCCTTGTATCAGAACCACATTATCAAAACAGAGGCAGATAAAAAGGCAGCGCTTGCTGAAGAACAAGAACGTGCCGAGAATATGCCCCGCTTCTTCTTGCGTTTTCAGTGTGCCAGTGGATTCTGTGGGAGTTTAAAATTCGCAGTAATGAATGTATCGAACAACATCGCGTACACCGTCGATGTTTATGATATAAAAATTAAGGGTGGGTCCAAAACGATCTGGGAATCCGATGATACCTATGGTGCCCCTGCAATTAATCCGCAGAAAGAGATGACCATTCAAACAAAGTCACCTGCGACTAATGAGACTGGAGAATTTACACTTTTTGCTACAATGAGTTGCATAGACAAATATGATGGGAAACACGAGTACATACTTAAAATGACTTGTCGTTACCCTAATCATTACGATGACACAAGCGTAACCGAAATCAAGTAACGTCTAATTAGCTGAGGGAGACTGTCCCTGTAACGATAAAATGTGGGTGTCGAGGATTAGTTTCCTCAACGCCCACATTTTATCGTTCAACTTGTGTACTTGTTTCTTAGATACTCGGCAACACATTCGATTTCAGGGAAAAGAGCTGCGCGATTGATTGAGAATGTCTCCAATTGTTCAAGCAACTTCTTTTTCCCATCAATCAGTATAACTACTTTTTTCCCGTTTTCCCTATATCGAAATTCTTCCAATGATCTTTCGCCGTCAGGTAAACCACATAGGATAAATGCACCATCTTGCATAACGATTCGGTCATTATTTTTTAGCGCATAGACAATGAAGCTACTCACCAGATCGTCCTTTTTGATTTCATGGTTCTCGGGTGAAATTAAAACCAGTTCCCCATAGCTCTCGGGATTACTCTCACATGCAAAATACAGCGCAACAAGAGGATTCCTTGTGATATCCAGCAAGCGTGTAGGCAAACCATAGTGCTGCATCTTTACCAGTTTCTCAAGATGAGTGTGACATTTTTCAAAGTCGTCAGGGCAATTAATTATCAGTTCGTGGTATATTTCACTTTCGTTCTGCAATAAGCGCGGGGTTCGCATGATTGACGGACGCAAAATATAGTTTGGATCTGCATGTCCTCGGAAAAACAGCGTTCCTGCCTCTTTCTTTAGTGAAGAAACATAACTGTTTACACTTGAAACAGAAGATAGAAAATGTATCTCAACCTTTTCCGCATTATATACTACACCTTTTGAAAAACGGATATCATTTTGTATACCATGTAATTCTTTTATCTGTCCAAGCAACTCTTTAGTGAAGGCATTTCTTTCTTCAGAATTTTTCAGTGTCTTGTAGACCCAGTTAACAATGGCACTGGATTCTAAATATGTAAGCTCGCACCGGGATCTATAGATATCATCGTTATATGATCCTTCCCCCATTTTTTGACGCCAAACAGAAGAAGCCGTATTTTTGTTGGGAAATCTTCCTTGGTACAAAACCGCATATCTCGATTTGCTTGCCACAAGGCGCGCATATATATCTTCTTTCTTTAGTCGCCCAAATATGTATGCACTCATATCGAAATACCCATCAGAAAGCATTTTGTCCAGACATATATTTTTAAATGCTTGCTGTATATCCTCGATATAATACAAATCGTCAAAAAAATAAAAGTAGAAGAAAGCGTCCACCCCCCCCAGAAGCATATCTATCTCAAAGTAGTCATTTACTGTCATTAATTGTAGCAAAAAAGCGGTTTATCTGCAAGCCTATTGACTTATATTCTTAACTTTTCCATCACGATCCCATCAATCTCCTGCTCCAGCTCCTGAATTCTTTTCTGTAACGACAAAATGTGGGCGTCGAGGATTGGTTTCCTCAACGCCCACATTTTTTGCATCTGTGCCAGTTTATTCACTTCCTCGACGTATTGTTCCCGCATAGCTTCAGCATACTCCTGCACCGCGGCATCCAGTACCTCCTCATGAATACGGTGGGAGGCACAATAGGCTTTTCCATTTCGGTGGTATCCACGGCACACATATTCCACCCGGCTCTTGCCGTTCCAGCAGCGGATCATGGGACTGAACACGTTCCCGCATTCCTGACAGGTCAACAGTCCGGCATAACGGTGCTTTGTACGATTGTTGACTGCTGGACGTGCCTGCTGTTTCAGTAGGGCTTGAACCTGTTTCCAGTCTGCTTTCTCAATGATAACCGGATAGAAATTCTCGTGGCGAAGCCAGTCCGCTTCGTTGACAGCTCGAGCTTTGCCGCCGCAATATTCTCTGCGATGATTGACCAGCACGCCGGTGTACGCTTCTTCCATCAGAATGTTTTTCACACTGGCATATGTCCATAGGAACTGCCCATCACGGGTTTTGTGCGTATGCCGGACTTCTCTGCCGCACCGTTCAGCCCGGAGCTGCGCCGGTGTCTTTCGCCCCATAATGTTGAGCCTGCGGGATATCTCTTTCTGCCCGCACCCCTGTAAGTACAGAGAATAGATGATCTGCACCGTGACCGCTGCTTCTGTGTCAACCTTGATCTGCACCGTGTTTTTGTCTTTCCAGTAGCCGAAGGGCGGCGTGATCACGATGCCGTCTTTCTGCTTCTGTCGGTATCCCGCCCGGATCTTTTTGCCAATATCCTTCGCATAATAATCATTCATCAGGCCGCGGATACCGATGATCAAGTCATCTTCGTCGCGGAATGTATCAACGCCCTCCGTGGCAGAGATCACGCGCACCTGGCGTTCCCGCAGATAATCGATGAACAATGCGGTCTGGGTCCTATGGCGGCCAAGCCGGGATAAATCTTTCACGATGACAGCGTCGATCATATCAGCGTCTACAGCCGCCGTGAGCTCGTCCAGCCCACGGCGGTCAAAACTCATGCCGCTTATGTTGTCATCGAAGGACTGTCCTACGATGATGTACCCGTGCTGCTCAGCAAACGCCTGACAGATCTCCCGCTGATTCCGCAGAGAGTTCATCTCACGGTCATCATCGTTTGATAGCCGCGCATAGAGCCAAACCCGCATTACCATAACCTTTTACCCCGCGATTCCGTCGCCGTAGAGCAGCCGCGCCAGCCGATCCCAGTCAAAATCCAGCGCACCATATCGCTCCGTGAGCGTTCCGTTCTCATAGACGTCCAGATGTGTGCGGAACGGCGCTTTAATCTGAATATCCAGGCTGAGTTTCCCATCCATCTCCTGCACATAGATCTTTTCAATCAGCATCCGAAGGTGCGCTTCCGTCATGGCGCCCTCAGCGAGAATGTCGTCGATCATGCCAATATCCCGTTTGAGCTTCGTTTGCCGCTCCCGCAGGACAGCGGAGATATTTTGCAGTTCTTCGATCTGCTTTTTTGCCGCAGCGATTTCTTCTTCACGTTTTTGGATCATGCGGTCATAGCGTTCAGCGTTCGCCCGATCTCGTATCCGCTCCATTAAAATTACCTCCGTTTCATCTTCCAAGCATCGAATTCGCTTTTCTAACTTGACAATCTGCGCACCGGTCAGTTCTGCCTTTGGTGTCCACTGTGCGATCAGCTGCTCCAGCGCATCCCAGTTCTGCTGATACAGTGCTTTTGTATTGCGCAGTTCGTCGATAATCAGCCTGTCCAATACGGACTCGTCGATCTGGTGCTGGGAGCAATGCTCCTTCCCGAAGCGGTTGTAGGTGCTGCAAACATAGACGACCCGTTCGCCGCTTTTCAGATGGATGCGCCTGCCAAACATGGCTCTGCCGCAGTCCTCGCAGCGCAGAAGCCCACTGTAGCGCAGGATCTCCTGCGAGGGCGCAGCGCGCACGTTCAACCGTTTCCGCTCTGACAGCATCATCTGCGTCTGCTCCCACAGCTCCGGCGTGATGATCGGCGGGAGGTAATTTTCATGACGGAACTGTTCTTCGGGCTCTGTGAAACGGAAGGTCTTGTTAATTTTGTTCCGTTCGCTTTTATGGCAGATGAGCGTTCCGACATAGCTCTCGTCCCTGAGAATACGGGCTATCATGGTTGCGTCCCATAGATACTTCTTGAGAATGCCGTCCTGCGTATAGGGAAGTCGTTTGTTTAGCATTTCCAACTGCATCTGCGCTGGTGTCTTGCATTTGCGTTCGTTGAGCATCCTGGCGATTGCCTTCAGCCCGCAGCCGGAGTTGTAAGCCGTGAAAATCAGCCGGATCGTTTCCGCTGCTTCTTCTACGATTACGACACGCTTTGTATTTTTGTCTTTGAAATAACCGAAGGGCGGAGTAATTACAATGCCCTCTTTCTGCTTCTGACGATAACCAGTCCGCACACGGCGGCTGCCATCGCGCGCGTAAAAGTCGTTGACAAGACCCTTGAAGCCGATGATGAGATCGTCGTTTTCGTTGAACGTATCGATATTTTCCGTCGCCGAGAGGACGCGGACGTCGTGTTCCCGCAGGTAGTCGATAAACAGGGCAGTCTGCGTTCGGTGTCGACCCAGGCGGGATAGGTCTTCTTGTGTCAAGTAGGGACTAAAAAAATTTTTGAGAATTTACAAGCCGTTCATAGGCGGACAACCACCCGTGAACGGCTTGCATGTGAACTAAACTCATAATGAATCCAAGCAAATTCATCATGCCCTGCGAAGTTCTGTCAAATGTAGATAATCTGACAATACGATCATGGCTTACATGTAGCTTTCGACTCCGAATATCAGCCAGCATCTATATGAGGGCAGAAATTGTAGCGGCTTTTGAAAAGAATATTGATTTTTCCTGTCTAAAGTGCTATAATCGGTATATACCGAAAACAGAAGGAGGAAGGCGTCCATGCCAAGACCGCCACGGTGCCGTCGGATTTGTGATGTACCACAAGTCGATAAATTCTGCCCCAACGGGGGCAAGGATGTCGAGCCGATCCTGCTGACGCTGGACGAGTACGAGGTCATTCGGTTGGTTGACTTGGAGCAGCAAACCCACGAGCAGTGTGCCGCGCAAATGGACATTTCCCGCTCTACCGTGCAGGAGATTTACGAAAGTGCACGGCGCAAGATCGCAGCGTGTCTTGTCCACGGGAAACCGCTGCACATTACCGGGGGAAACTACCGCATCTGCGGAGGACAAGAGGCAGCCCACTGTGGCCGCTGCTGCCGGATGCAGAGAGCCAACACAGAAAAATCCAACAAAAATTGCGAAGGAGATTCCATTATGAAAATTGCAGTTACCTATGAAAACGGTCAGATTTTTCAGCATTTCGGCCACACCGAACAGTTCAAGCTTTATGAAGCTGTGGACGGCAAAATCGTCCATGCAGAAGTCGTTGATACCAACGGCAGCGGTCACGGCGCACTGGCAGGATTCCTGATGCAAAACGGCGTGGACACTTTGATTTGCGGAGGCATCGGCGGCGGTGCGCAGGCGGCTCTGGCCGAAGCGGGCATCAAGCTCTACGGCGGTGTCAGCGGGGACGCTGACGCGGCGGTGAGCGCATTGCTCAGCGGAAATCTGGGCTACGACCCCAATGTTCACTGTGATCACCATGACCACGAGCACGGCGAGGATGGGCACACTTGCGGTGACCACGGCTGCGGCAAGCATAGCTGCCATTGATATGGTACGCACACTGACACAACTTCCGTTTTGGTCATCCTTGACCGAACAGGAGCAAGAAACGCTACGCCGAAGCGCCTTTGTCCGTCATTATGAAAAGGGCGCGTTCATTCACAGCAGCGACAACGAATGCCTTGGAATGCTGTTCGTCCTTTCCGGCGAGATCCGCACCTATCTTCTCTCCGAGGAAGGGCGAGAAGTCACATTGTTCCGGCTGTATCCGGGTGAGCTATGCGTGCTTTCCGCCTCCTGCGTGATCAGTCAGATCACCTTTGATACGCAAATGACCGCAGGATCGGATACGGACGTTCTGATTATCCCTGCAAATGTCATCGCTGCACTCAAGGAGAAAAATCTATATGTCCGCTGCTTCCTTTATGAGTTGGCAACGAAACGGTTTTCTGATGTGATGTGGGCGATGCAGCAGATCATGTTCAAAGGATTGGATCGGCGGCTGGCAGAATTTCTCCTTGCCGAAGCGGAGCGTACCGGCTCCAACACCATACGCATGACCCATGAGCAGATCGCCCAGCACATCAGCTCGGCGCGGGAGGCAGTGGCACGAATGCTCAAAAGCTTCTCAGAGGACGGGCTTGTGGAACTAAGGCGAGGCGCGATTACGCTGCGGGATAAGAACAGCCTAAACCACTTAAAATAATGTGACTTTGTTACAGAACGGAATCATAATTCCGATATAATGAAAACAGAAAAACTGAAAGGAGCATCGACCATGAAAGAATCGAAATACGCAGGTACTCAAACCGAAAAAAATCTGATGGCTGCCTTTGCCGGTGAGTCCGAGGCACGCAACAAGTACACCTATTTTGCATCCAAGGCCAAGAAGGAAGGCTACGAGCAAATCGCGGCGTTGTTCCTCAAAACTGCTGACAACGAGAAGGAACATGCTAAGCTGTGGTTCAAGGAGCTGAACGGCATCGGCGACACCGCCGAAAATCTTCTCTCCGCCGCTGAGGGCGAGAACTACGAGTGGACGGATATGTACGACGGCTTTGCCAAAACCGCCGATGAGGAAGGCTTTCATGAGCTGGCGCAGCGCTTCCGTCTGGTCGCCGCCATTGAAAAGCACCACGAGGAGCGCTACCGTGCCCTGCTGCACAATGTGAAGATGGCGGAGGTCTTCGCCAAGAGCGAGGTCAAGGTGTGGGAGTGCCGCAACTGCGGTCACATCGTCGTGGGCGAGAAGGCCCCGGAGGTTTGCCCCGCCTGCAACCATCCCCAGAGCTATTTTGAAATTCACGCAGAAAACTATTAAAGAAAGAAAAGGAGAATCATCATGGAGCAGAAGTTTTACATTTGCAAGCATTGCGGTAACATCATTGCCAAGGTCAAGGACACGGGCGTTCCCGTTGTCTGTTGCGGTGAGCCGATGAGCGAGATCATCCCCGGCACCACCGACGCCGCCGTGGAGAAGCACGTCCCTGTCTGGACGGTGGAAAACGGCATCGTCCATGTCAAGGTCGGCTCCGTGGAGCATCCCATGCTGCCGGAGCACTACATCGAGTGGGTCTCTCTCCACACCAAGCAGGGCAACCAGCGCAAGGAACTGCATCCCGGTGAAAAGCCGGAGGTCTGCTTCGCTCTCTGCGAGGGCGATGAAGTCGAAACGGTCTACGCCTACTGCAACCTCCACAGTCTGTGGAAAGCGTAATTCACCTTCTTAAAATCCGGTGCTTTTTGAGCACCGGATTTTTTTATCAATGTAACCTCGTCACATAAAAAAGATTTGTCCTGCGGTATGATAAAGCCACAATCAAGAAAGAGGTGGCGAACATGAAAATCAAGCTCAATCCCGATCAGGAGATTGTCAACACCATCAGAGAAGGACTCAAGCGCACCGGCGGGTACTGTCCCTGCCGCAGGGAGCGCACAGAGGCTACCAAGTGTATGTGTCAGGAGTTTAAGGATCAAATTGCAGATCCGCTCTTCGAGGGATTCTGCCACTGTATGCTCTACTACAAATCCTTGCAGGATTAAGGGAGGAACGCTATGCTGTCAAAGAAACTGGCCGCCGTAGATAAAACGCGGTGCGTCGCCTGCGGCGTGTGTGAAAATACCTGTCCACTGGGGGCTGTCAAGGTGCGCCGGGGCTGCTACGCCGCCGTGGAGGCGGAACGATGCGTAGGCTGCGGCAAGTGCGCAAAGCTCTGTCCCGTCGGCTGCATTGAGGTGAAAGTGAGGGCTGACGCATGAAAGCAAAGCATTGGTACGATTACCTGTGGGTATATGCCATCATCTATTTTGCACTGGGTTTTTTCAATATCCTGTTTGCATGGCTGGGCATGATCGATTTTCTTCTGCCGCTGTTCTTAGCCATCTTTGGCGGGAACAAATTCTTTTGCAATCACCTCTGCGGACGGGGACAACTGTTCAGCAAGCTGGGGACAGACCTTAAATGCTCCCGCTGCAAGCCCACGCCCCGCTGGATGTCCTCCAAGTGGTTCCGTTATGGCTTTTTGCTCTTTTTCCTGACGATGTTCGGCAACATGGTGTTCCAGACCTATCTGGTCGCTGCGGGTGCTGCGTCCCTGCGGGAGGCCATTAAGCTGTTCTGGACATTCCGTGTGCCGTGGGGCTGGACTTATACAGCCGGTACAGTCGCTGATTGGGTGGCGCAGTTCAGCTTCGGCTTTTATAGCCTCATGCTGACCTCTCTGCTGCTGGGTCTGATCGTTATGGTGCTCTACAAGCCCCGCACATGGTGTGCGTTTTGTCCGATGGGAACCATAACGCAGGGTATTTGCAAGCTGAAAAACAAAGAATAAACAAAGATAACAGAAAGGAGCCTTACTCATGGCTGAACTGAAAATTACTGCTGCGAATTTTGAAAACGAGGTACTGCGTTCCGACAAACCCGTTTTGCTGGATTTCTACGCGGACTGGTGCGGACCGTGCAAAATGCTCTCTCCCATACTGCATGAGCTTGCCGAAGAAAAAAGCGGTACGCTCAAGGTGGGCAAGGTCAATGTGGACGAGCAAATGGAGCTGGCAATGCGTTTTCAGGTATCCAGCATCCCGATGCTGGTGGTATTCAAGGACGGGAAAGCCGTCGCCAAGTCGGTGGGCTATCGGTCTAAGCCGGAGATCGCCGCAATGGTGGAGGGCGCAAGATGAAAGTTGTGATCGTAGGCGGTGTGGCGGGCGGTGCTTCTGCCGCCGCCCGCATCCGCCGTTTGGATGAACACGCGCAGATCATCATGATCGAGCGCAGCGGCTATGTGTCCTATGCCAACTGCGGCCTGCCGTATTATGTGGGCGGTGTGATCGTGGATCGGGACGAGCTGACGCTGCAAACTCCGGAAAGCTTTTGGGATCGCTTTCGCATTGATGTGCGGGTACGGCAGGAAGTAACTGCGATCAATCCCGCAGAGAAAACCGTTACCGTCCATGCACTGGACAGCGGGAAGATCTATACGGAAGCCTATGACAAGCTGCTTCTTGCCCCCGGCGCAAAGCCGACGGTCCCTGCGCTTTCCGGCGTGGACAGCGAGCGGGTCTTTACCCTGCGCACCGTGGAGGATACCCTCCGCATTCGGCACTTTGTTGAGGAGCAGAAGCCGAAAACTGCTGTTTTGGCTGGCGGCGGCTTTATCGGTCTGGAAATGGCGGAAAACCTTGCAGAAATGGGTGTTTCCGTCACCATCGTTCAGCGGCCCAAGCAGCTATTAGCGCCGCTGGATGCGGATATGGCGAGCTTTGTCCATGCGGAAATGCGCAGACACGGCGTGGCTCTGCGGTTGGGTGAAACCGTCACCGGATTTCAACAGAACGGAGATTCCGTGCTGACCCTGTTGGAGGGTAGTGAGCCGCTGCATTCGGATATGGTGCTGCTGGCCATCGGTGTTACCCCGGATACGCATTTGGCAAAAGAAGCCGGACTCAGGCTTGGTATTCGTGGCAGCATCGCTGTCAACGAGCGGATGGAAACCTCCGTACCGGACATCTACGCTGTGGGCGATGCTGTGGAGGTCACCCATTTCGTGACCGGCCAGAAAACGCTGATCTCGCTGGCGGGGCCTGCCAACAAGCAGGGACGCATTGCTGCTGACAATATCTGCGGCGGAAACAGCCGCTTTCACGGCTCTCAGGGCTCGTCTGTTCTGAAGCTGTTTGGCTTGACAGCAGCCTCCACGGGAATCAATGAAAAGGCAGCGCAGGCAGCAGGGATCACTTACGACAAAGTCGTATTGTTCCCAGCATCCCACGCCACCTATTATCCCGGCGCACAGTCTATGGCAATGAAGGTACTATATGAAAAAGAAAGCTTGCGGCTGCTGGGTGCACAGATCGTTGGCGGCGACGGTGTGGACAAGCGCATTGATGTACTGGCAACGGCCATCCGCGCCGGTATGACAGCTCTGGAACTGACGGAGCTGGATCTTTCCTATGCGCCGCCCTATTCCTCTGCCAAGGATCCGGTCAATATGGCCGGTTTTATGATCGAGGATTTGGAGAACGGGAAAGTGCGGCAGTTCCATTGGAATGATGTTGAGGACTTGCCTTGCGATGGAAGTGCGATGCTGCTGGATGTCCGTACGGAAGGCGAATATCGGCGTGGGCACTTGAATGGATTCCGCAATATTCCGCTGGACGATCTGCGGGAGCACTTGGACGAGTTAGACCGGGACAAACCTGTCTATGTGAATTGCCAGACAGGGCTTCGCAGTTATCTGGCCTGCCGGCTTTTGACGCAGCACGGTTTCACCTGTGCCCATCTCTCCGGCGGATACAGCTTTTATCAGGTCGTAACACAAGAGCAGCAGACAGCGCGGAGCGCCTATCCCTGCGGAATGGAGAAGCTATGAGTGAAAATTTATTTGGCTTGACGGTTGCGGCAGATAAAGGCTTAGATGATTTGCAGTGCCAGCGCCTTTTAAGCGAAAATCGCAAGTATCAGGAAGTCATGCTGCAATACCGATGTGCGCTGAAAGCACTGGAAAGCAGGTTGGAAATTCTAAACGAAGAGTTTTCATTGCAGCATGACCGCAATCCGATAGAAAGTATGAAAAGCCGCTTGAAGTCGCCGTCCAGCATTATGAATAAGATGCAGAAGCGCGGACTTCCTCTGGATTTTCCGACCATGCAGGAAAATATCATGGATGTTGCCGGTGTGCGTGTGATCTGCTCTTTCGAAGAGGATGTGTTCTTTTTGGCAAAGTGCTTAAAAAATCAGTCTGACATTATAATTATCACAGAGAAAGATTATATTTCACACCCCAAGCCAAATGGCTATCGCAGTCTGCACCTGACAATCCGGTTGCCGGTATTCTTTGCAAAAGAAGAAATCCATGTGCCGGTGGAGATACAACTCCGTACAATCGCTATGGACTTCTGGGCAAGCCTTGAGCATACCATCCGCTATAAGAAAAACTTGCCGATAAATGCTGAAATCGAAACTGAATTGAAAGAGTGCGCCGATTCCAGCAGAGAGTGGGATGGTAAAATGGAGCGTCTTTTGCATCTCTTAACATAATGCAGTAAGTGTAAGTATAAAAGGACAAGCATCATTTTAGGTGCTTGTCCTTTTGTGTTCAGTTACATCATCCGAAGTGTTTCGGCGCCTTTGTGCGCCGTTTCTTATACGCCGTCTCAAACGCCTCCATCATTGGAGTGACTGGAAGCTCGTTGTCAGGCTTGGACAGATACTCGAACCGGATGCCGTTCTCCCGGAACTTTCGCTCAAACCTCATGAAAGAGGAAGTGTCCCGGCTGATTCGCGAGGTGTCGCGGGTGAGGATCGTACCGATGTCCTGACGCTTGGCTTCGTTCAGCAGGAAGTTCATGATACCTTCCGTATGGACGCCGGAGATGCCGTCTGCCGCCACAGCAGCAGCCACCTCATAGCCTTTGTCCTTCGCATAGCGTTCCAGCTCTTCCCGCTGGTCTGCTGCCGCAAGCTGATCCGCACAGGCAACGCGGATATAAAGAAATACTTTCATTTGGCTTCTCCTTCTGATGTAGTGAGGAAGTCCTTGAACTTCCAGACGATTTCTATGTTGTCAAGATCGTAAATGTAGACCGCAGAAATGAATGCGTGGGTCAGCTCATAGGTCAGAGCTTTGCAGTCGGCGTACTGATCGCAAACAGCATCCAGCTTTTCATCCGAACATGAGGTCTCGGAGTCAAGCTCCTTCATCCGTTCGTGACTGCGCTGGATTGCCTCATCGTTTTCAGCGATCTTCGCATCCGTTGCCGCCTTCTGCTGAATGTACGCCTCCTTCGTGATGCTTCCGGCTGCATACTTCTCGTAGAGCCTCAGCTTGGACGCCTTGTGCTGCTCGTTCTGCTTTTGCAGAGTGCGGATTTTATCAGCACATTCCTTGATGGCAGATTTCCGCAGATCACCTACTTCGCGGCTCTGTATGGCTTCCTTCTGTGCCAAAGCAAGAAACTGAGTAAGGGCATGGAGGACAACCTTCTCAATATCCATTTCCGGAAAGCTCCTGCCAACCGGACAGTCTGTGTTTCCGTTGTTGACCGAGTGAATGCACTGGAAGTATCGAATGCCAGCCTTGTTCTTTCGGCGTGTCATAGCACGTTTACAGTTACCGCAGCGGACGAGTCCCTTGAGCGGATAGTCATGCTGCTTGCGCGTGGGATTCCGTCCTCCGCCTCGAATGACCTTCTGAGCAAGCTCAAAGTCTTCCTTGCTGATAATCGCTTCATGCGTTCCTTCTACGATAATCGGCTCATTGACAACACGCTTTTTTGAGCCGACACCGCAGGACTTCATTTTGCGGCTGACCAGTGTTCCGGTGTAAACAAGGTTTTTGAGGATGTTATAGACCATCACGGTTTCCCAACTGATTTTCTCGCTCATGTTACTGAACTTCTTCTTGTCGGGATGCTTGCTCTTGAAGTATTGCCCCGGCGTCGGGATGCCGTCATCATTCAGGCTGCGGGCAATCTGAGAGGTGTTGCTGCCTTCCAGCGCCTCGCGGAAAATACGACGGATCACATCAGCCGCCTCCGGGTCTACGGCAAGTTTGTTCCGAATGGTTGGATGCAGGACGTAGCCGTATGGAGCGTAGCCACCGACATACTTGCCTTGCTTCATCATCTGGATTTTTGCCGATGTGGTCTTTACGGAGAGGTCTTTGCTGTATGCCGCATAGATGATGCTGCGCATAACCACTTCCAGACCGCCCGTTGTCCCTTTGTAATCGTTGCTGTCATAGCCGTCGTTGATGGAAATAAAGCGGACACCCATGAACGGAAAGGTGCATTCCAGATAGTTTCCCGTTTCGATGTAGTCACGAGAAAAACGGGAAAAGTCTTTGACGCAGATCAGATCGATTTCGCCGCGCTTGACCTTCTCCATCATCTGCGTGAACTGAGGGCGGTGAAAGTTCGTGCCGGTATAACCGTCATCCGCAAACTCAGACCGCTGACAGTGAGACAGCTCCGGATGATTGTCAAGAAAGCGATTGATGAGCATACGCTGGTTGCCGATGCTGTCACTTTCCGCCTTGCTGCCATAGCCGGTATCTTCATCAGCCATTGAGAGGCGGATGTAGATGCCGATGTTGTATTCCTTGCTCATTTACATCGCCTCCTGTACTTCCTTGATACTCTGAACGGTCAGAGCGTAAATATCGCCGTATTTCATGACCAGCTCGATTGAGCCGTCCTCATGGACTTTCACAAGCTCTATGGACTCGTCAACCAACTCCTGAGAGAGCATCGTTGTACCGCTGACGGATTTCATCAGCGTGAGCCACTTGTTGTCCTCGGACATTGCCTCGGCAAACTTTACCTTCCGCTGAACCGCTTCATCCAACCGCCGGGAAAGGTTGGCATACTGCTCATCGTAGGCTTTCTTGGCAAAGGTGTATTCCTCTTCATCGAGAATGCCTTCCGTGAAGTCCTCATAGAGCCGAGTACGCTTCTTGGAGATGCCGCTGAGTTTCAGATTCAGGCTTGTGATGAGCGCATTCTGCTGATCGCGGATGCTGCGTTCGCCTTCACTGTTTCTCAGTTTGGCAAGCAGCTTGTCGTAATTGAGAGCCGCCTTGACTTGAAGCTGGATCGCCGCAAGCACATCGGCTTCGAGTTTATCCTGCCGCGTATAGTGCGGCGTACAGAGATTGCCGCGCTTGACGGATGAGCTGCACTCATAGAAGGCGTACCATGCGCCGTCCTTACGCTTGTCAACGCGCTTGCGATGGAAATAGAGCTTCCTGCCGCAGTCTGCGCAGACGATTTTGTCTTCAAAGAGATTGATCAGCGTAGCGCGGATTTCCTCCGTGCGCTCCATCTTCTCAACCCTTGTCCTTGCAGCAGCGTTCCGCATTTCTCGTACCTTCTGGAAGTCCTCACGGGAGATAATCGCCTCGTGAGTATTGGGAAAAACAATCCATTCCTCACGGTCAATGTGCTGATTCTTGACGCCCTTGTAGATGGCGTTCAGCGTCCGTCCGAGAACGGTATCTCCGACGTAATGGGGATTATCCAGAATGGTAGTCAGTGAAGATTTGTTCCAAATCTTCTTTGCCGTAGCATTGCCTGTGCGGACGCCGACCTGATACTTCTGAAACTCCGGATTGGGCGCGTTCATTGCATCAAGCCGGTCTGCAATCGCAGGAAGGGACAGTCCTTCAATCTTCCATTGGAAAATCTTCCGGACAATCGGTGCGGTTTCCTCATCGAAGACCATATTGCTGTGTTCTTCATCCCAGCGATAACCATACGGGAGATTGCGCTTCTTGAACTCTCCGCTTTCCATCTGTGCCTTGAGCGCGGTAGAAACCTTGCGGGAGATGTCCTTCGAGTAGAGTGTGTTGATCATGTTTTGCAGAGGGATAATGAGGCTTTCGCCGGAGCCGTCCGTATCAAAGTTGTCGTAGTTCTCTTTGATGGCGATAAACCGAAGCCCGATCTGCGGAAAGACCCGTTCCAGATAGGTTCCTGCCTCGATGTAGTCACGCCCGAACCGGCTGAGATCACGAACCACAAGGCACTTGATCCTGCCGGTGCGGATGTCGTTCATCAGACGGTTGAACTCCGGTCTGTCAAAAACCGTACCCGTTCGTCCGTTATCCACATAGGTATCTATCAGATTCAGGTAGGGACGCTCTGCAATGTAGGACTTGCAAATCTCAATCTGATTTGCGATGACATCCACCTTTTCAGACTTGCCGCTGTTTTCAACGGAAAGACGGGCATAGATGGCTGTTGAGAAGACCTCGGAAGAAACAGATTCGATAACCGGCTCTTCGACTGCAATTTGCTTTCTGCTTTTTCTTGCCATTTGCTCATCCCTCCTTTATACGGCAATATCCAGTTCATCGGCATAGCCGAGAACGTATTCAAGCGTCTGCTGGTATTCGTCCCTATATTTGAAGACGATTTCGATTGCATGGTTTTCGTGAATCAGAATGCGGTCAACAAGGGACATCAGCACACGGCGGTTCAGTTCTTCGACGTTTTCATACTGCTTGAAAAGCGTTACCCAGTTCCGTTCAGTCGTGCCGGTTGTCACCGTCTGCTTCATTTCTTTTTTGACCCGCAGAAGTGCCTCCTGCTTGTCCTCAATGGTTTTGGTGTAGCTGTTGCGGAACTCGAAGTATTCCGATTTATCAATGACGCCGCCGATGAAGTTCTCGTAAAGCCCCAGCTTGAGCTTTTGGTACCGCTCAATCTCTTCCTCGATTTTGGCGATCTGAGCTTCGTAATTGAAAGCCTTGCGGCTCTGAGACGGAAGCCGTTCTATCATCGCAAGCGCGTGTTCCAGATTGATGACAAGCTCGATCTGGTCATGAATAGCACGGAAGACCTTCTCTTCAACCTCTTTTGCGGCGATGCTGTGCGGGCTGCACGTCCGGCTGTGCTTATTGGTGGAGCAGACGTAGTAGATATACTTTTTCGTCTTCGACGGGACGGTCTTGCGGATCATTGGCTGCTGACAGTCTCCGCAGAACAGGAAGCCGGAAAACAGATGCGCCTCGTCCTGATCGGGTGAACAGCGCATATCTCTCTGCATCATGACCTTGACCGCCATGAAATCCTCGTAGGAGACAAGAGCTTCATGCGCATTTTCAACCTTGACCCACTCGGATTCATCCTTGCTTTTCACGACGCGGACTTTGTAGTTGGGAGTGCCGCGCTTGCCCTGAGCCAGAACGCCGATATAAACCTCGTTGGTGAGAATACGCTGGACGGCTTTGTATGTCCATTTTGCGGTATCGCCGGTTTTGAAGGCGGTATCAAACTTCACACCGGCGGAATGCTTGTATTCCATTGGGGACAGGACGCCCATCTGGTTCAGACGCTTTGCAATGCGCCCAATGGAGAAGCCGTCCTTGTACATGGAAAAGATCATCTGTACATATTCGCTGACCGCTTCATCCACGATGAGCTGGTTTTTGTTCTCCGGCGATTTCATGTAGCCGTAAGGGGCGAACGAACCGACGAACTCACCGCTCTTCTGCTTGACTTCCAGACTGCTTCGGATTTTCATGGAGATGTCCTTGCAGTAAGAATCGTTAATCAGGTTTTTGAACGGGATAACAAAGGAGTCGGACTGCGGATCACCGGTCAGACTGTCATACGCATCATTGATTGCGATGAAGCGAATGCCGAGCTGCGGGAAAATCTTTTCAATGTAGCGTCCGCCGTCGATGTAGTTTCTTGAGAAGCGGCTGAGATCCTTGACCACAATGCAGTCAAGCGCACCCTTGCGGATTGCCTCTTCCAGCTTTTTGAACTGAGGACGATTGAAGGAAACGCCGCTGTAACCGTCATCCACAAACGGCTCACAGACAAGCTCCAAATCCTCATGTCTTGCGATATAGTCCTCGCAGATGGCTCTCTGGCTGGCGATGGAGTTGCTTTCTACTTTGTCTCCATCCTCACGGGACAGACGGCAGTAGATCGCCGTGCGGTAAACCTTGTCTGGCATAAAAATAACCTCCGTTTTTCTGTTTGGTGTGGTACATCAAATCAGAAAGACGAAGGCTTGCTTCAACTCTTATGAAGAGGAACACGAAAACGCCACATGACCATCAAGGCAAGCGGCTTAATCCGTATTCTTCTTTTTTTGACCGATTAAATTATACCACAGGCTCAATCGCTTGTCCATAGAACCGGGCGAAAAGATTCAGACTGTTCATAAATCAAAGACCTCTCAGATAGTGTTCCAGACAATCTTCCATTGTCGTGTCCGTCTCGGCGAAGCTGATCTTCACCACAGTTTTCCCGTCCAGATAACAATAGGGATTTCTGATCTGCTTGATGAACTCCCTCAGCCTGTCCTCTCGCGGTGCCGCAGGATCAAGCCGGATGCTGCTTCTCTGAACGAGTGTGCTACGGTCAACTGTTTTCGGGCTGACGTTTTTCATTGTTTCAATGCCCATCATATTCTAAGCACCTCCTGTTTCGTGGAATTATTCAGGACAAAAGGATATGGCAGAGCATCTTGTGAAGACACTCTGCCACATAGTTTTCATCCTGAAACTATATAGTAAGTTTCTTTTGGGTTTGTTTCATTGTCCGGCATATTTGCAGCTCGCGCCCCTGCCAGAAGAACTTTGCAGTTCCGGGAATGCTGCGGACTACCAATGGTCAATCGGTATCATGGGACTCTCACCCCTCCGAGGATCGCTCCGAGCCGCCCCTTCAAAGAAAAGACGGAAGTATCATTATACCCGGCATCTGCATCGTCGCAAGCAGCCGCACCACACGACTGTTATAGCTCTCCGGAGGTCGCTCACTCCCTTTCGGGAGGTCTTGGCGTCGGAAGCTGTGTTGCTTCGCAGAAGCGGAAAGATCCGCAGCACTGAACTATTCAGTTTTCAAGGAGCAGTGAAGTGGTCTGATTGACCCTTTCACTTTACAACGGACATCTTTTTGCCGTTTGTTGAGTACCGCTCAAAAAATTCTTTGAAATTTTTTCTGCACCGCTGCTTTGAGGTCAAATGCAGCTCTGATGCCGATGCCTTTCCTTCGGGCAAACTCTCGAAGAGTCAGTCCTTCACGGGTCATCGCAAGATACAATTCGCGCTGCTTCTCGGTCAGAATGGAAAGAAGCTCCTTCTCTTTGAGGGCGGTGATCAGTTCCTCCATGCAGTCGCGGGAGTCTGCCAGCCATGCAGATGACTTCACATCGTCCTCCGGCATAGCGTCAAGGGACAGCACGGTATCAGAAATTTTCTCTGCGCCGTCCTCATCCTCAGAGGTGTTGTCAGAGCCATACGAGCGTCTGATCCGCTTTTCCTCTGCGCGAAGGATTCTCATAACCTTGCGGTCAACCTCGGAAACTTCGCCGGTTCGTTTCACGCGCACCATGCACTTGCCGTCCTCCGTAGTCCAGAGGTCGTAATCGAACGCGATAGGGGTTTTAGGGATTTTCATTGTTCATCCTTTCCGCTGCGCGGGAGCAGCGGGAAGGGTGAAGACAGAAAAAGAGCCGCATGACGGTGAGGTTTGAATCCCATGCC
>OHTI01000357.1_pt1 | contig 23623 bp, 20 predicted proteins | sample 1578941 | NCBI WGS metagenome assembly OHTI01 (sample SAMEA3879609, study PRJEB24766) | human gut metagenome | biome: human-associated habitat; feature: feces | place: USA | collected 1985/1987
ATTGGTGATCATGGTGCCGTTGTAGCCAACACCATTGTAGGCGGGGGTGCCGTCATTGGGATAGCCGCCGTTGATATAGAAGCCGCTGGCCATGGTGTCAGTGCCGAAAATCTTGGAGATCCAGCCGCTGCTGCCCACAGCCAGGTACTCCCCGGCGGTGTCCTTGGTAAAGGCTTCGCCAAAGACCAGCTCGTGGGCCTTGACCAGGGCGTCCAGAGCGGAAACGCCCTCCACCGCGTCGGTGAAGCCGTATTTCTCGGCGTCAAGGGCGGAGACCTCCACCTCCTGAGGCGCATGGAGATAGCCGCCCGCCATCTGGGAGCGGAGCGTCACCTTCACGGCGGCGGGGGCCTCCTGCTCCACAGTGATGGTATACTCCTCCGCCTTTTCGGGTTTTTCGTTCATGCTGGGCCAGGCGGGATCGCCGCACTTCACGGTGATGACGGTGCCGTCCGCCACGGGAATCTCCGCCGTGCGCTTATACTCCGTGCCGCCCACACTGGTGCGGACCTGGAAGTTCTTGTTGCTGGCGGTGGGCGTCACCACCACGCTGCTGACATCGGCGGCCAGCTTCAGCGTGTAGCTGTGGGTGTCCTTATGGAAGGCGGGAGACAGCTCGCCGGCACTGAAGGTCAGGGCCTTGACGGTGTTGTCACTGCTACCCCAGCTGCCGCCCAGGTCATTGCCGTAGGCGCAGCTGTACATGACGCGGATCTCGTCGCCGCTCTCCAGCGTGCCGGCCGCCACGGTAAAGTCGCCGAAGCCTGCGTTGGCAAACCAGTCGTTGAGGGTGCCCATCCAGCCGGACTGACCGCCGCCGCCGAATTCGCTCAGGCCGTTGATCTCGCTGATGTAGGTAGTGCCGGTATGGGTGTATCCCTTGGCGTCCAACGCCTCAAAGACACAGCCCATCATGGTGGAATCCTCGGTGAGCTTCACCCAGGTATCCACCAGCGTGCCGGTCCAGGCAGGAGCTTTACCATCCACAGGTTTTGTGAAGGTAGTGTTTTCCACGATGACATGGGCCTTGCCCAGGTCAACGGGCGCTGCCAGCACGGAGGTGGGCACCAGGGACAGGGCCATCACCAATGCCAGCAGCAGGGATAAAATCTTTTTCTTCATCTCTTATTTCCTTTCTTTCGAATTTTATGCAAACGCCTCTATGGCGAATTTGCCGAGGAATCGGGGGCGGAGCGGCTTAAACTCCGGCCCCCTATGGAAAGATGCGGCTGCTGCGCCGCTTCGGCTTGGCAAAAAGAAACGCCCGGCTGCCATAGGCAGCCGGGCGCAATAATCCCTTACATTTTGTTGCGCTTCGACCCCGGTGATGGCAGCGGTCTGGGAGCAGCGCCTTGCGTATCTGACTTATCCTGCTCGCGGCAGGCTTCACAGTGACCGTCTCGCGGGGCTTTTCACCCCATTCCGCCGCCGGGATAATACCCGGCTCACGCTGTCCCATTATTTGGTTGTCTCCACTTTAACACACCCTGCGGCAAAATACAAGCCCCTTTTCGCCATTTTTTTGGGCAGCGCAGACTACTTCAGCCGCAGCGGCAGGCCGCAGAAGATCCGGGTGACGGAGTCCGCCTGCCGGGCCAGAGCGCACACGGCCCGGCCCACCTCCTCCCGCCATAGGCGCTGGGTCTTATCCATAGGCACCACTCCGCAGGACACGTCCGTGCAAAGCACCACGGCATCTGGCCGCAGGTTGGGCAGCACAAAGGGCTCCCCGGCGGCTACGGCGGCATACACCGCCTCCTCTAAATAGCAGATGCAGCGGCGGGAGGTATCAAAGCCGCCGTCATAGTGGGCCAGATCCTCCTGCGTCAGGTGAAAATGCTCCATAGCGTAGGCCAGCTTCCCCTGATAGGCCCCACCGATGATGAGATCCATAGTCTTTCCTCCTTATAACAGCAGCAGCGCGGCACAGCCGGCCATTTCACCCAAAGTGATAGCAGCACCGGAGATATCCCCGCACATGCCGCCCAAATTCCGCCGCAGGGAAAAGGCCGTGACGGCAGCCACAAAAATAGCCATCGCCGGGGGTAAAAAGCCCCACCCGGAAACCAGCACACCCAGCCCCACGGACACAGCCCCCAAAGCCCATGCGGTGGCGGCGGCCCCCCGGCTCTGCCCCATGGCATGGTAGCCGCTGGTCTCCAATGGTTTAAGGCCCAGCACCGCCCCGGCGCTGACACACCGGGCCCCGGCGCACACCAGGGGCAGCGCCCACAATCTGTCCGCCTCCCCCGGGCAGAGCCACACGCTGTACCCGGCCATAGCCAGCAGCACCAGGCAGATAACGGCAAAGGAGCCCACATGGGAGTCCTTGAGGATCTCCCGGCGGCGGGCCTGCTCCCGGCGGGAGAGCACCGCGTCACAGCAATCCATAAACCCGTCCAGGTGGATAAAGCCTGTGAGACACCAGGGCGCTACCGTCATGCACAGGGCAAAAATGGGTCCCGGCGCAGAAATGCGCAGCAGCAAAAGGCCGATCCCCGTCCAGATAAGCCCTAAAGCGCCGCCTAAAAAAGGCAGGCACAGGAGCATCTGCCGGTAGCAGCCGCTGTCCCAACGGCGGATGGGGTTGGGAATGGCACAAAACATCCCCCAACACATAGAAAAGCCGGTGAACCATTTTTTCATACAGGCAGTTCTCCTTTGTAAACGATGCAGCCCCCGAAGCTCACCTCTGCTACAGCGTCACACACGGCAGCCAGGCTCCGGTCGATATGGGCCAGGCCCCGGCGATACTGCTCCGTGAGGTCGCCGTAAATCATGGCGTCGGAATAGATATAGTCGCTGACGAACACCATGCTTTTCATTCGCCGGGCCAAGGCTGTCAGCTCCCGGGCCACCCGCTCCGGGGCGGTGAGATCTATCGAGCCGTCCGGGCGGAACATCTCATTGGAAAGCAGGGCGGTGACGCTATCCAAAAGGTAGGTGCCCTCCACATCAGCATCCTGCAGTGCCGCCTCCAGCCCCAGGCCGCACTCAATGGTCTGAAAGCCCAGGCCCGAGCGGCTGGCCACATGGCGGGCAATGCGGCTGCGGTCCTCCTCATCGTGGGGGATCATGGTGGCCAGATAATACAGCTGCCCCGGCCGGCTCAAGTACACGGCGGTCTGCTCGGCCAGTGTGGATTTCCCGTTTTTACAGCCGCCGGAGAGAAACACGGTCATATCAGAAGCAATCCTTTCCCCGGATGTCATCCAGATAGCTGTCGTCGATGGCAGCGCCGGCAAAGGTGGCCATGCCCTCGGCGGCGGCGCAGGCCGCCTCCATCACCCGAAAAGCGATGGGGCAGCCGCTGCCCTCTCCCAGGCGCATGCCCAGGTGCAGCCACGGCTCCAGGCCCAACTCCTTTATAGCGGCGGCATAGCCCACCTCGTGGGAGGCGTGAGAGGCGAAGAAATAGTCCTCTGCCGCCGGGCACAGCCGCCCGGCGCACAGGGCCGCCACCACGGAGATGAACCCATCGATGACCACCGGCAGCCGCTGCCGGGCCGCCCCCAGGAACACGCCGCACATGGCGGCTATGTCCAATCCGCCCACCTTGCTCAAAACGTCCAGCACATCGTTTTTGTCCGGCCGGTGCAGGGCCAGGGCGTCGGTGATGACCTGCTTTTTTCGCAGGAAGCCTGCGTCGGTCATGCCGCCGCCTCGGCCGGTAACAGCCTCTACCGGCAGGCCCGTCAGGGCTGCCAGCACCGCTGCGGAGGTGGTGGTATTGCCGATGCCCATCTCCCCGGCGCCTAATATGGCCACGCCCTCATCCTTAGCCTGGCGGGCCAGCTCCAGACCCGTCCAGACGGACCGGGCCGCCTCCTGCCGGGTCATAGCGGGCTCCCGCGCTAAATTGCGGGTACCGGGCAGGATCCTCCGGTTCAGGATAGCCGGGCAATCGTATTCATCGGCGATGCCCACATCCACCACCTGTATCTCATCTCCAAAGTGATGGGCCATAGCGCTCATACCGGTGCAATAGTTTGTCATGTTCACCGCCTGGGCCGCCGTGACGCTCCGGGGCGTCACGGACACGCCCTCCTCCACCACGCCGTTATCCGCACAGAGGACGATAATGCGGCAGGGGCTATAGACCGGGCGCAGCTTCCCGCTGATGCCGCACAGGCGGATATAGATATTCTCCAGCGCCCCCAGGCTGCCCGGGGGCTTGGCCAGGGTGCCCTGGTATACCGCCGCCCGGGCCATGGCATCGGCATCGGCGGGCGTGATATGGGGCAGCTCCTTTAGGAGCCGTTCTTCGTAATTCATAGCGTTAAAAATCCTTTTTCCAGCAGCCAGCGGACGTTCTCCTCCGCCTGTAATGTCTCCAATGTATAGGTTAGGTGTTCTTCCCGGGCCAGTGCGTACAGCACCTGCTCCACGGGGATGGTGCCCCGCTTCAGGGGGTCGTGAAGGTCCCCGCCGCCGGCATTGTTGTGCAGGTGCAGATGCCGCAGGTAGGGCCTGCATACCTCCACCCAATCCATGACCGGGGTGCGGGACAGCTCCGCATTGGCGTGGCCCACATCCAGGCACAGCCGCAGCCGGGGATCGTCCACCTGGCGGATGATGTCCACCGGAATCTGCGGCGACGGCTCCATGACGTTTTCCAGGCACAGGACCATGCCCTCCGGCACCTGCGGCAGAAACTCCCGCCAAAACTCCACGGATTTCTCCACGAACCACTCCGGATAGTATACCCACGGGATAAATCCCGTGTGAACCACCAGCAGCCGGCAACCCCAATCCTGGGCGGCGGCCAGGGCCTGGGCGTAGCGATGCCGGGCCAGGCTGACAGCCAGGGGGTCGATGGCGGCGGGACACAGCTCATTGAACGGCGCATGGAACACAAACCGTTTCGCCGCCTGCCGGTGGCACTGTGCAGCTGTCACCACCTCCGGAATGGGGGCATCCAGATTCGCGGCGGTGCAGTATTCGGCAATCTCCAGGCCCAGGCCGTACCGGGCGGCGGTCTCATCGCACCCGGCGGAAACGGTAGAAATATAGAGCTGGCTGCAATCCATGGCGCTTCTCCTTTTTCTTTTATGCGGGAAAAGTATACCACGGCAGCCCGCCCTTGTAAAGCGCGCGGAATCCGTTCATCCCCGTCTCAAGGGCACAAAAGTGCCTCCCGCTGCCGGGAGGCACTTCCTGAATTGTTTCTCCGCTGCGTCTTACGCCTCTGTCAGGCCGTTTTCCGCCATGACCTTTTGCAGGATCGCCTCCGGGTCATTGCCCCGGATGTCCAGCCCCTCCGCCAGGAGCAGCCGGGTAGCTGGAATGCCGAAATAGTCCTCCGCCAGCGCCTTCACATACCCATAGCCAAAGCGCCCGTCAAAGGGGCCGCCCGACGTTGTGACATAGATCAGCTCCTCCGCCCGGCACATGCCCTCCGGCCGGCCGTCGGCGCCGTACCGCGTCACGATGCCCGTGGCGTAGATGTTCTCGATATAGATCTTCAGCTGAGCCGGGAAGGACAGGTCCCAGTAGGGCGCCGCTATCACGATCCGGTCCGCCGCGGCGAACTGATGGGAATAGCGGAATATCTCGCCGTCCAGCTCGCCCCGGTCCAGCAGCTCCTCCCGATGGGGCAGCCGCTGGGGGTCCATAGCCCGGATGGGCTCATCGTATAGTCGCAGCTCCTCGTACTCCCCCAGCTTTTTCAGCAGTGCCCGGGCCAGACGGTCCGTGCGGGAGTTAATCCGGGGGCAGCAGTTAATGTATAGGGTCATGGGTATACCTCCTCATAAAGATATCTTTTTACGCTTTTTCTATCTGCCGGGCAAAATCTGCCGCCCGCCGTTCGATACCCGGCAGGCGCACAAGGCTCCCCCGCTCGTTGGCTGTTTCCAGCAGGCAGAAATGAGGCGGCAGGAAAAAGGACTTGTTCATATTCAGGGCCGAAATCAGCTGCCGGGCCAGTAAGTCACCCCCGGAGTAGCCGGAAACCACCAGGCCAAACAGGCGCTTGTCGTAAAACCGCTGCTGGCGAAACAGGGCCGTCAGGCGATTGACGCAGGCGGTGAGATTGGCAGACAGGGCGTCATTATAGTTGGCGCAGAGCATCACCAGCGCATCGCATCGGCGCACAGCAGGATAGACCTCCTGTACCATGGGCCCGCTTCCGTAAAAGCAGCTGCCCTGCTCACCGAAATGCAGGCATGCGGTGTAGCTGCAGCCGTTGCAATCGGGCACGGTGCCGTTGCGCAGGCCGATTTCCTCCACCTCCATCTCCGGCGGCAGCGCTCGGCGCACCAGCTCCCAAAAGGCCAGAGTGTTGGAGGTGCTGCGCTGGGAGGCATGCAGGGCCAGTATATGGCGGATGGGCCCGGGCTTTTCCCAGGCTGCCAGCCTTTCTATCAGCTCCGAAATCGACGCCCGGAAGGCCGTCTCCTCATTCACGCCGCCTATCTGGGCCTGGACACGGAAATTGCGCAGCGATCCGGTGGCCTCCACCAGGGGCCGGCCCAAAAAGGCGCAGCCCGCCTGATTGGCGGCAAACACCATGTCCCGGGCCACATCCTTGGTGTAAAACTCCCCCACGCCTGTGACAATCACCCCGGCCACGCAGCCGGTAAGCAAGCTCACATCCCGCCGCAGCCGGGAGAGCATGTGATAGTACGCTTCATTGCAGCCTCCCTCGTCCAGGGCCACGGCAAAAAGGAGGCGCCGGCCCTGCAAGCCCTCCAGGTCTCTTTCCGGGTCGGCGAATACGCTGCCCAGGGGCAGCAGGGGCGTGAGCATTTCCTCCAGGGCAGAGCTATATGCATTTTTCGGTAAAAGAACGGTCAGCGGCATTTTTACCCCTTCTTTCATGGAGGCTGTCGAAAAGCCCTGTCATTGCGAAGCCAGTGCTGCGCACTGGCTTCGCTATCCGCTTTGGAAATTCGGATTTTAGGGTCTTCTTTGCAAATCTCAGGTGCTGAAGCCACGGGTTCCCACGTCGCTTCGCCCCTCGGAATGACAAAACGGAATTTTCGACAGTCTATTGTATAGCCTTCAATTTTTCCTCTGTCACTTTCAGGCGGTCAAGAAGCGCCCTCGGTAACGGCAGGCGCTCAAATTCCACGCCCCCCGGCGTCATGCGGTTGCGCCCGCCCATGAAAACGCCGCCTAAGTAGGCCGATGAGCAGTGCCACTGCCCCCGCAGGCACAGCAGCAGGCTCAGCGCCCCCGACGACAGGGCCGGAGCCACAAAGGGCTTAAAGCCCATTCGCCGCATCTGAAGGTTGGCATGGGCGGCCAGATCCGTCAGCTCCCGGGAGAGGGCATCGTCATAGTGCGAAACGGAGTTGGCGATGACCAGGTCCTCTCCATGGGGGCCGAAGCTGCGGCCGTCCATGAGGAACTCCGCAAAACGGGAATCCCTTTTGGCATAGTAGGCCGCCCGAGCGTTCATCACCCCCAGGCCGAAGCCCTTCACCTGGTGAGGAAACAAGCCTCCGCCATCCAGGATTCCATTTTCATCCCGGTTGCTCTCCAGCAGCACCGCCCGGCACAGGGGATCCACCGGATCGCTGACCACGCAAAACAGGCCCTTATACCGGGCCGCCCGGGCCTTTTTCGCATACAGCGCCGCCAGGTCCCGGTTTAGCTCGTACTGAGCCATGCGCACGTCTCCGTTTTTCACCGCCGTGTCCGGCACGAACCGGGATGCGCAGAACAGGAATACATCTCCATCAAACAGCTCCTCCGGCCCGATGATCTCCACCGGCGGCAGAGCGTCATATGCCCAGGGCAGGCCGATCTGATTCAGCTCAAATTCCCACCGCTGGGGCACGTTTTCCCGCAGGTCGCAGATGCCGATGGAGGAGATGACGTCTCCCCCCATCAGCCGCAGCCCCAGCAGCAGCGTGCTGCCCACATCTCCCAGGCCCAGGAGGTTCACCCGGTATTTTCCCCTCCGCGATGGGGGGGAGAGCAGCTCCTGCCAGCGGGGGTGCAGCCGGTTCACGGCTCGCACCCGTCCCGTCCGGATGGCCTCCTCCAGCTCCGCCGGGATGGCCGGGCCCGGGGCGGAGGCATCCAGGGTCTCCACACCCTCCTTCTCCGTCAGCAGGGCCGCATCCGTCACCGGAAAGCTCTCCCGGCCCGCGAGCATTTCCCGGGCAAAGAGGAAAATGATCTCTCCCTCCCCCGGCAGGGCGCCTATTCTTTCATAGGGCAGCGCGTCCCAGGCGCAGAGGGTGTGTCCCTCATAGCGATAGTAGTTCATACCTTCGCCTCCTTTGTCATAAAGCGCATCCGCTTGAGCAGCTCGATGTCGTCGTCCAGGTAGGTGGAGGCCCCCCGGCTCAGATCATAGGTCATGCTGCTTCCCTTGTCGGGGCACAGGGGAAGGATCACCGCCTCACTCAGGCGGCTGAGCGTCAGGTTCCGCGCAAAGATCCGCCGGTACTCCGTCTCCAGGGCCAGCAGGATGTTCCGGGCATTTTCCAGGCAGCACAGGCTCAGGGCCCAGGCGGTCTCCGGATCCAGCGGCCCGAACTCCGGGGAAGCATAGGGCAGGATCCGGTTCACAGACGGCTGCAGGCCGCCCTCCATCCGCTCACTGCGGCGGATGGTATCTCCGCCGATGAAGGGATACAGCGTAGACTCCACAAAGCGCATCCGCAGATTGGGCAGGTAATATACGCCCTCGGCGTCATAGCCCAGGCTCTCCATCAGATCCCGGCCGGTGCCGGTGAGATAGCCCACCAGCACCTTTTTTACCCGGGTACCGGTCTTTCGCAGCAGTGGTGCCAGGCGGCGGATACGCTTGCCGTCGTGGAGCACATCGTCCACTAAGATAGCGGGCCGGTCAAAAGCCCGAATGGTACGCACCTGATCCTCCAGCGGGGAGTAATCCGGATATGCCTCAATGGAATACGAGGATAGATCAGGCTCATACACCTTGTCTGTGCGCAGCGTCTTGGTGACGGTGTTGGGCACGATGACGCCGCGCATGAGCTTGCCATAGGGCACGCAGATATCCGGCCCCAGCTGCCGGGGCTGCGTAGGCTCCTCAGGTACGCCGTTGCACTCGGTGATGCGCCGCAGAAGCCTATGGTAAATCACCCCGGCAGACAGGCTCAGTACCAGCCCGCCCGGCTGGAGAAGTGTCATGGTCTCCTGCAGCCGCCGATGCGCCGCTGCCACGGCAGCCACCACCATGGGGGCCGTAGACAAGGGGGGCTTTATGGTGGTGCCCACGTTGTTGCTGAGGATAATGGGCTGGCGCATGTCCACCGCCAGAGCGCTGCGGGAGCAGCTGCCCGGCACAGGCACAAAGCCCTGCAGCCGCAGCAGATCCCGTGCCCAGGCATCCGCAAAGCCCTCCAGGGGCATATAAATGGCATAGGTGTACTCGCGGCCCAGGGCCAGGGTCAGCACCTCCGTCAAAAGCAGCTGACCCAGCTCATTCTGCTGGGAGGTCTGCGGCACAAAAAGGCCGCTTACCAGCAGCGTCCGCCCGCCGGCGTTCTGCCGCACAAAGGCCGCCAGCTCTGCGCTCCCCAGCCGGGAGAACAGGTGCTGGGAATCCATGCAGCAATAGGTGGCCGCCCCCAGCACCGTCTTGTTCTCCCCATTGGTCAGCAGCAGCACATCATCGCCGCTTTGGCGCAGCGCCCGCAGCACCGTCTCTGCGACGGAGGCAGGCAGGGTCCGGCGCAGCATTGCGTTCAGGCGCTCCTCCTCCGGTCCACAGGGGATAAACTCCAGATCCTCCGTCCGCAGCACGGGCTTATCCAGCGGCTCCCGCAGATACAGGCTGTGGCGGTAGATAAACTCCTGGGCCATGGGGTCAATAAGATGGGAGATATCCCGGTTAGCGTCCACCGCCTCCCGGATGCGGGTGGAGCTGATCTCCTCCAGCTCCTCTGGCAGGGTCAGCTCCAGCACCTTGCCGCTGATGCAGCCGTAGTCCCCGACCATATCGGCGCCGGCCCGGCGGAATATCACATGGTTGAAGCTATGGATGGAATCCGGCTCCGTGGGCTTGCGATACGAGGAGGCGTGGGCCACCACGTCGCTGCCCACCACAATGGATACCTCCCGTCCCGGGAACGCCCGGCGCAATCGGCGCAAATTTTCGGGGTTGGCAATATTCACCGGGAAATCCTCCGGGAAGATATGCACATAAAATTCATCCGCCACAGACATGGCCGCAATCTCCCGCCGGACGCGGTAGGGCTGGGTGCGCTTAGACCAGGAAAACTCGTCGATGGCCAGCAGCACCTCAAAGCCCTCGTCCCGGATGGCCCGGACAATACCCTTGTGGGACAGGGTAAAGGGGTCAAAGGTGCCGGGAAAGAAGGCCACAGGCCGAGGCGGTGAAAAGGATACGCCCCCGCACAGCAGCTCCTGCTCCACCAAAAGCCGGTAGAGCCTGCCCAGCATGGCAGCCCGATAGTAAAAGTGCAGACCGCTCTCGCTCTCCGCCTGACATATGGCCAGGATGCGCCGGACCGTCAGCTGCAGGGACCGGCATTTCTCCTCCCGGTCCAGCACCGGCGAGCCGAACACATGTCTCCCCAGCAGATACATAGCCTCCTGCCGGGTACCCATGTCGATGCCCGCCGTACCCTTCATCAGCATACCCAGCAGCCGCTGGGCCCGGCCACGGCGAGTCCCCTCGTCCTCCGGAAAGCGCTCCCGATACACGGTGTAGGTCTCCAGGATCTCTGCAGCGGTATCCAGGGCTGAGGCCACGATATGCCCCTCTGAGGAGGAGAGGGAGGCAGCCAGGCCCGCCAGAAGCTCATCCAGCTGCTCCGGCGGCAGCCACAGGGCAAAGCGTCCCAGATACTCCGGGATATACTTGGTGAATTCCTGCTGTCCCAGCTCCAGGCCCCGGCACAGCTCCACGGCAATCTCGTTGCGCTGATCCACGCTCAGCAGCGGTGCCAGCTCCAGCAGCGCGCCGCCGGCGCTGTGACGCACGGTGACCCGGTCGCTGACCTTGATGAGGTTGGAGAAATGGGCGGCAATGTGCAGCACCTGACCGCCGCCGGCCTTGGCGTGCTCTGTCAGCAGGAGTATGTTCATTCTGCGGATAACCCACGGAGTGGCGGTTTTCAGGTTATCTAAGAAAATCTCCGAGATGGTCTCGTCCGGCAGGCGCACCACTTTTCCCTCCAGCAATCGGCTGCGCAGGATAGACAGGGAGGTGCTGTCGCCGCAATGCATCTTTCTAAGCGCATTTTGGAGCCGCGGCTCTCCGGGCAGGGCCGCCAGCAGCGCCCGCAGCAGCAGTGCGGCAGACGTGCGCACCGTCAACTCCCGGGACCGGGCCGAAACCTCCGCAAAGCGCAGCAGCGTTTCCCGCTGCGCCGGGGTGCAGCGGTCCAGGGGCAGCGCCGCAAAGGTATCCAGCAGCCGGAATGCCACGTCCGGCTCCATTCGCCCACCGCTGCGGCAATAGACCAGCAGGCAATCCAAAAAGCCCTCCTCCCGGCCCGGGCAATGCTGCAGCAGGGAGTTTACCGCAAATTTCAGGGTATATCCGATCCAACTGCGGTACTGGGGCATCAGCTTATGATCCGGAAAGATGATTTTTTCCAAATACAGCTTCCACTGACCCAGGTCGGTGATATTGCCCAGGGGCTTGCTGTCCCGGGGGCGTTCCTTCACATAGCCCGCGTGGAAATCGGCGATGATAGCGCCCATCAGTGCCGCCGCCTGGCGGCGGATGTCACCCTCCCGGTGCATCAACAGCTCATAGAGGAACGCCAGCGTCTCCATCTTCTGCGGCAGGCGCAGATACAGGGAGTAGGATTCGATAACCCCCAGATAGGCTCGCAGCCGCCGCCAATCCGTCTCGCCCCGGGCCTGCTCCAGCAGCTGGGCAAAGCTCCGTAGTCCCGTGAGCCGATCCATCAGCCGGATATTATGCTCCACGCATACCAGGCGCAGCACGTCCAGGGCCTCCTCGTCCGTCATCAGCGCCGCCGGCTTTTCCCTCCGGGGCGGCACATTGCGGCTCTGTAGGGAGGTATCCACCCCACGCTCGCTCAAAAAGCGCTCAAAATCCCGCAGCCGGGTGTATACCCGGCGGTAGCGCTGCTTTTTCTGCTCATCCACTCCGTCCAGCTTGGACAAGATCACGTCAAATGCCTCGGACAGGGTGGAGATGCAGGTAATCTCCTCCCCATGGGCTCCCCATATCTGCTTCACCCGGAAATCCGCATAGATCAGCAGCAGTGACTCCACAGACAGATAGTCCGGCTCTAAGTCCCACACGGAGTGGTTGGCGGCCACATGTCCGATATCCGAGAGCTTATGCCGCCGGAACCAGAGGTCCGTGTAGTAGTAGTGCAGGTACGGCACCCGCTCCCCCGGCCGGCAGCCGAATTTGCCGATGTCGTGCCCGGCGGCACTGCCGGACACCAGGGCCAGGTCCACGGGGATCCCGGTCTCTCGCAATCCCCGGCCCATGGTCACGGCGATGTGATGCACCCCCGCAATATGCTCCAGCGCCCGGAACGGCGTGACCTCCAGGCCCAGACGCATCATCTCATACACATACTCCCGCTTCCATAGCCGCAGCATCTGCCCATAGCCCGCCGCACAGGGGCTGCCCTCCAGCTCTTCCTCTTGTAAAAAGGCAAAATCCCACATGGGGTCAAAGGGCTGCAGCTCACGCTCTGCACCAAACAGCACCTGCAGCACCGACAGCAGGAAGGCCGCACCGGCTCCGCAGGAAAAGTCCCTCCCCTGCTCCGGGAAAAGCTGCCGCCTGGCATAATCAAAGGTATAGAGCAGCCAGCCCTCTCGAGGCGTCTGGGGGCACAGCTGCTCCAGCTCACCCCGGCACAGCTCCAGCACCTGTGCGCACTGCACCCGCCCGCCATCCAGCAGGGGTACAAAGCGCTGCATATAGTTCTCCCGCTCCAATCCCTGCAAAAGCTCCTTCTGCCGGGCGAAATAGTCTCCCGCGGGCCGTTTTTGCAGCCTGCGCAGCAGCAGCACGTTCATCTGCCGGATCTTCTTTTTATTCATGGCGGCGCCCCCTGTTTCGGTGGTTTTCTTTTCTATTATGCTACCACAGCCGCCGCCTGATGTAAACAGCGCAGATGCTCGGTTTTCTCAAGTTTTTTGGTCATAAAATGTCCCCTGCACAGCATTGTGCAGGGGACATTTGTTCATCGTCCGTTCTCATCGGAGCCATTTGCCTGTTATCCTTTATACATGGGATACCGCTCCGTCAGTTCCCTTACAGCTTCCAAAATAAACGCCCGATCCGCCGGGTCATTGCGGCAAGCCAGATGAATACACCGGGCAATAGTCTCCATGTCGGCGGAGCCAAAGCCCCGGGTGGTGACACAGGGAGTGCCTATGCGCACGCCGCTGGTGACCATGGGCTTTTCCGGGTCGCCGGGAATGGCGTTTTTGTTCAGGGTAATGTGCAGCCCGTCCAGCCGCTCCTGCAAATCCCGGCCGGTAATGCCATGGCTGCGCAAATCCACCAGCATCAGGTGGTTGTCCGTGCCGCCGGATACCAGGTCGAAGCCGCTGTCCCGCAGGGCATTCGCCAGGGCAGCGGCGTTTTCCACCGTCCGCCGGGCGTAATCCCGGAATGCCGGCTCCATAGCCTCTCGAAAGCACACGGCCTTCCCTGCGATGATATGCAGCAGCGGGCCGCCCTGCATACCGGGGAACACGGCGCTGTCAATTCTCTTGGCCCACTCCGCTTTGGCCAGGATCACACCGCCCCGGGGGCCCCGGAGAGTCTTGTGGGTAGTAGTGGTCACCACGTCGGCATAGGGCACGGGGCTCTCATGCTGTCCGCCGGCCACCAGCCCGGCAATGTGGGCCATATCCACCATCAGCAGTGCCCCGCAGCGGTGGGCAATGTCCGCAAATGCCTTAAAATCCAGCGCCCGGGGATAGGCCGAGGCTCCGGCCACCAGCAGCTTGGGTCGGGCCTCTTTCACGATGTCCTCCACCCGGTCATAGTCGATGCGCCCGGTCCGGGGATCCACCCCATAGCTGACAGCCCGATATAGCTTCCCCGATTGGTTCACCGACGCCCCATGGGTCAGATGTCCCCCGCCGGAAAGGTCCATGCCCACAAGGGTGTCCCCCGGCTGCAGCAGGGCCGCATAGGCCGCCAAATTTGCCTGGGCCCCGGAATGGGGCTGCACATTGGCGTGCTCTGCGCCGAAAAGCGCCTTGGCCCGGTCAATGGCCAGCCGCTCAATCTCGTCCACATATTCGCATCCGCCGTAATACCGCCGCCCGGGATAGCCCTCGGCGTACTTGTTGGTCAGGCAACTGCCCATGGCGGCCATCACCGCCGGGGAGGTGATGTTTTCCGAGGCGATGAGCTCAATATTCTCCTGCTGCCGCTGATACTCCCGCCGCAGCCATGTGGACACCTCCCCATCCTCCCGGGCCAGATAGTCCATGCTTTCCTTCAAAAAATTCTCCATGGTGTTGTCTCTCCTATACCGTCTTTCCCGTTCAATATTTTGCTGCAAGCCCCCTGCCGGAAAACCAAAGGTTTTCCGGCAATGTTCATTCCATATGCGGCCGCTCATCACCCATGAAGAACACCGCCACGGTGCCCTTGCCTGCGTGAGAGCCGATGATGGTGCCGATGTCGCACTGAACGATTTTGCCCCTTAGGTTGGGAAACTTCTCCCCGATGGCGTCCGTCAGCAGTTTGGCGTCCTCCGGGCAATCAGAGTTGCAGATATAGCACCGTCCGGCGTAATCTGCGCCGTTTTGGGCGTGCTGCAGCATGTTTTCCACCGTCACGGCCACGGCCTTTTTCTTGCCCCGGACCTTGTCGTAGGCGATGATGCGCCCCTCGTCGTTCAGGCGCATGATGGGGCAGATATTCAGCACCGTGGCCACCATGGCCGCCGCGCCGGATACCCGGCCCGTCCGCCGGAACTGGGTCATGTCGGAGGAGAAGAACTGATGGTGTACCTTGTTGCGGTTCGCCAGCACCCACTGGGCGGTCTCCTCCAGGGATCTCCCCGCGTCCCGCAGGTCCGCTGCCTCGTCCACCAGCAGGCCATAGCCCGAGGAGGAGCACAGGGAGTCGATGACCTGAATCTTCCGCTCCGGATACTTCTCCCGCAGCGTCTCGGCGGCGATGTAGGCGTTGTTCACCGAGCCGGACTGACTGGAGGTGAAGGCAATGTGCAGCAGGTCGCCCTTTTGCAGCTGCTGCTCGAAAAACTCCACATAGGTAGCCACGTTGACCTGGGAGGTCTGGGGGAGCTTCCCCTCCTGTAAAAACCGGTAAAACCGGGGCAGGGCCTCCGGATCCCGGCCCATGTCGTCCACATATTCCTGCCCGTCCACTACATAGGTGTAAAACAGAACCGGAACCTGCCGCTGCACCAGATGCGCATAAGGGAGGTCTACCGTGGAGCAGCAGGAAAGCGTAAACTGGCTGTTCATTTCTCTCCATCTCCTTTTTCATTAATGATATGCTATATTATGTAAACAAATCTATTATACCAAAATCTGCCGCATTGTCAATAAAAACCGCCGCCTGCATAGGCGGCGGTTTTTCGGGTCAGGTCGTTTCACTCCGCCTCGTAGATAGCCTTGCAGCCCTTATAGGTCATATAACAGTCCAGCTTGGCCACGGTCTCAAAGGGGGCGTGCATGCTCAGCACCGGGACGCCCGCGTCCAATGTGGCAATGTTGCGGTTGGCCATATACATGGCCACGGTGCCGCCGCCGCCGGCATCCACCTTGCCCAGCTCTGAGATGTGCCAGAGGACATCCGCCTCATCCAGCACCCGGCGCACATAGGCCACCGTCTCCGCCGAGGCATCGGAGGCGCCGGACTTGCCCCGGGCGCCGGTATACTTGCACAGGCCCACGCCGTAGTTGACGAAGGCGGCGTTGCGCTTTTCAAAGACCTCCGGGAAGTTGGGGTCGTAGGCCGCCGTCACATCGCAGGAGAGGCAGAAGGAGTTTTCATAGCAGGCCCGCAGAGGCACACCCTGCCCGTCGCACAGGTCGTGCATAAAGGTATCAAAGGCGGCGGATTGCATACCCGTAACGCCCATAGAACCGATCTCCTCCTTGTCCGCCAGCATACACACGGCGGTCTTGGCGGGGCTGGTGAGCTCCAGTATGGCCTGCAGGCCGGCGTAGCCGCACACCCGGTCATCGTGGCCGTAGGCCCCGATGAGGCTGGCATCCAGGCCGATGTCCGTGGGCTGGGCCGCAGGGACGGCCTCCAGCTCGGCGGAGGTGAAATCGTCCTCGGTGATGCCGTACTTTTCATAGAGCTTTTCCAGAATATGCATCTTCACCCGATCCTTTTCGTCCTCCTCGCCGGAGGGGCAGGAGCCCAGGAGAATATTCAGGCTCTCGCCGGGTACGGCCTCGTTGAGAGGCTTTTTCCCCTGCTCACCGCCCAAATGGGGCAGCAGATCGGTGATGACAAACTTGGCCTCGTCCCCCTCACCCAGCCTCACGGGCACCACGGTGCCGTCCTTCTTGGCCACCACGCCGTGGAGCTCCAGGGGGATGGTCACCCACTGATACTTGCGGATGCCGCCGTAGTAATGGGTCTTGAAGAAGGCCAGCTCGCTGTCCTCATACAGGGGATTAGGCTTCAGGTCCAGCCGGGGAGAGTCGATATGGGCGGCCACGATGTGTGCGCCCTGGGCCAGGCTCTCCCGGCCTATCACCGCCAGCATGACGCTCTTGTCCCGATTCACCCGATAGATTTTGTCCCCGGCGGCCAGGGCCATGCCCCGCTCATAGGACTTGAAGCCCGCCTTTTCCGCCAGCTCCACGGCCACCCGGGCGCACTCGCGCTCGGTTTTGCCCTGCTGCAGGAAGGTCTTATACAGGCCGCAGTAGCGCTCCATGGCCTGCAGCTCCTCCGCCTTGATGCGGTCATAGCCGTTCTTCCGCGGAGAAAGCAGCTTTTCCCGCAGGGCCTTTCTTTCCTCACTCATGGTCAAATACCTCCCAAATCAATTTTCTGAAAAATGTCCGTGCCTGGGCCTCAAATTCTCCGGCGCTATCCGCCCGGTTATACAGCAGCCGCCCACAGCGGCTTTCATAGTACTCCTCCGGCTGCTGGGCGCCGATGCGCAGCCGGGCATAGTCCTCGGTGATGCCGTCCCGGAGCATGATACGCTGCACCCGCTGCTCTCTGGGTGCCAGCACCGCCACCGTCTCCCGGCAGTAGGCCGCCAGCCCGCTCTCAAACAGGTTGATGGCGTCCAGCCCCACAATCAGCTGTCCCTCTGCCTCCCGGCGGATCACCGGCAGCAGGTGGAAATTCACGATATCGTTGAGTCTCTGCAGGGCATCCGGGTCGGAAAAAACAATGCCGCCCAACTTCTGCCGGTCCAGCTTCTCCCCGTCGAACACCTCGCCGAAGGCCCGGGTAATATCCCGGCGCAGGGCGGAATTCGCAGCCAGCTCCCGGTGGTACACGGCGTCGCAATCGATGATCCGTCCCCCCAGGGTCTCCAGCGCATGCAGGGCGCTGGTCTTACCGCTGCCGGTGCCTCCGGTGATGCCGATGACAAGCTCCGGCAGACGGTCCGCATCCACAATGTGAAAGCCCGCCGCCTTCTTCAGCCGGTTGCCCACCGCCAGGCCCAGGCCGGTATCATCCGGACACTGGGCATAGATATGCGTAACATCCGTGCTGTCAAACCGGCGCAGGGCGTCAAAGACCCGGTGGGCCTGCTGGGCGGTATCCTCCGCCGCTCCCAGGGATTGCAGCGCCCGGCTGGCAAACCGCTGCCGAAACTCCTCAAAGCAGATGACGCCCTCCCCTTCCTGCAGCGCAGCCTGTATAAATGCAGCGCTGCGTTCGGGTCGGCCGGTGACCACCGTCACCGGGGCGTGGGGGGCATAGTGGCGATACTTCATACCCGGAGCCCGGGGCGGCTCGCTGCCCGTGACCTTCTGTGTAACGGCCTTGTCCACGGCCACCTCGCCCAGAATACGGCGCAGGTCCTCCAGCGGCAGACCGCCGGGACGCAGGAGCCGGGGCGGGCTGACGGTGAGGTCGATAATGGTGGACTCCACCCCCACCCGGCAAGGCCCGCCGTCCACGATGCCGTCTATCTTGCCGTCCATATCCTCCAGCATGTCGGCGGCGCTGGTGGGGCTGGGCCGGCCGGAGGTATTGCCGCTGGGGGCGGCCACAGGCACTCCCGCCGCCCGGATAATAGCCCGTGTAACGGCATGATCCGGGCAGCGGACGCCCACGGTCTCTAAGCCCCCGGTGGTACGCAGGGGCACGATGGCTTTGCGGGGCAGGATCATGGTCAGAGGCCCCGGCCAAAACTCCCGGGCCAGGCGGTAGGCCGTATCCGGCACAACTGCGCAGAACCGCTCCAGCCAGCCGGCCTCCGGCACATGGAGGATCAGGGGATTATCCTGGGGACGACCCTTGGCCTGGAATATGTGCCCCACCGCATCCTCATTCAAGGCGTTGGCGCCCAAGCCGTAGACCGTTTCCGTGGGGATGCCCAAGAGGCCCCCCTCCCGGAGGATCTGTGCCGCTTCCTTGATTTCATTTTCCCCATTTTCTGGGTGAAATACCCTTGTTTTCAAACTGAATTTCCTCTTTATAATATATCATTAACAAATAAAGCTTCTCGTAAAAATCCTCGCAGTGTTTGCGTCCGCAGGCGCAAGCTCCGCAGCAATTCTCGCCTGCTGTTACAGACCCAGATCCTCGCCCACCAGAACCACCTTGATGCGCTTGGCCGGCCGGCACAGGCGGGTATGTAAAAAGTGGCAGCAGCAGCTGTCAGGACTCATGCAATCGGCGCACAGGCCCGTGACATTACAGGGGGTCTTGGCCGCCGGGAAGCGCTGCACCACGCCGGGGGCGGTGTAGCCGCGCACACGGCTGTAAGCCGCGTCCATGTCCGGCACTACCTTGTTCATGCCCGCCACCACAATGACCTGCTTAGGGCCATAGCAGAAGGCGGCTACACGATTTCCGTTGCCGTCAATGTTGAAAAGCTGGCCATCGGCGGTAACAGCATTGGAGGAGGTCAGGAAGGTATCTGCCAAGAGGCCCTGGCGCATCAGCTCCACCCGTTCCTCATTGGATTGGGCGGAGTCCCGGTCGATAAGTCTCTGACCCCGGGCCCGAAGAAGGTCCTTGATCCCCAGCTCGTCCACCGTAAGGGTGCCGCCCCAGGAGACCGTATCGTCTGCGGAGATCAGCTCCAGCACCTTTTGCACAGCGGTGTCTCGGTCAGGGCAGTAATATGCCTCAAAATACCGCCTGTTCAAAGCCTCGGCCACCTTGGGTCCAGCCTTATCATACTGCATTTTTCTGGGTTTCAACATCATCGTTTCCTCCTTATCTGATTAGTTGTTGGCCTGCTGTAGTAATTTCTCAGCCTGCTGCTGGGCAGTGAGGGCGTCAATAATCCCGTCCAGATTCCCATCCAGCACCGGGCCAAGGGGAAAGCTTTTGCTTTCGCCGGACAGACGGTGATCCACCACAATCTTCTCGTGGAACCGGTAGGTTCGGATCCTCTCGGCCCGTTCGGCCCCGCCGATCTGACTTCTGCGCAGGGCCGCCTGGGCGGCGTCCTCCTCCGCCCGCTGCCGGGCGTAGAGGCGGGAGCGCAGGATTTTCATAGCCCTGTCCTTGTTTTTATACTGGCTGCGCTCGTCCTGACACTCTGCCACCAGACCCGTAGGCAAGTGCGTAATGCGGATGGCGCTCTCGGTTTTATTCACATGCTGGCCTCCGGCGCCGCCGGAGCGGTAGGTGTCTATGCGCAGGTCCTCCGGGGCGATGTAAAGCTCCGTCTCCTCCGCCTCAGGCAGCACCGCCACAGTGGCGGTGGAGGTGTGGATTCGCCCGGCGCTCTCCGTCTCCGGAACACGCTTGACACAGTGGGTACCTCCCTCAAACTTCAGCCGGGCATAGACCCCGGCCCCCTCTACGGTGAGAGTGGCCTCCTTCACACCGCTTAGCTCCGTGTCGCTGCGGTGGACCACATCAGCCTGCCAGCCGCAGCTATCGGCATAAAGCAGGTACATACGAAGAAGGTCTGCGGCAAACAGGGCCCCCTCCTCGCCGCCAACCCCGGCCCGCAGCTCCAAAATCACGCTGCGTCCGTCGTCGGGATCCTTGGGCAAAAGCAGCAGCTTCAGCTCCTGTGTGAGCCGATCCTGCCGCTCCCGGGCCTCCAGCAGCTCCTCCCGGGCCAGGTCCCGCAGCTCCGGGTCGGCAAGCATCCCCTCCGCCTCCCGCTGCATAATCCGGGCCGCTTCCAGCTCCCGAAAGGCAATCACCACCGGTTCAAGCTCCTTCTGCTCTCTTGTCAGATCCCGCAGACGGGCAGGGTCGGCATACACCTCCGGCTGGGACAGGAGCAGCTCCACCTCCTGCAGGCGCAGGGCCGCCCGCTTCAGCTTTTCCTCCATGCTCACAGACCCAGGGCATTTTTGGTGTCCTGAATGAACTTATCCCGCCAGAATTCATACCCCGCGTCGTCCGGCCGCAGGGAAACATCCGTCAGGCGCATACGCTTTAAGAATGTGGCCATGTGGGCCAGCACATCGTCGCAGCGGTCGGCGCCGCCGCGGGTGACCACGCAGGAAACCTGGGGCAGCTTCTCGGCATTTTGGGCCAAAAAGCTCTTGACGGGGCTGGCGCACCGGCCCGCCCAGGCAGGAGTGCCGATGATGACCAGGCGATATTCCTGGAGCGGCCGCTCCGTCTGCACGGGGGCAATGGGGCATAGCTTTTTGCTCATAGCCTCCAGGCCTGAGCGCAGATAGCCCCGAAGCTTGCTGCGATCCTGGCCATCCTCAATTTTCACCAGCTCCGCACCCAGAGCCTGGGCGATCTCGCCCATAGCCTTCTCCGTTCTCCCGGTGCGGGAATAATATACACACAAAATGTCGCTCACTGCTGTGCGCTCCTTTCTGTTATCCTTCGTTATCTTGTTTACTCCTCCAGCTGCAGGCTCAGCTCCTCCCAGCGGGCCATCTGCTCCTGCAGGGTGTTTTCCGTTTCCATTTTTTTTGCGTAGACCTCCGCCAGCTTATCCGGATCCCGTCCCACCTGCTGCATCTGGCCGTCCAGGTCGGCAATCTCCGTCTCCAATTTAGATATGGTATTCTCGCAGATGGTCAGCTGCCGCCGGGCTGCCTGCTGGGAGCGGTTTCCCTTGGCAGGGCGGGTGTCTCCCTTCTTTTCCCGGACGGGAGCAGGCGTACGCTCCTGCTTTTCCTGGGCCTTCACGGCCTGATACTGGGTAAAGCCCATAGGATAGTCCGTAATAGTGCCATCGGCCAGCTCCCAGATGCGGGTGGCAAAGCGGTTGATGAAGTAGCGGTCGTGGCTGACCACGAGGACGGTACCCTCGTAGTCCATGAGGAAGTCCTCGAGCCAGACGACGCTCTTGAGGTCGAGGTTGTTCGTGGGCTCGTCGAGCAGGATGATGTCCGGCTTGCCGAAGAGGGCCTGGGCCAGCAGCACCTTGACCTTGAGGCGCGGGTCCATGTCGGCCATGAGCGTGTCGTTGAAGGCGGTGTCCACGCCGAGGCCCTGGAGTATCTTGCCGGCGTCGGACTCGGCCTCCCAACCGCCCAGCTCAGCGAATTCCGCTTCCAGCTCCGAGGCCCGCAATCCGTCTTCATCGGAAAAGTCGGGCTTTTCATACAGCGCGTCCTTTTCCTTTCCCACCTGGTACAGCCGCTCGTTGCCCATCATGACGGTGTCCAATACCGTGTGCGCATCATAGGCGAACTGATCCTGCTTCAGCACGGACATCCGGACGCCGGGCTGCAGGGTGACGGCGCCGGATGTGGAGTCCAGCTCCCCGGAGAGAATTCGGAGAAACGTGGACTTTCCTGCGCCGTTGGCGCCGATGATGCCGTAGCAATTGCCGGCGGTGAATTGCAGATCCACATGCTGAAACAGCCATTGGCCGCCAAATTGCATGCTGAGATGATTGACTGTGATCATGGTATGGAGATTCCTTTCTTATGGAATGTTTTTCAACCCGTCATAGAGGGAGGAGAAGGAGGGCTGACCTTGGCAGCGTCCGAAGGATAGGGTTTTATTTTCCCCAAATTCCAAAAGATAACACTTGGTGAGCTCCTCTACCGTCTGCTCTAAGGCTGTGAAAAACTGCGTGTAGGCAAAATTGCGGCCGGGGGTTCCCTCTTCCCAGATGCTGGTGATGAGAGATTCTGTGACCTGGTCCAGGGGGTACAGTTTCAGATGCATCAGCTCGTGGACCAGGACCTCTTCCAGGTTTTCCTGTTTGGGGTGGGCCCAGTTTATCAGGATAATGGCTTTCTTATCGTCGCAATCGATGTGAAAGTCTCCTGTTTTGTTCCACTCCGGATCTTCCACCAGCTGGAGGCGAATGTCCCAGCTGGGGATCAGCCGTAGTTTTTTGCACCATTTGTCGAAGCAGGCTTCTATTTCCTGACGAGTCATGCCGACACCCCCATTGTCCAATCTTTGGATTCCCGGACAGTATATCACAGATTTTCCCGAAAGAAAACATTTTTTCTCCGACCCCCTTGCATTTTTCCGGAAGAGGGTTATAATAAGATTTAGCACTCTTAGTTTGTGAGTGCTAAACCGGTAAAATTCATCATAAGGATGTGACGCATATGGAAAAGCAACAATTTCGAGCGGAGTCAAAGCGGCTTCTGGACCTGATGATCAATTCCATTTATACCCACAAGGAAATATTCTTGCGGGAGATCATCTCCAACGCCTCAGACGCCGTGGACAAGCTGGCTTATCAGGCCTTAACAGACGAAAAGGTGGGCCTGAACCGGGACGATTTCGTCATTACCATTCAGCGAGAACCCAAGTACGGCATTCTCACGGTCTCCGACAACGGCATTGGGATGAGCAAGGAGGAGATGGAGGAGAACCTGGGTACGATCTGCAAGTCCGGCTCTCTGGATTTTAAGGAGCAGATGGACAAGCAGGAGGATGTGGACATCATCGGCCAGTTCGGCGTGGGCTTTTACTCCGCGTTCATGGTCGCAGAGACGGTGACGGTGATCTCCAGGCGGTACGGCTCCGAGGAGGCCTGGATGTGGCAGTCCAGCGGCGCCGATGGATATACCATAACGCCTGCCCAGCGGGACACCGCAGGGACTGATGTCATCATGAAGCTGAAGGCCGATACCGAAGACGAGAAGTACAGCCGCTTCCTGGAGGAGTTTGAGCTGCGGGAGCTGGTGAACGACCTGATGCATTCTCCCATCCGGGTGCCGGTCATGTTCGCCGCTTTTTACGGGATGCGCCGCAGCGAGGCATTGGGGATTCGCAAAGCCGTCATCGACCGGAAAAAGAAAACCATAACAGTATGCCACACGGTCATTGAGGTGAGTGTACAGGGGGAACACAAAATCATTCGCAAGGATCGCACCAAAAATAAAAAAAGCTTCCGAACGTACCCCCTTATCCCGCAGGTGGAAGCATTTCTGGATTGGGAGCTTCAGCAGCAGGAGCAGCAGCACGGCAAAGAGATTGCCGAATATATGCAGGCCAACAACATGTATTGCTGAGACACCATCTTTTTCATCCGGAAAGGCTGCCCGCGGGGCGGCCTTTCTTTTTGTGGTTCCTTCAGCTCAGGATCTTGCGGACGATGCCGTACAGCACCGGTTTCATATTGTCCAC
>OHTI01000370.1_pt1 | contig 22794 bp, 17 predicted proteins | sample 1578941 | NCBI WGS metagenome assembly OHTI01 (sample SAMEA3879609, study PRJEB24766) | human gut metagenome | biome: human-associated habitat; feature: feces | place: USA | collected 1985/1987
CCAACAACAACGCGGAAATTAACCGTCTGAAAAAGCGAATTGAAAGTCTTGAACGCCGTGAGGAAACGGGTTTTGTCGGCTGGCAGTTTGAGGGCGGCGAAGCTGTTGCTAATCAGGAGGAAAACCGCTTGCAGCTTCTTTTTGATGAAAAGCCCGGCGAGGAACAGCGCAGTAAACTCAAAAGCTGGGGCTTTCGCTGGTCACCCTCCAATAAGGCGTGGCAGAGGCAGTTAAACGGCAACGCCATTTATGCCGCCGGGCAGATTGATTTTATCAAGCCCCTTGACGGCAGAACCCCGCGCGAGCTTCAACCGAAGCCCAAAGCCAAAGGCGAACAGGAACGCTGACAGGAGGTATGCAGATTATGGAGGTAAAAATTAACCGTGAAATCCGCAACTATACCGAATCTATGTTTTTCGGTTTGAGTATGCGGCAATTCATCTTTTCCATTTTGGCGGTCGCTGTTGCCGTGGGGCTGTACTTTCTCTTAAAGCCCTATGTCGGAACGGAAACCGTATCGTGGATGTGTATTCTCGGCGCTGCCCCCTTTGCGGCGCTGGGCTTTATCACTTATCACGGCATGACCGCCGAGCAATTTCTCTGGGCGTGGCTGCGCTCGGAGCTGTTAGAGCCGAAAAAGCTTCGCTTTGAGGCATCAAATCTCTACTACAAAGCGCTCAAAGACAAATTGGAGGGAGGAAAATCATGATCAAAACGCTGAAAAACTTGCTGAAACAGGACAAGGAGCGATACACCGTGCCCCGCAAGGTGCAGGATGTGATCCCTATCCGCCGCATCTGGAAGGATGGTATTTTTCAAGTGGGCGGTCGCTTTTCCAAGACCTATCAGTTTACCGACATCAACTACCTTGTGGCAAGCCGCGAGGACAAGGAGCAGATGTTCCTTGCCTATTCGGAGCTACTGAACAGTTTGGATTCCGGGGCGACAACGAAGATCACCATCAACAACCGCAGGCTGAATCGGGCGAATTTTGAGCAGTCGATCTTGATGCCCATGCACGGCGACACCTGCGATGTGTACCGCCGGGAATACAATCAAATGCTGCTTAATAAGGCCACCGGCGCCAACGGCATCATTCAGGAGAAGTATATCACGGTGTCAGTCTGCAAGAAAAACATCGAAGAAGCCCGCACTTACTTTGCCCGGATCGGCGCCGACCTGATCGCTCATTTCGCCGCCCTCGGCTCCAAGTGTACCGAGCTGGACGCCGCCGAAAAGTTGCGGGTGCTCCACGACTTCTACCGTCAGGGCGAGGAAGCGGCGTTTCACTTTGACCCGCAGGATATGATGCGCAAGGGGCATGATTTCAAGGACTATATCTGCCCCGACTCTTTGGAGAAAAGCAGCGACTGCCTGAAGCTGGGCGAGAAATACTGCAGGGTCTTGTTTCTGAAAGACTATGCTTCCTATATCAAAGACAGCATGGTTACGGAGCTGACCGACTTCAACCGAAATATGATGCTGTCGATCGATGTTGTGCCGATCCCCACCGACGAGGCCGTGCGGGAGGTGGAAAACCGTCTGCTCGGCATCGAAACCAACATCACCAACTGGCAGCGTCGGCAGAACGCCAACAACAATTTCTCCGCCGTCGTCCCCTATGATATGGAGCTCCAGCGCAAAGAGAGCAAGGAATTTCTGGACGACCTGACCACAAGAGATCAGCGGATGATGCTTGCCGTTATTACGATGGTCATTACCGCCGACGACAAAAAGCAGCTCGACAGCGACACCGAAACGGTGCTTGCCGTGGCGCGAAAGCATATGTGTCAGCTTGCCGTGCTGAAATTTCAGCAGTTCGACGGGCTGAACACCGTTCTTCCCATTGGCACACGGAAGATCAATGCGTTCCGCACCCTTACCACCGAAAGTCTTGCGGTATTCATGCCCTTTAAAGTGCAGGAGGTGCAGGACAAGGGCGGCATTTACTTCGGAGAGAACGCCATCTCCCACAACCTCATCATGTGCAACAAAGCAAATCTTCTGAACCAATCGGCGTTCCTGTTGGGCGTGCCCGGTTCGGGCAAATCGTTCAGCGCTAAGGAACTGATCGCTTTTCTTATTCTCAACACTGCCGATGATGTACTGGTCTGCGACCCGGAAAACGAATTTGGTGCGCTGGCGGCGGCTTTGGGCAAGGAAACGGCGACCGTCATTCATATGGCGGCGGGCGGCAAAGATCGTTTGAACGCCATGTATATGGTGGACGGTTACGGTGAGAACAATCCCATCGTGGAGAAATCGCAGTTCATCATGTCTCTTGTGGAGCAGATCGACAAGGCCGGTGTCGGCCCGCAGCAGAAATCCATCATCGACCGCTGCACGGCGCTGGTGTATCAGGACGCCGAGCGGACGGGCAAACCCGCCACACTCTGCGACCTTCGAAACAAGCTGCTGGAACAGCCCGAAGAAAAGGCCAAGGAGATCGCCTTGTCGCTGGAGCTGTTCACCACTGGCTCACTGGATATTTTCGGTCACGAAAGCACTGTTGACCTCGACAAGCGCATCGTCGTATTTGATATTCACGGCCTTGGCGAGCAGCTGAAGCCAACGGGACTGCTGGTGATCACCGACACCATTCTCAACCGTGTCACCCTCAACTGGAAGAAGGGCAAGCGCACCCACATCTTCATCGACGAATTTCATGTCGTTTTTGAAAATGAGCAGAGCGGTATTTTCTTCAACTCTGCATGGCGGCAGTTCCGTAAGCGCAACGGTTATCCCACCGCAATCACGCAAAACGTCGAATATCTTCTGGATTCCGTGCAGGCGAGCACGATGCTCTCTAACTCCGAGTTCGTGGTCATGCTCAATCAGGCGTTTTCCGACCGTGCCAAGCTCTCGAAGCTCCTGAACATTTCCGACGAGCAGATGAGCTATGTCACCAATGCCGACGCAGGCTGCGGGCTGATCAAGTACGGCTCGGCGCTGGTGCCGTTTATCAACCGTTTCCCCAAAGATACCGAGCTTTACCGCTTGATGACGACGCGCCCCGGCGAGGGTGTGTTCGGCAATGCGCAGAGGTAAAGCCGTGTCTGACATCAAAACGAGAGATGCGGTCAAGAAAACGGTAAAGGTGATCGACAAATCGGCGGTGGCTGCCGAGCGGATGAAGAATGCCTATATCCGCACCAAAGACAAGGCGGAGCACAGCGTTTTTGCGGCGGAATCCTCTCCAGAAGAATACGTTGCCGACCGCACTTTGACCGGGACGGAAACGGCGGCGCACGAAGCTGTTCACGGGCTGGATAAGGCCGGCCGCAAGGGTGTAAAGACCACCAAGGAGAATATCTCCAAGGCAAAGGACTATTTTCAGCGAAGAAAAACCGACTTGCCGAAAAAGCAGGCGCAAGACACCATGCGGCGGGTGCGCCGCTCTGCCGATGCTACGCAAAAGACGATCAAAACGGTAGACCGCAGCGGCAAGACCATCAAGCAGACGGCAAAATCTACGGGAAAAGCGGCGGTCAAGACCACGCAGAAAACCATCAAGACCGCCGAGCAGACCGCCCGGACGACTATAAAAACGACGCAGGCTGCGGCAAAAACGGCACAGAAAACTGTACAGGCCACAGCAAAAGCCGCTAAAACTGCGGCGCATACTGCCCGTGCGGCAGCAAAAGCGACTGCGGCAAGCATCAAGGCGGCGGTCAAGGCTACCACTGCCGCCGTCAAAGCCATCATTGGCGGAACAAAGGCGCTGATCGCCGCTATTGCTGCGGGCGGGTGGATCGCTGTTGTCGTGATTATCGTTGTTTGTCTGATTGGGCTGATCGTCGGTTCTTGCTTCGGCATTTTCTTCTCCGGCGAGGACAGCGGCACGGGACAGACCATGCGGCAGGCGGTGCAGGAGATCAACGTCGACTATCAATCGCAGATCGACACCACAAGGGCAAATCTCACCTACGATGAGCTGGAAATGTCCGGCTCCCGTGCAGTGTGGCCGGAGGTGCTGGCGGTGTATGCCGTGAAAACCACCACCGACCCCGATGATCCGCAGGAGGTTGCCACGGTGGACGACAGCAAGAAAGCCATCCTCAAAGATATTTTTTGGCAGATGAACGAGCTATCTTCCCGCATCGAGAGCAAGACTGAAGAAGTCATCACCGAAACCGATGACGGTCATGGGAACATCGTGGAAACCACTACGACGGTCACGCGCACCTACCTTTATATCACGGTCAGCCACAAGACCGCCGAGGAAATGGCAGAGCATTTTAACTTCACCGCCGACCAGCGGAAGCAGCTCTCGGAACTGCTTGCCGAGGAAAACCGCAGGTTGTGGTCTGCCGTCCTTTACGGCATTTATTCCGGAGATGATGCCATCGTCAAGGTAGCACTGTCGCAAGTCGGCAATGTGGGCGGTGAGCCCTATTGGTCGTGGTACGGATTTAACTCCCGTGTGGAATGGTGCGCCTGCTTTGTTTCGTGGTGCTTTAACGAGTGCGGTTATCTTGATACGGGAACCGCCCCGAAATTTGCCGGGTGCGTCAGCGGCATTGAATGGTTCCGCAGCCACGGGCAATGGGCGGATAATACGGTTGAGCCCGCTCCCGGCATGATCGTTTTCTTCGACTGGAACGACCCGAACGGCGCATCCGGCCCGCAGGACGGCGAAGCCGATCACGTCGGCATCGTGGAAAAATGCGAAAACGGCATCGTCTACACTATCGAGGGCAACTCCGGCGATGCCTGCCGCCAGAACCAATATCCCGTGGGGTATTATGAAATCCTCGGATATGGGATCTTGAACCCATAGGAAACCAGCCGCCTGATTTGAGCGGCTGGTACATAAAAATCAGGGTACCGTTCATTCACAGTACCCTGATTTACTTTTAGCTATTCAATTTTCAAAAGCTCTCATCCAACCGCAGCCGTAAAGCTTTCGGTGCCGATGGAATTTTGGTAGCCGTCTTCGGAAGACTCGGTAGAAAGATAGACAAAATGACCGTAGACATCAACGGTGAAATCTTTTACATCGGCAAAAACAGCGTCAAACTCTGTGTCTGTGCTGAGCGTGTCTTGCTGAACTGCATAGTTGCCTTCACCAACCGTGTACGGTGCAGGGCTTCCGGCTTTGCTTCTTGCTTCATCGCTCATGCCGAAATACTGCAAACCATGTCCGTCCGTTGCGTGTTTTTCCGCTGCGGCATCAAAATGATACCGATTTCCGCTTAGCTCTGCGGCTGTCCAGCTGCGTTCGGATTCACCCACCATGCCGGAAACTCGGTCAGCCGAGATCCCGTTTTGCACGAACAAATAGGTGAGCGTATTTGCTAAATCTTCTGCGCTGCCTTTTTGCTCTGTGACGGTTTTATAGAGCGAACCGTTTTCGCCGCCTTCCTGCGCAAACTCGGAAGCTACCGTGCGGTAAAGGCTCAGCGCTTTTTCCGCTTCGTTGGCATCTTTATATACGCAGCTTTCTACCAGTGCTTTTACGGCAGCATCAAAGGTATCTGCATCCCCGCTGCCGGTATACGCAATTTGAAAAGCACCGTCTTTTACGGCTACTTCCGCCAAAGCGCTGTATGGCGTTTCGGCAAAGATCTCCGCCGCACGCTTTGCGGCATCTTCATCCGTATAGGGTTCCGTTTCTTTTTTGCTGCAAACCGCATCCACAAGCGCCTTGTATTGTTCTTCCGCGCCGCCTAAATACGCAGCGGCACCGGCGGTTACGGCATATCGGTTCACTTCAAAATCAATCATTTCCGGCGCGGGCGGTTCCGTGCTTTCCGGCAGTACATTTTGTTCCGTACTGTCCGCAGCACTCGGCACCGCGCTTTGCTCTGCAGCGGCTTTGCTGACCGCCTGCGTGCAGGCGGTCAGTCCCAAAGCCACCAGCAGAACCGATAAACATATCATTATGGTTCGGTTCATTTAGCAACTCCTTTTCCCCATGCATTACCACACATATTCTACTGTAATTCACACGATAGAATATGTTCGCACTTTTGATATTACGCAAACATCTTTGAATTTTATTGAAAAGATTACTCTACCATATCCACTTTTACAATAATCTTCGTGAGTTTGTCATAATAGATCGTATACTCTTGTGCTTCTTTAAACTCTTCCGGGAATATTTTTCTTTTTGAGTAAATATCCAAGTAAAAAATAGGTTTTTTCCCCTCACCATTCCAAAAACAATACCCATATGTAACAGGTAAAGGCGGAGCAACGCTCGAATCTCGATAGCTAGATTCAAACGTTCCCGTGTAGGAAGCTACATTGGGGAATACAATTCTTGAAAGATAATATAAAGTCAGCACAATCACCCCGATAACAGCAATGATTTCTGTTTTCATACCCTGAATTCTGACTTTCTTTTTCCATGGACAGTGAAACAACCAACTGACAATAGGCAGCAATAGAATTATCCCGCAAACACCCCAAATACGGAACCATATTCCAGAGTAATTATACATTTTTCCTCCAGTGATTTTTTAACGCTGACAAGGCAGCCTGGACAATACCAACACTTATACTTGCCGCTTTTCTGGCAACTTTATTGAATCTAATCGAACGACGCATACTATTATAAATCTGCACTTGAGTTCGGGTTGGCCTTGATTGACGCACCTCATGTGCATAGCTTGAATAATTTTGTGGTGACTTTGAAGTAATAAAGTCTGTTATGCTATTTGAAGCCTTTTCAAATACTGTATCAGCAATCGTTCCTGTACCTATATTAACTATAGATTCGACCCAATCCACCTCTTGACCTTTTAGTTTCTTCTCGATTGCTTTTATCCCCTCTGTAACCGCATTACGGATAAAAGCTCCGGCAAATCCTGTTCCTGGAATAAGTGCAGTAACTCCAGCCGCAATATATTCCCCCGGAGAAGATGTTGGCCAAAAAATTTCAACGCCAGATTTTCCTTCAAGTACATTTCCAACAACATCACCAACATACTGAGTAATTACGCCAACGAACATACTAGCAAACCAAGCGTTTCCTTTATCATCTTCCCGTACAACAGGATTATTACCACAATACGCATATAAATTTAAAGCATTAATATCACTATTCGCACCTAAAATTTCGTCTGCATTCAAGAATCTACGTGTTGTGGTATCATAATACCTCGACTGCAAGTAGTACAGCCCGGTTTCTGCATCGTAGTAGTAGCCGCGATAACGGATGGGGTTGATGTTGGCTATGTGGAGCGGGTCGGTTATGGCTTTGCCGCTTGCATCGGTAACGGAGAGTGTGTTGCCTCACGTGTCATAGATATACCGCGCAAGCAGGTTGCCCTTGGTGTCGTAAATCTGATCCACGTCGCCGGAAAGGGTGCAGCGGACGATGTAGTTTGTTGTAACGCCTGCCGCGTTTTTATACTGGATACCGCTCAACGCCCCGAGCGCATCGTAGGTATACCGCAGCACAACGCCGTTCGAGCGTTTTTCGCCCAACAGCTGCCCGTTCACATACTGATACTGCGTTGTCACGCCGCCCGCCGTTTTTTCAAGACGCAGACCGTCAACGTCGTATTTATATGTGTTCTGCTTGCCGTTCTGCGTCAGACTTGTCAGCTGCCGCCCCGCCCACGTCATCGTCATGCCGTCGCGGTAGGTCAGCGGATTGCCGATCTCATCATACGTGATGCTCTGCCCGTTGTAGGACGTCATCAGGTCTTTCCAACCTGTCTGCGCATACCCGTACTGAATCGTTCTCGCCGCCGGTATCGGCGTAGGCTTTGGCGTAGGCGTGGAAGTCGGTTTCGGCGTTGGGGTCGGCGTAGGTGTAGGCTTTGGCGTGGGCGTCGGGGTCGGCTTCGGTGTTGGGGTGGGGTTCAGCGTGACCTGTATGTACTGCGAAGATACATAACCCGTCTTCCCGCTGTACGTCACCTTGTACCAGCTCGAATTCGATATATCCAGTACCGATACCGTCGCGCCGAACGGAATAGAGATCAGAATGCCGTAGCTTGTTCCCGGCCCCGAACGCATATTCAATCCGGCAGACGCCGTGATTCTGCCCGTGCCGATGACCGTCGGCGCCGCCGTGGGTTTCGGTGTAGGCGTTGTCGATGTGATCTGCACATACTGCCCGAGAACATACCCGGTTTTACCGCTGTATGTTACTTTGTACCAGCTGGAAGAAGAATCCAACACCGTTACAGAAGCGCCAAACGGAATAGAAACCAGTATGCCATAGCTTGTGCCGGGGCCGGAACGCATGTTTAAGCCATCCGGTGCAATAATTTTGCCCGTAACCGTTGCCGCGCGGGCAGCAAGCGTTTCCGCTTCCGACTCGGCAAAAGTGCTTTCTTCAACTTCTTCGGCAGGTGCTTCGTTCACAGCTTCTGCCGGCTGCTCATCGGCAATGACTTCCGTATCCGTAACTTCGTAACCGGATTTTTCATCGCAGGGGAGCATTTCCTTGTTTTCCGGTTCTTCCGAACCGAGAGCAAAGGTCTGCATCGCTGCGCTGCTCGGCGGCATGAAGCTGTCCCACTCTTTAACCTGAACAAGGTTTCCGCCGGAGTATGTATACTCGCGTGTTTTGTTAGAGTAAGCGCTTGTCTCCCAAATCAGCTGATTGTTGTCATCATACCGATAATATGCTTTGGCAGCATAGTTCTTTCCGTTTGATGTCTGCCCGTCTCGCACGCCTTCTTCGATCTTCGTGATATTGCCGTTATTATCGCGCGTGTAGCGAATCGCAGTGTTGCCGATATACTGCCAGCCGACAAGATAGCTTCTGTACCGGCTTGAACCTCTGTCTGTCGCAGAATATCTTGCATACGACGAATAGATCTTCGACTCGGTGTTTACCACCTGCTCATACATTCGATTCAAAGAATCTCTGTGATAATCCACACGGATTCCCGTCGATGTCGTATAGCTTGTCGGCAGATTATCTTTTCCGTAGATATAATTCTGTGTAATAACGGAACCATACGCATCATTGGAAATTTTGGTTACGTTATTCAGCAGATCGTATCCGTATTCCGTAGTATACAGACGCGTACCGTTTTCAAACGCAGCCTCACGGATAAATCTTCCCGTGCTGTCATAATCGTAATTATAGAGCAAAGAATTTGCGATGTCAACGTGTTCCTGCGCTTCTCCGGCCGTTCCGTATTTCCAAGTATATACAGTCTCACCGTTATAGCTCTTGGATACAAGCTGTCCCGCTGTATTGTAATTATAACCCGCAGTAAACCCGTTGCCGTAAGTTACACTTTGCAGCGCACCGTTATTTTCGCCATAAGTATAAGTGCTCAGCAAATTTTCACCGGCGCGAACCTGCGTGCGGTTTCCGAAAGCATCATAGCCAAATGTATATTGGAATCCGTTATGATCGATTGCAGAAAGAAGATTGGTATTGTTATCATACGTATAACCAATCGTTGTGCCGCCACGCGTTACACTGGTCAACCGATCATTACTGTCGTACTTATAACCGGTCAAAACACCGTTGCCGTCTGTAACGGATTTCAATAGCCCGGAAGTCTGATCATAATCGTACACAGCACTTGCCACACCGAGTGCATCGATCTGTTTTTGTACGTAGGCTCCGTTTGCCGTATATTCCACTTCCGTTTTGATTTCCATGGAATCCGCTTTATTCGTAACACTTAAATCCGTCGCATTACCCTTAGAATCATACGTATAGGTATACTTTACATTATTCTGCGACGTAGCACTTGTCATATTGTGGTGCGCATCATAGGTATACGTAAACGAATAACCTTTGGCATCCGTTTCTTTGATCAGATTGTTGTTGGAATATTCCATCGTACCTTTCTGATCCGCATTTTTGACCACCGAAATCAAGTTACCGTCGCTGTCATACGTATATGCCTGCGACTCGTCTTTAATCAGCTGAATGTCATCAAAATAAACTGCATTTGCCTGATTTTCATAGCAAATATCCGCGCGAACACTTTTCGGTGTTTTTCCGCTGTTGCCCGTTCCGTTCAAATCAAACGCAAAAACAAGCTGTTGCCAGCCGGAAACCGTCGCATTAAAGCTCGCTTTTTTCCAAAGTGTTGTGCCGTCTGTATATGCGATTTTAACATCCACTTTGAATTCACGTTCTGTATCTCGGTCTGCCACAGCATCTGCTTTTGCCCAAGCACTGACAATATAGCTGTCATATACAGAACCGGTCACAGGCACTTCCTGAACAAAATATTTATTCGTCTTACCGTTGCCGGAAACTTTATAAGAATAACTGCCGCTATGTGCCGCATCCGAACTGACACCGTCTCCGGACGCCATGCTGACCGGAAACCAGTTTGTTCCGTCTCCGCATTCAAAGCCTGAATTCTGGAACATATTGTACGGACTCGCCGTTTCACCGCGTTCAACCTGCACGGCATCAAAATACGCTGTACCAATACCATTGGAAAGCAACATTGAAATCTGTGTATTCGTTGCGTCCTGCGGCACAGTAAATGTTACGGAAACACGGCGCCAACCATTGTTGATAGCTGTATCGGTTTGCGTATGAATATACTCTGAATACGCATTTTGTGCGCTGCCGCCGGAACGGTTCATCGTAACACCGATACCAGCGCCATAATCTCCGCTTTGCGACGTAGTAATATTCTTTGGGACTTTTACATAGGCAGAGGCCGTATATGTCTGTCCCGGTTTCAGAACAGATGTGGTAAAGGTTTGTCCAACGCGCCCGGCTCCATTAGCCGGACAGCTTGTTGTAACAATCGACAAAGCACTTGTTCCGATATAATGCTCTGAGGTACTTACAGAAGCTGTCTGTGCCGCACTTCCGATTGCTGCGCTGTTCCAATCTGTAAGCGAATCGAAATTGCTGTTCTTAACCAGATTGTCCGTATACTGTCCAATAGAAGCCGCACGGGAAAGGCGGTTAAGTGTTTTAATATCACTGCCTGTGCTGTTTGGGTTTGCAGCGGTCAGAACACTTGAAGAAGCCCCAAGATCAATTCCTCCAACGGTAGAAACGCTCGTCCCGGTTGTGCGGCCTGCATTATCAAACCGTATAGCTGTGATAATATCGTCATCATTTCCGAATACGCCGTCTGTTCCGCTGCTGCGTATTTTTGTTGTGTTATACTCGGCACGATCAAATGTTAGTTTTTGACCTGACGCTCCACCTACACCATATTCTTCCAAAGAAGAAACGCGTTTGCCGGAAGTCTTATCGGTATATGCCAACGTAATTTTCGCACCGCTTTTAGACTGTGCCGTAATAAGCGCATTGTCTCCATCATACGCGTAGTCGCTGTGTGTACCATCCGGATATGTAATGCGCGTAAGCAGACCGCCGGAATAGGTATAGGTCGTTGCCTTTCCGGAAGGGTCTGTAACCTTGGTCAGGTTTGTTCCGTTATTCTCAAATTTAATAACATGCCCTGCTCCATCTGTGATTTGAGTAATAAAGCCATTTGAATAGGTCAGTGATGCCGTATTGCCGTTTGCATCCTGAATTCTGGTCAGATTGCCTTTGCTGTCAAAGGTCATCAACCCGCCTTTATCATCGCCGATCGTATACCCACCGCTGATCGTTTTCAGTTCCAAACCGAGACCATCTTCATCTTTATATTTACCATCGCTGGTCTTCATGAAATAGTGTTCGGTTCCGTCGCCATCAGTATAAACATACGGCCATTTTGTTTGATAATCTCTGCTTAATCCGTACACAGATGAAGATTGCACCATCTGATATAGATTCAGCTTCCATCCGTATCCGGCAAAAGGTTTGATTTTATCCGTAAACTTCGTAGGTGCGGTAAAATCCTGCCCTGCCATGTAACCGTTGTACACATGCGTTACCGATATCGGCATTAAGAGACCGCTCGTTGCTGCATCGGTATGAGATAAAACAGCGTTTCCGGTAAAATCATTAACCGAAAGTGTTCCAGCTGTACCGGCACTTGCCGTAGTATAGTCCCAATACGGCTCTATGCCTTTATTGTTTCTGTATGTAATGGAAACATACGGATAATAACCGGCAGGATAATTATTATTCCTCTCCGGAATAAACTTACCGGTATTTTCCACAGATTCATCTTCTGCTTTTAAAAGGATACCGTTATTTGCTGTCCCGGCATACCAGCCACGCACAGCCTTTGTAATATTGAAACGTTTTTGCGTATAACCTTCTTCAGGATCGGTAGTCTTTACAAGATCATAATCGTATACAAGCGGATTATAAGACGGTTTTGTGTTCCAAGTTACAGTATTGCGTGTCCAACTGCTTGTAACCTCATGAGCGTTAACTTGAATATCTCTTGCGGTATTACTGAAACTCTTACTGCGCAATACCAACAGCATCTGTGCATCGATTACAACATCACCGGGATTTAAGGCAGGAATATCAAAATTCAAAAGATCCCAGCATCTTCCATAATAATAAGAATCTGTTCCGACAAACCACTCATATCGGTCGCTGCAATTCTCATTCGGCACCGCAGAAGCCACCATGGTCGTTCTTACCGATGCTTTCGTTTCCGTCGCAACTACCGGATCAATAGATACAGGGAACTGACGATCATTACTGTTGATCCATTCACTGTCCGCAATAATCGCAAACAAATAGCTGCCGTTTTCTGCCTCTTTTAGTTCATAGGAAACATCCGTACTGCTTACTCCGCTTGCATCATACATAACCGGAGCCGGAATGGTGAATACACTTTCCTCTGTGTTTGGGTCAATCGCATAAATCGTCTGTTCTTCTTCGTTTAAGTATAAAGTGATGCCTTGTGCCGTCAGCTCAAATGTATAAACATAGCTGTCTTTACGTTCATGCACAACAATACTTTCTTTTAATGTTTTGCCTACCAGTTGATATTTGAAATCTGTATCTTCCAATGCTTCTTTATAAACCACATTAGATTCAACGTCCTGCATTGTGCCTGCAACAGCTTCATCAACTGTTTTCCCCGACTCATCTTCACGTGCTGCCATCATTAACGCAGGCTCATCCAATATTGTAATACGGCTTAAAAGCAGCGGAGGTCCACTTGGTTTCGGCGAGCTTTCCGGGCGTAGTGTCTCCATCGGCTCCGGAGAGGCCACCGGATTTGGAGCTTCCGTTGGCTCCGGTGTAAAACTCGGTTCTGCCGTCGGCATTTCTGATGACGCAGACTCGTCTGTGAATTCCGTCTCGGATGATTCGATTTTGTCGGTGTCTGTTTCTGTTACAGCAGTTGCTTCATCATCCGCAGCATTTATCGTCTGTTGATCCTCAAGTAAAGGATCCGCAGTAGTTTCTTCGTCTGTATCAGCCGGTTCCTCCTCGTCGGACGGCTGATCAGACGCGCTATTCTCCGCATCATTTTCCGTCGGCATTTCGGATTCAGGTTCTTCCGTAGGCTCAGGAGTAGGAACAGAAGTAGGAGTTGGCGTAACTTCATCAGTTGCCCCTACATATTTCCAATCCAATTTATATTCGCCTTGCTGAACCGAAATAAATTCATTCTGAAGCGTTTGTTCCGCAAAACGAACCTGAAAATCATTTGCCGCATTTGTATATCCCGCCGCATCTTCAAAGGCTTTACCTTCATATTGCAGCGAATTGTCGATATCTTTCCATTTTCCGTTTTCCAAATAATGAACAGGCTGGGCATATATGACTGCCTGAACGCTATGATCACTTAAGAGGAATTGTTTTGTGTTTTCTTCTCTCCTATCTTCCAGTTCCATCACGATACAGGCAGAATTTGAGCTTAATTCTTCATCATAAATTTTATCCTCATCCGCAATATAATAGGGATTGTTACTTTCGTCCATCACCTTTTGTACGGTTTCCGCAAATACGCCTAAGTCCATCATATTCAAAAACATGACGACACTAAGGAATATTGCGCATGGGCGCATGAATTTTTTCACTTTGGTTCCTCCCCAAACTACTTTTGTAAACCTTCCTTATTTTTAGTTTTGAGTTTAAAAGTATATTTTCTATTCACCAAAAAGTTCTTCCAACTTTTTGGAATTTGCAGTCGTTTTCTTATTTTCTTTCAATATTTTCTCATAAAACTTACGCACATCACTATCATTCAGTATGTAGTAAACCTGACTATTCTGAATTGCAATGTCTATTAGGTCATCACACTCATCCTGTGTCCACGATGTTATACGACGCAGTTTATCAATAATAGCGTGAGTTGTTGCAAAGCTCCTGCTTTCCTCCAATTGAAGAATTAGATCTCTCTTTTCTTTCCCCTCTTCTGTACTTTTTTTATCCTCTTCTATTTGTTCTTTTCTGCAAGCAAAATATGTAGATTCTATTGCCTCATTTTTCACCGTTCGGTCAATGATTGTTTTAACCAGCATATCTAAATCCGATCCGTCCGAATAATCCGCCGGTGCAAAATATCGGATACGATTATCCCTCATCATTTTGTAAACCTTAGCCTTATCTTTTGCTGGATCTTCGCTCTTTTCGCTATATACTCCTATGGAATATCCACCGTGTGAGCTCACGAGCTTCATACAAGGAACATCTGTATCACTGTCGCCTATGTAAATCATATTGTGAAACGGTATTCTCAATTCGTCCGGAGGGAACGAATCGTTCACACCATCGTCGTTAATATCCAAAACACCCTTTTCAATTCTAAATAAAAATTGTGTCTTATTGGTATAATTCACTACCTGTGCCGGCCAAACCGCCACTCCGTCTGCATTATAATAGAAAGAGCTCGCATAGATTTTCTTAAACGCACCTTTTTTCGCTACGGATGTACCTTCTATCATCTCTTTCAGCCCCGATGAAATGATATAGTTCTCAACGATTACACCTTGCTGCGTTCCATAATTTCTGATTCGCTCAAACCAATCTTCGACGCCCGGGAAAAGATCTACTTTTGAGCCATAATCCTCAAGCTTCTCTTTGGTAAATAAAACTTTTCCGGCAGCTGTTTCTTTCATTAGATACATATATGCCAAATTCTGGTCCATATCATTAGCCTCTGCCAAACCATTTGATTCCTTCCAGAAACTTCCGACATCATATCCAACAGATTGAATGTAACCTTGTGCTTGCATATCATCCGGAGACAATGTCCTATCAAAATCATAGCAGATCGCCAAAACAGGCTGAGATTCCTTATATTCTCTTTTATATTTCTTATTCATCATAGATCAGCTCCTTAAAAACTAATGATAATATAGTTATTGTTTCTCTTTCTTAATCGATTTATTTCTTACCAATCTTTCTATCAAAATAAATATAACGCCTAAAAATATACCGAACCCAACAATTACAAAAGTCATCGCTTGCATTTTTCCCGCATATTGAAGTAGCTCTGTTGATTCCCTACTCGATTTTGCCAGTATGTTCAATGCGGAAAAAATCTCTCCAAACTTCCGCATATAATAGGCGGCGTCCGTAATGCGGTATTGCGGCAGGAGAGAGGACGGCAGGGCGATGTGCTGCAAGATCAGCGGCACGGCGAGCAGGGCGAGAATACCCAAAACGCCGTGGAAAATGAGCTTTGCACGGTTCTCTTTCGCTCTGCGCGAGAGGATAAAGGAGTAGATCCACAAAATCAGCACGAAAAGCGAGAGGGCAAGCAATGCGGCCAAAAGCGGCAGCTGCGAAAGAAAGCTTTTAACGTCTGAAAGACTGCAAAAGCTGCCGGCGTTTTCATTTGCGAGTTCCGTCACGGGTAAAATTGTGCTTTTCGCGCGGTCTGCCATAAACGGCTGCGGGGTGTCCGTCACGTTAAACAGCAATGCGTTTTCGGCTTCTGCGGTCGGTGTGAGGGCACCTGAAAGCTGCGGGACGCCCTCCGGGAATATGGCAAGCCATGTGTCGTCCCGGTTCTCCAGATCGGATTTGATTGAAATTTCGTCGCCGCTGCGCAGGGGCTTTGAAGCGTAACGGACATAGCTTCCGAAAAACTTCAAATCAAGCTGATTTTCGCCCACGGAATAATTATTGATTTCTTCTTCATAAATGCGCGTGCCGGTCTCCCAGCCGGTGCCTTCTCTCGGGCGGTAGAGGTGCATGCCCGTATCGTCGAAGAAAAGGGAGTCGAGCGCGATGTGTGGGGAGGGTTCGCTTTCGTCCGCTTGCGTGAGCACCACTTCCGGGATCATGAGCTGCTCAATGCGCACGGAAAGCATCGTGCAGAAAACGAGGCCCCATAAGATCAAAACAAAAATGCAGAGAACGCGGCGTTTCATATCACTTCACCTCCGCTAAAACGATGCCTTCCACAAGCTCGCGGTTGAAGAAGGTGAAGAGGAACAGCGCGGGCAGCACGACCAGAATGCAGCAGACGAGCTGCACGGAGGTCTCGCTCGGCGGTGTATAGGCGAGCGCCACCGAGATGGGGTACTGCTCGGCTTCTTTCAAAAACGCGATGGGCTGCTCCACCATGTTCCATGCGTCGAGGAAGGAGAGCAGCAAAACGCACACAAGGCCGCTTTTGTTCATCGGCGAGACGACGTAAAACAACATGCGCAGCACGCCGCAGCCGTCCAGCATGGCGGCATCCAGAACGGTGTCCGGCACCGATTTAAAGCTTTGCGTTAAAATAAACGTGCCGAGCGGCACGATGATAGACGGTAAGATCAGCGCTGCGTAGGTATTCAGCAGGTTCATGTAGCCCAGCATGATGAAATCGGGCACGAGCGTGACCTGCACAGGCAGCGTCATGAGGATCATTAAAAGGAAGAAAAGGAAGTTGCGGCCCGGGAACTTATACTTTGCAAACCCGAACCCGGCAAAAACGGAGATCAAAAGCTGCCCCGCGGCGATGCACACGGCCATGCCGATGCTTTTCCAAAAGCGGAAAAGATATTTTGGGGAAGCCAGAAAAACGTCATAATAATACTGGAACGTAACGCCGCCAGGCGACAGAAAACTGCGCACGAACACGTACAAAAACGGCGCAGCGGATAACACCACGACCAAAGCGGCAAACAGCCCGGAGAAAAACCGTTTCACTCGCGGAACGCCTCCTTTCGGCTGACAAACGCATAGAATAAACCAAAGAATACGATAATGACGATCAACAATAAGACCGAAGCCACGGAGAGCTTCTGGTAATTGAGGTTGCTGAAGCAGTTGTTGATGAAATGCTGGAGCATGTAAAGCTCATCCACGGGGTGCTCGCCACCGATAAGAAAGATCTCGCGGAAGCACTTAAATGCGTTGATGACGGAGAAAATCAGGGCGAAAAACACGGAATACCACATTTGCGGCGTGGTGATGTAGCGGAACTTCTGAAACGCCGAAGCGCCGTCGAGATCGGCGGATTCGTACTGCTCCGCGGGGACGGTGACGAGCCCTGCGAGCAGCAGAATAACGCTGTACCCCGTGTTTTTCCAGAGGTACATGAGGATCATGACCCAGAACGCGTATTTGCCGTTCAGCCACTCGACGATGGGCAGGTTTAACGCGGCAAACAAGCCGTTTACAGCGCCCTTTTCGCCGAAAAGCAGATCGATGAGCAAGACTGTACCGGCGACGGGCATGATATACGGAAACAAAAAGACAGATTTTAATAGCTTATGCTTGCCCGCCTGCTTTTGCATGAGGAGTGCCAAAAGATAGGAGAGCAGCATGATGAGCGGCAGCCCTATGGCTAAAAATTTCATCGTGTTGAAAAACGCCAGACGGAAAAGGTCGTTTTGGAACATCTTCGTATAATGCTCCATGCCGACGAACATGCCGGCGGCGCCGTAGCCTTGCGTAAACGAATAGCGCAGCACAATACCGAACGGGATGAGCGTGAACACAAGGCAGCCGATCATCACCGGGGCGATCAGGATATATCCGTGAAAAGCTTTTCTCATAAGGCACCGCCTTTTATTTTATTCCTGCACCCACTGCTCCATGGTCTTGTACCATTCGGCAATGATGGGCGCGAGGTCGGCATTACTATACTTTTCTAATCTTATAAACGAGTTTTGCATAAATTTTGTAAAACGCATTATTCAGAGAGTCTGGTTTGCAGCGCTTCTATCACGCTGTGCGCAGCGGCAGCGCAATCCGGGTTTTCTTCCCACGTCAGGGTCGTGGCGGTATCGTAAATGGTGTAGTCCATCACGGAGTAGAACCGCACAGCGTTGACGCGGCTTTGCACGCTTTCAAGCAGCTCGGGCTGCAGATAGGCGTTTTTGTGCGTCAAGAAACTGTTTAGGTTGCCGAGCATCAAAAGCGTACCGCGCGCATCGTTCACGGTTTCCGTGTCGATTTGCGCTTCGTCGCTGAACAGCAGCTCGAAGAAGCGGAACACCTCATCGGCCTTTGGGCTGTTGCGATTGATGGCTGCGTAGGAGGTAATAAACGCGGTCACGCCGCCTTCGGTGTTCGGGATGGCAAGGGCGTTCACGGTGTCTTTATTCTGTGCGTAATACGCCATGCCTTCATCAGTCTGCGCATAGGATCCGCTTTGGATCAGTGCGGTCTCCTCGTCAAAGCTTTCCGACGCAGGCATGGCAAGAAGATCTTCAAACTGCGCGGTGAGGTTTTCCTCGGTGAGAATTGTTTTTTCGGTGGCGTAATCTGCAATACGGGGAATTCCGGCGCCGCACCAAGTGTAGAGATTGTTGCGCACAACTTTCAGAACGGCCGTGTCCTCACAGTTTACAAGCTCGTCCCATGTTTTGGGGGTGAAATCAGGGTCGGCAAGCTGTGCTTTATCGAGGAGAAAAACGCTTGCGTAGTACGTGATAGGCAGCACGACCTGTCCTTCGTCGGTTTTTCCGGTATCGAAAACAGGGGCAAAGTGGTCCTCGGAGCGGAGGTATTCGCTTTCTTTTATATAATCGTCAAGCGGCAGAAAAGCGCCGGCCTGCATGGTGCGCTGCACATCCGGGAACAACGTGGCCGGGTGACCTTCACCATTGAAAGTCATGTTTGAGGTCGGGGAAGAAAGCAGATAGCCGTCCGGCCCGCCGCCGGCCATGATCTCCACGCGCAGGGAGGAGATCTGCGTTTCGCGCTCCTGCGTATCCTCGGAGAGGACGAAAAACTCAACGTTCAAATCGCCGTAGATCTCTTTTGCAAGCCGCGTTATGCCGTTTTCGTGCGTAAAGTCCTGCTCATCCGTCACGATCACCGCTTTTTCGCTCGATTTGCTCGCGGTGCTGTCCGTTGAAGCCGAAGCGGAAGACGTGCCCGAAGAAGCCGCGCCGCCGCAGCCGCAGACCGCCTGCATGAGCAGCATGGCAGACAAAAGAATGGCAAATTTGCGTTTCATAGATTTTCCTCCTTTAAATTGGTGAAATATAATTATATGCTTATATGCGGAAAGAGGGGCGGTTTTTAGCCGTCCCTCAATACCTGAGGCAAAGTTAATTAGGAATCGTAACCGTGGCAAACAATTCTTGTCTGAGATTTGGAAGTGGTGTAACCCTGTCCGCAGCCCTGGCACTTTGTTGTTGCCGTACCGTCTCTCTGCTGACGGAGATCGGTACCATAATTATGGTGTGTGCATTTGATTTGAGCAACTGTGTACCAGCTTCCCCATGTAGTGGAAGTTACCATTCGTCCGCCGCAGTTGCCGCAAAGTTCCACGCGCCGTTCAGAAATCGCGGTGTCCGCCGGTTCGGCGGCGCTGACCGGGATCGCAAGCATAGCGAATGCAACCACCAAAATAACCGCTAAGATTTGTTTAACCTTCATGTTTGTGCCTCCTTCTTATCTACATTTGTATATGAACTCACCTTTCAGCTACAAAGGCAAATTCATAGAGGGTTATACAGCGATCACTGTTCTTTTGCCAGACATGATTTCTAAACGTTTAGTTGACTTAATAATAATAGAATTTCAAATTAAGTCAAGCAAAATCACACTAAATGACAAAAGAGCATCATGAAGTAGCATTTATCAATCCGAACACTCTACAAATATCTATTGAATTTTCCTTTAACAGCCAGCTCTCGTTTTAAAAAATTAAAATGCACAAAAGAGATGGTGCGATGATCTTTATCATGATAGAATAAAGGAAAAGGAGTGTTCATTATGTTGAGACGATACGAATTGACCAAAAACAAGTTTCAACGTCACTGCGACTGGTGACTTTACAAGGAAAGACATTTGGTAGAAAAATTCTTTCTGAAAATAAAATCTGAAAATTAAATCTTTTCTCGTATAGCTACCCAATACGATAGGCTGCCTTTCACCTACTTAGGCTTCTCATACCTCGTCCCTATCTTGATTTGGTTAAAATTAACAACTCAATTCCTTCTTCAAACGGGGTCTAATATTGCTTATTCAATTAGTCTTAATCAAAAAAGCAGCCAACAGATTTTTCTGAAGGCTGCGTTTTTATGTCAACTATTAAATTTTAATCTCACGCTATATTTCAAAATTGAAATATAAATCACACATACTCTTAAATACTATTAATTAACCGAATTACACAATGGAATCTATGCTCTGCTTCGCTATAATACACTCTTAATACACCTTGATATTGCCGCAGCGCTTGTTTGACACTTTTTAGACCTACACCGTGGTGTTCTTTATCTTTTTTCTTCGTTTTTATATTTCCATCTTCATCCATATCCGGAGCAGAATTACAAGAATTAATAACCGTAATCAACACTCCGGTTTCCCCTTGCTGCGTAGCAGAAAGTTTAATGTATTTTTCACTGGTATTTTTTGCTGCTTCCTCGGCATTAGTAAGTAGGTTATCAAAAATTGCTGTAATATCATGAGCCGATATAAAATCTACCGAATGCTGACGAATATCAAAATCGACATCAATGCCTAACGATTTGCAGATAGATGCGTGATGAATCAAAATTACATTCAGAACTGTATTATCACATAATCGTGCTATCTTTTGCAAAGCCGGATCCCGTTCCATATCCAAAAGGTAATTTTCAAGTTCATCATAATTTTTCGATTCAAGCAGTCCCCTCATCACTTGCATATGACCACGTATATCATGTATCAGAACACGTTAATGATCATAATGGTCTTTTAGTATTTTATAATTCTCCGTATTTATTTCAGCTTTCTGAGCAATTAACTCCAATTCTAAACGATCATTATACATTTTCTGTATATGATTATAAACAACTGTTACTAAAATATTAACCATCAGTAATGCAATAACACTAATTGCCATCAATATGCCAACAATTGGTTTAATCCGCGTAGTTATACTAATGTAGGCAATCGTCATCGTAATAAGTACTGATACTAATGGTAGTACAGATAGTAAAAGAACTGTACTTGTATCTATACCGTCTTTTGTTGGTTTAAAAAGCCTAGCACTGATTTGCATAATGGAAAAATATAGAAGACGTCCCAACACAGCAAAAGAGATCATGACAGATAAATCATACTTATATGCTCCAAAATCATGAGATATAGGTGAAAGTAATACAGAAGCTAAAACCTCCGTACCTCCCATAACCACTGTTAAAAATGCCACTTGTATGATTCCTATTAATTTTTTACATGCAAAATTCGAAAACAGTAAGATCAAATTTACAAATAAGAAAGCAACTGTATTTATTAATACATTTTTGAATTGTGACAAAGCAAATAACAGCGAGTACCCTAAAATAAACATCCATACTTCTACTTTGCGGCTGCCTTTTCGTTCAAATACTTGTTCAAAGTAGCTCCAAGCCGTAATACCCTCTGAAGTTAAAACAAACGCATAACAAATTAATGCCCACATCATTGCATTCCTTCCATATATAAAAGATATTTATTTTTAAACTCAGAATACCGGCGATTTGCCAGATACGCGCTAATTTCTCTATTCGCGTATTTTAACTTGATCAAATCCTTACTAAAGGATACAACATACTTCATATTGACAATATAATTTCGATATGAAGCGTAAAAGCTAGGAATTTTGAGTTCTTCTTGCCAGGATTGGATTCCTTTCACTGAAATCAAATCACCGTCTACCGTACAAATTTTCGTTACCCTCTTTTGTCCTTCCAAACAAATAATATCCTCTGATGAAAGTGTTACCACTCCATCCTTTGTTTCAACCGGGATACGAATACTTTCGATATTATATTGATATATAGCATCCTTTAAATTCTCAAAAAGTCGATTTTTATTAATTGGTTTAGAAAGGTAACGAAAAACACGGAAACGCATAGCTTCGTCTAAATAATCCGGATAGGACGTCACAATAACGATTTTTGTTCTAGGGTTTCTTTTCATTAATTCTGCCCCAACATAAATTCCGCTTCGTCCCGGCATTTCAACATCCAAAAACGCAATATCTGCCTTTTGTTCTGCTTTGAGTAGTTCTTCGCCGCTTACATACACTTTCATCTCCGGACGTTTCAGCTTTCCCTTTTCAAAATATTCGCAAACGTATTTCTGAAGTTGAGCTAAAATTTTCGAATCATCATCACAAAAAAGAATTCGCAAAGCTACATACCTTCCTCCTACATGATATTTGATTATATCATGACTTGGAGATTTTGTCACTTTCTACTTTCTGTTCTCTCAACTCTACAAAATGTTGCACAAGCTGCATAATCATCTCTATTTCTTGATCTGAGCACTTTTGCAACAAGTCAGAAGCATCCTTTGAAACTCGATTTGAATGCATACTCCCCAGCAGCAAAAAATCAGGTGTCACATTAAGTTCATCACAAATTTTCACAAATAATGCGACACTGGGAGTTGCCTTTCCGTTTTCAATTCCAGACATATGATTATTTGAAATATCCAGTTTTTCTGCCAAAATATTTTGCTTTATCCCTAACTTCTTTCGTCTGTCAGATATTCTTTTTCCAATTTCCTTCATATTTAAATTCATAATCTATCACCGAACTTATGGTATCAAATAACGGCCTTGTCTTTAACAAACTGATTTAGAACAAATAATTTAGTAG
>OHTI01000377.1_pt1 | contig 22177 bp, 41 predicted proteins | sample 1578941 | NCBI WGS metagenome assembly OHTI01 (sample SAMEA3879609, study PRJEB24766) | human gut metagenome | biome: human-associated habitat; feature: feces | place: USA | collected 1985/1987
GGCTCCATACCCATGATTTTTTCCTTAACCATAGGTGATACAGCTTCTTCTGACCACATTTCCTTTATTTTGCTGTACTCTAAAACCTTAAGTGCCTTTAAATTCATTGCATTTTCTCTAACTTGCTCTTAAGCTGAATATTCTCCATCTGCAAATCAAAGCAAGTGCTTTCGTACTCCTTGCATTTCTGCTTTAATTCTTCAAGTGCCTCATCGTCTTCTTTTGTTTTGTCGTGCATCTGGCTGACACTATCCTTGTATTTTCGGAACGACTGCTTGGAATCATCCCACATCTTAAGATAGTATTTTGCGTCACTCTCAGATTGAGCCTTCGCCTTCTCAGCCAGCTCCTTCTCATCCTTTGCCTTGATCTCTTTGCAGTAGAGAACCAACAAATTCAGAAGGGTTTGCAGCCTGTCGGAAATCGCGCCGTTTTCTCCCTGCTTGCGCCAGCAACCGTCCCAAATGTACCAAAATCCGTTCTGCGGACAGAAGCGAATGGAATCCTTATACACGTCGCTCATCAGCGTAGCCATGCCGATATCGTCCCAAGTGTAAACATTGCTCTGATGAGGCTTGACCTGCATCAAGGTTTCCATGATCTCGGACATGCTTTCGTCTTCGATAAGCTGTCCGTTTACGAGTTCGTAGTTCATACGTTTTCACCGTCCACAAGGTCAAGACCATCAACGGCATAACCAGCAGAGCGCCCTTCCAGCTTCACGACCCAAGTGCCGCAGACCATCCAAGGTTCACTCGTAACTGTCCAGACCTTACCTCTGTTCTGCTCAAGAACACGGTATTTGTCGTTCATGACCACCCGATCACCGGGTTTCAACGTCGGTTTCATCTTAATTCCTCCCATTCATAATCAGGCGGTAGTAGTTCATGTAGTCTTCATAGAGAACGAGAATGGTGTCTCGCTTCTTGTAATTTCTGAACAGGCTCAGGCTCATGGAAACAGGCGTGGAGTCAATGAAACCTTCATAGCCGCCTTGTGTTCTCCACTCCTCCAGCGTGTAGAGTTCACACTTGGAAGGGTCAGTCGTATAACCACCGAAACTGCGGCGAGACGCATTATCCTCCGTGCGATGTCCCCACAGCACGAGAGGAGCGTTCATAATCACTCCACGAGCAGGAAGACTATGCTTGATGGAAATGGCGATATATTTTCGTTCGGGATTCACCTGAATCATTTTCTCACCAGCTTTCTCAGAGAATCAGCGATCACGCATACGCTGCACTTTCCGCACTCAGCGTTCCACCACGCACATTCGCTTTGAAAGCATTTCATGACTTCAACAGTTCGATCATCCATCGCCATGTTATAACTCATCGGGCATAAAATCGGCGGTTTTTCACTCATGTCATGCTCCTTTCATTTGAGCCGATAAAAGAGGTCTACCAGATATTGCAGATCGTAGTTCATATCGGGGATGATGATTTTCTCAAATCCCTTCTGATTGCTCAGTTCAGCAATATTTTCATCGTAGCGATCAAGCGCGTTCATCAGCGCCCGATAATCCTTATCCAGCTTGCTTTCTTCATAACGATGTTCCAGCTTCGCAATCCATTCGCTCTTGAGGTCAGGCGAAGGGAAGCAGGTGATGAGATGAACGTCGGGGTTATAGGGAAGACTCGCCAGATATTCTCTGACTACGGCATGGCTGGACATGAATACTCGGTAGCCCTGTCGTGCCAGATGCAGGGCAATGTTGCAATAGACAATGTACCAATCCTTGTCTCGCACACCGCCGACGAAGAAATTTCCGCTCTCAAGGTCAATATATCCATTGGCGTTATGAGCCAGAGAAGATTTTCCGATACCCTGATAACCACAGATGATAGCGCCTACCATGTTTCCTCCTTAATCACCGGGAGACACCCGGAAGCGTCCCCCGGCGTATTCTCACGTTCCCGTGCGCCCCACAAGGGGGCGCAGATTAGAGATTCTTGATCTTGAAAGCGGGGCGAACGCCATTAGCGCTAGAAGCGTTGGAGTAGTTCGCAATGCCGCTGCTGGCGACAAGGGCGAAAGCAGCAGCGTTGCAGTAGTGCTTGTTGGTAAGCCACCACCATTCCCACGCACCGTTCTTACCCTGAAACGCGATACGATTGCGGCGTTCCTTCATCGGCTCAAACTGCTTCACCTTTTCGGATTCAGCTTCACCATAGCGATTCTCACCGAAGATTTCCTTTTCGGTGGGCAGACGGAGCAGATCACCGTTCTGGAAAGCAACCATCAGTTCACGGATTTCAGCCGGGAAACGTTTGAGGATTTCGCCGTTAAGCTGTCCACGAAGATCGCTCGCGTCATAACCGCCGCGATTCGTGTTATCAGAGTTCATGCGGTATTCGTCACGAAGACAATCCACCAGCATGAAGATCATGCCGTCATCGTCCTGCTGCATCGCCATCGCTTCGACCTGTTCGCCGTTGGTCAGCGTCATGGGGAATACGTCGCCAACCTCAAAATTCGTAGTGTTCATCCACGTCACGCGCTTGATTTCCATTTTAAGAACCTCCTAATTTGTCGTTTGTTACTCAGTTATTTCTGAGCTATACATAGAATATCAGATATATCTGAGCTTGTCAAGCGTTTTTGAAAAGAAATCTCAGAAATTTCTGAGTTACCAATCCACGCCCATGTCATCAAGACAGGAGAGAACGGCGTTCCATACGGAACTGCCGCCCGGACGGTAGGCCATGCAGAGATTGCGAATCTCAGAGCCGTTAAGACGATAGCCCTTCTTCTTGAGCTTTTCCTTGAGATCGTTGGGGGTATATCCGCTGATGCGAAGCGCATTTTTCAGAGTCATCGGATTGCTTCGCCTCCGATCTGTCTACTGAGAAGGTTCAGTTCTTCTCGAATACAAACGATACGACGCTGCATGGATTCCTTGGAATCGTGCATTTCAACGTGCATACCAGCCATCGGGTTCTTATGGCCTACATCCTGCATGTGTTCAAAGGTTTTCACACTTTCAGCAAGAGAGTGAATCATGCTTTCGATCATGCTCACTCGTTCGGTTTTCGTCACTTTATATCACCTCTTGTAAATTTCCAGAATGTTCTTTACGGTGAGTACCATCCAATACGAGACAATCCAAGGCCACATGAAGTCTTCCAGCCAGAGACCAATAGCGATCAAACCAGCAAGGAGAGCGAGGATGATGTTGAAAAGAATGAGAACTTTTCTGAGAATCCGCTGTCGCTGCGATCTCATATCATTGCCCCCTTCTTTGAAAGTTGGGCTGCAATCCCTGTCCTTCGCGCTTGCCTTGGTGATAGCGCATCCATGCTCTCATTTCAAAGAGTTCGACGATTGCTCCACCGAGAAACATAAAAGCAAGAGCCTGAAATACCGTCATCATACTTCCTCCTCGCTGGTAATAACTTTGCGGATACCCGCATTGATGATAAGCCGCTGACACATTTCGCAGGGCTGAGGATTTTTGAGACGTACACCGTTCTCAAATCCAGTCAGATAGAGCGTAGAGCCGTTCATTTCCTCCCGGCTTGCATTGATGATCGCATTGGCCTCAGCGTGAACAGCCTGACACTTTTCGTACTGCTCACCATGAGGGATGTTATGCGCAGCGCGATAGCACTCTCCGATATCACAGCAATTTGCTCTGTTACGAGCCGTGCCGTTATAGCCCGTGGAGACAATGGTGTCATTCTTGACAATAACCGCTCCATACTGTCTGCGAAGACAGGTGCTTCTTGCGGCAACCGCAGCAGCGATATCAAGGTAATACTGAGTCTTGGAAGGTCTCGTCATTATCAGTTACCTTCCTTCTTGACGGCGCGATATAATGCACCGCGCTTAATCAGACTTTGGGCATAGCGCATTTGCCAGCTTCCGAACCATCCATGAGACGTGATTTTGTCATCTACATAGACAAAATCCTGTTTCATCAGTTCGTTGAGACTCTTGATGGGCTTGCCCTTTTTATACTTTCGCATGGTTTTCACCTCTTATAGCGTGTTACGCTGTTCACGATGGTCTGCAATTCCGAGCGGGGGAGTTCAGGGTCACAGGCCACCGTATTGCAATAGATGAGTTCATCGTATATCTGCTCTCTGGAATATCCCTGATTGTGAAGCATACCTGCCAGAGAAGTCAGACAGATGTTTCGACAACCGTTCGGGATGCGCGGATACACGGGACGGAGTTTGATTCTGCTCCCTGTCGGTTTTTCCCACTTCGGGGTATAGATGCGATTTCCAATCGGCTTTGCGTTGTCCTCTCGCTTCGTATTCGGGAAATAAGTCTTGACCACATAATCAATGGCTTCCTGATCGTCGCAAAGCTCAGAATAGAGGAATACGTCGCCAGTCATGATAAAGTATCGAGAGGATTGGTATATCTCCACGCCGTTCAGGTTATTCTTCCCTTTGAAGGGGAGCGTTCCGCGAAGCAGGATATGGAAACCTCTGCCGCTCCTGCTTTTTTCGGTATAGCTCTTGCACTTACCCAAAATGTCAGCAGCGACAGGTGTGAGGAAACCGTCTTCATCGTATCCCGTATCAATGTCGATTCCTACCAAGCCGTTGTCGGCAAAAACGAAACCGATGTTGTCATAGTGTCCCTCCGCTACCGCATGAGTAGCGAAGGAAGACCATGTTTCCGGGTCAACCGAGGAAGCTGCTTCGTAGTTGTCGCACTTCATCGGAACTTTACTGTCGGCGTAAACACATACCCATTGATTAAGCTCTTTGAGAGCTTCGGGGATGCGTTCACACGGCTTCATTAGATGAGTCCTCTGCGCTTGGCAACCTTCTTTTCCAGTTCATTGACGAGATTCCAGATGCGGTCAGCGCTGAGGTGTTCGCGCTTCGCAGCACGATTGATGCACTCCGCGAGGTTATCATCTTCCATATAGATGCTCAGGAGGATATCACGCGCTTCATCGCTGAACGTGGCAATAGCCGCCTTACAGGACTCCCAATTCTTCTTGTCCGCTTCACTCTTAAAGCGAGGCTGTTCAGAAGAAGCGTTCATGCGATTCTTTGCGTAATAACGCATCGCGTGCTTAACGTAATCGGCGTAATGCGGTCTCATTAGACTTCCTCCTTCGCTTCGGTCTTGGGAGCATCTTCCTCAAGCTCGAAATAATAGGTCTTGTCCACGCAGCGGCAAAACAGGTTGTTGAGCTTGAAAACGTTCATGTCCTTAACCTGCTTACCAGCAGAGATGATCGCCTGAGCGCTGCTCAGAGCCATCGTATTCCTGACGAAATCCTTACCGACCTTCTTGTAGAACGTCACCTTGCCGTTCACAGACTTGAGCTTCTTATCCATTGTGATTCCTCCTCAAATATCGTGCTTCACACGGTCTCGCTCCTCAGAGCGCTTTGCATTGTTGAAGCGGTCAAGCGTACCTACGAGATAACCCGTAATGCGCCTGATGCGCTCGAAACTTCCTTCTTCCTCGGTACGTCCGCAACCGGGGCAGGTGTCATTAATGATGCCGTTGTAACCACAAACCGGGTCACGATCTACGGGATGATTGATGCTGCCGTAGCCGATACCGCTTTCCTTCATCAAGCGAATGACCCTTTCAAACGCTTCGAGGTTCTTGCTCACATCGCCATCCATTTCGACGTAGCTGATGTGACCAGCATTGGTCAGCGCATGATACGGAGCTTCAATCTTGATCTTATCGGCAATGGAAATCGGATAATAGACGGGAACATGGAAGCTGTTGGTGTAGTAGTCCCTGTCGGTCACACCTTCGATTTCTCCGTAACGCTTCTTGTCCATCCGCACGAAACGACCAGAAAGGCTTTCAGCAGGAGTAGCAAGGCAGGTCACGTTCAGGCCAAGCTCCTCAGACTTATGATCGCAGTAGGAGCGGATGAAGGAGATGATGAACTCACCAAGCTCCTGCGCCTCATCATCTTCGCCGTGATGCTTGCCGATAAGAGCTTTCAGCGTTTCCGCAAGACCGATGAAGCCGATGGAGAGCGTACCATGTTTGAGGACTTCACCAATCTGATCGTCAGCGCCCAGCGTGTCAGAATCAATCCACACGCCCTCACCCATCAGGAAGGGGAAGTTACGCACTCGGCGCTTCTTCTGAACCTCGAAACGGTCAAGAAGCTGTTTCATGACATGCTCAAGCATATTGTTGAGAAGATCGAAGAACTTGTCCTCGTCACCCTTGGCTTCGATAGCCAGACGGGGCAGGTTGATGGTGGTAAAGCTCAGATTACCGCGACCATTGCTGATCTGACGCTTCGGGTCGTAGACATTGCCCAAAACCCTCGTGCGGCAACCCATGTAGGCCACCTGCGTCTCAGGGCGCTCCGGGTCGTAGAATTGGAGATTGAAGGGCGCGTCGATGAACGCAAAGTTCGGGAACAGACGCTTGGCGCTGACACGAATCGCCAGTTTGAACAGATCGTAGTTCGGGTCTCCGGGATTGTAGTTCACGCCCTCCTTGACACGGAAAATCTGAATCGGGAAGATGGGTGTTTCACCGTTACCAAGGCCAGCTTCGGTAGCGAGAAGAAGCTGTTCCATCGCAAGCCGTCCTTCCCAAGAGGTATCCATGCCGTAGTTGATGGAGGAGAAAGGAACTTGAGCGCCAGCGCGGGAGTGCATGGTGTTCAGGTTGTGAACGAAACCCTCCATCGCCTGATAGGTGTCGCGCTTGGTATGCTCCATCGCGTAATCCTTCGCCCAAGTGACCAGCACTTTGGCATCACCAAATTCAGAGGCGATCTTTTGAGCTTCACGAAGATGCTTTTCGTAGGTCAGGTGAACGCCCTTCGCCATCGCGTAATCGAAATTCACGATGCTCTGACCGCCGTGCTGATCGTTCTGATTGGACTGAATCGCAATCGCCGCCAGCGCCGCATAACTGCCGATGGACTTGGGTTCACGAAGATGACCATGCCCGGTATTGAAACCATCTGCGAACAGCGTCAAAAGGTCGATCTGCGTACAGGTGGTAGTCCAGCCGTAGAAGTCCAGATCGTGAATGTGAATCCATCCTTCACGATGGAGCTTGGCGTTTTCAGGGTCAATCATCGTTTCAAGGTAGTATTCCTTGGCGGTGTTCGCACCCTGTTGAAGCATAGCGCCCATCGGCGTATCACCGTCGATGTTGCCGTTTTCTCTCTTGAGATCGCTGTCGTTGGAAGACAGAGCGGTAATGTTATCGAAGATGGTCTTCACTTTACCGCCGAAGTCAGCAAGGTTCATTTCTTCATTTCCTCCTTTCTTCGCTTGCAGGGAGAAGGGCAGATGATACGTCCACTCTGACACTTCGCCACAAGCATGAATTGCAGTCGGGAATCAACAAGATCACACATCTTCGTGACAAGCTCCCTGATTTCCCATTGCGCCCGGTAGCACTTACGCTCGTTTGCCATGTGAATCAGTTCCCGCAGGTTGCAGGAGATATACATGGAAGTCTCACAGGCATTGGGCAGAACGTACCGGGCATCCTCATTGGGAACTCCATTTGCCTGATACTCCTCGTACCAATCACCAATGTCCTCCATATCGTTCACGAAGCGTCCAGCGTCAACGCTGTCCGGGATTACAAATCCAAAACCGTCTTCGGAGCAATAGCGCTGACTGCGCTGAGTGAAGCTGCAATGACGGTGACGCACAATCTGATGAGAACAGGCACGGGAGATACCTTCCACTTTGAATGTGAAGTAGATATGCTCGAAAACGCTGTGATGACCGTTTCGATAAAGGTGTTTCACCAAACCCATCGGGTTATCAGGCTCAGAATCGTAGCAGATGGAGGCGATCTGAGCGATGGTTTCAACAGGATTCGGCGTAGCCTGAATCAATGTAACCTTCATGACTTATACCCCTTTCACATGAGAAGCGATCATGTCGGCGTGATGCGTCCACAGCACATTCGGATAACGGTGAACAGCACGGGTGTAATCGTTCCACTCATCCTGAGCAGTAAACGCACCCATGTGATAGCGGATACAGGCCACTTCTTCCTCAGTCAGCTTCATCAGAGAAGCCAACATCATCACCGACTTAACCCCGTGACCCTTGAGCAGCGTATCGTTGTTGTACGTCCAACCAGCCATATCAGACTTATAGCTGTCGGTCTTACACAGATCATGGAACATGCCGACAATCAGAGGACTCTCAGGACGTTCCCACTTGAGATTGTTGTCCTCGGTAAGCCGTCCAAGCTCCATCGCCACCTCGAAGGAATGATCGAACAGACCACCTTCGTAAGCGCCGTGATACTTGGTGGAAGCGGGAGAGGTGAAGAATCCATGAGATTCCAGCCATGCGGTCATTTCACGGTTCACATACGGGGACATGCGTTCCATGAACATCAGGATACGCTCGTCCATCGTGAGTTTGCGTTCATTCATCTTTGTGACCCTCCTCGTATTCAGGACGATGGATACTATTCTCAGCGCTGAATCCCTTGGGATATCGGCTGATGAGCTTTTCGATGTTATGCTTGGCGACATCTTCGAGTGTGTAACCAAGGCCAGCCGCAGTCTCAGCGATATACCACAGCACATCGCCAAGCTCATCAAGGAGCTTCAACGGCTCAAAGCCGTGGTCTTGGAACTCTACTTTCTTGAGCAGGTCGATACATTCGCCAGCTTCACCGCACATGCCGTAGCATCCGTTCTGCACCTTCTGCCAGTTCGTCAGATCGGGATTGCTTGTTCTCTGAGCAAGACCCTGATATTCATTTAAGTCCATTCCCGGTTTCCTCCATCTCAAGCACAGTCATGATCGCGTAGTTGGCGAGGTCAAGCAGCGTATCTTTCAGAGATTCATCGGACACACGCTGAGAATCGAGCTTTCGGGAAAGGGTCTTAAAGCGATTGAACTTATCGCCAAGGCGAATACGGGGCATCGCCATTCCTTCCTCAACGAAGGTCTGGTGAAAACTGTCGCCGTAATCGTGATTCTTTCTCGCGTAGAGAGCATTGAGCGCCATGCAAATCTGTTTATGCCGCTCCACCTTCGTGTTCGTAGTAATCATTTGACCTCCTAATTAGCCACATCAGGGGAAACGCCCGAAGACGTTCCCCTGACAGGCATTGTCCTTAGCCGAGCAGGGCGTTCAGATCGACACCGCCAACCACGTTGCCAGCAGATGCAGCGGGGGTGGCAGGTGCGACAGCCGCAGGAACGGCAACCTGCTCGTCAAAACCATCGGCAGGAGCTTTGTCACCGAGATTGGCGAAGGTGACAGTCTTCGTCGGGTCTTTACGAGACGGCATCTTGGTATGTACGACCTCCGCACGGATATAGTGACCGATGAGATCGGTGTGGTCGATATCAGCCACAGAGAAGTCATTCAGAGCAGTTTTGGCAAAGTAGCTGAAAGCGTTCAGCGCCTTTTCGTTCGCTTCGCCGTTGTTATCCATGAGCGAAAAACGTTCGGTGTGCTTCATGCCGTCAGCGGTGACAAGCTTCACTTCCAGAGTGCCGAACTTCTCATCGTACTTCACATCCTCGATGAGAAAGACATATTCGCCAGTCGGAATCAGCGTAAAGCCGCTGGTCATAGGAATCCTCGCCATTGTTAATCCTCCTTGATATCAATTCGGATGATGTTTTTCACCCGATATACAGTTACATTTCCCTTGGTGAGTTTGTCTGCAATACCAGACTTGATGGCATCAATAGCAGACGAGAGCCACTTCATGTCCATGAGGTGTCCTCCTTATTTCACGCTCATCCGATACTGTTCGGATTTCTTCTGGTACTTTTCAAGCAGACCATCGGCTTCAAGAGCCTTTTTGTCAATGGTCGTGGTCTCAGAACGGGAGACCGTGAAGGTGAACGTACCGCCCTTGATTTCCACCTTTTTATCGCCATCACGGAACTGCTTCACAGCATGTTCCTTGATGATTTCGGTGATTTCTTTGAGGCGCTTTTCCTTGTCGGCAACCGCAGATGCGGCCTTGTCAAGCTCCACCTTGAGGGTTTCCGCTTCGGCAACCAGCGCATCAATGTCGGTATCCGGGGTCAGGTTGTGCGTCCTGAGTGCCTTGAGGATTTCGGCATCCTTCTTCTCGTCGAAGACCGGGCTTGTTCCCGTTTCAACATGAGCCATCCACCAAGCACGAGCCTTTTCCACCATCTCAGCGAAGTTCGGATAGCGTTCAGAAACCTTAAACTCCTTGGTGATCGTGTTCTTCGCCGTAGGCACATAGGCTTCGGGGTTGTCGTAATCCTTATCGGCAAGGAAGGAGGCGACCATAATCACATCGTCTACGCCAAGCAGATACGCATACAGCGCAGCTTGCAGAGCATAATACTCAGGGACATCGTTCGCCCAATCCTCAGAGCGTTTGGTGGTCTTGAACTCAAGCACAGCTTCGGGCTTTCCGTTTTCATCCACCAGCAGGGAGTCCCACATGCCTCCGAAGATCGGTACATCGTGGAAGAAATCGCCCCACGTCTTGTTAAAGTAGTTCTCACCGTACACATCGGTGGGAGTGCGCAGATTAGTCATGACGTAAGCCTTGCGCATGTAGGCAATCTGCTTAGGCTCAATAGCCTTACCAGCGATGGTGTACTTGGTGTCCTCGAACGGCTTCTGGTACGTCTTGGTGATTTCACACCACATTTCAAACGCCGTAGACCAAGGATTCAGGCCGAGAATCGTAGCGAACCTCGTAGCCGTAATCTTCTTGGGCTTTTTGGGCGGGTCAACGATAATCGTGGTATCGTTCCAGATCATTCTTTGTCCTCCGTGTCCTTCATATCGCACAACAGAAGTGCGGGGAGTTTGGTCTTCTTGAAGCACTCTGGACAGAGCCAGATCGTCGGGTGCTTCGTCTGCTTCCCGTGCGTAACTTTACGAATATTCATAGTGACATAGGTTTTCCCATGCACATTCAGACCGCAGCCATCACAGGTCACAACGATCTCTCTGCCCATTAAGCTCCACCAGCCTCAAGCATCTCCGAGACCTTCGTAAGAATGTTCTCGCAGTCCGTCTTGGTCATCTTGGTAAAGCCCTGCGTCGCAATGGCAACCTGAGCAATCCATTCCTCCTTGGACGGGTCTTTGGAGCGAAGCTGAGTCAGAGCGTTCTTGAGCTGCTTGATCTGAAGATCACTCGCATTACCCTCGGCGTTGGTCAGTTCCTTCTTCACGGCCTCACGCTGTTCGGGAGTAGGCGGGGCTTTCGGAGCAGGAGCAGGGGCAGGAGCGCCAGCCGTACCATCCAGAGTATCGCTTTCGGTGATATCCAGAGCCGCCATATACAGATAGCGGCGCTGATAGGTCTCGCTTGCACCAAGCGCCTGAACAGCGTTAGTCGCCGCATTGCCCTCAATATTGCGCATAGGAGATGTGAACTGAATGATCTCACTCGGCTCATCGACATTCACAACGGTCATCGTTGCGGCTTCATCGGTGAAATTCACCAGAGGAAGGAGGCCGAGTTCGGCAAAAATCGGAGTAGCGACAGGCACAATGTCTTCAAGCTCAAAGTAGGTGAACTTGAGGTGCATGTTTTTACCCGACTTCTTCACGCCAGCAGCGAGGAACTTCACTCGTGCTTCGAGAAGTTTCGCAAATACATTCTTCGGCTTTTCAGCCGTCTTAGCAGCAGCCATCTTCTTTTTCCTTTCTTTTTTCTCAGGCTTCACGCCCAAGAAATCGTTGATTCGCTTCTTCGCCATCTCGATATAGAAGGTCTTATCCACATCGTCGATGGTAAGCTGATTGTCGTTGTCGATGATGCAATGCTCAGGGAGCATTTCGATCTTTGCGGTAGCATCGTTTTCGGCCTTGACCTTAAACAGCTTTCCGTACCGCTCGTCCTTGGTGGCGTACACACGATTGACCTTCTGGACAGGGGTTTGCTCACCATCGACAAGGTGATAGGCTTCACGGTACTTAGCACCAGCCTTTGCAATAAGCTGGAACTGGAAGATATCGTCGCAGCCGTTGATGGTGTCTTCTACAGGCGTACCATGTACGAAATACTCTTTAAGAGCCGTCGCCACGATACAGGCATTGTTGTTGATGTTGAACGCACCAGCAGGAGCAATACCACGCACCAAGTAACCGCCTTTGATCTTTACTGACCCGCTTGGCTGTACCTCAACGTAGTTGTTCACATCCTTCTGAGCGATCAGCGCAACGGAATCCTCCTCAAGCTCAAAGCCCGTCCTTTGCTGCCATTCGTTCACGATAGCCAGCACTTCGTCGTACTGATCTTCGTAGAACTCAATCATGACACCATCGGTGTTAAGCTGGACGATTCTCAAATCCTCAACATTTTTGTAAAGGTTCTGAGCAAGCTCCAAGAGGAAAAGCTGACCCGTGATACACACGCTTCGTCCCATGAGAGGGTCGAACAGATCGTTGTACTGATTGAGCATCGCACCGTAGGTCGTATTCACAACCAGCTTGAGCGCATTTGCCGTTGCCTTATCGCCAGCGGCTTTCGCTTTCATTCGCTGTTCGAGGACGTTTTTGAAAACATCCGGGGACGGAATGTTCCGGGAGGTGTACCCACAAATCGTCATGAGATGAGGGTAATAACTCGCCACGTCGAAATTGCGGTTTATTCGCTTTCGCTTACGCATGAGTCCTCCTCCCTCCACAGGTAATTGGGAATTGCACCGTGGATACCGCCGTAGCCGATGGTCACAGGACAATCACCGATGGTGATTTCAATTTTCGAGGAGAAAATGTCCTTATCATCAAGCGCCGGGTCTTTCATGCGATCAAAGAAATCGAAAACCTCCTGCGGAATGAACTCTCGCTTGAGATTAGCGGGATATTGATACTGACGCTCATCGTCATGCGGCCTTTTCGTGCCTTGAAGCAGAGCGGCAGTCAGTTTTGCGTTGGTCATAGCCATCGCCTTAACTTCATCAATACCAGCGAGTTTTCCAATGTCGATCTTGGATTTCAGATAATTCTTGCGAAGGTCTACAATCTTATCGGTGGTATCAACATCGTGATCGCAGTAGAACTCAACTTCTCTGCGTTCTTCCTCGGTGAGAGGTCTGTCGATATCGAACGGAACAGTAGATTCCTTGACCGATAAACCCAAGTGACCCTCAATGGCATATCGTCTTTGATATCGACGTTCTGGAAGCGGAAGAACTGATCTCGGAGCATGGGACATTCCCAGCCTTGACCGCCGCCGATGATGTAATCGTTGACTTCTTTCACTTCCTGCGGACTGAAACCGCAGCAGATCGCCTTGATGATGAACTGATCGTAATGCTTGGAATTGAAGCCGATGAATACATTCTCATCGTCGATACAGGCTCGAACGGCTTCATTGTCATTCCAGATACGGGTCTTATGTCCAGTCTCCCTATCCTTGATGGTCACAAGGTAATCGTAGGAAAACACCTCGCAGTCGTAGGTAAAGAGTCTCAATATGTCCTCCTTCCTTATAAATCACGAGTTAGTACAGCACTTAACCAATCCGTCCCAATGGCATCAAGCATCTTCCAACGGAATTTACGATCATCAGGAACAAGTCCCAAATCTTCATACAGGAATCGACGGTCAAAATCATGAACCGTTCGACCATCCGGTTTGAATGAAACCGGGGAATCCTTGTCCCATTTAAGAAGCAATGCCCATAAGTCAGGATAGTTCTTGCGCAATAACCGAAGCTGGTCAATACCTTGGTTGTGGCAGAACCAGCAACCGCCTCTGGTAGCCGTAGTGTAGATCGGAGACAGCAATCCGTTCTCCTCACACCACGTCCGGGCATCTGCTTCCGTCCATCCGATAGCATCCAACGGGGAAACCTTTGTGACTCCATCAAGACGCTTCAAGCGCTCAGGCTCATCGGAAGCGATACCGAGATACCAGACCACAGAATTTGTATCCGCTCCCTGTGATTCGGAGCTATTGAGAAATTTTCGATTCTTTTGATTGCTCCCATTTTCAGATTGGAATTGCACCAATTTCCTTTCATCATTGGGAAACCGTAGATTCGATTGTTTCTCTTTGGGATTTGTCGATAAAAGATATCCTGAAAGGTCAATCGTGCCTTTTTCATACTTGAGCTTTTTGCACCAAGCTCCGATGACCATTGGGAATCCCTTGATGTTTCCGACGAATTTTCCTCGTGTGAGAGGGCGGTAGAACTTACGCTCGTAAGTCTCTCTCTCTCGGCACTCATCGCACAGACATGTTCGACTTCAATCCCATACCGCTGCTTGATGATTTCATCGGCTTTCGCTTTGAACTCCACCATTGGCGGCAAATCAGCAGGAATCGTATCGGTTGCCCACACCTCAGCGTGAACAATGCGATCTAAAGGCCATCCCAGCTTTTCAATCGCACCTAAACAGGCCAGACTATCCTTGCCATAACTGAGAGACAAGACGTGTTGAGCCATGAGTCACCTCAACAACAAAGATAATCCACGACCTCATCGTAATGATCACAAATGCTCTGGATATTAGCTTTATCACGATTCTCTCGTTCTGCGATTTCGTCGTACAAACCATCGTCCACAAGCTCAGCGACCTCGTTACGAATAAGTTGCGTGATGACCTTCGGTTCAAGCGCGTCAAGTTCCCAGCACTCTCGTCCGTACTTCTGGATGTACGCACCAGCACGAGCATCCGACAGCTTCGTGGGATTCGGGGGAGGATTGAACCGCTCGATCTGTTCCATCGTCAGCGCAACACGCTTCACTTCAACGTCTGCACCAAACATGTAAAGCCGTTCCTGAATGTCACGGGTCATGTCGATTCCAGATGGGTCGTGATCTCCCAAGTGAATGATCGTTCTGGATTCCCGGTGATCTTCACAAAGGAAACGCTGTGCTGCTACCCACATTTCAGACTGCGAGGTATACCCTCGGCATGAAAAATGAGGAACATCCAGAGATTTGCACACCTGACTGACAATGCCGATGAGAGCATCCTTTTCGACCCAAACCTCAACGTAATTGGGTTGATCTTTCCATCTGTCGAGCATGTAGGAATACTTCGCGGACTCAATGACGGATTCGGGAGTTTCCCAATGACTGTTTCGTCTGAGATTGCGGGTGCGATCTACAATCGCATACCAATCAATCAGACCAGCAAGGCGACCATCGTTAATGAGATTTCCGAGATTCTTATAACTCCGTTCATTGTTCGGAATAAAACCTCGTGCCACCAACTGATAGTAGACCTGTCTCAGCGTAAGCTCATATCCCTGAGCTTGATACTCCTCAATGATCGCGTTGACATAGCCAATCAGTTCAAGACTCTTTTCCTGAAAGCGAATGTCCTTATACTTTCTGAAAGGCATCAGCACACCTCGCTTTGTGCCTGTTTGTCCTGCACTTGCAGATATAGCGCTCCGATCAGAAACGCCAATACAGCAAGAATCAGCGGAATGACCAAGAACAGGACGATGAGGACTTTAGCAATCATTTTTACCAACCTCCAAGTCGGTTTTCTTCTGGTCGATCAGCGGTTTGTGGTATTTCTCCTCGGCTTCTTTTCGAGCATCAATGGCATCGTCTAAAGAAACAAATCTTCCAAGAAAAATGCGCTTGCTGTGTACGTTGATGTACGTCAGCCATTTATGACGGCGCTCGTCCCAAGAGATTCCCTTATAACCGCTGGTGTTGTGCTTAGGAGGAATTGCGGCCTCGATGACCTGAAAATTAGTGTGATATCGCAGATTGGTCTTGACCTGTCGCTCCATGTTCTTCGGAATAGTCTTCGCACCCGTTGTGCTTGCAACGGCTTTATGAATACATCCGCAAGAACGAGTGGGCTGATGCTTCTTTGTGAGACTTGTTGCCCGGATGGATGTGGTATTACCACAATCACATTCACACACAACGTAGCCTCTCCGATCATCAACGCCCGTAACGACGAGCTTGCCAAACCGCTTACCCACCAAATCCATCTTTAGTCCTCCACATAGTAGCAACCGTTTTTGTTGTAGATTGCGCAGCGCTTTTTATAGCTCTTTTGCAGGTAATTGATGCTATCCACGAAGTCCAACGCAATCGGAGGCTTTTTCCCATCACATGTCCGAGCGATACGCCCGATAGACTGTGTGATAACAGCGTAATCCTTCTGCGGAGTGGTCAGGAACAATCTCTCAAGGCAAGGGATGTCAAGTCCCTCTTTCGCCAGAGAGTAGGTGGCGAACAGATACCGCTTTCGTCCTGTTCGCATGTCCTCAATGGCCTGTTCCCGTTCGGCCTTCCCCTTCTTGGTGGTCATCTTTCCGCTTATCATGACGGACATTTCTCTCATGGAGCGAGGAAGTCTATTCATCATGGCTTCCAGATGACAAAGCCTGTCAGAGAGAATCAGACAAGGATGCTCACTCTCAGCCGCAATCCAACTCACGATGTAATCGTTCCTATCCGGGTTATCGCACAGGAAATTGATGAGCTTCGTATAGTTCAACGTACCGTCAGGATTCAGGCAATAGCCCGTCATCTTGATACCTGTACCGAGCGGCTTGATGCCAACTTGCATGATCTTGTCTTTTACAGCCTCATCGGGAACGGTGTGAACCACATGACCAAGCAGCGCGTAGGTTGCCTGAATCATGCCATCTGAGCGATGAACGGTAGCCGATAGGCCGTATTTATGCCGAGCCGATAGGCTGTTCAAGACCTTGGAGAACTGCGTAACCGCCGTGGGCGTTCCTGCGCAGCGATGACACTCATCGACGATGATGACATCCCAAATGTCTTTATACTGAGCCAGATCAAGGCGGCACATTGTCTGGATAGTAGCGAACGTGATACCTGCACCCACGTTCACCTTCCCATCGGTAATCGTACCGATCAGGGATTCGTCCATGTACATCTCAGCACGAGCCTTACTCTGATTAAGCAAATCCGTCGTGTGGGTCAACCACAAGGCGCGTCTACCGTATCTCATGACCAGAGCAATACCCATCTGAGTTTTTCCGCTTCCAGCGGGGCTTTGAAGGATTCCGTATCTGCACTCCTTGACCACCTCAACCGCATCTTCCTGATACGGATAGAGTGGAACGTCGCCCTTGTAAGGGACTGTTACCGGGTCTTGGAACTCGCTGATACAGGAGCATCCCCAAAGGTGATGCTGTATATCTCGAAGAACGCCGAAAGGGAGAATCAGCGTATTTCCCCGTGTTTCATACAGCGAGAGTGTCTTGGGCGTGTTGCCTGTCCATAGGCTCATACGCACTTTCTTTGCGTAATCAGGGTTAGGGAGAATGAGATTTTCCTTGCACCACTCAACGAGAGAAGGAATGGGGTTTTCAATCTTGATGGTTGCACCAATGCTTACTCGCATAACTGTATCCATTGCTCCAAGGTCACATAGAGTCGAATGTTTTCAGCCTTTGCGAAGGAGATTGACTCTTTTGCGATCATCAAATCCTTATGAGGTATCATGTAGATTGTCCCATCGCTCAATTTCATTGCGAACCATCCTTCGCCGTTGCCGCATTGATTCCAAAGACTCATGGAAAGGTCTTGGTTATCCTCGATACGACTCAGAGCGAATCCTTTTCCAGAACAAACCTTACAGTCGATCAGATAAGCGATTCGATTCTTTACGGCAATTACATCGGCAGGTTGACCAGCGCTGTTCTGCGCCATGTTGTGCGCCCAAAAACCGTGTGCTGCAAGAATTTCGCATAACTCTGTCTCGAAGCTGTTACCCATCTTGCGGTTATTCATCGTAGACCCCATCGAGAACTTCGTAGATCGCATCGAAGTTATTACGGCATACCGAACCTTCTCGTGTGATCTTCTTAGCCTCATCTACTGCATCGAAGATGTCAGCAAGACGATCTTCGTAGAATTTAGCCGCATCCTCTCCCATGTACTCCCGAATCAAGTCTGTGAAGTGACGGTCTTTCGTTACGATCTCCCTTTTACCGTCTTTGAGAATCAATACTGTTCCCATGATCTCTCCTTACACTCCATCGGGAGCAGGGCGACCATATTTCCTCTGATACCACTCCTGAAAAGCACGTTCGTTTTCCGGGTCTTGGTAATAGGCCATGATCTTTTCCATCATCCCCACGATGGGTCTTGCGAGGTCGTAAACCTGCGAAGAACTCAGATTGCTCATTTCTTCACCTTCGCTTCAATGTCGGAGAGAATGTTATTACTGACTTCAAGCACTTTCTTAGCTTTCGGATAGGTGTTGACACCGCTCAGGATTTGAGACATCTCCGGGGGCTGAACTACGATACCTCGCTCTCGCAGTTCAAGAATGAGCCAAACCTGAGTCTTACCGAGAGCCTTCATCCTCTCTCGAATCTGGAACATGAACTTCTGTCACCTCTTTTCCGGGTATTTATTGATCGAGAAGTCTTTGTTTCTATTGACAAATCTGAAAAATAGAGTTATGATTCTTATTGGGAGAATCAAATCACACAACTTCTCAAAAGTGCCACCTTTTGAGAGGCCGCTTTCCTATTGTCAATCCGAATTTCGGACTTCTTGGTCTTATTATAAATCCGAAATTTAGACTTGTCAATAGGAAAAATGCGTTCATCGGATTTTTATTTTATTGGAGGTCTGAATAATGGATTTTGATTTCGGAAAGAATCTTAAACGCATTTGCAACGAGCAGGGAACTTCCCCAACTAAAGTTGTCGTTGAATTGGGGTACAGCAATTCTAAAGTGAACATGTGGAACAATGGTTCTCTGCCCAAAGCTGAGATGCTTGTCAAACTCGCAGAAAAGCTCAACTGCTCCGTCATGGACTTCTTCAAAACCGAAGACGAATGGGAAACTGCTCAGGCTACCCCTACTAATGAAGATGAAGAAGACATTCTCCGAGTATATCGTTCTTTGTCCAGAAGATCGAAGCATGAGTTCATGTCGATGGTTTACACCTTTGAGACTCAAGAAGAATTGGCAGGGGATACGGAGAACACTCAGTCTTCTATTGGGTGAGATCAAAAAGAAAAAGGTCATCCCTTACAAGGCTTTTGAAACCTTTCGGAGATTGACCCTTAGAAAACGAGTATTGGAGCAGAAGCGATGACAAAAGCTGTGATCTATGCTCGGTATTCGAGCCACAATCAAAGAGAAGAATCCATCGAAGGACAGATTCGAGAGTGCCAAGACTTTGCAACCAGAAACGACTTAACCATCGTAGGGGAATATATTGACCGTGCGATCTCAGGCAAGACCGATAATCGTGCTGACTTTCAACGCATGATTAAGGATTCGGAGCGAGGTCATTTTCAAGTTGTCCTTGTTTACGCCATAGACCGATTTGCCCGTAACCGTTATGACTCTGCGATCTACAAAGCCAAGCTCAAGAAAAACGGAGTCAAGGTCTTCTACGCAAAGCAGCATATCCCTGATACACCAGAAGGAATCATCCTTGAATCGGTTATGGAGGGCTATGCCGAATATTACTCTCAAAACCTCGCCATTCATATCAAGCGAGGAATGAAGGAAAACGCCCTGCAATGCAAGGTCACAGGCGGCACAACGCCTCTTGGATATCGTATCAGCGAAAACAAAACCTACGAGATTGACCCAGCAGGTGCTAAGATCATCCGGGAAATATTTGAGATGTACGCTGGTGGTGCATCTGCCACTCAGATCGTAACCTACTGTAATGAACATGGGTATAGGACTGCTCGTGGAGGTTCTTTCAATAAGAACAGCTTGAGAACCATCCTTCTCAACGACAAATACATCGGTGTATACCGCTATGAAGACGTTGAGATCGAAGACGGTGTTCCAGCCATCATCGACAAAGAGTTATTCGAGAAAGTACAAACCATGTTTCATCATAACCATGCCGCACGAGCAAGAACCAAAGCCAATGCGGATTATCTTCTCACCACAAAGCTCTTTTGCGGTCATTGTGGGTCGAACATGGTAGGCGAAAGCGGTACGTCTCAAAATGGTGAGATGCACTATTATTACAAATGCTCGAATCGAAAACGCTCTCATTCTTGCAACAAACACACGGAGCGCAAAGAATGGATTGAGGAATTTGTTGTTCGTCATACAGTAAATACGGTCTTGACCGATAATAACATTGAGATGATCGCTACCAAGGCCGCAGAACTCATGGAAAAAGAGTTCGCAGAAAGCTCGGTCTTAACCACATTGGAGCAAACCAAGAAGGACATTGAAAAACGAATTAAGAATATGCTTGATCTCATGGAGCAAGGTATCGTTACAGCCAGCACTCGTGAACGTCTTCTTGAGCTTGAATCTCAGAAGTCCGATCTCGAACAGCGCATCACTCGTGAGACCATGAAAAAACCGCCCCTGTCGAAAGAGCGCATACTTCATTGGCTCTACTCGTTCAAGGGCGGGGATATCAATGATATGGAGTATCGACAGAGGGTGATAGATACTCTGGTAAACTCCATCTATATTTATGATAATGATGGAGGAAACAGCCGCAAAATCGTATTCACATTTAACATCTCAGGGCAGAACACTTCTGTTGTTAATTGTTCGGATATTGCGTGTTTCGCTCCACCATACGGTGCAAATCCGAACACTTTCTTCTTCGTGAAGAACGTCTTCGGGTTTGCGATAGAGGTTACGGTTTAATCCGTAGCCTCTTTTCTATTTCAGGCAGGAATCTTCAAGACCTGACCGTCACGAATCATCGTACCTGAAATGCTGTTGAGAGCGGCGATCTCCGTCCATCTACCGCCTCTGCCAAGCAGCTTCTTGGCAAGATTCCAGAGCGTATCACCTCTCTGGACAACATAGGTTGCATAGCCTTGAGCATCATCACTCTCAGGCTCGTTCTCAGGCGTGGAATAGGCGCTCAGAGCCGCGAAAGACTCCTTGCCGAACTTCCCGTCCACCTCAATTCCTGCCGCCGTCTGGAACGCGATAACGCCATTCTCGGTCTTACTGCCGAAGATACCGTCAGCCGTTCCGCAGTCAAAGCCCAGCGCGTTCAGGCGCTTTTGCAGTTCCTTCACATCCTCGCCCTTCATGTCGGGGGAGGTATGCTTGAGAGTGCGTTCACCAAAGGCGTACACCTTCTCAGGTTCAGTCACGACAGGCTCAGACGGCTTCACATCCTCCATAGAAGTTACACCGTCATACACCAGCATAGATTCGGGCAGATAAGCCCACTCAGTCCACGGACGCTTGGAAACCTTCGTCTCCACCACACCATAGGCAAAGCCCTCGGCCTCAATAGCGAGACCGCCGCCGATGTATACGCCAACGTGACCAGATTTGAACAGCAGAATACCCGGAACATCAGGCAGGGAGTCAATCAAACCATGCTTACATCCCTTGGACTTAAGCCAAGTAAGCATACCGTTCGCGCCCTTGTCAGGGCAGTTATTCGAGCCATACTTGCTCTTGAACTCCTCGCCACCTGCAATGTATTCAAGTACCCCCTGACCGCCATTCGTCCAGAAGAAGCCTTTAATCAAACCGATGCAGTCCGAACAAACCATTCGGTTTGCAATATGCTTCTTGTAAGTGGCAGTTCGGCTACTGCCGTAATGAGACGGGTACTGCTCGGTCTTCCTTTTGAGAAGATCATTCGTACAAATGTACACGCAAGTACCGTACCAATACGGCTGACCGACCATCCTCTTTACGAACGAAACAAGTTCAGAGGACTTGAAGCTCATTCAATCGTAACCTCCGTTTCACCGCTGTTCAGCGCAGCAAGAGCCTGATCGGCCTTAATCGCGTTCTTGGTGAAGGAGTTATTCTTCCACCATGCCCACAGAGCAGCGCCCATCGTGAACAGGTTGGTAAGAAGCTGTACCACAGCATCGTCCTCAATCGGCAGGGGACTCTTGCCGGAAAGGGTCAGGGCGTTGTTGACCAGCGCCAGCAGAAGAACAACGGTACGGATGATCGTATCTTTCTTAATGGTATCCATAGCTTTTCCTCCTTATTTCAGTCCTACATTGGTGAGTACAAGCGTGACAAGAGCGGTTACAACCACCGTAATTGCCACGGTCACAGCGGTATCCCAGCGCTTACTCGGCTTCTCTTTGATCTCGGCAAGGTCTTTGGCAAGACCATCGACCTTCTTTCCGATATCTTTCTGGTCACGCGCCATAAGCTGAACAGCAACCACGAGGTCTTTCATGCTCTCCACAAGCGTCTTGAGATCGCTGATTTGATTAAAGCAGGTCTTGATTTGTTCTGTATGTCGAGTCACCCGCTCATCCAACTCGATATACTTCTCCGTCAATTCTTCATTGGTCATCGGATTCGTCCTCCGGGCGTTCACAT